>Ga0315541_1000018_pt1 | contig 153217 bp, 130 predicted proteins | sample SalMarSW160190MG_FD_203095 | JGI IMG/M metagenome (GOLD analysis project Ga0315541, IMG submission 203095) | Salt marsh sediment microbial communities from the Plum Island Ecosystem LTER, Massachusetts, United States - Salt Marsh Sediment SW1601-190 ... | reverse complement strand
TGTCCCGCTAACTTTGGTTTTATCCTGGATTGGCGGACCAAAATTTGAACCAGAGAAGCATTATTCTACGCCTGGTGAGACAATGGCCGACTATGAGCTTGCAACTGGAAATTTTCATAGCACTGACGGCTCAAATCATTTGTTTGAATCGGGAACCAAAGTAATGAAATTAGATGGTTTCATTGCGCATTATCTTTATAACTGCCGCCCCGCTGCAACAGGATCCCACATCCAAAAAAAGTATCTGGAAGAGAAAACCGGTCTTCCCGTCCTAGCCCTCGAAATAGATAATTTCGACAGCAGGGCTTACAGTGCCGCCTCGCTGAGGACAAAAGTGGAAACATTCGCTGAAATGCTTAAAGCAAAAAAGCAACACTAACGGCTTTGAGAGATTACTATAGGAATAATACTTCTAATTAAGGAATTTAAATATGTTAGTAGCTGGAATTGATGTTGGGGCAGCAACCGCAAAAATTGTAATTTTGAGAGACGGTGAAATATTAGGTTACGCCATTAGCCCTGTAGGCTATGATGTTAGGTTGGCAGCAAATGAAGTAAGCAAAGAAGCACTCAAAAACTCTGGACTTTCGATCTCAATAAACGATTTCGATTATATTGTATCAACTGGTTATGCGAGGGAGGCTATCAAATTTGCCAATAAAACTGTCACAGAGATAATATGCCATGCTAAAGGAGCTCACTTTATGATACCCTCGACCAGGTTTATCATTGATATGGGAGGCCAAGATTCGAAAGCCATAGAGTTAGACCTAGAAGGCAACATTACTAACTTTGCCATGAATGATAAGTGCGCTGCGGGAACCGGAAGATTCTTAGAAGTTATGGCTAATATCCTTCAGGTAGAATCCATGGCTGAAATGGGGCCACTGGCTCTCCAGAGCAAGGAACCATGCCATATAAGCAGCACATGTACTGTATTTGCTGAAACAGAAGTGGTTGTGCTACGGGCAGAAGGGAAAGACAGAAAAGATTTGATAGCCGGATTACATAAAGCTGTGTCATCAAGAGTAGCTGCTATGGCCTCAAACCTTATTTGCAGGCCAGATGCGGTTTTCACAGGCGGTGTAGCCAAAAACAGCGGCGTAAAAAAATTTTTGGAAGAAGACTTTAAAACAAAATTCCTTATCCCTGATGAGCCACAGATAATGGGAGCTCTCGGAGCAGCCCTGATTGCACAAACGAAGCTTATCAAGCAAACCTAACTAAGTATATTCCTGATTCCCGTTGCAACGAACAATGAAAAAAACCTCGCATCCCGCCTCATGGATGAATCCAAGAATGGTATAAACAAACACTCTTCTACTGCAGTTCCACCAAAGTTCTCCAGCCATCCTCTGTCAATGCACGGTAACTGGCAAGCCCAACTCTTCCAGCAGCTTCTTCAATGTTTTTTCCCGAATCGTTAAAATTCGGAATCCCTTTTACCTGTCCGTTAGTCGCATTGGGTGGCAGCTTTTTCCCGGAAACACGTGTCTGAGATGCATCTGTTCCAGCTAATCCTGACACAATTCCGGCGAAACCACATAGAATTACAAATAGATATAGGGATTTCTTAGGCAGAATTATTGTTGTCGCTCCCTTCAAATTATCCATTAAAAGCTGGGTAACTCTCTTTTACATTCAATACGCTAAGGGGGACCCCTGGTTAAAATAAACATGGTCTCTTCACTGTACACAAGGGGTAACGCTGATAAATTTACTATGGATCCGCAATATATTTTTATATGTCCTTTTTCCCCTTACCTTTCCCCGTCTTATCCACTCGCGTCTCTATCTCTTTTTCAAATCCCCGATCAGTGGGTCTGTAAAAGACCCGGTTCCTGATCTTTTCCGGCAGGTATTCCTGTTCCACCCTTGCACCGGGGTAGTTGTGGGGATAGAGATAACCGCGGCTGTAACCCAACCTTTTCATAAGTCCGGTGGGGGCGTTTCTTATATGGAGAGGCACAGCTTGAGGGCCGGAGGCCTCTATCTCTTTCTTTACGGCCTTTTCCGCCACATACAGGGCGTTACTCTTGGGAGCTGATGACAGATACACGGCGGCCTCAACCAGGGCCAGCTCGGCCTCCGGGGGACCCACCTTCTGCCATGCCTCAAAGGCCCCCAGGGCCACCTGAAGGGCATTGGGATCCGCAAGCCCGATATCTTCGGAGGAGAATCGAATCATCCTTCTCGCGATAAATAAGGGATCTTCACCCGCTATCAGCATCCGGTAAAGCCAGTATATGGATGCGTTCACGTCACTACCTCTCAGACTCTTATGAAAGGCGGATATAAGGTTATAATGTTCTTCACCATCTTTGTCATAGGGTAAGGCCTTCCTTTCGAGGGCCTCCTCGATATCTTTCAGATCAAGGCTATGGGAACCGGCTTTCCCCTCCACAGCGTAATAGACCGCTGCCTCCAGGTTATTCAAGGCTACCCTAGCATCACCTGAAGACAGATCTATGATATGCCGAAGGGCCTTGGGCGATATCTTTATCCCCAATTCTCCCAATCCCCGATCTTTGTCTTCCAGGGCACGTAAAAGGATAGTCCTGATATCTTCATCCCCAAGCGCCTTCAAAACCATTACCCTGGCCCTAGACAGCAAAGGAGGTATGACCTCAAAGGAAGGGTTCTGGGTGGTGGCACCCACCAGGATTATGAGGCCTCTTTCTACGTGGGGAAGAAAGGCGTCCTGCTGGGCCTTGTTAAACCTGTGGATCTCGTCCACAAAGAGGACTGTCGCCTTGCCGGATTCTCGCCGGATATGTTCAGCATCGGTTATAACCTTTCTAAGTTCCTTTAAACCAGAGGAAACCGCTGAAAATGTCTGAAAAGGCCTTTTCGCATACTGTGCTATCAGTCTGGCCAGGGTAGTCTTGCCGGAACCAGGGGGACCCCAAAAGATGACCGAAAAGATGCGACCCGACAGCATGGCCCTCCTTAAAACGGATTCCGGGCCGAGCAGATGTTCCTGCCCCACGATATCCTCAATCCTGTCAGGCCTTATCCTTTCTGCTAAAGGCACTCCGGAATAATCCATAGTCTAATCCTCAAAAGGTTATGAAGCTCCCCGCCGTGCCAACAAACCGGGATCTTCAATCACTCTCCATCAAAAACTCCGACACCTGTTTTATAACCCTTTTTATGTCTAAAGGTTTCAAAAAGTATAGGTCAGCCGCCAGATCATCCTGCAGATTGTAGGTGTTGCCGTTTGGCCCGTCTCCAATCAGGGCGATTGACATCTTCGGGTTTATGCCGGCATACTTCTTTACTATTGAGCTTCCCCCGGAAAGCAATGTCTCGGTATCCGCTATTACTAAATCAAATCTTTTCCTTTTCAACTTGCCTATACCTTCCAAAGAGCTATTGGCCGTATCCACCCTGCAACCCTTGCTCGCCAATAAATGTGAAAGCAGTTCTCTTGCCACATCTTCTTCCTGGACAATAAGTATCTGAGCCTCCTTGAGTTTCTCTCTGTCCATCCTTGCCTTCACCTTGTATTTATGCTTGGCAAGGGGCAATCCGATATGAAATATCGTCCCCTCCCCCGCCCGACTCGATATCTGTATATCTCCTTTATGCCTTTTTATGATGGCATACACTATGGTTAGACCGAGTCCTCTCTCTGGATCCCCTTTGGTGCTGAAGAAAGGATCGAAAACCTTTTCCTCCCACGTATCCCCTATCCCTATCCCGCTATCCTGGATGTATATATGGACATAACCGGCATTGTCCTCTGTGGTAATATGGATTTCCCCACCGTTCGGCATAGCCTCCGCGGAATTAGTAATCAATTCTATAATTACATCCTTTATATCCTCCGGATCCCCTTTAACCTGCTCGGATGACCTCAGGTAAGTCTTTAAGTCTATGTTTGAACCTCTTCCTTCTGGTTCCGTCTTCCATATACCCAGAGTGGAGGCAACAGCTTCGTTTATGCCTTCATTTATATCAAAAGAGGTCATACCTTTCGGGTCTACTTCCCTTCCAGCAATCATATCCAGATCACGTGCAATGAGCACGGTATTGTGTAATACCTCCTGCAGCATCCTGCACGGCTCTGAAAGGTTGATGTTGCTGTAGCTTGTATTTTGCGTGATATCCTTTTTTATTTTTAAAAGGGATTCATTATGACGGCACAATTTACTGTTCAAACCAAGGGCTATGGAAGATAAGGCTTCCCTCTTTTTTGAGCGGATCTTCTCTTGTTCCATCGCCTTTCTTTTTTCCAGTCTGGTAAGGGTCAAAAGAAAGGTTGTTCTGCCCTGATACCTTAGTCGCTTCACCTTAACATTGCAATAAATGGCTTTCCCTTCTCTAGTGAGTAGGTGTCCGTCATGTTGGCCTGTGGCTATCTTGCCGGAAACCCAGGTATTATGAAGATCTCTCACATACTTTACTTCCTCTTGTAGAACAAAATCCAGAAAGTCACGGCCTATAACATCTTCGGGCTGATAACCTAATTCATCCAAGAGGACCTTATTCATCTCAAGTATATTTCTATTCCTGATTAGCACAGCTCCATCAGGCAGAGAATCGAAAATCATATCCCTATCCCTTAAGGACCTCTTCAGTTTAAGGCTCTCTCCCTTTAAAGATTTAGCTGTCTCCCTTAGGGATTTATTCTCTTCCTTCAGCCTTTCAATCCGCTTCTGCAGGTCTTCAAACTTTTTCTCCCCCATAGAAAACCTCATACTTGATTTGACACGCCAATTTCCCCACACCTACCCTGATGCCCCGGGTCTCCCCAAACCCGAAAAGATTCCGGCGAAGATCAGATTCCAAGCAGGTAAAGTCCTCCCGGCACCCTCTGTTAGTAAGGATCCCCGCTAAGATTGTATGATTGCACAATTTTGATAGAAAATGGACTTGATGATATCAGGTGTATAGCGTATCATATTTTTTATCTGTCCTACAATAAGGAAAAATAGGGTTGCTCCAGTTAATGAGTACGGAAACGACTTTGTATAAATGCTTGGTTCGGCCCATGGGGTTCTCTTTGCGACAGGCGAACTTGTTTATGTGCAAGGCCCGGGCAATAAGCCGGGGGAGGCGGGCGGCGGGCTATTGGAATAATATACCAGGACCGGAAGTCCGGCTATCATCTCACAAGTTACCCGCCCGCCTGGCAGGCACCTTATGCTATCATCTTGCTTCTAACCTTTTCGCCGCTGCAAAGAGAGCCCCATGGGCCGAACATCACGAATCTTGCTACAATTTTATCATTAACCGTACTCATTTGTGGGATTATCCGAAATAAGAGCTAAGCAATATCCGATGAAATCATTAAGAGCATGAGGGAAAAGTGAACTATAGCCCTTCCTTTGTCAATCTGCATGTCCATACCGAGTTCAGTCTTCTTGACGGAGCCATTACCATCAAAAATATGATAAACAAGGCTGTCAGGCTCGGGATGGATAGCGTGGCGATCACGGATCATGGAAACATTTTCGGCGCTGTTCAGCTCTTCACCAGAGCCCCCAGGGCAGCTATAAAACCGATCTTAGGTTGTGAAGTCTATGTGGCGCCGGGGAATCGGCGGGAACACGCCCCGGCCACCGACGGCCAGCCCAACGCCTACCACCTCATATTGCTGGTTATGAACGAAAAAGGATATAAAAATCTGAGCCGGCTGGTGACCCTTTCTCACCTTGAAGGATTCTATTACCACCCCCGTATTGATATGGAGATCCTAAAGGAATGCAACGAGGGTCTGATCGCTCTTTCCGCCTGTTTGAAGGGCATGGTTCCCTATTACATCGCATCCGGCAGAATAGATATCGCGGAGGAAAAGGCGAGGGAACTTGCCGCTATCTTTGACAAAGACCGTTTTCATCTGGAGGTTCAGGCAAATGGTATGCCTCAGCAGATAAAAGTAAACGAAATCTTAAGAGATCTTTCCACAAGATTATCCATCCCTCTGGTAGCCACTAATGATTGTCACTACCTGGACAGAGAAGATTCCGAGGCCCATGATGCCCTTCTCTGTATCCAGACGGGTAAGACCATTGATGATCCTAACCGGCTGAAGTTTTCCTCTGATGAATTCTTTTTCAAATCCCGGGAGGAGATGGAATTATCCCTGGGAGAAAAGTATCCCGACGCTATCGATAATACTGCAGAAATAGCCGGACGATGCCAGTTTGAGATGGAATTCGGTAAATACAAGTATCCTGTCTTTCACCCAAAAAACAAAAAAAACCTCAATGAATTGATCACAACTGAAGCGCGGAAAGGACTTGAGGATAGGATCGCCCAGAGGGAAGAAAAGGAAGGAGAGATCACTCCAGAATTGAGAAAAGAGTACGAGGAGAGGCTTGACTTTGAGTTAGGCGTTATAACAAAGATGGGCTTTTCCGGCTATTTTCTTATTGTAGCCGACTTTGTCGACTATGCCCGCAGGTCCGACATACCTGTTGGACCGGGGAGAGGATCAGCGGCAGGCTCCCTGGTTGCATATTGCCTCCGTATTACCAATCTTGATCCCATAAAATACGGGCTTGTATTCGAGAGATTTCTCAACCCCGAGAGGATAAGTATGCCCGATATAGATATCGATTTCTGCATGAACGGAAGAGATGATGTCATACAATATGTGGCTGAAAAATACGGCCGTGAAAATGTGGGGCAGATAATTACCTTCGGCACCATGAAGGCCAGGGGCGTTATAAGGGATGTAGGCCGTGTCCTTAATATCCCCTATGGTGAAGTCGACAAGATCGCCAAAATGGTCCCGGAGGGTCCCGGAGTCAGGCTATCCAAGGCAATTGATGAGGAAGCCGGACTTAAAAAAATGGAACAAGGTGAAGAATACGAGAAAAGATTGCTGAGTATATCCCTGTCTCTCGAGGGCCTATCCAGACACGTCTCAACTCACGCTTCCGGTGTGGTTATTTCCGACAAGCCGCTTGTTGAGTACCTGCCCCTTTACAAAGGATCCGGCGACGAGATAATGACCCAGTTCACCATGGACCAGATAGAAAAACTAGGGCTTATTAAATTCGATTTTCTTGGTCTAAAGACTCTCACGGTAATTAAGAATACAATCAAACTGATAGAGGAATCCTCCGGCCAGAAGATAGATATCGATAACATAGTTTTGGATGATAAAGAGACTTTAAAACTCTGCCAGGAAGGGAAGACAACCGGAGTCTTCCAGCTGGAAAGCGATGGAATGAAAGAGCTGCTAAGAAAACTTAAGCCGGAAGTGTTTGAAGATCTTGTGGCCCTTGTGGCACTCTATCGACCAGGACCCATGGAATGGATACCTGATTATATAAACGGCAAACACGGCAAGAGAAAAATCAGATACCTGCACCCCAGCCTGGAACCTATCCTGGCCAAGACTTACGGCGTGGCGATATATCAGGAGCAGGTTATGCAGATAGCGCGTGATTTGGCCGGCTTTACTATGGCGGAGGCCGACGTGCTCCGAAAGGCAATGGGGAAAAAGAGTGCGGCCCTCTTGGCTGAACAGAAGGAAGAATTCATCAATGGATGCGTTAAGAAAGGCATAGAAAAGAATCTGGCGGAAAAGATATTCACATTTATAGAACCTTTCGCAGGTTATGGATTTAATCGATCCCACGCGGCTTGCTATGCCCTTATAGGTTATCAGACAGCATATCTTAAGGCCCATTACCCGCTTCAATTCATGGCCGCTTTACTTACCCAGGATATGGGTAATCAGGATAAAACCATAAAAAACATTGCTGAGTGCCGTGAAATGGGTATAAGTATTCTTCCCCCTGATATCAATGAGAGCCAGGCGGATTTTACGGCGGTTGGGGGAAGCATACGCTTTGGACTGGCAGCGGTAAAGAATGTGGGTCTGAAGGCTGTTGAATCCATTATTGAAGTGCGTGATAACTCCGGCCTATTCAAGGATTCAGCAGACTTCTGTCTGAGAGTGGAGGGATCGAAGGTGAACCGCAGGGTCTTGGAGAGCCTTATTCAATGCGGTGCATTTGATTTCTCCGGGCTTCACAGATCAAGTCTCTTTGCTTCCCTTGATGATGTCATTACACTCTGCGGCACCAACCGTGACCCAAATCAGTTAAATATGTTTACGGAGCTGCATATACCGGAAAAGGCATTAGGCAGTATTTTCGAGTTCACCGACATTAATGAGTGGAATGAAAGGGAAAAACTAAAAAAAGAAAAAGAGGCCATGGGTTTTTACATCACAGGTCATCCCCTGGATGAATTCCAAGGGGAAGTCAAGCGTTTTTCCACTTGCTTGATCCAAAATATCTTCGGATTGGAGGACAAATCCCAGGTAAAGGTGGCTGGGGTCATAGAGAATCTGAAGATGAAGAGGACAAAAAGAGGGGACAGGATGGCCACCTTCTCCCTGGAAGATCAGTCTGGTGCCATTCAGGTGATTCTCTTTCCTGATATTTTTGAAAATTATTCGCCCCTTCTAAAAAATGATGAGCCCTTGCTTGTTTGCGGGGTCGCCGAGGTCGGTGATAACTCATCCAAGCTTATCGCCAAGGATATTGTTTCTCTGGAAGCGTTGCGGCATAAGTCAATCAGGATGATTGAGCTTGAAATTAAACATGGGTCGGCATCCGAAGATATACTTGAAGAGATAAGAGATATATTTTTCCGATATCCGGGAGAATGTCCTGTTTTATTCAGGATGGATATGGGCAACGGGGAAGAAGTCCTTATAACCCCAAACAGCCATTACAAGGTATTGCCCTGTGATGAAATGTTCAATGAAATCGAAGCAATAATAGGCGAAAAGATTATCTGCAGGCATGAATAGCCCCGGAGTATCTACCCTAAAGTATAAACGTTATTTATTAATTTTGGTTCATCCCGTCACGGCGGTTCTTTTCAAGACGACATCTATAGTATCCCGTGGACGTGGTCTTATTTTCAAGGGTTTGGCAAACCTTTTCCTGGTGGCAAAGGCATATTCTGCCAGGGGTTCTGGTGGAGCAAACCCTTGAAAATCAGCCCACCGCAGGCCTTGGGTGGAATCCTTTTTGAGATGTCGTCTTTCCAAGAACAGCCGTCACCTCAGGTCATGATGCTTTTTGAAATGATATCTAAATATTTTAGGGTATATGGCCCATGGGGTTCTCTTTGAAGCGGCGAACTCGTTTATGTGCAATAACCCCGCACAAAACAAGACAAGGCGGGCGGGTACCCTTCTCCAGACTTGGCCCCAGTCGAGTATTCTCTATTATCTCATAATTATTCCGCCCGCCTGGGTGGCACCTTACGTAGTTAGCATGCTGTTAATGTTTTCGCCGCGTATAAGACAGCCCCATGGGCCATTAAGCTACGTTTAATCTTTTACTTCTTTAGGTACTCATTACCCGAATGAAGCTTAGTTTTGATAGAATATTGCTATTCAGGTTCTGTCAGATCAGGGGGGTAGGTGTATTTGGTATCTAGCTCATAGGTCCAGGGAAGACCCCAACACTGCCATCCATAATAACGTCGGTGTCGATAACCATAGATCTTGTTTCTCTTTGCAAGTTGTCTATAAAATTTATCCTTATTCTCCTCTTCAAATGCCGGGAATTCGGGCCCTTCAAAGCCGTCCTTGATGTCAAAAATCTTCTTAAATCCGCTATCCACTAGATCCTTAGCGGCAAGAGCGCTTCTTTCACCATCGCGAGAAATAATCAAGAGATTATCCGTTTTTTTGAAGAGCTTGCTTACTTCGGATACAAAATCTTTATTCTTTTGGCTTAGCTGATACTCATTTCCTTCATCACCTTCCACGAATGTGTCAGTCCAAAACATATAAGGAAAAAGATAGGCATTATTGGGATGGCCTACATACTGGTACTCCGGTCTTGTCCTTACATCAATCAAATACGTGTCGGGAACAGTATTAAGCATATCATAAGCCTCTATGCTCAGGATCTCTTTCACCTCCTCGGCACAACTGCCTCGCTTCGGGATACCTGTGAGGAACAGCACTGCTAATAGAACAATGAATACTGACTTTCTATTTATTCTCTTCATGGGCCCATCCCCTGATTTTCAAGCATATGGTTTACGGACACAAACATCCCATTCCTGTACAGGACATCCTCTTTATTAATAATCAAACATCCTTTTGATTGTCAATTGAAAAATAGGAAGTAGTATAAGGCCGTCAAAACCATCTTTGCCAATCTTTATAGAAGTGTCTCCTGAGAGATCCACTCCCCAAGATATCTTCGTGGGAAAACCAATTATCGTCGTGTTGAAATCCCATGTTCGATTCTCTGATCTTATGACCTATGTACAAAGCGACTATCCCGGCCATAGTAATTATGGCGGCCATAAAAGCCACAATAATCTCGGGTAAGACTACCACCATGATGGCTATCAGTATTAATACGATGCCTGGAATGTAATATCTGATTGAATTCATATCTTAACCGTGCCCTCTGACCATCTTGATTTAATAATTACAGCCCACTTCAACAATGTCCGGTAAAAGAATCTATAACAATCTAATCATCGAGCTTCATGAATCAGGATACTTGGTAAGACATCTATAAGGTCGATATGGTAACAGCGCTTCAGCCGCATTATTCATACGCCCTTCGGTTCTTCCATATTTGACCATTTTGCATTTAGAATATCAGGTAGCCTTTAGAAATGGAGCCTGGTATTTTATTCTTTTGATGGTTCAGCCCACACGATATGGTTTTTGTTAACGATGATTACGTCTGCAGAACCGTCTTTATGCACCGCATCCGACAACACGATAAACGGATTCTCTGATTTTGTAAACAGGTCCGAAACCCTGTCTTTGATCCCTATATTGACCTTTCCTGATAAGCTAGAGCCATCTATAGTCCGGATAGTAATACTTCTATAGTCTGTTTTATAGATATCTTTACGTTCTTCCATGTAGCTGACCTCCCTTTGCGGATTCTCTCAAAAAAACCCGCATATCCATGTCTTAAAAAGAAGGGTCAATAATACCATCGATATATAGATCCCTGTCGTGATAAGGTTTATCTGATCGTTTAGGATATCTATTTTATAAGCTTTTGATCTCTCAAGAGTCAAGTGATTTAAGCGAAACCATCCTGCTAAACTGATTTATATGGTTCATCCGGTTAATGAGTACGCCAATTAATGATATCTGAATACTTTGCGTTGTATGGCCTATGGGGCGCATGGCGATTTAGCTCATAGCTCATGGGTTAATGGTTAAATAGTCGATTCGTTAAATAGTTAAATGGTTAAATGGCTCATTGCTCATAGCGCAGCCGCCTTGACCCCTTGAACCCTAGAACCCGTTCGACAAGCCATTCGACAAGCCGTTCGACAAGCTCACGGTCCTGAGCAAAGTCGAAGGACTCACGGTCCTGAGCAAAGTCGAAGGACTCACGGTCCTGAGCCATTCGGCCTTGAGCTCATGGCCGAGAGGCACCGTCGAAGAGCCTTAGACCTTCTTTACTCCTTTACGTACTCATTAACGGGATGAACCATAAAAAAACCTACATCTGAAAAGATGTAAGTTTTTGAATTGTTTTGTGTTATTTTGGTAGCGGGGGCCGGATTCGAACCAGCGACCTTCGGGTTATGAGCCCGACGAGCTACCTGACTGCTCCACCCCGCGACGAATGTCAAATTATATCATCGATAGTATCTATAGTCAATTAAAATTGAAAAAACACCAAATCTACTATTAATTTTCACGATTATTCAAGGAACCGTTTTTAGCATCTCAAGGTTTGCCCCTGGTTTTTGGATCATCCTAACCATAGGATCCATGCTATGCATCGGGAAGCTGAATCACAAATGTGCTTCCTTTTCCGGTATTATTCTCCGCCCATATGTCCCCGTTGTGGGCCTCAACCAATTTGTAGGATATAGCGAGCCCAAGTCCTGATCCGCTCTCTCTGGTTGTATAAAAGGGTTCAAATATGTTTTTGATATCTTCCTCCAGAATCCCTTTCCCCTCATCAATTATTCTGATCTCAACACCATTTGGTATTTTTTCAGTTGAAACAGTTATTGTCCCTCCATCCGGCATGGCTTCCACCCCGTTGGATATGACATTAATTAAGACCTGCTTTAGCTTGTCAGGGTCGCAATTAAGGTCGTTCAGATCATACAAAGACGGGTTTTCAAACCTGTATTTTGGCTCGGAATAGACCCCCGCCATAATCTGTAGAACATCATGAATAACCGAATTAATATCGGCAGGTCTTTTTACAAGTTTGTATTCCTTTGTAAAATCGCCCAGATTGGCGACCAGTTTTTCAAGCCTTATCACCTCATCAAGTACCATCTCTATCTTCTTAATATCCTTTTCGTTAACCAGTTTCGTCTTTATCTGGCTGCTAAAGCCCCCGATGATCATAAGAGGGTTTCTTATCTCATGTGCCACATGGGCCACCGCCTGTCCCACTGCTGCCAGTCGCGCAGACTGAAGCATCTTCGCCTCCATCTGCTGCTGTCTCGTGATATCCCTGATGATGGCTGTAAAGGTTGCTTTCCCTCCCATTTCCAGCAAAGAAAGGCTAAGGTCGATGGGAAACATAAACCCCTCTTTATTAACAGCATTAAGGGAAATGGTTTTACCGATTAAATCGGATTCCCTTTTAGCAAGAAACCGTTTCACATACCTGTAATGGTTGCCGTATCCCGACGGGATAAGCATGCTGAGATCCTTACCTACCACCTCATTGCTTGAATAACCGAAGATTCTTTGAGCAGCGTTATTGAAAAGGATAATCTTATTGTTTTCGTCTATACTTATGATTGCATCGGTTGCTGTATCAAGGGTGGCCTTGAACCTCTTTTCCGAACGCTGCAGCTTCAACAGCAATTGCCCGTACTCGGTTACGTCCCTTGTAACCTCAAGAAAATATCTTGTTCCCTCTCCTTCCGGCAAGACAGGGTAGATAGTTGTTATATATTCTTTCAGGTTACCGTCCCCATCCCTATACGAATGTGTCATCTTCCTAGCTTCATTAGTCCCCGCCATGCCTTCAACAGGGCAAGTTTGGCCGTTAGGGAACTTACAGGGCGCCTGTGCCTGCCGTGTTATCTGGTAACATTTTCTATTCAGAACATCTTTTTTTATAAGACCATATCGATCTAAAAAGGCCTTGTTTGCTTCTTTGATAAGGAAATCCTGGTTGATCACCATAATCTCTTCACTGATAGTATCGAATAATGACCTCAAAAAGAGATTGGCCCTATTGAGCCGCTTTATCTCAATTTCCTTTTGGGCCAGCTCGTTTTTAAGCCCTTCTAACTCTTTTTGAGATTCTATTCGCTCTTGGGTTTCCACGGCTCCAACCTCGCCAGGTTTTATCATCACGGCCTGGGGTGATATTTTTCATGCACCTGTTTTAACCTTCCCCTGCTTACTTGGGTATAGATTTGAGTAGTCGATATATCAGCGTGACCAAGCATCACCTGGACGGATCTCAGGTCAGCCCCTCCTTCAAGAAGATGGGTTGCAAAAGAATGTCTCAGTCTATGGGGAGTAATCTTTTTCTTTATACCCGCCATCATACCGTATTTCTTAATAATCTTCCAGAATCCCTGTCTGGATATGGGTTGTCCCCTTCGATTTACGAAAATACGGGAGAGGTTCTTTCCTTTCACCAGCCCCGGCCGACCTTCAGAAATATATGTCTGCAAAGCCTCTCTTGCCTTTTCCCCCATCGGTATCATCCTCTCCTTGGCGCCTTTCCCCACGGTCCTGACATAACCAGCATCAAGGTTGATATTAACAAAATTAAGCCCCGTCAATTCCGATACTCTCAGACCTGTTGCGTATAGCAATTCCAACATAGCCCTGTCTCTCATACCAAGTATGGTGGATGGATCCGGCTCAGCAAGGAGGAGATCGACCTCTTGGTAAGTTAGTATCCGAGGAAGCCTGGATGGCAGCTTGACGGACTCCAGCAGCCTGACAGGGCTGTCTTTTATCCTGCCCTCTGAAATGAGAAACCTATAAAACATTTTGAGGGTGGAAAGGCTCCTGGCTATGCTCCTGGCGGACAACAAAGTATTTAAAAGGTTGATATACTCTATGATATGATCTCTTTCCGCCCGGAGAGGCGAAAGATTCCTATGTTCCAGGAATCTGAAAAATCTTGTCAGGTCGTGGGTATAAGATCGGATAGTATTATCAGCCAAGCCTCTTTCCACTCTCAGATGGTTGATAAACTGGTCTGCCAGGAGATCTGCCTGTCTAGTGTCTGTTTCCGGCATTGTCATTAGTTTACCGGCTCCGATTTCTTATAAAAAACCCTAAAAATCATAAAAATGATTGTTTTTGGTGAGGATTCTTGGGCCATTTTCCTCGATAACCACCATTTCTTCAAGCCTGACCCCGCCTTTTCCCGGGATATATATCCCCGGTTCCACGGTAACTACCATGCCCTTGAGAAGTTTTGCCGGGTTCCTGGCCGCTAGTCTCGGTGCCTCATGTGTGGCCAGGCCCACACCATGGCCGAGGGAGTGGCTGAAATAGCCGCCGAAGCCCTCATCCTTGATAATCTTTCTGGCTACGGAATCAGGTCGTTTACTGAGCACCCCGGGCAGAACATGTTTTAAGGCCGAAAGCTGGGCCTTACGCACCGTGCGATATATCTTTCTAAACTTGGGGCTCGGTTCGCCTATAAAGACAGTACGGGTCATATCGCAACAGTAACCGTTCCATTTCAGGCCCACATCAAATATAATAGGTTCTTTCGGATGTATCTTACGGTTCGTGGGCACTCCATGTGGAACAGCACTGTTGGGACCGCAGGCCACAATAGGTGGAAAGGCCATTCCCTCCGCTCCTGACTCAAAAACAAGATTCTCTATCTCTCTGGCTATTTCAATCTCCGTCCTCCCGGGCTTGAGCCCGGCCAGCACCTCATTTAGCACCTCCGACATCATTATGGAGGAAGACTCCATGGCTTTTATCTCATCTTGATCCTTTACCACTCTCATATCTTCTACTATTCCGTTGAGAGGGACAAGGCGGGGAGGAGATGGATTCCCTTTAAACACTTTTTCAAGTTCTTTATAGGTCTTCCATGTTAGATAATCCTCCTCAAAACCCACCACCTTGGTCTTCAAGCGCTTTAAAAAACGAGGGAACTCCTGGATAAGTTCCTTTCTAATAGTAATAACCTCAAAATCAACAGCTTGCCTCCGAGCATCGATTGCGTATCTGGAGTCTGTAACTAAAAGGGCCTTTTTGCTGCTGATGAATAGTGAGCCTGAAGATTCGTTTATTTGGGGATCAAGCGCCTTGAATCCGGAAAGGTATCTCCTGTTTTCAGGCTGAATAATCCATGCTGTATCAGGGGAGATGCCACCCATCTTATCCCTCAGTGAGGAGAGCCTTTTTTGAAAAGAGGATATTCGCATATTCCACCATATCACATGGGTTAATAGATAATAAGAGGCCTCACACCTTTAGATAATAACAAATTGTTATATAAACATAAATATGTCAAGGTTTGTTGACATATAATACACCACCTGTTACTAGAATCCCTTACGGTTCTCCAACAGGTCTACCAGGATATGAACGAGGGCAAAATAATAGAATACATAGATCAGGGACAAATAATGTGTGCGGTCTGCCTTCAGGATAAAGGTGGAAGATTGCACCTGTTGACACCTTTAAACCGTGAGGTCAATCTCGCACCCAAACGGGCCGTTTTTATCTCGTCCTCTAACATAAACCACCTAGGTCCCCGGGAGGAGATACTGGCCGCACTCAGGGAAATCGACCTTTCAAGGGATAGATTGAGAAAAGACATCAATGTGAGGGAGCTCTGGGAGCTTATCAGAGACGAGAAGGAGACCTTTGATTATGACTACATGGCCAACCTTTGTTTTAAAGGAACAATTACGGATGATCATATTTCCGCACTGGTAAGGGCGCTATTCAATGATAAGGTCTATTTCAAGATAAAAGACGGCCGTTTCGTTCCCAATTCCGAAGAAAAGGTGGAGGAAATCATCAGGCAGAGGGAGGAAGAACGCAGAAAGGAAGAGATGGTTGAGAAGGGCAGCGCATGGCTGAGAAAGGTTCTCCGGGGAGAGGTGATTGAAGACCATGATGATCATGAGGATATAATTGACATCCTTGAAGATCTGGCCCTCTACGGAAGGGAAGCACACAATTATAAATTCGGAAAAGAGCTTCTCTCACGGGCAGGGGCACCTGATACGGGTGAAGCCAGGAAGCTGCTTGTAAAACTGGGGGTCTGGGAAGAGGATGAGCCTGTCGACCTGCACAGGTTTAAAATAAGGGAGGGATTTAACGACGATCAGCTCACCGAGGCAAGAGGGCTATCGGGTGATATTGATTTGACCGCACGGGAAGACTTGAGACATCTTCCGACCTTTACTATTGACGGGCCATTGACAAAGGATTTTGATGATGCCTTAAGCGTTGATATCCTTGATGATTATACCCATGTAGGAATCCATATAACTGATGTCGCCTCTCTCATTGTCCCGGATTCCCTGCTTGACAGGGAGGCGTTCCTCAGGGGTGCTTCCCTGTATCTTCCCACCCGGCGCATTCCAATGCTGCCCGATAATCTGTCCAATGATCGACTTAGCTTGCTGGAGAGCTCCGACCGCCCGGCGATTTCTTTATTAGCCCGTTTCGACAGGGCGGGCAATATCCAGGATTATCGTTTTGTACTCAGCATTATCAGAGTCAGAAGACATTGGACATATGATCTTTTCAACGAGATATATGATCAAGAGGATCAACTTCCGAGCCTGTTCAGGCTATGCGATATGTTGCGAAAGAAAAGGGTCGAAAAGGGAGCCTTGATTCTTTCCCTCCCCGAACTTTCTATCGAGCTGGATGACAATTCAGCGGTTTCAATTAGAATGATTTCTCAAGAGACCCCGTCACGGATAATCGTGTCTGAGATGATGATCCTCTATAATTGGCTGGCCGCCCGCTTCTGCAGGGATAATAATATCCCTATAATTTACCGGGCACAGAAAGAACCCAGCGAGAGATTAGCGATCGATGAAACAGGGTATGTATATTATGTCTTCAGACAGCGCCGTAGGCTCTTCCCCCTGATAATTGATATCGAACCCAGCCCCCATGCCGGTTTGGGCCTTGACGCTTATTCGAACCTGACCTCTCCTATCAGGAGATATTTTGATCTCGTAAATCAACATCAGCTTAGACATTATCTCCTCAACGGAAAGCCTCTTTATAGTAAAGAAGAGATGGAAAGAATAAGACTTACAGTGGCCCCGGCTTTAAAAGATCTTAATACCACTAAGAAGAACCGCACCCGCTACTGGATACAAAAATATCTCAGTGCGCATATCGGCGAGAAATACCAGGCAATAATCTTTGATGTTTTAAGAAGCAATTATCGTGTCATTCTAGAGGACTTCCTTTTTGTGGCTGAGATTAAGCGGCAAGCGGGACAGGATTTTTCACCGGGGGAAAAGATCCTGGTAGAAGTTAGAAGGTCTGACCCTTGGAATGATTCGCTGGAGTTGGAATATGTTAGAAAGATTTGATCGGTGCCTGTCAAAAAACAGCCATTCAAATTCGCCCAATCTGCATTCGGTGTGAACTTATGGTTCATCCGGTCACAGCGATTCTTTTCAAGGCGACATCTATAGTATTGGGAGGACGTGGTCTTATTTTCAAGGCTTTGGCAAACCTTTTCCTGGTGGCAAGGGGATATTCTGCCAGGGGTTCCGGTGGAGCAAACCCTTGAAAATAAGCCCACTGCAAGCCTTGGGTGGAATTCTTTTTGAGATGTCGTCTTGAAAAAAACAGCCGTGACCTCAGGTGATGATGCTTTTTGGTTCATCCGCTTAATAAGTAGGCTAGTTAATGATATCTAACCATTTTGCTATATATGGCCTATGGGGCTCTCTTTTAACCGGCGAACTGGTTTATGTGCAGTGACTTCGCATAAGACAACACGAGGCGGGCGGGTAGCCTTTTCCAGACTTGGCCGGACTCAAGAATCTACCATTATCTCATAAGTATTCCGCCCGCCTGGGTGGCACCTTACGTAGTCACCATGCTGTTAATGTTTTCGCCGCTTAAAAGAGAGCCCCATAGGCCATCAAGGTGCTTATAATAAGGTTTAATCTTTTACTTCTTTACGTACTCATTAACCGGACAAACCGAAGTTATCATCAGGATGAACCGGGCTAATTAATTTCCGTGTTAATAAAGATCGTTCCCAATGCAAGCGGTCCTTTTCGGATATTTAACTGATTGAGGCCGGAATTACACAAATCCCTCAAGTCCAATAAATCCTCAAAACCAACTTTATGTCCGTTAATGGTAAGATGAATCCCCGATTTGCTGTAAAGGTTCGTCTGAATCTCCTCCATTGATATCTTGTCCTCAAAGGATAGGGAAACCGAGTCTTCGGGCCTCAACAGAACATGCCTATCATCATTGACCTTCAAGACCATATAATGCATCAACGGAGGGATAAGCTTTACGGTCAACCTGCCTAATTTCTTATCACCCCTGGACACTATAATGGGATAACATTCCCCCTTTTTGTCGATTGAGTAATTTTCCATTAGATCCTGGCTTGTGTCTATTTCATATCCTCTGTCTTCGCCGGTGTTATTTCTCATGTCTCCCACGAATCCCTTGAAATTTACCGTTATACCGGGCAGGGAGAAAGGAAACACGTCTATTATCCTTAAGCTATCTCCCCTTACAACCTCCAGCGTCTCCCCTTCGCAGAGAAGAAGGCGCTGGCCTTTTGTCTCTATGATAAAAAAGTCTATTCGTTCAGGTATCCTGTTATCCTCCTGCCCTTTGGACCCATGTCCAGTGATCATCGCGGGTATTTCACCGAAATTATTATTGTCTTTCCTCACGATTATGGACGTATTCCGAAAAATACTGAGGTTTTTTCTGTAATCGTTCAAATCACCATATCCGAGGATGTCAAGACTGAGGCCCCTTTCGTAATTGGCCTCAATATGGGAAACATTTATAGTATCCCCCTCCGACAAATAGACAGATTCATTGCTGTTTATAACTATAGGTGTTTCCCCGTTGATGCTAACGATAAGGTATTTAAGTAAGGGTGTATCAAGGTTCAGGCCGGGTGATTGGGGGATTATGCCGAAGAGCTCCATAAAGGCATTGATGACAAGATTGTGGAACCACACCTTAAGATCTATGGATGGAAGAAATTTTGATGTCTCAACTCCAAAAGCCGGGATATGATGAACGGTGAGGGCATAATAAGTGGCGGAACTTCTCTGTTCTTTGTGAGCACTGTTCTCTTCTGCCGTTCGGGTGTCCATAAAGTGAAACTTGTAGAGATTATGGTTTATATGTTGATTGACCTCTTCGATTACCTGCCGGGCCATGTCACCCAGTGGAATAACCTCATCGGTACCCGGAATCCGAAATTTGTCGCAATCCGCTATAATGGACTGCCCGAAGCGAGAAGGGTTCCTCCATTTGTCTATGTATTCAGGATAATAATATCCCGATCCGTCATGGAGGTTTAAAAGAAAATCACTCTCGCTGATCAGTCTTTTTAAGATAGAGACTATCTTATCTTCCGTGCTGAAAGAATTATCCTCATGGGTGAATTTCCTGTTCATATCCCCGTTGGGTCCTCTCTGATTAAGTATGATGGAATAGAAATTCGCCCTTGGGACTACGATAAGGTTACCCTTTTCCAGATGCATATCCGCGTAAAGATCCGCGGAAAGGAAACCTCCCGGTTCATTGCCCTGTATGCCCCCTATGAGCATTAGTGTTTTTCCGGGATTCTTTCCATTTATCCTGTATATGTTGAGCTCATAAACCGTGTTGGGGAAATACACTTGGTGTTCCGTCTCGGAAAATGCCTGCATTGGGTGAATAGCCATGGCAAGTGGAAAGGCTAAAAGGGAAAGGAATATTTTAGATAACAGGCCCTTATAATACATTATCCACCTCAAACTCCTTTTTCAGGAGCAGTTCACCAGATTGACTGTACACCAAGACCCTTATGGCTTCCGGCAATTCAGAGTTCGAATTCATATTAAACCGACGATGGTATGACTTAAAGCGTTGGATAAAAAAGCGCTGGCCACTCCGGAAATCGACTGGTAACCCGTTTTGAAGTTCATCACGGGCATTATTCCATCCTGAAGGGTATTTATTCCCTTTATCCATAGCAATGATATGCATATACCCTTCTACGGCATTTTCGGCCTCTATCGTATTAACAAGTCTAAAGTCAACATTCATTCCGGAGTCTTCCCGCTTTATAACGAAATCCGTAATATCAACAGAATTTGGCAAGTCTCCCTTATCCCCGCCTTCTTTATCTACGTCCAAGCCCACAGTTTTTCCCTCGACAGATCTGCTCTGGTTCTCCTTTCGGACGGGCATGGTTTCCTTTTCTTCCTGCTTACTGGCGTTCTCTATATACTCCTCCAGTCCGGTTACATAATTTCTGGTGCGGGCAAGCATCGTTTCGCTTTCATTGAGCTCTTTTTCCAGTTGTTGCAACTCGTTAGACCGGATTTCGTATCGATGACGCAGGTTGAAAAAGCTGTTGAAGGTATAGAGGGATACAAGGATATAGGCGAAGAAAAAAAGGGATGTCCATAAAAGGGTCCGACGAGACATATTAAAGGAACGCATCTTTCCCACACTTCGCATAATTATAACGGTTAATTCTCGCGGGTTAACTGGCCGTTCCTTTAATGGCGAACTCTGTTTCTGATCGGAGTCCATTCCTCTTTTTTGATCTTCCATTGATTACCTTTCTTTATGAGCAACATTTCTTTATCCCCTATATCCTGGTAGCTGTCTGCTTTGTAGTACTGCACAAAAGAGGCCCTGGCATCATTATCCGAAACACGATCTATTTTCAGATCCTCAATCTCTATTTTTAAAGACAGGCACTTATCATTTAAACGTTTCCTGTGTCTTTCCCAGGCAGTCAGGTCCATACCACGTGATTGAAAGTCTTTATCGTAAAATAAGATATACTTATCCAGGTCTTCCTTTTCCCAGGCCTCTTTCCAGGCGGATATAAAATCCTCGATCTCTTTTATTAAAGTATGCTCAGCCTGTTTCTCAGGTGAAACCGGGCGTACCACATCACCTTCGAAGATCTCACCGACAATCTTCCATTGATCACTGTTTTTGGTCAGATAAAGCATTTTCGTTCCCTTACTATAAAGGCTGGACGCGCTATAGGTCTGTTTAAAGGTGGCCATTACCACGTCGTTTCCGTTCAAGAGTCTGAGGTTATCGATCTCTACCTTTATATAACTGTATTTGATAGCCAGTCGGGACTTATATTCCTTCCACTGATGCCAGTTTTTCCCCCCTGAAGTAAATCTTTTATGATAGAAAGACATATATTCTTCGATTTCCTTATTCTGCCAAGAATCCCTCCAGTTTTCAATGATCTCCGTCAGCATATGCTTCTCTTCCTGGATCTTGTCAGGAGTAGCCCTCTCTATCTGCGAACTGATGACTACGGGCGTGTCAAACAGTTTGATAAAACTGGCCAGATCAATAATGTCTTCATTTTCCAGGGCTATACATCCATTGGTGTCATTGGATTTAAGTGGTTTATTTGTCCCGTGAAACCATATTCCGTAGCCGTCCCTTCCCTCTCTCTTATCTATTAAATTGGGATAACTGATCGGAAGGGCCATCGCACCGTAGATTGGAGCAAGCTGTTTGTCTAAGAAGTAATCAATGAAAAAGTATATTCCCTCCGGTGTTTTCCGGTCGTTTTTTCTGGTTTTTGGACCACCGTTTTCGCCGGTTGAGCACGGGAATATCCTTGCCGGTGCGGTGAGGTCATCACTGCGATATATCATTACCTTTTGTTGGGATTTATCCACTAGAACTGCATAATCGGGTTCGCCCTGCCATTCCAATATAAATAAGGGAACCGCCTGTTCTCTTTCTATGCGCTGTTTTACACTTGTGCCGTGGGCAGACACCATATAGAAAGCCATGATAACAAACAATACAAGAGACAGAAGATATCCCCTTTTAACTCGATAAAACGGGGTTCTTTTAAATATCCTTACCATTTGAATAAGATCCTATAAGTTTCAATCTCAGGAATCCGCCCTGTCTTATTCATTTAAAGACCCGGCTGAATATCTCTTCTATATACCTGTAGTGATATTCCAGGCTGAATATCTCCTGTATGGATTCTTCGGTGAGATATCTTTTTATGTCCCTGTCTTTCAGCACAAGTGTCTTAAAATCATTTCCAGTGTCCCACGCCTGCATGGCGATTCTTTGCACCATCTCATAAGCGGTTTGGCGTTTAAGTCCAGCGCTGGCGAGTTTTATCATCACCTGTTGTGAGAATATCAAACCTTTTAACATGTCGAGGTTTTCTTTCATCCTGTCAACATGAACCACCAGGTTCTTAATGATTCTATTCAGTCTATGTAGCATAAAATCAATCATTATGGTGCTGTCGGGCCCGATCACTCTTTCTACGGAAGAATGGCTGATATCTCGCTCATGCCATAATGCCATATTCTCCATGGCAGCTAAGGAATTGGCTCGGACAAGGCGAGCCAGGCCTGAGATATTTTCGGATCCGACCGGATTTTTCTTGTGAGGCATAGCGGAAGATCCTTTTTGTCCCTTTTCAAATGGCTCCTCTGCTTCGAGGACCTCGGTCCTCTGGAGGTGACGTATCTCGATGGCAATCTTTTCCAATGTTCCGGCCAGCACGGCCAGGGCAGAAAAATACTGGGCGTGCCGGTCGCGTTGAATAACCTGGTTGGATACTTCGGCGGGTTTCAAACCGAGTTTTTTACATACATAGGCCTCAATCTCAGGTGATATATTGGCGAAGGTACCCACTGCCCCTGATAATTTACCGTAACTGATGGTATCAAGGGCATCTTCCAGCCTTTTGCGATTTCTTCCCATCTCAGAATACCATAGGGCAAGCTTGAGGCCGAATGTAATGGGCTCGGCATGGATTCCATGGGATCGTCCTATCATTGCAGTGTACTTGTGCTCTTCCGCCCTTTCCTTCAGGCTATCCATGAATTCAGTAACACCTCTGATAATCAATTCCATAGCCTCTTTCAACTGCAGTGCAAAGCCCGTGTCCAGGATATCCGAAGAGGTCAGGCCCATATGGATAAAACGAGAATCAGGCCCCACATATTCTGCCACGTTTTCCAAAAAAGCGATCACATCATGCCTGGTCACTTTTTCTATCTCCAGTATACGCTCCCCGGAGAACCTCGCCTTTTCCATTATATTGTTTAATGCTCCTTTTGGAATAAGGCCTTCCTCCGCCATGGCTTCACATGCCAGCATCTCCACCTGAAGCCATTTGGCATACCGGTTTTCCATCTCCCATATCTTGCCCATTTCATCACGTGTGTAGCGGCTGATCATGATAAACAAATCCTTTTGGGTGTATTGATCTGATGCTTCCAGGTCGCCTTTTCAGCGATTAACATATTCTAATCCCTGTTAAATATATAGCAGAATAGCAAGAGATACTCCAGTCCAATCCACAAAAAACTTGCACCTGCCGGATATGTAATCAGTATATCCATGCATGTAGAATTCTAAGGAGAAATCTTTTATAGATAATCAGATAGGGGGAAAAAATCAACAAAATTTGTGGATTCATCCATCTGCGTTTGGCTTGACATACAAGGATAAATCATCTACACTTGGATTAAAAAAAGCGAGTTCTTATCAGCTCAGCACACCCTTTATACCCGTTCCTTAAAAAACGAGTCCCTACTAGAGAGAGCATACGATATTATTATTAATCTGTAATAGTTAATTCCAACCCAAATGCAACAGACAAACAATCAACTTGTGGACATCCAGAAATATTTCTTATTCGGTATGCTCCTGTTCCTTATCGTCTCTCTGGCAATCTTTATGTCTTCCTTTCTGGGGACTCTCCTGATTGCCGCCGTGATTGTGAAAGGGGTATTTCCCGTGCATAAGATGTTGCAGCAAAAACTGAAATTCCCTCCCACCATATCGGCTTTCATTTCTCTGATCCTGGTAGCCTTGATCATCCTGGTGCCTTTGACGCTCCTATTCTTTTTGGTGGCCAATGAAGCCACAAGCGCCTATAATGTTATAAGCACTAAAATCAACACGCTGACTGCGAAAGATATCAACTTGACCCCCGGCCTCCTGGAGAAAGGTTTCATTCAGGAATGGATGGATAAAATCGCCGAATACGTCCCCATCAGCCCGTCAGACATCATTGCGACCACGAAAGATATTGTCGGTAAAATCAGCTCCGTAATCCTGGGACACACCACCAATATATTGAAAAACCTGTCACTCTTTGTGGTACACGCAATCGTCTTTTTGCTGGGCATGTTTTATTTCCTGCGGGATGGCGCCCGCCTGATCGATTATTTTGATTCTATTCTACCCCTTTCAGAGGAATACCGCACAGAATTGTTCAAGAAGCTCTCTCATTTAAGCTACGGGATCATTTATGGTATTTTTGGCGCCGCAATTATGCAGGGGTTCTTGATGGGGCTTGGTTTTTATATTGTAGGGATTGATAATGCCGCATTCTGGGGGGCCATTGCCGCCCTTTTTTCACCTGTGCCCTATATCGGGACCTCCATCATCTGGGTGCCGGTAGTAATCGCATTGCTGTTGAACGGTCACTGGCTTTCCGCTTCCTTTCTGCTCATTTGGGGCGCTTTGATTGTGGGCATGGCAGATAATATTGTTAAACCTTATCTTATCGGCTCCTCCACCGCTCTTCATCCTCTGGCGGTTCTATTGACTTTATTGGGAGGAGCTTTTGTATTTGGCCTGAAGGGGATCCTTTTCGGCCCTTTTGTGCTGACGTTGACACTTGCCTTTCTGCACATCTATTCCCTGGAATATAAGACTGTCCTAAAGAAAAAGCAAAACAAGCAATAGCTTTGTAAATGCCGTTATTTCAAGGTTTCATCTTTTCCGAGAGTATTGACAATAGCTCAAAGACCCTTTCGGAGGGACCCGGTTCCATTGTACCCATACCACAGGCAGGAGTAAGTATGGATCGCTCTATGATCACCTCCGGTTCAAGGCCGAATTCTTGTAAGCGCTTCAACCCTTGTTCAAGCTTTGAACAAAGGCCTTCCACAGTCTCTTTCCCTGTGAATTCAAAGGTGGGGACGATACCCCATGCAATAAAACCGCCTCCTTTTAAGAATCTCATGATATGTTCAGGATAAAGCAAAAAATAGTCCAGGAAGGAAAAGGCGTCAAAGCTGATAATATCAGGCCCTGAATCTACTATCATCGACCAATCGGTATTGCCGCAACAGTGGATGCCTATAAGGGCCTCGGATCGCTCCCGGACGTAATCGATCACCTCTTTGAGTAAACCTATAACATCATGGCGTTCAATAGGCGAGAAAGCGGATCCAAAACCCGACAGATAGGGCTCATCAAGGAAGATTATGGTTTGTTTGCCGGATTTGGCGAGTTCCCCGTCCTGCCACAGGGCCTTTATGGCCAGGCCCTTGGTAAACGCCTCCACAAGTTCCGTATCCGAAAGCACGTTTTTATCGTCATCTCCCGTTATCCCGGCTGAAAATGTAACAGGACCCACAGTCTGCCCCTTAATATAGGACCCGAATCTGCCCGGGTTTTGGCTGACCAGTTCCACCAATTCGAACAGGCCCGGGGCATATTCCCTGCTTAAGGCAAAAAAGGGTAACTCGTCAGCCAGAAAATGTTCATAAAATTCCACCAGTGCGTTCTCTCTGTTATCAGAAGTGACTACGAGGGTACCTCGTTCCTTGTCTATGCTCAAGAGGGGGAGCCCTTCACTAAACTGAATATGCATATTCTCCACAGGGCTTCGCTTGACCATCTGCGGCCAGAACGGTATTTCAGGCAAATACTTCAGGATATTGAGACAACTGTCCCTGATATCCCTCGAGGGGACACTTCCTATCCCTGTTGCCTTAAAATTGAAACTGTGCGCCATTCCTTTTCCCCGCTCCATCTATCTTATCTTATATCTCATTCTTAAGAATCCAAAAACTTAGGGTCCCCCGTTTTATGTTCATAGACTTCTGTCTCTGACCATTCATGAATAGAGGAAAGCCATGACTCAAGGATTGTGATCATCTTCTTCTTTTTTGTCTTGATGCTTTCTTCTATATTATCCTCTGCCGCCTCTGTCCTTCCGGGGGTCAGTGGTAGATTGGCCTTCTGTAATCTGGCAAGAAGGGCAATCCTCCCCTCGTCATCCGGCCGATGGGCCAGGTAAAGTTTCAGAGCTTGGACAGCCTCCCTGTCTCTCCCCTGTTTATGGAATATTTTGGCCTGGAGACCATAGCAGGATATTAATTCATCAATGCGCGCCGTGACCTTTTCCATTTCCAATCCGGCCTGAGACAGTTCACCATCTTCAAGATAGGCTTCAGCCAGGAGCCTTCGGATATAGATGTCATTAGGATAAATGGATAGGGCCCTGCGGCACTCCCGGATAACCTCTTTTAGTTCTCCCCTCTTTTTCATCCTGGAAAGAACGAGCAAAAGTGTCCCGGGCGAAGGCCCGCTCGCTAAGATCTCACTGAAAATAGCATTTATTTCTTCCATTTCTCCCCGCCTTTTTTTGTTGATATCCCGGTAAGGTTTATAAATATGGTTCTTCTCCCCCCTCGAATCCCTGACCCCTAGAACCCTTGTCGAAGATCCCGCTGCTGTATGCGGGGGATCCTGATATTCGATCAACCCGTCCTCCGTAGCACTGCGGAGGGTGGACTAATTTGGAAATGATCCATAAACATATACCTTGCTGTTTAAGAATACTATTTATGCTTCAAAAGGGCCTTTCCGCCATTCTCTGTTCGAGCCATATCATAACCTTATCAAGTTCATCTCTGAGCTCAAGGATTGCCCTTCCCCTGTGGCTGACCCTATTTTTCACTTCCCCAGTCATCTGGGCAAAGCTCTTATTCAGGGGAGGGAAATAGAAGACGGGATCATAACCGAAACCGCTTTCGCCTCTAGGTTCGTGAAGTATTTCTCCTTCACATCTACCCGCATAGGCAAGCGAAGGACCCCAGGGCACGGCTATAATTATTACGGATTCAAAAAACGCCTTACGGTTTTCTTTATCCTTCATCTCCTTTAATAACTTGATAATATTTTCCTCGTCCGTGGCCCCCTCTCCCGCATAACGAGACGAATATATTCCCGGAGCCCCTCCCAAGGCCTCCACAACAAGACCGGAATCATCTGCCAGTGCGGGCAATCCCAAAGATTTTGCCGTAAAATAGGCCTTTTTGTAGGCATTATCCTTAAAGGTCTCCCCATCCTCTATTACCGGAGGTACAGGACCGAAATCCAAGAGACTTCTTGTCTCGATATTAGAAGCTGTAAACAGGCTTTCCAATTCAGTGATCTTTCCCTCGTTTGTGGTGGCCAGGACTATTGGTCCATCATACATTAACCACTACCCTTTCCAATTTTTCTATCTCATCAACTATCTCTCCGGCCTGTTGTTCAAACCCGGGCTTTCCCAGCATGGCAAACATGGCCTTTTTATAGGCCTCCACACCCGGCTGAATAAATGGATTGTGCCCATAAAGGTACCCGCTTATGGCCACACATCTCTCCATCATATAATAGATCTGCCCGAGGTTGTAAGCATTTCTTCGGGGTATCTCGATAGTCATATTGGGAACACCTCCCAGGTAGTGGGCGTAAGCCGGTCCTTCAACCACTTTTTTGTTTACATAATTCATGTCAAAGCCTGCATCAACAAGAAAATTGAGGCCGTCAATATTCTCCCTGTCACCAGGGATTTCAAGCCTGTTATCGTGTTCTTGCAGCAGTAGAAAAGTCTCTATCATATTCCTTTCACCATCTTGAACCATCTGACCATTGGCATGGAGTTTTTCCGAGTATAAAGAGGGTGAAACCCACAGACCGTGTCCTTTATGCCCTTCACTTTCAGGGAAAAGCTGCTCCATCCACCTGGCCACAGGATAGATGGAACTGGAATTTGTCGCCACCACCTCTATCTTTTTCCCCTTCAACCAGGCGGCATGCCGCGCTGCCGCGTGAACAAGGGCCGGATTTCGCCAGAAGTCGTCAGACATGGTTATTCTTCTCATCCGTTTGAAACCGGCCACAAATTCCTCTAGATCTATATTGGCCATTGCCAATCCCACCAGTCCCACGTCCGTGAGCACGGAGAACCTCCCTCCTATATTGTCCGGGATCACGAACGAACGGTAACCTTTTTCATCCGCCAGTCTTTTTAGGGCACCCTTTGATCTGTCGGTCGTGACAATAATGAATCTGTCGCCCTGCTCGCCATAGTTATCTTCAATCAGGCGCCGGATTATCCTGAAGGCTATCGCCGTCTCCGTTGTGGTGCCAGATTTTGAAATCACATTGACTCCGACACGTTTTCCTTCCAGCATATCAAGCGTATCCCGGAAATAATCCGGGTCCATATTTTGCCCTAAAAAATATATCTCCGGCGCACCGCTCCTCTTTTCCCTGGGTAATTGATTAAAATAGGAATGGGTAAGGGCGCGGAAGGTTGCTTCCGTTCCCAGGTATGAACCGCCGATTCCAATGGACACAAAGGCGTCTATCTCGCGGGAAATCTCGGTGGTAACGGCTCTTATCTCATCCAGATGTTCCCTGCTTATCTCTTCCGGAAGATCCTGCCATCCGATCATAGCAGTATCGCTGTCATACACATCTCCCTCGCCATTTATAAGCTTGTCTTGCGCTCCCATTACAAGAGGGATAAGGGATTCGATATCTTCCTTGGAAATCGAATCCTCTCCCGGCGCACCAAACATGTAAGTCAGATCCAGAGAGATCATGTTCTCTTGCTCGAATACACTTGTTTCAAAAGGGTTCTTTTCTTTATGGCCTCTTCCTATCTGACTCATTGTTGTTGCATTCTCTCTGATATCCCTCAATTCTATACCTTTCATCATGCTCCCCTATATCTTAGTCAGGATAACGGTTGGCTATTGATTTCAATATATCCAGGCATGAGAAAAACGCGTCCACTACTTCAGGGTCAAAGTGACGGCCTGATGAGCTACGTATCTCCGCCAAAATCCGTTCTTCTTGCCACGGCTCCTTGTAGGCCCTTCTGGAACAAAGGGCATCATATACATCGGCGACAGCGACTATCCTTCCAAAAATAGGGATATCTTCTCCTTTTTTAGGGACGATCTTTTTACCTTTGCCCACGATGCCTTCCAAAGATAATTCCGATATAGGATCGATGTATCCCGGATAGCCGGTCCCATCCCATTTTTCATGATGGTTGAGCGCCACTTCAAGGGCTGCTTCGTCAAAATCCGATTGTATGTCTTTAAAGAGCCGCGCCCCCATATAGGTGTGGGTTTTCATGATTTCAAATTCATCCACTGTCAGACGAGCGGGCTTCTTAAGGATAAGGTCGCTGATAGCTACTTTACCTACATCGTGAAGCATGGCAGCCATTCTCAATACGTCCTTCTGTTTCTCCACCTCTTCGGGAGGCAATCCCTTTTTCCTTGCCCACGCTTCATATATTTCTACCGAATAGGCCCCTACACGATTGACATGGGCGCCTGTCTCTTTAGGGTCACGCAGCTCCGCCATGCCTATCATTCTTAGTATAATATTTCTGGTTGTCTGGGCACGCTCCACGGCTAGGGCGGCGCTGGTAGCAAAATGCATTATTAGGGGTTCATCCGATGGATTAAAAGGAATGATATCCCCTTCATCGTTTTGAGAGTTAATAATCTGCATTACGCCCAGGACATCTTTCCGTTGATTGGTAATTGGAACCGTGAGCGTGGAGCAGGTCCTGTAATCGGATATTTCATCGAAATGCGAATCAAAGGTGTAAGGGACAGAGGCATTTAATTTATAGACTTCCGCTATAGCTACCGTTTCCCGGTTTTTAGCCACATAGCCGGCAATGGATCTATTATTGATAGGGATTGAAAAAGTGTTATAGATAAGCTTTTTACCGGGAGGCAACCTCTTTTGGAGGGTATCGTTTTGAGAATAGCTGAATTTGAGGTTTCCCCCCTCCTTGAGATATATGGACCCTGCATCGGCATTGAAGAATTCGCGGACACCGGTGAGGATCCTTTCCAATAGGAGATCTATGTCTTTTACTTCATTGATGTCCAGGCTGATCCGTGTAATAAGGTCAATCTTTTCTTTTTCGGTCATCATGGTTGAATCTCTCCGTGGTAAAGAATATTCTGGATCATCCGGCAAATAAGTACGCGTAATGATAAAACTATAGCAAGATTGGTGATGTTCGGCCCATGGGGCTCTCTTTGCAGCGGCGAAAAGGTTAGAAGCAAGATAATAGCATAAGGTGCCACCCAGGCGGGCGGGTAACTCCTGAGATGATAGCCGGACTTCCGGTCCTGGTATATTATTCCAATAGCCCGCCGCCCGCCTCCTCCGGCTTATTGCCCGCGCCTTGCACATAAACAAGTTCGCCTGTCGCAAAGAGAACCCCATAGGCCAAACCAAAGTATTTATATAAAGTCCTTTCCGTACTCATTAACCGGATGAACCAATATTCTTTAAGACTCCATTTGGTGTCCTATAAGTATTTAAAATCTATATCATATAATAGTCATTTGCACAATTCATAATAAGGGTCCTTGGCAAAAGGGTCGGTCCATGAGAGGCTTTATAAAAGGAGTAGACTACCGGCACGGAAATATTATGGCAAAGGCATCAATATTCAGCTTGACTACTCTTTTAACGCTTTGATAAAAAAACAGCATGAATATGCTGGATTATATAATCATCGTTTCAATGATTTACCTTATAATAAAAGGTATTTTGCGAGGATTTATTGGGGAGGTTGCCTCCCTTGCAGGGATTATACTTGGAATCTGGCTAGGCAATCTCTTTCAGCCCCGCGTAACCGAGATTTTAGAGGCCTATATCCCTTTTACAGGATATATTCCCTTGATCAGCTTTGCGGTGATCTTCGCTACTGTCTTTATCCTTTTCAATTTTCTCGGCTGGGTTCTCAAGTTGCTGTTCAAAAAGATCTTTCTTGGATGGTTGGATCGTGTTCTTGGCTCCCTTCTGGCTATTGTTAAGGGAGTAATAGTTATCTATCTGGTTATCGTTTTACTTACCTTCTTCATGCCTGAGAAGACACCACTTATAGCCGAGTCAAAGCTTGCGCCCTGGATTACCAAATCTTATCAGTCTATGATAGGCCTCATCTCTCCGGATCACTATCATAACTGGAAAAAAAGGATTGTGGGTGAACGGCAAAGCACGGGCGAGATAATATCCGGAAAGATCCGGGATATGGCCGAAAACCATGAATGATGAAAGACTTTCAAACGCCTTATCAAACCTTGTAGAGTTGATCTCAAAGCTGCGAGCACCCGACGGCTGTCCGTGGGATGCCATGCAAACGGATTCCACAATCAAGATATATCTCCTTGAAGAGGTCTACGAAGTCCTTGACGCCATTGAAAAAGGATCGCCCGAAGAGGTGTGCCGCGAGCTGGGTGATGTCCTATTCCATATTATCTTCCTTGCCCATCTTGCCAACGAGAGGGGAGAATTCGATCTCGCAGAGGTTATGGAAAAGATAACCGAAAAGATGATAAAGCGACACCCCCATGTATTCGGGGATACTATAGTGGAAGGACCTTCAGATGTGTCTGATAACTGGCAAAGAATCAAAATGGAGGAAAAGGGGGAATCCAATACACATCGTTTCCCCCTCCAAGATGTCCCGGTAGATCTTCCAGCCCTTTTGAGGACACATAGAATAAGTGAAAGGGCCTCGGTTTTGGGATTTGACTGGCAAGGGAAAAAAGATATACGGGATAAGGTGGAAGAGGAATTTACCGAACTTAGTGAAACCTTGAAGAACAACGACAAGGATAGAGTTGGGGAAGAGATAGGTGATCTCTTATTCAGCTTGGTTAACATGGCCAGACATTGGGGTTTGAACGGTGAGCTTCTTTTGAGAAATGCTAACCAGAAATTTCTTAAAAGGTTCCAGGAAATGGAGAAAATACTAAAAGAATCCGGCATTAATCTGGAAGACGCCACACCCGTTGAGATGAACCTGACATGGGAAAAAATAAAGGCCAAGAACGAGTAATCGCTGTCGTATCTCAGGTTACTGGCATCTGGATCGCTCTTGACTCCGTGGAAAAAAGCGGGCCTTCTTTCTGGGCTACAAGTTCCTGAAACGCCATATACTCCTTGCAATCATCCTTTAGTTTACACTTTTTACAGACACGAACATCCATGCGGGGATTGTTTCTCTTTTTCTGACATACAATGTAAAATGGCATATCTACTCCAAAGATTTAAGATACTTAATTATGTTTTAATTATATATTATTATAATATAAAGATATTTATATGTCAATAATTAATTTTATGTTAGCCAAAGGTTTTTGGTCAAAGTTTTACATTTGATATGCCAAATATGCCCGGAAGGTATTTATTTTCAGAGACAGAAGTATATAATCAGACAATCCCTCTACCCTGTAAATACCTGGCAGGGTTATGCAATATTTTAAAGGCGGACTATCTATGTTGAGATTCCTATACCTAAATGCCTTCCTCATTATACATTCGATCATTATGTGCCTCTGGGGGCTGATTATTTCCACTTTCAGCAAAGACAGCAACCTTGTTCATCACTGGTGTGCCGTACCTTGGGCTAAAATATTCCTGCGAGTATGCGGGGTAAAAGTAAATGTCAGGGGGCTTGAGCACATCAATAAGAAACTGCCGTATATCTATATCTCAAACCATCAGAGCTACTTTGATATATTCGCTCTTCTATCAGGTCTGCCGGTGGACTTTAGATTTCTCATGAAACAGGAGTTGATGAAGATTCCTCTGCTGGGCATTACCATGAGAAAGGCCGGTTACATGAGTATTGATCGCAAAGACACCAGAAATGCGATCAGAAGCATGAATTCGGCAGTTGACAATGTCAGGAACGGTGCTTCCGTCCTTATCTTTCCAGAAGGCACAAGGAGTGAAGACGGATATGTACGGTCATTCAAGAAAGGAGGCTTTCATCTGGCACTTAAATCCGGCTGTGATATTGTCCCCATAGCTATAATCAACAGCAGAAGCATTGTGCCCAAGGGTAGCTTAAGAATCAATAAAGGCACCATCGCCTTGAATATAGGCAAACCCATACCTGTCAAAGATTATTCAAAAAAGGATATTGATATCATAATTGAAAAAGCCAGAGGATCGGTAATCACCCTGATGGCTAATACAAACGGGACGGAGACATGGAAACATAATCATGATAGGATCCTTTAATATGAAGTCGTTTCTTCGCGGTATAGCACTTATAATATACTTTATGATCATCTTGAACGGAGGAGCTTATGGATACGTCATGCCTGCCGAACAACTTCTTGCCTTCATGGCAGATAATTTTGCCGATATTCAAACAGCTATAATAGTGCAATCAACTCTGAAGACAGAACAGGATAATGAAAAGGTCTTTATGGAACAGGTCCAACTGAAATCTCCCAACCTCTTTAGCATAAAGGTATTTGATAATACGGCTCGCGGGGGCCGCCTCCCCGATATGGCCTATCGCCAGCTATTAATTGCCAACACCAGCTCCCGGCTCCAAGGGGTTTTATCCATGATGGGCATAAACCTGCAGGCTGTTTCCTTTACCCGAATTGACGGGACTATTGCCTACAGTATAGGAGAAAAAGAGGATAACTCTCCGAGATTATTGATTGAAAAGGAAAGGTTTCTGCCTTTGCTACTGATATACAGGCCCGGCGGAGTTATGTCGGGAGACACGGTGACCGTTCGTTTTGAGGACTATAGAAGAGAAGACGCGGGATGGCTCCCTTTTCAAATAACCTACTCCGTGAATGATAAGATCAGGGAAGAATATACCATCCAGTCCTTGCAGACCAATGTGCCGTTGAATCAGTCCCTTCTTCAACCTTTCGAGACAATACCCTACTTCCCTGACCAACCCATGGAAGAAACGCTATCAGGTTCAAATATCCAATAGGGGCCTCTGCATGAGATTTCAAAGACATTTGACCAAATATATTAACCCATTTCCCCTGATCAAAAGACCATGCCATTGACCAGCAAACAGCTATATCTCGGGATCGCGGTCACACTCCCTGTCAAAGAAATCTTTTCCTATGCCGTACCGGAGCATCTTGTTTCCATGGCTGAGATCGGCCGCAGGGCACTTGTTCCCTTCCGGAATCGCGAAGTTATCGGTTACATACTTAGAAAAGATTTCGGAACAAAACAAGAGGAAATAAAAGAGATTCTGGACATACTTGATGCGGAACCCCTTTTCAATGACAGCCTTGTGCCCTTTTTCCAATGGATGGCTGACTATTATCTTTTTCCTATAGGTATGCTCATCCGTTCGGCCCTGCCCGCCGGTCTGAACATAGCGCAATTCAAATCAGCAAAACTCACCAGAGAAGGAATGGAGGCGATAAAACGGCTGTCTCCCTCTTCCCCGGAAGGAAAACTCCTTTGCTGGATAAACAACAACCCGTACAAGCGTCTTCCGGTTCCTCTAAACTTGGCCTATAAATTAGAAAAAAAGGGGTGGGTTATCATTGAAAACCGTGAGGGAAAGACCCACACACGCCCCCTTAAAAGAAAATACTTGAGGCTCAAGGAGGGGGTAAATCTCGACTCAATCACAGGAGAGACTGAGCGCGCCTTCAGGGCAAAGAATGATGCTGAATTCCTTAAGAGCCTGGCCTTTTCATCCAAAGGACTTCCTCTAAAAGAGATCTCTGCAAGGTTTAACAACGGGCCGTACCTTGCCCGAAAATGGAGCAAGAAAGGATTAATAGAGAGTTACGAGGAAAGAGTGTTTAGGGATCCGGCAGGGAATATCCTTGTTCCTTCTCCTGTGCCTTCCTCACTATACGATCAGCAGAAAGAGGTGCTGAAGACAATCAAAAGACGCCTGGAAAGAGGGGAATTTTCCACCTGTCTGTTAAATGGTGTGACGGGAAGCGGAAAAACGGAAGTATATTACCGCGCCGTTAAACATGCCATAGACATGGGCAGGAAGGCCATACTAATGCTGCCTGAAATAGGCCTTGCAATCTATACTGAAGGGATTTTCAAATCACGTCTCGGACACCGGGTAGGGGTATTTCATAGCGGTCTTTCCAGGGGTGAGCGATATGACCAGTGGATGCGAATGTTTAGGGGTGAAATTGACATAGTGATAGGAGCGAGATCGGCCCTGTTTGCTCCCCTCAGCAGACTTGGGTTGATTATTGTGGATGAAGAGTATGATTCTTCCTATAAACAGGAAGATGGGCCTCGGTACCAGGCCAGGGACGCCGCTGTAGTAAGGGGGAAGATAGAAAATGCCCTGGTTATTTTGGGATCAGGCACTCCTTCTGTCCAGTCCTTCCACAATGCCGCTACTGGAAGGTATCAACTACTTCCCATGCCTGAAAGGATTGACAAGAGGCCTATGCCCGATATTGAAATAGTAGACATGAAAAAGGTTTGCAAGGGGGATAAAAGCAATAATATCCTCAGCCCTGCATTAAAGAAGGCCATTGAAGACAATCTTGCAGAGGGAAGACAGACTATCCTGTTCCTCAACAGACGTGGTTTCAGCAGCGTATACCTTTGCCGCTCCTGCGGAGAAGCGGTGAGGTGCCGTAACTGCGACCTGACATTAACCTACCATTTAAAGGATAACAAACTTGTATGCCACTATTGCGGCTTTTTTTCCAAACCCCCAACCAGGTGCCCTGCCTGCGGACATGAAAGGATGCGAGCTTATGGATTCGGTACGGAGAGACTGGAAAAGGACTTGGGGGAGATGTTCCCCTCTGCCCGAACAGGAAGGTTTGACAGAGACAGCACACGCGGCAAGGGTCAGGCTTTTAACATATTAAAGAAATTTAATGAAGGTGAGATAGATATCCTGGTCGGTACTCAAATGATAACAAAGGGATATGATTTCCCCCGTGTAACCCTTGTCGGGGTTATATCCGCAGACCTTTCTTTGGGATTTCCGGATTTTAGGGCCGGTGAAAGGACCTTCCAGCTCCTTTCTCAAGTGGCTGGCAGGGCCGGAAGAGGAACCCTGAAGGGCAAGGTAATCGTCCAAGCCTTTAACCCGGACCATTATGCCATTATGGCAGCAAAAGGACATGATTACGCCTATTTTTTCAATAAAGAGAAGGAACTAAGGGAGCAGTTGGGGTATCCTCCATTCTCCTATCTGGCGTGCCTTAGATTTCAAGGAAAGAATCAGAAGGACACACAAGACACCGCCAGTGAAATAGGGCGTGAGATAGAATCAATAATACAAAGATGGCCGAAGAGGGGAAAAGAGATCAGGGTATTAGGTCCGGCGGAATGTCCCATGTCTAAATTAAAAAACAAGTATCGCTGGCAGATACTCATAAAAAGCAAGGGTACCGGACTACTCCATTACCTCCTGAAGGAGATGGAAGGGCTTTCCAGAAACATATTAAGGAAGAAAGGCGTAGGCATGATAATCGACGTGGATCCTTACCAAATGCTTTGAGTTAGATTAGGTTCATCCGGTTAATGAGTACTTACTATAAGTACCTTAATGGCCCACGGGCCAAATAGCGTAAAATACCATGACCTGAGGTCACGGCGGTTCTTGGAAAGACGACATCTCAAAAAGAGTTCCACCCAAGGCCTGCGGTGGTCTTATTTTCAAGGGTTTGCTCCACCAGAACCCCTGGCAGAATATGCCCTTGCAACCAGGAAAAGGTTTGCCAAACCCTTTAAAATAAGACCACGTCCTCCGAATACTATAGATGTCGTCTTGAAAAGAACCGCTGTGACCGGATATTAGCGATACTCTTATCCAGTCATCATATTTTTGTTTCATCCGGTTAATGAGTACTTACTATAAGTACCTTAATGGCCCATGGACCTCTCTTTTACACGGCGAAAAAGTATAGAAGCACCATAATTACGGAAGGTGCCACCCAGGCGGGCGGAGTACTTATGAGACACTAGAGAATTTTCGAGTCCGGCCAAATGTGGAAAAGGCTACCCGCCCGCCTCGTATCGTCTTATGCGAAGTCACTGCACATAAACAAGTTCGCCGTTACAAAGAGAGCCCCATGGGCCAAAGATGGAAAAACAGTTGTATATAGTTAAATATCGCACTCATTAACCGGATGAACCTTAAATTATCAGTCTTGAAAAAAGGGATTATATTCCTTTTCCCTGCCCACAGTGGTAATTGGTCCATGCCCAGGGAATACGAATGTGTCGTCAGGCAGCACAAAGATCCGAGTCCGGATGTTCTCAAGAAGGAGTTCCAGATTTCCTCCGGGAAAATCGGTCCTGCCGATACTTCCCGCAAAGAGAGCATCCCCGCATATGACCGCATTCCTCGTCTCCTTTCTGTCTTTCAGGTCAAATTCTCCTTCAAAAAGGAAACCCAAACCCGCCCTTGAATGACCATCCAATCCAAGGGCCTTGAATGTAATTGATCCGACCTGGATTACATCTCCAACCTCTATGAATCCCGATGCCTCGGAATCATCCACTCTGTATCCGAACATAGCTGCTCTGCTGTTTGCCAGCAGCAAATCAGGGGCTTCATCCCTGTGAATCATTACAGGAGCCCCGGTTTCCTTCTGCAATTCTTTGTTGCCTCCAACATGATCAAAGTGGGCATGGGTGTTAATAATGTATTTCAGGTGTAGATCATCCTCCCGAAGGACAGACAATATCTTGTCCACATCTCCTCCGGGATCAAATACCACAGATTCGGAGGTCATGTTATCACCTACAATATAGGTGTTGACCATCAGGGGCCCTGTCTCCATCATCTTAAATACCATGGGATTTCCTTTTCCACTTCTTGAATTCAGTAATAATTGAGGATAGGGTTAGTATCAGCAGTTCCCTCTTTCCTGAAGATTATGATTGCAAAGATGCTTGCGGGCGAGGGGCAGTGTAGATAAAATCCTGTTGTGAGTCAATGAAAATACATGAAGGAAAGGCTGCCCCGTAGAGCATTGCAGGGAATTGAGCCGGTTGTGTGGAGTGTTAAAACAGGTAATTGAAAGGTGCTGCTGCAGTCGGCTTTTTAATAACCTCTCACGGGATTAAAGAATAATACAGATGAATAACCTACGACTTGTTGCTTGCTGCCTATGGAAGCGTCGCCTGAATTCGCGTAATGCAGTATCCGGGCACGACTCGCCCCATGGGCCTTGGCAAATAAGATAGCTGTTCCGACCCCGCCTTTTGCACACATGGTTGTTTGTAGATTAGGGATTTCTCTCACATACTGCTGTTTCTCCAAGTGATCAAAAAGGTTTTCCACATCCATCTCCTTCAACTCTTCCAAAGTGGATCTATCAATTCTATTGGCCGATTCATAGGGTGGATAATGGGACATATCGGTACTGGCCAGCACAACAACCTTTTTATCGCCCGCCGCTTCTATAATAGCATCAGCAAGTATTCGGCAATTCTCTGTCGTGGGATTTCCAAACAGGATAGGAACAATCTTGCACTTTTTCCCCATTACCTGAAGAAAAGGCAACTGAACCTCGATGGTCGGATCATCGGAATGTATGGATTGATTTGCTCTAATGCCTCTGTTAAAGGCATGCATTCTTTCGATCATGTCCCTGTCAACGGGTACTTTACCAAGTGGGGTAAGATAATAATCAACCGGGCACGTAAAAGCGACGGCATGACGGTATGAGTCGTGACCTATAATCACAATAGTATCAAATTCTACCCTGGATAGCTGTTTAAAGGTATAGGCTGCCACCTCTCCCGAATAGACATATCCTGCGTGAGGCGCTATTGCACCGTATATTTTACCCTCCACAAAATCTTCAGGGACGGCATCCAGCATTCTAGTTACCATATTGCGCAATTCAGATGCCGCTCCCGGGTAATAGGACCCTGCCACAGAGGGAGGACGAATCTCTTCGGCAATTGAATTAGAAATGCAAGCCATAAGGACTATGGATATAAGCATAAGGATAAATACGGATACCGAGGAATTCTTATACATTTTCATCCTCCTCAAATACCTTGCCATATTTTCTGTCTATGTTTAGAATCAGATCATCCATCTTCAGCCAGATATGTGTACTTAAGATTCCACAAGGCGGAATTACCGCATATTACTCTGGCAGGAGTCGTTTTACGTTTCACATGTATCGAACTCTATAAGAATATCTCAAAAAGGTAGGACAAATGCGATTTTATCCACCTTATAGTATAGTATATTTGAAATCTCTAATGATGTCCATACTGTTTTTGGGATGCGTCAATAGTGTGGACAACGGGAAGATAGCTCCGGACTTCAGCCTTGAAAATATTTCCCCTAACAACATAACACTCCGAGAGTACAGGGGAAATTAGGCTTTATACCCGTAGCGATAGAAAAACCAGTGGAGAGTATTCTTAATGATTCTCGATTTTCACACCCATATATTCCCCTCCTTTTTCAGGGATGAGAGACACTTGTATTTTCAGGACGAGCCTGGTTTTGATCTTTTGTACCGATCAGCCGGATCAAAAATGGCTGGCAAAAGGGCTCTGATAGATAGCATGGATAAGCAGGGAATTAAAAGGTCGGTGGTCTTTGGATTCCCCTGGAGGAATAGGGAGCACTACAAACGGAATAATGATTACATTATCGAGTCTGTTATCGAGTACCCTGACAGACTGACAGGCTTTTGCTGTTTTGATCCCATGTCGCCCGAGGCCCCTAAAGAAGTAGAAAGGTGCCTTGATGCAGGGCTTAAAGGTGTCGGTGAGCTGGCTTTTTATGATTCGGACTTTTCAGGGGAGATCATAGGGGCCCTGAATGATATCATGGTATTATGTATTCAACGCAACAGCCCAATCCTACTCCATACTAACGAGCCGGTCGGTCACAGGTATCCCGGGAAACAGCCCATAACACTTTATAGGCTGTACAACCTGATAAAGAGATATCCATCAAACAGGATTGTACTTGCACATTGGGGAGGAGGGCTATTCTTCTACACTGTAATGAAAAAGGAGGTGAGAGAGGTCATGGCTAATGTATGGTTTGATACTGCAGCTTCGCCATACCTCTACACACCGAATATCTATAGAATAGCCGGGGAAATTGCAGGTTTCGACAGGATCTTTTTCGGCTCCGATTTCCCCCTCATAACGCCTGAACGATACTTTAGAGAGATGGAATCAGCCGGCATATCCCGGGAAGCGATTAAGGGGATAAAAGGTATGAATGCGGCTTCTTTCTTAGGTCTCCCTGTGGAATGATTTAAGGATTAAACATCTGGAGAAATCGGCCCTCCAAATCGCAGAGGGAGACATTTCGCACAGAGTCGCTGTTGAAGAGAATTGATGAAATCGGAGACATAGCCAAAGCCTTTAACCGTATGACCCATAAGTTGAAGAGGATACTTAAAAGCGGCAAGGAACCCACGGAGAATATATCCCATGGCCCAAGGATTCCTCTGAAAAGGATCAGGATGGCGAAGATTGCCCAAGGAAGCTGATATCCGGCAAAAAAATCCTTGACATACGCTATATAGTTTTTTAGAAGATTGGGTTTAAGTTTTGATCCAAGGTATCTTATCATGAAGACATTTGTTGCCAAAGAATATGAAGTCAACAAGAAATGGTATGTTGTAAACGCTGAGAACAGGGTGTTAGGACGGTTAGCAACCCAGATAGCCACACGTTTAAGGGGAAAGCATAAGCCAATCTTTACCCCCCATGCAGATACCGGAGATTTTATTGTGGTTATTAATGCGGCTAAGGTCTCATTGACAGGTTCTAAACGGGATAACAAGGTTTATTACAGACATACAGGCTATATGGGGGGCCTGAAACAGATTTCTGCCGGAAAACTACTCGAAAAGAACCCGACCGAGGTCTTACGCCTGGCGGTGAAGCGGATGCTGCCTAAGAACAGCCTGGGACGCAGGCAGTTGAAAAAACTTAAGATATATGCCGGTTTCGATCATCCTCATCAGGCCCAGAAACCGGAGGAATTGGAGATTTAGGAGGTCATGAATGGCTGAAGAGGTATATCACGCCGTCGGTAAACGAAAAACGGCTATCGCCCGTATCTGGATGAAGCCGGGCAAGGGGAATATACGCATCAATAATAAGTCTTTTGAAGAGTATTTATCCAGAGAGGCGGACAAGGAAATTATAAAACAACCCCTAGAAATCACTAATACAAATGACAAATATGATATATCGGTAAATGTACGGGGCGGGGGCGTTCTGGGACAGGCAGGTGCAATCAGGCACGCGATAAGCCGCGCGCTGGTCAATATCAACTCGGAGTTCCGCCTCCTGCTCAAAAAGGCGAATATGTTGACAAGAGATCCGCGGATGAAGGAGAGGAAAAAATACGGGCGTTCCGGTGCCAGGGCACGATTCCAATACTCAAAACGTTAAAAAAGTCATATCATATTATAGTCACAAATGTTTCATCAGGTTAATGAATATTAAACTTTATTATAAGTCTCTTAATAGCCCATGGGGTTCTCTTTTAAGGGACGAAAACATTAACAGCATGCTAATTACGTAAGGTGCCACCCAGGCGGGCGGAGTACTTATTGAGATAATAGAGAATTCTCGAGTCCGGCCAAGTCTGGAAAAGGCTACCTGCCCGCCTCGTATTGTTTTGTGCGGGGTCATAGCACATAAACGAGTTCGCCGCTTAAAAGAGAACCCCATGGGCCATATAGCGCAAGATATTTGGATATCATTAACTAGCGTACTCATTAACCGGATGAAACTTACAAATCTTGTTACCAAGATAACCAATTATTGAAATCCCGGGAAGTCATATCTGACTTCCTTTTTTTTAGAGACGGGCGATGAGCCTTACCAGCAAACCGCTTAACGCAACCATGGATGAACCAAAGAATATAAGGCTGATCCTTGAATATGACGGAACTCGCTACCACGGATGGCAGAGACAGAAGACCGACATTACCGTCCAAGGAGTCCTGGAAGATAGTATCCGCACCATGGTGGGAGAACCGGTCGTGCTTATCGGTTCCGGAAGGACTGACGCCGGTGTGCATGCCCTGAATCAGGTATGTAATTTTATTACAAGATCCCAGATTGAACCTGATTCCATGAGGCGAGGACTAAATTCGCTTGTTCCTGATGATATCTTCATAAAACAAGAAGAATATGTCCCCCTGGATTTTCATTCCCGATACAGCGTAAGAAGCAAGACCTATGAATACAGGATATGGAACAGGAAAGAGGCAAATGTATTTCTACGCAACTATTCCTGGCACATCCGGGGGGACCTGGACATAGATATAATGAAGGCAGGCCTTTCCATCCTAATCGGCAGATATGATTTTTCTTCCTTCAAGTCGAGCGGTAGCACCAATAAAGATCCTGTTAGGAATATATTGCTGGCGGAACTCCATGGCCCTTCAGAAGGTATTCTCATTTTGCTTTTTGAAGCAGACGGTTTTTTAAGGCATATGGTGCGCAATCTTACAGGCAGCCTTGTTGACCTTGGAAAAGGGAAACTCAGCTTGGAAGGATTTAAGGAAATTCTTCTCTCACGACAAAGAGACGCAGTGGGTATAAAGGCCCCGCCTCAGGGCCTTTTCTTAAAGGATGTTAGGTATTAGGGCTTAGGTTGTGTGAATTTTCCTCGGCCACTCTTCAGACTTTAAAGGTCTTTCGGGGTAAAAGAGGTGCTTTTACCCCTTATCCATCTTATCGATTAATCCAAAAATAGGCTTATTACTGGCCGTGATGTGTATGTGCCGGAGCAGCGTCATCATCATCAACAGCAACAGCTACGGCAATTCCCGCTGCCACTACTGCTGCTGCTATTCCCACTATAGCCGCTTGGCTCATCCCTGCAGCACCACCAGCCCCTGCAGCGCCCGCGGCTGTTGAACTTTCTGCCATGCATACAGAGGAAGTTACAGGAATGAGGATCAAAGACAGCGACAGTATACCAATAACGATTTTCCACGTAAAACTTCTCTTCTTTTTCATACTTAAAACCTCCTGAATAATGGTTTAACCCTCCCTGCTTTTTCCGTCGATTCGTTTATTAAATATCAATAAAAAAAGCAAGTCAAGTATTTTTTTTGGTTTTTTATTCTCTTATTTTACCCAATCTGGCCTTAAATCTGGCCTCCATAAGGTCTTTACAAACTGATCCCTTGACCATTTTTCTGTCCATACCCAAGATGATGTCCAAGAGTTGATCTCTTACAGGCATGTGCTTTTCATCATTGACAAATAACTAAACAAGGTTTAACAGAAATTATGACAAAAATCAATTAAATTTAACGGCAGCATCAACAAAAAAAAGGAGGGCGTATGGCAAGACAGGGGGTATCTATCATCACATCCACACTCATGGTGGTCCTGTTTTTCTCAGGCTGTACATCAGGTTCCGGCAGGATTTTTCACGGCAGTGCTGCTGTAGAACTGGTCAATTACGTGAACCAGGGCCTCTTGCGGATAGCGGAGCTGGAAAGAAAATCTTTGGAAAGCTATGCCTCTGTTATCGGGGAAAATTACACGACAGACCAAAAGGTATACGAGGAAATGAAAGATTCCGTTATCCCTCTGTATAAAAGATTCCTTGATGGGCTGAGGGATATAGACCCAGAGAACGAAGAGATAAAAAGAGTGCACGCCATATACATCCGGGGAGCTGAGATGATATATGACGGATTCAAGACCAAGATGCTCGGCATCGAAAAGGAAGACGAAGATATCATTATTCAGGGAAACCAGAAGATCGTGAAAGGTCGCGAAGACGTCAAGCAATGGCGGTTGGAACTCCTGGAGTTATATAAAGAACAAGGCGTGGCGGAGATCAAGGAATAATGGGCACAGGTGCACACCAAAGACTTCTATAACGGATCTTACAGCATTATGGGTAAACAGAACAAATACATATTCGTATGCCAAAATTGCGGTTACCAGTCTTTGAAATGGGTAGGACGATGCCCTGAATGTAATCAGTGGAATACTTTCGCAGAGGAGATCCCTGTGCAGGAAAAGAGGCCCGTAATGTCCTCCAGCATAGGCGAACCTCAAATGATTAATTCCATATCCATTGATCCAGAGTACAGGTTCAAGACAGGTATCAGGGAATTCGACCGCACCCTTGGCGGCGGATTGATACCGGGCTCCCTTATCCTGTTGGGGGGGGAACCCGGGATAGGAAAATCCACACTTATACTGCAGGTTGCCGGAGGGCTTTCAGGTCAGGGATTAAAATCCCTCTATATTTCCGGGGAAGAATCACCACAGCAGATAAAACTAAGGGCCAGACGACTCTCTATTGATGCGGACAATCTTTATCTATTAACAGGGACCTGCATAGAAGATCTCTTTGACAGCATAACCGGACTGAAACCGGACCTTTTAATTATTGATTCCATCCAGACAATCTATACTAATGCTCTGCCCTCCGCTCCGGGAAGCGTGGGGCAGCTCCGCGACGTCTCGGCAAGGTTTCTCAGGTTTGCAAAGGAGAGTAACACACCGGTTTTTCTTATCGGACACGTGACCAAAGAAGGAGCCATTGCCGGGCCGAAGGTGCTCGAACATCTTGTAGATACAGTCCTTTATTTTGAAGGTGACAGCAGCCATATGTTTAGAATAGTGCGGGCGGTAAAAAACCGCTATGGTTCCACTAATGAAATAGGCGTCTTTGAGATGAAAGAGTCGGGGTTGAAACAGATCGGCAATCCTTCCAGGATATTCCTGGAGGAGCGACCCCAAGGCGCATCCGGTTCTATGGTAATCCCATGCATTGAAGGAACAAGGCCCGTTCTAGTGGAAATACAGGCCCTTGTAGGTCCCAGCCCACTGGGGATGCCGAGGAGAACGGCAATCGGCGTTGATCACAACCGAATATCCCTTCTTGTGGCGGTACTGGGGAAGAGGGTAGGTGTAGAGATGGGAGATCAGGATATATTTGTGAATGTTGCTGGAGGCCTCAAGGTGGACGAACCTGCGGCTGATCTGGGAATCGTTTCCGCCATGATTTCAAGCTTTTTAAACAAGCCCGTATCCGGGGATATGGTAATATTCGGAGAGGTCGGGCTTACAGGTGAGGTTCGCGGTGTAAACCAGCCTGAATTAAGGATAAATGAGGCGAAAAAGCTGGGATTCGCCAAATGCATCGTTTCCAAAAGCAACATGGAAAGTTGTGCGTCAGTAACCGGTATAAAGATGGTGGGAATAGATTCCGTGAAGGAGTTGATGGAGTCGCTCTTTTAAAAATATTTTTCAATTAATCTCGCCACCTCCCCAAATCAGAAAGGGGCACCCTTTCAGATCTTACCTGATTGATTCTCGCATTAGGATCTTCGTATCCCACAGCGATGCTGGTAACCACTCTTTTCCCTTCAGGTAGATTCAAAAAATCTTTTATATCATCACCAAAGGCCTTTACCAGGCCGATGGGACATGATCCCAGTCCCATGGCATGAGCCGCGAGTACAAAATATCCCACAAAGATACCGATGTCCGTAAAATGAGAACTTGAAAACACCTTATCCATATAAATAATAACCGAGGTCGGTGCACCATAGAAGTTACAGCTCCCCTTATTGATAAACTCCTGAAAAGGTACGCCCTCCGGGATACCCGGCAGCATGCAGTTTAGGAGCCCCTTCTCCCGTTCAATGAAAAAATGCGGCAGGGGGTCCCTCGCATCCGGCCCGCATGAAACATTTCTCTCCCTCATCCTTTTTACCAATAATCGGCTCAGCCTTTTTCTTTCTTTCCCTGAGACCACAACAAACTCCCATGGCTGGAGGTTTATCGCAGACGGCGCCCTTATTGCCAGGGAAAGCAACCTCTCAAGGGTCTCTCTCTCCAGAGGTATATCCAGAAACGCCCGGGTGCTCTTCCTGTCTCTAATAACCTTTAAGACATCCATTATCTGCTCCTCATTATCGCAGCCCAAACTCACAGATTGCAGTTCAACATTTTGCTGTTTTATAAAAATCTAATCAAAAAGAACATCTTTTAACAAGTCAAAACTTGCAAAGATGGAGAAAATTATTTACTAAGATGTAAGAATAATTTGGGTTTACATAGATTCGAAATTCATGATTGTGGGTTCATCCGGTCAATGAGTATGTAAAGAAGTATGTGCAGGGTCACTGCACATAAACAAGTTCGTCGCTTAAAAGAGAACCCCATGACCCATATAGCGCAAAATATTTAGATATCATTAACTAACGTACTCATTAACCGGATGAACCTGATTGTCGGTATGAGGTCTTTTCAGCCTAAATAACAGGCACTAATTTCGGATTTCAGGAGATATTATCATTGATATCTGCTTTTAAAAACACACATCCCATGGAATCATGGGAAGAGATGCTTTCACACAGCATAACCACTCCTAAACAATTATCTTCCCTGTTTCCTCAGATTGAGGAACACGAGATAAGGGAGGTGATTTCGAGATACCCAATGTTGATAAACCCGTATTATCTGGGTCTTATAAGGAAAAAGGGAGATGCCGTATACAGGCAGGCTGTCCCGGATATCCGCGAAATAACCCGAAACGAGGGAGTCGTAGACCCGTTAAACGAAGAAGGTCTTTCACCTGTTCCGGGTCTCACCCATAAATATCCTGATCGAGTCCTTTTCCTGGTCTCCGGTCGCTGTGCCATGTATTGCAGATTTTGCAACAGAAAAAGAAAGGTGGGCATGCCGTCAATGGTCACCGGAAAGACCATACAGGAAGGCATCTCTTACATTAGAGCGACCAAAGCGATAAGGGATGTACTTTTATCAGGCGGGGATCCCTTGCTCCTCCCGGATAAGGACCTATTTAAAATCCTCAACGAACTCAGGTCTATATCTCATGTGCAAATCATACGTATAGGCACGAGGATACCATGTACTCTCCCCCATCGTGTGACAAAACAACTCGCGGACATGCTTAAAGGTTTTCATCCCCTTTATATCAACACTCACTTTAATCACCCTTCGGAGATAACCCCACAGGCAACCTTTGCATGTTCCCTCCTGGCCGATTCGGGCATACCACTTGGTTGCCAGACGGTGCTCCTCAGGGGGATTAACGACAACACCCTGATAATTAAGGAATTGATGCTGAAATTACTTGCCATACGGGTAAGACCGTACTATCTGTTTCAGATGGACACAACAAAGGGAACTTCCCACTTCTGGACAGGCATCAAAAAGGGTTTAGAGATCATATCTGAATTACAGGGGGATATTTCAGGCTTCGGCGTCCCCAAGTTTGTAATAGACCTACCCGGAGGTGGAGGCAAGATTCCCGTTACCCCCAAGTATATCCGCGCCATCAAAGGTAATGAACTGTTGATCAAAAACTATCTAGGAGTTGAATACAGGTATCCCATAATAGATCATGAAGATGACGACGGAGATAGATGAAATAATTGACTTCAAGTTGGAATTTGAGGATTGGGATCAACTCCAAATCAGTCTATGGAGAACCAGGATTCAAGGTGTCAAGGGTGGATTATTTTGTTTTTAAGCTTTTCACTCGAACCCTGGAATCCCCGGATCCTATATATGTCATCTTTCCGAGAACAGCTCTGTGACCTTATGCAAGGCCGGAGGGGTGGCACTAGGGCGAAGGGCTGTTCCTTTTTTGAGTGACTATCGGGAGGGCACTGTTATTTCAGGTGGTTACGGGTGGGGGACCCCCTGGCCCCGAGTGAAACCGAGGGGAACAGCGGAGGGGGTAGGCATCCCACGACCGTAACCCCTTGAAATGACCAGCCAGGGAGATTCGGAACGAAGAAAAGAGACAGCCGTGACCTCCTCTTAGCTGTTTTTTGAAAGGGGATGTGTGAGGGGTATGACTGAGCGAGCGAAGCGAGCAAAGAACAATATAAACGGAATAGCGGACTAATTGGTAGAAGGGTTAACAATATCAGTAAAGGGCGAATATGATAGGAGTAACATGCATGGGCGGCGCACGTTCCGTCACCGGTTCCTGTTATTTAATAGAAAATACCACGGGCAATAAATTTCTGGTTGATTGTGGTCTTTTCCAGGGCGGAAAACAAATAGAAAACCGTAACCGGGCCGGATGGGGCTTTGATCCCCGCGAGATCAATACCCTGTTTCTGACCCATGCGCACATTGACCATAGCGGGAGAATACCTAAACTGGTAAAGGACGGTTTCAAGGGCCGGATAATCACATCACCCCCCACGGCGGAACTTTGTGAAATCATGCTTCTTGATTCAGCCCATATCCAGGAAATGGATGCTGAGTGGCAGACACGAAAGAATAAGAGACAATCAAGGAACGAGGTAATACCCCTCTATACCACCGCGGACGCGGAGGAAAGCCTCAAATTATTCTCTCCTGTTGAAAGAGACAAGATAATAGAGATCGAGACAGGGACAAGGGCAAGACTCCGAAACGCTGGGCATATCCTTGGGTCATCCATTCTGGAGGTATGGGAGAATACAACGGGCAGCGATGTCAAGATCGTCTTTTCAGGCGATATCGGGAAACATGATCAGCTGATCCTTGAAGATCCCTATGAGATATTTGCTGCAGATTACCTGTTTATCGAATCCACCTACGGCAATCGTCTGCATCGTTCTTTTGAAGAGAGTAAACATCAGTTTCTGGAGGCTATCCGATACGCGGTATCCGAGGGTGAAAAGATAATAATCCCCGCCTTCGCGGTTGAAAGGACTCAGGAAATCCTTTATATCCTGGGAGAATTCCAAAGGAATGGTGAATTGCCCGATATTCCCATCTACCTTGATAGCCCCCTAGCCATAAAGGCTACCCAGATATTCAGAAAGAATAAGAAGTATTATGATAAAGAAGCAATGGCCATAGTGAACCAGGGGTTTGATCCCTTTGATATGCCCAGGCTACGTTTCACTCCTACCACCAAAGAATCCATTTCCATAAATGAAGAACGGGGCTCCTCAATTATTATAGCAGGAAACGGGATGTGTACAGCCGGCAGGATAAAGCACCACCTTAAGCACAATCTCTGGCGACCCGGAGCAAGCCTGGTACTGGTGGGCTTCCAGGCTATGGGAACTACCGGTAGAAAGATTGTTGAGGGTGCCAGGTTTGTGAAGATTTTCGGAGAGAATGTGGCTGTCAAGGCCAAGGTATACACTATTGGCGGATTCTCCGCCCACGCCGACCAGAAGGATCTTATGGCTTGGATCGGCAATTTTAAGGAATCCCGCCCACGGGTATTCCTAGTCCATGGAGAGGAATCTTCCAGTGAGGCCCTCGCACAAAAGATCCGGTCAGAAGCAGGTCTGGAAGCCTATGTCCCCGCATGGAAGGAGCAGCTTATCCTCAAGGCAAGAGAGATTATTCGGGAGAAACCTCCCGTTAAAGGATATCCCGAAAATACCTTGGAAGATTCATTGAATACTATCCTTGACCTGGAAAAGGAGCTGGATAGGTTGAAAAAACGGCTGAAAAAGAAAAAGGAAGGCGTAAACCAGGATATTATTGACAAGATTAAATATATCAGGGAAGAGATCCGCACCATGCAAGGGGAATGAGATCATCCGCGCCCCGCTTTTCCGGCAACCGGCTTGACTTCCTCTCTGAAAAGCCTTTATATGACCCTGATTTCTCCATAATTGATCAAAGGCTATGGCTTACAGTCTTCAATAATCGACTATTTTACATATCTAAGGAAAATTGTATTGAATTCCCCCAAAAAAATTAAATCCACACTTAAGTATCTCAAGAAATTGTTTATCATGCCGGACTCTCCCGATAAATTCGTGGACTTCGGTCATGAACTACTTGAGATGATTCATGTTTTTTTCCAAGAAAAAGGCGGAATCCACAGCAGTGCAACCCTCCCCGAACTCAGTGATATCTTTAATCAAACATCAATCCCGGACAGCCCTCTCCTCATAAAAGACGTCCTATCCGAGATCAGGTCAAAGGTTATAAATCACTCTGTCAAGGTAGGCAACCCTTTCTATATAGGCCATATGACCAGTGCGGTCCCTTATTTCATGATACTGCTTGAGATGATTATCGCCGCCCTGAATCAAAATCAAGTTAAGATAGAGACGGCAAAGGCATCAAGCTTTGTGGAAAGGGAACTGTTAGCCTGGCTTCATAAACTGATATTTAAAAGAAAAGACAACTTTTACGCCAAAAACATCCATAATCCCCAGGTTGCCCTGGGTAATGTGACTTCAGGAGGGACTATTTCCAATCTGACAGCTCTGATGGTGGCAAGGGAAAAGGCCTTCCCTCCGGATCGTGCCTTCCCCGGACTCCGGACTGAGGGAATGGATAAAGCCCTTGGCCATTACGGATACAAGAGAGGTGTGATCATAGTCTCCACCAGAGGTCATTATTCCATTACCAAGGCCGCTAATCTTCTCGGAATCGGTGAAGCCAATGTCATTAAGATACCTGTGGATAGCGATAACCATATTGATATCACAAGACTACTTCGAAAAATAGAATCCCTCCGGAGAGCCGGCAAAAACGACAAAACCAAGGTGATAGCTATTATCGGTATTGCCGGTACTACTGAAACCGGCAATGTGGATAATCTTGAGGCCTTGAGAGATATATGCACTGAAGCAGGCACCCATTTTCATGTTGACGCCTGCTGGGGAGGCCCCGCTCTCCTTGTGGATGAATATCGGCCTCTGTTCAAAGGGATAGAAAAGGCGGATTCTGTCTCCATTGACGCCCATAAGCTGCTCTATTGTCCCAATAGCATGGGGATCGTCCTTTTCAGGAACCAAAAGGACCTTAACCTTATCAAACATGAATCACGCTATATCATACGACGAAATTCCGTTGATACCGGTCGCTTTACCATTGAAGGATCAAGGCCTTTTGATTGTCTCAAACCCTGGGCTTCTCTCAAGATCATCGGCAGGAAAGGTTATGGTCTTCTGTTCAGACACGCGCGAGAGTCAACCAATTATCTGAGGAAGATTCTCGATAATTGCGGTAATTTTGAGATATTAAATAACCCTGAGCTTTTCATTCTCAACTATCGCTTCATCCCACTAACAGTCCAGAAACAGATCGCTATCTGGAAAAACAGCACTTCATCCACCGAGAAAAGCGGTAATCCCCACAAAACCAGGACAAAGATCAGGAATGTAAATCGGCTTATTAACGGATTGAATGTCAAGCTGCATCGAGAATTAAGAAGGGATGATACAACCTTTGTTTCCAGAACCACCCTTGAGTCCACTCCCTATCGACCCCAGAACATAGTGGTTTTAAGAGCGGTTCCCATAAATCCCCTTACAGAGAAAAACGTGCTTGACGAGATTGTGAGCACCCAAAACCGTATCGGACTCCGGATATGGCAAGAATTTGAATCCGCATATATGCAAATCAAGGAGGAATCCGATTAGAAAGTCATTCTATACTCTAGTCACTATGTCTATCAATAGAGCGATCTCCCTTCTTGCCAAGATGCAATCTCTTATCTCTGAATCACCTCACCCAGGACAAGACATTTAAAGCATCATACCCCTGTCCCACAATCGGTACGCAAGTCAGCCCAGTTATTAGTCGGGCCAAGTTACAGATTTAGTTTGTTGACTTCACGAAAATGTGATTTACTATATTTTTGAATATATTACTTGAGCCCTATAACCTGGGTGACAACGGGTATATGAAAAGACTTTTTTGAAATTGGCGTAATATTTCAGCCCGACAAAAACAATCAAGGAACCCTGCAATCTCTTTCCATACTGACTGTTACCACTAGAAAGGAAAAGTATGCCTCAACAGGAAATACCGGAATTCTTTAACGCAACCGATTTTTTCATAGACCGAAATATACGCCAGGGAAGAGGCCACAAGGTAGCCATATATTCGGATTATAGGAATTATACATACAATGATGTCCAAAAGATGGTCAATAAGACTGCCAACGGAATGCGAGATCTGGGCGTCAGGGTTGAAGACAAGATTATGTTATTAATTCTCGATATACCTCAATTCTATGCCATGTTCTGGGGCTCTATTCGAATCGGTGCCATACCCATCCCGGTCAACACCATGCTGACTTCCGGTGACTACGAATTTTACCTGAACGACAGCAGGTCCAGGGTGCTGGCTGTGTCAGAGGAGTTATTGCCCGTAATTAATAATATTGGAGGGGATCTCCCCTACCTCCGTGATATTGTGGTCCTGTCCGAGACAGAAGGCGCAAGGATACCCTTCAAACAGAAATATAAACGGGCCTCTTCGGACATAAAGACCGCTTTCACTACCAAGGATGACGTGGGCTTCTGGCTGTACAGCTCAGGATCTACTGGGTCTCCGAAGGGAGCAATCCATTCTCAATATGACATGGTGGTGACGTCTGAGGCTTACGCCAAGAATGTATTAGGCATTGCTGAGAATGATATAATTTACTCAGCGGCACGTATGTTCTTTGCATATGGCCTGGGGAACAGCGTATATTTCCCAATGTACGCGGGATGTTCGGTAGTTCTGAACCCCCAACTTCCCAAACCGGAGACTATTTTTCAATATCTGGAAAAGTATCGACCCACTATCTTTTTCGGGGTACCCACCCTGTACGGTCAGATCCTGGAATATCAAAACCGTCTTGACCAAGAAAAAGGCATTACACCTGATCCCAACTCTGATCACCCTTTTTCCTCAGTAAGGATATGCGTGTCTGCAGGTGAGACATTGCCGACCGAGATATACCATCGCTGGAAAAGGCGTTATGGTAATGATATCCTAGATGGTCTCGGGTCAACGGAAATGGGTCATATATTTCTCTCCAATCGTCCGGGCGAAGTAAAACCGGGTTCCACCGGAAAACCGGTACCCGGATACGATGTGAGAATAGTGGATGATGAAGGCAATGATGTGCCTCAGGGAGAAACAGGGACTCTAATGGTCAAAGGGCAAGGTGCCGCCCAGATGTACTGGCGTAAAAGGGATAAATCCCGTAAGACAATGGTGGGCGAATGGATTAACACCGGAGACAAGTATTACGTTGATGAGGAGGGGTTTTACTGGTGTGCTGGCAGATCGGACGATATGATGAAGGTGGGAGGCATATGGGTTTCTCCCATTGAGGTTGAAAACTGCCTGATGGAGCATCCTGCTGTATTGGAAGCCGCTGTTATAGGTCAGGAAGATTCCAATGGACTGACAAAACCAAAGGCATACATCATCCCCCGGCTTGGATTTGAGCCGGGAGACGACCTAGTTGAGGAATTGAAGAAATGGGTCCTTGACAGGCTTGCTAAATTCAAATACCCGCGCTGGATAGAGTTCGTAAACCAGCTTCCTAAAAGCTCGACAGCTAAAATTCAGCGGTTCAGACTTCGTTTGGAAGCTTAAAACACACCGAACAAGTCCGTCTTTTCTCTGGAAGACAAAGGATACAATTAACAAAAGGTAAGAGGAGGCTAATGATGTTGATAATTGAAGATCTGCAGGTGGAACTCGGAGGAAGTATCATCTTAAAACATGTTGACCTTGAGATACAACCTGGTGAGGTCCATATCCTTTTCGGCCCCAACGGTTCGGGAAAGACCTCCCTTTTAATGACCATCATGGGTTATCCTCAGTATAAAGTATTATCAGGAAAGATAATGTTTAAGGGAGAAGATATCACCCATATGCCTATAAATGAACGCGCCCAACTTGGTATTGGCATGTCCTATCAGCGGCCGCCCACTATAAAAGGCTTAAAGACCCGACAAATGTTACATCTATGCTCAAAAAAAGACATTGACCCGGAAGAACTGGCAGGGAGGGTAAATTTCACGGATTTCCTGGAAAGGGATCTTAATGCCGGTTTTTCGGGCGGAGAGATAAAACGGTCGGAACTGCTCCAGTTGATGGCACAGGATCCCGACCTCATGCTCTTTGATGAGCCGGAATCCGGAGTAGATCTGGACAATATATCCCTGGTAGGAAAAGCCATAGCAGCCCTGCTTCAAAGGAACGGTCCCCGTGAGGATGACAAAACCATGATGGAACTCAGGCTGGAGAGGAAAAAGATGGGCCTGATAATTACCCACACCGGTTATATACTCAATTATGTCGTAGGGGACAAGGGGCAAGTCCTTTATGACGGCAAGTTAAGCTTCGTGAATAATCCCCATGCAATTCTAAAACATATCAGTGAATCCGGATACAAGGAGTGTGTGCGATGTATAACAGAGATCAATTGATGAAGAAGGCGCAAAAGGCCACAAAGAAAAAGAGCGCGATAGGCCCTGATATTAGCCTCGATGATTTTGATGACGCTTCGGTACAACACGCCTATCTTGCGGATGACGAATTGCTTAAGCTTCCGGATCAAGAGCAGCAACGGCTTATTATGGCCGGAATGGACATTACAAAAAAGTACAGAGGCGGGACGTATTTTCAGAAGGACACCACGGTCATTCACTGCCACTCCCCCCAGGAAGGGATCGAAGTTATCCCTATAAAAAGGGCCTTGGAAGAATACGATTGGCTGGAGGAATATTACTGGAAACTCTTAGACGTTGCCACAGATAAATACACTGCCGCCGCGGAACTGGGCCTGCAGGACGGATACGTGATCAGGGCCCATCCCGGGGCCAAATCCATCTACCCTGTCCAGGCCTGCCTCTATATTGATAAGGACGGCCTGCAGCAAAACGTGCACAATATCATTGTTGCGGAAGAGGGTTCCGAGCTCCACATTATAACCGGCTGCTCCACCTCTCCCCAGCTGAAGACCGGACTGCACGTGGGCGTAACTGAATACTTCATTAAAAAGAATGCGAAATTGACATTTACCATGATCCATAACTGGGCCGAGAATATGTTCGTGCGACCGCGCTCCGTGGCAAGGGTGGAGGAAGGCGGACTTTTTTTGAATAACTATATCTGCATGAAACCTGTTAAGTCTTTGCAGATGTATCCCACCGCCCATCTGGTGGGCAAAGACGCGGTAGCCAGGTTTTACAGCATAATTGTGGGCAGTCCCGGATCCGAATATGACCTGGGGGGAAGGATATTCCTAAAGAAACCCGGCAACAGGGCCGAGATCATGGCTCGAACTATCAGCAACGGTGCTAAGATTATTGCCAGGGGGCATCTTGTTGGCGAGGTTCCTGATATAAAGGCCCATCTGGAATGCCGTGGACTACTCCTAAATGGGGGCCTCATACATGCTATACCCGAATTGGAGGGGCATATAGACGGGGTTGAAATGTCCCATGAAGCTGCTGTAGGCAAAATCGCACAGGAGGAGATCTCCTACCTTATGTCCAGAGGTCTTGGCGAGGACGAAGCTGTCTCCACCATCGTTCGAGGTTTTCTAAGCGTGGATATACCGGGGCTTCCCCCCCAGCTGAAAGCTGAGATAGACAAAGCTATCGATGAGAGCGGTAAGGAGATGATGTAATTCCATACCCTGAAGACCTAAAACATAAGTCACCCGATATAACGGGGCTTGCCAGAATGTCAGAGGACCACAACTTCATGCCGGTGTGGTGATTTAAATGAATAAGATCTTATAAAGCTCATAAAGATCTTTTTATAATACCACCCCCCAGGACCGTATCATCAACATAAAAAACTGCGGATTGTCCCGGCGTAACGGAAATTTGCGGTTCATCAAATACGACCTTCGCCCCTTTTTTTCCGTAAGGAGATATGGTCGCTTGAGCGCCCTCGTGCTGGAGCCGGATCTTTACTCTCGCCCTGGCGGGTTTGTCCAGTTTGTCAATGGAGATAAGATTAAGGTTGGAGGCTACAAGGCCTTTTGAAAAAAGGGACCCTTTGTCACTTACCACTATCCTGTTATTCTCGGCATCGATGCTCTTTACGTAAAGGGGTGTTGGAGATGATATACCCAGCCCTTTGCGCTGGCCTACGGTGTAATAGATTATGCCCCGGTGCCTTCCAAGTATATCACCCTTTTCATTGACGATATCACCGTTTTTAATCTCTCCGGGCTTAAAGAGTGAGCCATAGTCATTACCTGTAACAAAATCCTGGCTTTCAGGGTTATCCGATGTCTTAAGCCCTAGGGAGCGGGCGATATCCCTCACCTCTTCTTTCCCGTAATCGCCCAATGGAAAAATAGTGCGGGACAGTTGCTCGGGAGCAAGCCCATACAGGAAATAGGTCTGGTCCTTTGAAACATCCAGGGGCTTCTTCAGCAAAAAACGGCCATTCGATTCAACGATCCTGGCATAGTGGCCGGTTCCGAAAAGATCAAAATTAATTCCGCTCTTCCTGGCCTTTTCCGGGAGGAGCCCGAATTTTATTAACCTATTACATAGGATACAGGGGTTGGGGGTTCTCCCATTTAGGTACTCGCGCCTGAAATTCCCTATTACATGCCTCGTGAACTCCTTTTTTAGGTCAATTACATAAAATGGGATAGCCAACTCCCTGCAAATGGCTGCAGCTGATTTAATATGCTCCTTTTCTTCCGGTCCGTAACAGGTGTGTTTCCCGGAGCCTCTCAGATCCACAGAGCTGTCGAATATCTCCATTGACAAGCCGATAACATCATAACCCTCTTCTTTGAGCAAGGCCACGGCAACAGATGAATCTACTCCGCCGCTTAAGCCTATGGCAATCCTTATTTTTCCTCTTTTCACAGAATATTACCTCAATACTTATGGTTCATTCCATCAATGAATACAGAAAAAAGTGCTTTATACTTAGAGTATAACATATTGGGCTTGTGGTTGCACACTAAAGGCCTACTGCCTGATCCACCATATAGATGTCATCTGCCATTCGACAGGCCGTTCGACAAGCTCACGGTCCTGAGCACCTCGGCTTTGCTCGGTGTCGAAGGACTCATGGCCCTGAGGATACTCGAAGGGCTGCGTTGCCTGCGGTCGCTCCTCCTTGCGGCGTATTTCATATACGCCTCACTCGTCGCTCCTTGGCGCCTTGCATCTAACATCTATATGGTGGCCAGGGTTATACCAAAATCCCGTGCTAATATGAATTATCTGCAAATTTGATGGTGGATTTTGGTACTGAGGAAAGGGAGTCGCGCCCTTGTCAGCCCCCTGACTCCGGGCAGAATTGCTTGACATTCGTAATAGATTTAAATAATTACCTGGTATTAATACAGTAACATAAGATTCGGCCTGGGCCAATTAATGTTATTATTTATTCAAAGTTTGTGGCTTTATTGGGGCTAATGGGTGTTCAGTTTTTGGATCAAATCCTAAAGAATCGTATCTAGGAGATAATCGACATGGAATATTCTATAAGTCCGGAAGGCGAAGAGTTCCGCCTTCCGGCAAAAGAGGATTATGAAAAGGAATATGACAGGCTTGTAAAGCTTGTCGAAGAGCAAAAAGGGTTCGGACGTGAAATCGTGGTTGTCATGGGCCTCGGTTTTGTGGGTTCGGTAATGGCGGGAGTCGTGGCGGATTCCGTTGACAGTAAGACCGGCAAATCAGGAAAATTCGTTATAGGTATGCAAAGGCCGAGCACCAGAAGTTACTGGAAAATCCCACTTATAAACAGGGGAATATCACCGGTAACGACCGAAGATCCGGAAGTAGCACCCATGATAGAACGTTGTGTCAAAAAGAAGAAGACAATTACAGCTACCTATACCTATGATGTCCTTAAGCTTGCCGATGTACTCGTAGTGGATGTGCAATGTGATTTTCTCAAAGAGGAACTCGGTAACCTGAAAAGCGGAAAGGTGGACATGAAAGCACTAGAGGACAGTCTCAGAATCATAGGACAAAGGATTGATCCCCGGTGTTTGGTGCTGATCGAGACTACCGTGCCCCCCGGCACTACTGAATTTGTCGCTTACCCTCTCATAAAAAAGGCCTTTAAGAAAAGGGGCATAAAGGCAGAGCCTTTGCTTGCCCATAGTTATGAGAGGGTAATGCCCGGCAAAGATTATGTCAGGTCTGTGAAGGATTTCTGGCGGGTATGCAGCGGCATAGATGATGAAAGCAGGGAAAGGGCCGTCCAGTTTTTGTCTGAGATTATCAACGTGGAAGAATACCCCTTGACAGTCCTTGACAGGCCTGTTGAGAGCGAAACCACCAAGATCGTGGAAAACAGTTACCGTGCCACCATACTGGCTTTTCTTCACGAGTGGAGTCTGTTTTCTGAGACAAACGGAGTAGATATCATAAAAGTGATCGACGCAATCAAGGTTCGTCCCACTCATGATAATATCATTTTCCCTGGTCCTGGGATAGGGGGGTACTGTCTTCCCAAGGACGGTGGTCTGGGTATCTGGGCATACAAGCACCTCCTTGGTTTCGAAAACGATATATTCAGAATCACCCCAGAGGCCATTAATATAAATGATACAAGGGCCCTTCATGTAGCGCAGCTTGCCCGTGACGCACTAAGAAATATGGGAAGACTTGTTGCCGCTTCTCAGATTACCATTCTGGGTGCCGCCTACAAGGAAGGTACCGCGGATACTAGATACAGTGGCTCTGAAATCATTGTCAGAAAACTGACTGAGATGGGTGCGGAAGTAATTGCTCATGACCCCTATGTGCGGCATTGGTGGGAGCTTGAGAATCAGAGCCATTATCCCGCCACGGGCGGGAGCTGGTCTAGGTTTTTCCGTAACCAGGATCAACTTGAGGGTTTTGTCATGATACAGGATTTAGATAAGGCCCTTAAGGGTTCGGACGGTATTATCCTTGCTGTTCGTCACAAACAATATCTGGATCTTGACCCTGACGAAGTGGTGAGAATGGCGGGCGGAAATATAGCGGTCGTTGATTGCTTCGGCATCCTGGATGACAGGAGAATAGAAAGATATTTTGAGCTGGGCTGCGAGGTCAAAGGCTTAGGAAGAGGACACATAAACAGGATAAAGGAAAAGGTCCGTAAAAAGAAGATGAAAAAGGGTTTTTAAAATAGCTCCAGTTGTTTATATCTTTTCCCTTTTCGCCTCCAGGGGCCGCGTTCCAGGGGTCTGCAAAGATCATCCTCCTGGATAAGGGAAAGAAAAGGTGAAGGTTTCATATCAAGAATGCGGCCGTTGATCTTTCTTTTCTTTGTATGGGAAAGGAAAAGCCTCTGGCGGGCCCGGGTCATACCAACATAAAACAGTCTTTTTTCCTCTGCACCATCATGATCCCCAAAAAGAGAACAAGGGATCAGTCTGTCTTCACATCCTGTAATAAACACGACGGGCCACTCCAGTCCCTTGGCCGCATGGAGAGACATAAGCGCCACCCTGTCCCCTGAAAAAGATGTATGATCAATGCCCCTGTCCAGCGATAGTCTATCCAGAAAGGATATCATATCTCCTCTGATATTTTCGGCCAGATCTTTAAGCCTCAGTACGGCATCCGCATGTTGTCTGACAGAAAGATCGAAACCATGCAATGAGACGGCATGATCGATCATCTCTTTCATGTCCCCCTCCATCTTAAATGTCTTAAGAGCCCTCGATCCGTCTATTTCACTGCCCTTCAGAAGCTCAAGATATGAGCTCCGGTAATATTCTTTATCAGGATAATGAAGTGTCTGAAGAAATCGCCAGATAATACTAACCGGATATCTCCCTATCAGGGGTGCTTCCCCTGACCTCATATAAGGGATGCCAGCCCTATAAAAGGCCTTCTCAAACTCGCCTCCCTGAGAATTCAGTCTGTACAGCACAGCGATATCCCCAAAGCCGAACCCCATCGCATCTTCACAGGAAGATACCCTTTTGCTGTCCAGAGAGAAGTAGGTAGTGCCCCCTAGAAGTTTCTCTATCTGCTCAACTACCATCTCAGCCTCTTCAGAGCAGGTAACGCAGGCACTTATACGGACGGGTTCACCCTTGCCAACACTTGATTCCAGAGGCGCTTTCTGGTCCATAAGGCGGGAAGCCACCCTCAAAATAACCTCTGTGGAGCGATAGTTCTTTAACAAAGAGATCCTGTCTGCCCCTCGGAAATCCCCAGCAAAGGCATGGAAATTCGTTACATCAGCTCCTCGGAAACCGTAAATGGCCTGATCAGGGTCCCCTATGGCACAGATGTTGTCTGTATCCGCATTCATAATCTTCTTTAAAATGGCTACCTGAATAGGATTTGTATCCTGATATTCATCCACGAAGATCCAAGGAAAACGATCTGAGTATTCGCGGCATTTTCCAGGATTTTCATTAAACAATCTTAAAGTCTCAACTTCCAAATCATCCAGGTCCAGCATCCCCAGATCACCGAGTCTCTCCTGATATTTCTGAAAAAGGTAGAAAAGGTCTTGATGCTGTTTCTCAATCCCCACATCCATTACTGAGGCCCTCTTCATTTGGGGGAGCCATTTTAATAATAGTGTAGCCGAACGCCTCCCCTTACCGGCCTCAAAAGCAATCTGTTCAGCTATCATTGAAGAATCCTGTTCGGAACAGAGATCAAAACCGGAAGAGGATTCCTGGTTTCCGGATTCATTTCTCAGGACCTCCAGGCAAAAGCCATGAAAAGTGGTAACATGGACCTTACCGTACTCATTCTCCGGCAACAGAGAACATATCCTTTCCCTCATTTCCCGCGCCGCCTTATTGGTAAAGGTCAGGGCGAGAACTTGTCCCGGCCCGTCAGGGTTAGAGTTTATGATATGAGCGATACGGTGACTCAGGGTCATTGTCTTTCCGGTGCCGGGGCCTGCCACGATAAGAAGATGCCTTCCCTTATGGGAAACCGCTTCCTTCTGTCCGCGATTAAGGGATTCCACAATCGGATAGGAAAAGTCGCTCTTCCCGACACCAGCGGAGGCTCCGTGCCTGTTGGACTTTGGCACGCCTAAGTACAAAGGTAAATTACTGTCATAGATTTCCTTTTCTCCAATCTTGAAGAGGGTCCTCTGTCCAAAAACCTCCGAACTCTCACCCTCACGAAACAATCGAATTACTCCATATTCACCGTCATACCCCTCCTGTTTTATAACCCTCCCCTGCCGCATCCTGTCAACAGCCATGCCCAGCAATATCCCCCCTGCGACCTTGATCTCCTCCAGAGGAACCTCCATGAGGATATCCAGCTCCGAACCCAGCGACGACAGCAATGCCTCATATGCAAAGTTCACCTTCTTTGTTGCAGGACCGCAGCCAAGTATTTCTGAGAGGATTTCAGTAAGAGGAATAAGGTTTTGAAAACCCTTGGATATCTTAGGAACTTTACGGTCGGAAAGTTCAGCAACCCGATGCAGTACCCCGATGGTAAGGGGCTTTCCACATAAAGGACAGATTCCTCTATGCTTTTCTGTCTCCAAGGGGTGCATACTTATATTGCATTTGCGGTGACCATCAAAATGGTATTTTCCTTCTTCGGGATAAAACTCAATGGTCCCCCAGAAACCCTCTTTGCTGATCATGGCGCCCACTATTTGGTCGTAATCCAGCCCAGTTTGAAAAATATTCGCTTCTCTACCCAGTTTTGAGGCAGAATGTGCATCGGAGTTGGACACCAACAAATAATCATCAAGGCAGGAAATCAACCTGTTCATGGGGGGGTCGGAGGATAGCCCTGTCTCCAGTGCATGTATGTAGGAGGTGAGGTCTCCGAAGCACTCTTCAATGGAACAAAACCCGGATTTTGACCCGAAAAGTGAGAACCAGGGGGTCCATACGTGTGCAGGAATAAAAAAGGCCCTATCGCTTGCTTCAAGTACCATCTCCAGGAGATCCCTGGAGTCAAGGCCTAATATCGGCCTACCGTCTGAGGTGATGTTACCTGTGCGCTCCAGGGACCTGTTCAATCTCTTGACCGAATCAAAGTCAGGCATGAGAATCAGATGGTGAACCTTTCTTGTCTTTCCGCCACGTTTGTATATACAACTTATCTCCCCTGAAAGGAGAAACCTGACCGGTTTCCTGCATAATGCCGGGACCTGCCTTTCCACCATTTCTGACAGATCTCGCCTCAGACAAAAGAGTCCATTCTCCGCGTCAACCAGTTTTTCCCGCAGTTCTTCCAACCAGCCCGGGTGAGTAAAATCACCTGTCCCTACTACTGTAATTCCCTTTTTTTTGGCCCAAAGGGTTAAGTTTTCAGGATTGAGGTTTCGTGAAGTGGCCCTGGAAAAATGAGAATGTATATGCAGGTCGGCGATAAATCTCATAATCGAGATAATGAATCTTCCTTGACTCTATGTCAACATGTTACCCGCCCCCCTGATCCACCATCTAGATATCATCTGTTGCGTTGCCTGCGGTCGCTCCTCCTTGCGGCGTATTCCATATACGCCTCACTCGTCGCTCCTTGGCGCCTTGCATCTAACATCTAGATGGTGTCCAGGGTTATACCAAAATCCTGTGCTAATATGAATTATTTGCAAGTTTGATGGTGGATTTTGGCGCCCCGAAGTCGATTCAAGCTCTTATTGTCTAAATCTGAGAGTGTGTAATCCTTTGTTCGCTTTCCGTGACGTGGTCTTCCAGGACTTTAAAATACGCCCCATGGGCGCAGGGTCTGCAATAGGGCCTTCCGTCAATAATCACCTCCCGGTTGTCACGCACGACCTGTCCACACCTACTGCAGGTGACCTTCTTTCTGGTCGGCCCGGGGAGTTCAAATTCACTTAACGACACAGTAACCTTCTGGATTCTAAAGAGAATAGTGTCAGGCATCCTTTTGTACCCCTCAATCTGCTGTGTCACCTTTTCCTTAAACTCAGGTGCGTACAGACGGACAAGCTTTCGGCTTTCCTCCGTTGATATAATCCTATAGGCTTGGCCGGTTTCAAGGTTGATAAAAGTAGCCGCCATTATGCCGTAATCCCGGTATTTAAGGGATCTCCTGCCCAGTTTGGCGCCTGTAACGTAAGCGACGGAATCGGCCGCGCAACGATCCATCTCCACATAGACGATAAGTTTTTTGATCTGGTCCCTTTTCCAGGGCTCATCCAAGCCTATAAGACTACAGCCCAGCATAGCCATCCTTACCCCGATCACTTGCCCGGGACAGAGATGACCATGGGTTTTTGCCGATCCGGCAAGCATATTTTCAAATGAATCCATAGGGGTTATTCTCCTGACCCATATTGCATGATATAGATTATTATAAGGAAAAAGTAACTTCACCTATGATAACCCATGCTTATATTTTTTTTAACATAACGCTTTTCACAAGTCAAACGCTTCCTTAAGCCGCGCCAGAAGAATAAATAAGCCCCCTTTTTTTACCAATCCATCCTCACCTTAATTCCCTTTTCATGGAGATATGTTTTTATCTCCCTAATGGAATAGACCCCGTAATGGGTCATGGAGGCTATAAGGGCACCATCCGCATCCCCAACAGTCAGGGCTTCATACACGTGTTCAGGGGTCCCTGCCCCGCCGGAGGCGATAACAGGTATGTTTACATTGGATGAAATTAAGCTGTTAAGTTCCAACTCATAACCGTCTTTTGTTCCGTCTGCATCAATGGAATTAAGACAGATCTCACCTGTGCCCAAGCTCTCTCCTCTCTTGGCCCACTCAAGCGCATCAATACCTGTACGGGTCCTTCCGCCATTGATAATAACCTCATATCCGCTCGGTATGGTGGCCGTTGATCCGACCTTTTTTACATCCATACCAAGCACAATGCACTGGCTTCCAAAGTAGCTTGCACCCTCGGAGATAATGTCGGGGTTCCTTACCGCGGCCGAATTCACGCTGACCTTTTCAGCCCCTGCCAGCAGCACCCGGCGCATATCATCCACACCCCTTATGCCGCCCCCTACGGAAAAAGGGATAAATATCCTTTCAGCCACCCTTTTTACCGTATCGGTCATAATATCCCGTCTTTCGCTCGACGCGGTGATATCATAAAAAACTATCTCATCAGCCCCTTCCTCATAATAATATGAAGCCATCTCCACGGGGTTCCCGATATCCACGTTCCCTTTGAACTTTATACCTTTCGTCAACATCCCTGCACGGACGTCAAGGCAGGGTATAATCCTCTTACTCAGCACAATCCCTCCCGCTCCATCTAAAAAAATTAGCCAGTATCTTTAGGCCGGGGCTGCCGCTCTTTTCAGGATGAAATTGCATGGCGGCAAGACTTCCTGAGACAAGAACCGAGGCAAACCAGATGCCATGATATGTCTCTCCCAAAATTCTCTCGTCCAGGACCGGTTCAGGATAATAGGAATGGTCAAAATAGAATTCACTATCAGTTCCCACCCCCTCAAAAAGAGGGTGCTTCCTTCTCAGCTTCACGCTGTTCCAGCCCATATGGGGCACCTTTAATCTCTTCCCGTTAGCGTCTGTAAGACCTTCGGGGAACCTGCGCACTTCTCCCTTGATCAAACCAAGACACCGGGTATCATTCTCCTGGCTCATTTCCATGATAATCTGTGTCCCAAGACAGATACCGAGGATCGGTTTTTCATTATTAAAGGCATCATATATGGCCTTGTCCAGCTCCTGTCTCTTCAGGTCCGCTATCGCCTTTCCCGCCGCTCCGACTCCAGGGAAAATTACCCTTTCCGCCTCGATTACCTTTGAATAATCACTGGTTACAACAGAATCCTCACCCAAGAAATCCAGGGCCCTTTTTACACTTGTCAAGTTTCCCGCTCTATAATCTATTATTGCTATCATTATTCTTAATGCACATCCTAATATTTAAAAGGTTCCTCTCCCAATTAGTCCACCCTCAGCAATAGCATCCTACGGAGGGTGGACTAATTTGAAGATGATTTATATTTAAAGATTTTATTTTAAGTATATCTTCAAGAGAAGTTATATTATAGGGATCGGAAAATCAACCAGATCTATAAATTTCCAGAACAACCTCATGCCCTGACGAGGTTTCTTATGTCAATCAAAGATCAGGGTTTTTTCTTTCCATCTTAATAATAACTTTCCTTATGCTTGATTAAATCAGGGATATAATATATATGGATATAAGACACAGGGATTTATTGACCATCGATCTATTGCATTATAGGCAGGATGCAGGACAACAAAAGATAGATGTTAAAAGATGTTTATTCATGAAAGAGAGAGGTTTGGAAGATGAAAAAAAGATATTTCATATCTGTCGCAATTTTTCTTCTATTCAGTACTGTACTATTTCCTAATATCCGACCCTATGGCCTTGCCCAAGGAGGAACAAGCTTCGCACAATTATCAAACGTAAAGGCAGAAGAGGAGGTTGGGACTTCAGTACTCGGGACTCTAAGTTTAGGAGCGGAAGATCAGAAATATTATAGATTTCTCAAGGATGAAGAAAAACAGATGCTTACCGAAGGCTTACGCCTTGAGAAAAAGTTAGAAATCTTTGAAGGTCTCAGTGATGAAGACAGGTTATCTCTCTTTAAGAGCCTAACCTATAATGAGATGATTAATCTCTTTAAAAACCTGAGTGACACAACTAAGAAGGAAGTCTTTGAATCTCTTACCGATGATGAAAAAAGTAATTTCTTCAGGATCCTTGATGATGATGAGAAATGTGACCTATTTGAGCTCCTTGATGATGAAGATAAAATTGGCTTCTTTGATATCCTCGATGATAATAAGAAAGATAATCTGTTTAAGCTTCTTGACGATAAAGAGAAAATAATAATTTTAAGTAACCTAAACTATCTCGAAAAACTAAGGCTTATTAATAAACTTCCGGAAGAAGAAAGAATCAAATGGTTTACTGAATATCCTGAATTAAAAGCGATTAGCATTTTAGGTGAGGCACCATCTGAAAAACCAGATGCAATCGAAGAGGAGGGGCCCCCTCTTTCGGATATTGAAAAGATCCTATCAGGTGAGTTCCCTACAGATATCAACAGGACACTCCGTCAATTCGGCTATGATTTCTTTCAAAAAGGGCCTTCCACATTTATCCCTGAGACAGTAGTACCTGTGGGTCCGGATTATATTATAGGCCCTGATGACAGGTTCACGATTAATCTCTGGGGGAAGGCTGAGGACGCCTATCTGAGAACGGTCTCGCGTGATGGTACTATAACATTACCCCGTCTCGGGACCCTTGATGTAGGTGGGCTAACTTTTTCGGAATTAAAAAGTTTTTTGCTTCAAAAGTTCAAGGAATACTATCCTGATTTTGAGATGAGTATAACTATGGACGCACTAAGGACCGTTGAGGTCTATATAATAGGGGAATTGGACACCCCCGGCACCTACTCTTTAAATGCCCTTTCCACAGTAATATCGGCTTTGTTTACATCAGGAGGGCCTAATAAAAGCGGTAGTCTAAGAGATATCAAGGTCTTTTATAATGGAGAACTGGTTAAAAGCATTGATCTGTATGAATTTTTTATCAAGGGTACAAAAGGAAATGATATCCGGCTTCAACAGGGATACACTATTTTCATACCTATAATAGGTCCTGTTATAGGCATCGCCGGTCAGGTAAAGCGCCCAGCCATCTATGAGATGAGGGGAGAACAGACAATCGGTGAAATCATCGAACTTGCGGGGGGCGTCTTGCCCACGGGGCACCTTCAAAATGTTGTTGTGGAACGAATAATAGGGCACGAAAGGAGGATTATTAAAAGTTTCAATCTTGATCCGTCTTATGAGAAATCGGACCTTAACCTGGAAAACCCGGTTCAAGACGGTGATGTTATCAAGGTCTATCCGGTATATAAAAGGATGGAACAGGTCGTCTATTTTGAGGGACATGTTAAATATCCTAGACAGTATGAATGGAAGCAGGGGATGAGACTGTCGGACATTATATCCTCTTTTGACTGCTTGCGTCCCGAACCATACCTCCCCCAGGCTGAAATTATCAGGCTGATGCCGCCGGACCTTCATCCTGAGATCATAGAGTTTAATCTAGGATCCCTGTTATTGGGGGATGAGGAACAGAATCTGCTTCTTCACGATCAGGACCGGATAAAGGTATACGGCATATGGGAAAAAAGCGATATACCGGAAGTAACTATCAGTGGTGCCTTGCGTAACCCTGGCACATATCGCCTGTACAAAGGCATGACTATCAGGGACCTAATATTTCAGGCAGGTAACGTGACAAACAGAGCGTACATGGATAATGCTGAATTGACCAGAATTGTTCAAGGATCCGCAGGCACGGATACAATTAAATTGACATTCTCGCCGCAACGGGCCCTGGAGGGGGACATCGAGGATAACATCGTATTGCAGAAAGATGATTGTGTGCAAATAAGAGAAATACCAAAATATGCTCAGGCCCTTGCACGAAGGATGTCCTTGGAGGGTGAGTTCGTGTTTCCCGGTACATACTCATTCTCAGAAGGAGAGAGGCTCTCCTCGGTCATCGAAAGGGCCGGAGGCCTGACTGAAGAGGCATATCCAAGCGGCACTGTCTTTCTGCGCGAGTCGGTCAAGGAGATACAGCGAGAACGAAAGGAGGAGTATATCAATAGACTGGAGGAAGATATCCTTACCATGGGCACACTTTCACTGGAAACAGCTCTGGATCCGAGCCAGGCAGTTCTACTGCAGCAGACCCTGAGCACCAAAAAGGAACTGGTAGCAAAATTAAGGGCATCAGTGCCTACAGGACGTATGGTTGTCAAGATATCCGATGTCATGTTATTGCCGTCATCAGATTATGATGTAGTACTCAAACCCGGCGATAGGTTAATTGTGGGTAAAAAACCGGATTCCGTGAATGTCATGGGGGAGGTATATAATCCGAATGCCCTTTTGGTCGAAAAGGGCAAGGATGTCGGCTATTACCTCAGTCTTGTGGGAGGACCGACCGATACCGCCGATAAGAAACAGCTTTACATTGTCAAGGCGGACGGCACTGTTATCAGTAAAAAGCAGGAAAAATTCGGTCTTTTCAACTGGGACATGCTTGAAAACAGATGGACCTGGGGCTCTTTCAATTCTATTGAACTGGACCCGGGAGACACGATCATTGTCCCCAAGAAGATTGAAAAGATTGGTTGGTTAAAATATACAAAGGATGTAACAGGGATCCTATATGAGATCGCGGTTTCGGCAGGTGTGCTTCATGAAATTTTTACCGATTAGCAGCCCTTTTAAGCCTCTCCGATAGGTATGTATACCTTTGGATTACTCGGTTATTCTTGATCCCCATGGCAAGGGCCTTTTTGCTTCCCACTATCACCACAAGCCTCTTGCCCCTTGTCACTGCGGTATATATAAGGTTCCTCTGAAGCAGGACATAATGCTGGCTGAGAATGGGGATCACTACCGCAGGATACTCGCTTCCCTGTGATTTGTGTACCGATATGGCATAGGCCAGTATAAGCTCATCCAGATCGGAATAGTCATAGCTTACCGGCATAAAATCGAAGGTTACAGTCACTTTCTGATTCTCAGGGTCGATTTCGGTAATCCTCCCGATGTCCCCGTTAAATACCTCTCTCTCATAGTTGTTTATCACCTGCATAACCTTGTCATGGACTTTAAAGATCCTGTCTCCCCTTGTCAGTGTTATCCTTGAAGGATTCAAATCCTTCTGGAGAACCGCATTTAGGTTTCCCGTCCCCACAATACCCTTATGCATGGGAGAAAGAACCTGGATGCTGTCGACGGGATCTAGCCCAAACCGCCGGGGGATGCGATTGCTGACCAGTTCTTTTATGATTTCCAGGACCTGCGCCGGGTCCTCCTGTTCAATGAAGTAGAAATCCTCAAGACCTTTTCTATCCGGATCAAATTCGGGAATAAGACCATTATTTATCCTGTGGGCATTAACAATGATCCGGCTCTCACCAGCCTGCCGAAAGATTTCGTTGAGCTCCACAACAGGCACCATACCGGACTCGATGATATCCTTTAGCACACTGCCCGCCCCAACAGAAGGCAGCTGATTTACGTCTCCCACCATTATCAATGTCGCCTCTTTTGGAACAGCCTTTAGAAGGTGGTGCATAAGGACAATATCTATCATGGATACCTCGTCCAGTATCAGGACATCCACTTCCAGAGGTCTATCCTGGTTTCTTTGAAAGCCCCCCTTATGTAAACTGAACCCCAGCATCCTGTGTATCGTCTTCGCAGGATAATCAGTCGCCTCACTCATTCGTTTCGATGCGCGGCCTGTGGGCGCTGCCAGCAGTATTTGGGCGCCAAATTTCTCGTATATATTAATGACAGCCTTAATAATCGTTGTCTTGCCTGTACCGGGGCCTCCGGTGATCACCATAACCTTATCGGAAATAGCCCCCTTTACTGCTTCAATCTGTTTTTGCGCCAGGTTGAGTCTTATCCTTTCCTGTATCCATTGAACGGCCTTATCTACCTTTACATTGCGAATATTTTTACGCGCTGAAAGAATATGGGAAAGGTTTTCGGCTACACCTGTCTCGGACACATGAAAACCTGTCAGGTAAACGGCCTTTCTATTGGGTGCAAATCGGTTAAGATCCTCGTTTAGATCCTCCACCACAAGCTTTTTTTGATTCACAACCGTGCCAAAGGCCTCAATGACTATATCCCTATCTACTTGCAGGACATCCTGGCATCTTTCAAGCAAGAGCTCATAAGGATAGTAAACATGGCCTTCTTCTGAAATCTGGTTCATGACATATAGGATCCCTGCTTCCACCCTTACCGTAGAAGCCTTGTTAAAACCCAGCTTCTCGGCTATTCTGTCGGCAGTGTTGAACCCGATGCCGAATATATCCGTGGCAAGCCTGTAGGGATTCCTTTTCACGATGGATATGGAATTCCCTCCGTATTGCCGGAATATCTTCGCCGCGTAGCCGGAGCCGACACCATAGGTCTGTAGAAAAATCATCATATCCCTGATCTCTCTTTGATCTGCCCACCCCTTTTTAATCATTTCCAACCGTTTGGGCCCCAATCCCTCTATCCGAGCCAGCTCCTCGGGCTTGTGCTCAATAACCTCCAGTGTCTTCTCCCCGAACTCTTCAACTATCCGTGCGGCCATCACAGGACCGATCCCCTTGATAAGACCTGAGGCCAGATATTTCTTTATACCAGGAACAGTAGCCGGGACCCTGACACTGTGGCTGTCTACCCTGAACTGACGTCCGAATCGGGGATGAATAATCCATTCCCCCTTTACCAGCAGGACCTCACCGGGTGTGGCTGCTAATATATTTCCCACTATGGTAACAGGTTCCCGATGACCAGGAACGGTTATGCTCGCAACCGTGTATCCCGTCTCCTCGTTGGAATAGGTCACCCTTTCAATCTGCCCTTCAAGCTCGATCTGGGAATCTATATCCAGCATGGTGTTTGGACTGTTTGATCGCATATCATACCAATACTACGGAAAATATAACCAACAACCCCCTTTATGGGACAGGGTTATAAGACCATCAGCACCCAGGAAGAACCACAACCTGTAAGGTATAATGGAGCATTTAACGCTATCCCTTCAATCTATATACATCATATACCAGGATTTCAGCACCTTTTTCAATGGCCTTCCTTAATTGTCTGCCATAGGCCGGGTCTATTTGGCTTAAGAAAAACATCTTGTCTTGAAAAAATCAAAATACTTGCGATGGCGCACTGTTTTTTCCGCACAATAGGGGAAGCAAAAAAAAGGACTTAACCTTGATTCGGCTAAGCCCTTGGTTATTCTGGTGGGCCTGGGGGGGCTCGAACTCCCGACCAATTGATTAAGAGTCAACTGCTCTACCAGCTGAGCTACAGGCCCATCAAAAGCGCGCCCGGCAGGACTCGAACCTGCGACCTACGGGTTCGAAGCCCGGCGCTCTATCCATCTGAGCTACGGGCGCAATTGATAGATTATAGACGTTTATCAGGAATCCTATGGGTTGTCAACACCTGCAGCCATCAGCTTGTACGCTTCATATCTCTCTTTCATTTCTTTCTCCGCCTTCTGAAAGAGCCTATCCGCGTTTTCCGGGAATGTCCTTGTCAGGCTGGAATAACGTACCTCGCCCATTAAGAATTCCTTAAAATCACCCTCAGGTTCTTTGGAATCCAGGATAAAGGGATTTTTTCCCTCTTCCTTGAGCATGGGGTTATATCGGTAGAGAGTCCAGTATCCTCTCTCAACGGCCTTTTTGGCCTCTTCCTGGCTTAAACTCATGTTGATTCCGTGACCGATACAGGGGCAATAAGCTATGATAATTGAAGGACCTCGATAGGATTCGGCCTCCACCAGGGCCTTCATAAGCTGGTTTCTGTCGGCGCCCATGGCCACCGAGGCCACGTACACGTAGCCGTAAATCATTGCCATTCTTCCCAGGTCTTTCTTGACGGTAGCTTTTCCTCCAGCGGCAAATTTGGCCACAGCGCCGGTGGGAGTGGATTTTGATGCCTGGCCGCCCGTGTTGGAATAGACCTCTGTATCCAGAATAAGCATGTTGATGTCATGACCCGTAGCGATAACATGGTCAAGACCTCCAAACCCGATATCATAGGCCCAACCATCCCCTCCGATCACCCATATGGATTTCTTGGTGAGATAGTCGCTTCTATCCATAATATCCAGGAGAAGCGGATTGAATTCATGCTCCGGGTCACTTATCTCTATCTCTATCTGTTCCATAACCCGCTCGCCATATTCCTTTGACTTTTCACCGTCATTCATATTATCCAGCCAACCCTGTAATGCCCCTTTTAGGGCGTCCGATATGCCTGATTCCAGGCTTTCACGCACCAGGTCTGCCAGTTTTTCCCTCCTTTGGGTAACACCAATCTCCATGCCGAAGCCGTATTCCGCGTTGTCTTCGAACAAGGAGTTTGCCCAGGCCGGACCATGCCCGGCTTCATTAACCGTGTATGGACAGCTTGGTGCCGTTCCGCCATATATTGACGAACATCCTGTAGCATTGGCAACCATCATACGGTCACCGTAGAGCTGCGTGATAACCTTTATATAGGGGGTTTCCCCACATCCCGGACAGGCGCCTGAGAATTCAAACAAGGGCTTCCTAAATTGACTTCCTTTCACGGAAGTCACAGGCATAAGGTCATCCCGGATTGGGAGTTCGGTGGAAAATAGGTGGTTGGCAACCTGTATTTCCCTCTGTGAGGCCAGAGGCTTCATAACAAGCGCCTTTTCCTTGGCAGGACACACCTGAGCGCAGTTGCCGCAACCCGTGCAATCGAGAGGACTTATCTGTATACGATAACGGAGACCCTTAAGCTCCTTCCCTTTGGCCTCGATGGTAATAAAGTCCTTTGGTGCGTCCTTCAGGTCCTCACTATCCGCCAGAACTGGCCTTATCACTGCATGGGGGCAAACAAAAGAGCATTGATTACATTGAATGCAGTTTTCCGGGATCCATTCGGGCACATTGATGGCAATTCCCCTCTTTTCATATCGGGTAGTACCGGTAGGAAAGATCCCGTCAGGACTGAAAGCACTGACAGGCAATTTGTCTCCCTGCATGGCAAGCATGGGCCTCATGACTTCACTGACGAAATCAGATTCCTCCTTATCGATGTATTCCTCCTGACCGGCTGTAGACCAAGACTCCGGAACTTCAATTTTTTCAATAGCGTCTACTGCCTTATCCACAGCGTCGGTATTCATCTTTACTATTTTGTCACCCTTTTTCCCGTATGTCTTTTTTATGGCATCTTTCATGTAATTAAAGGCCTCTTCAGGAGGGATAACATCGGCTATCTTAAAGAAGGCGGCCTGCATGATCATGTTGATGCGTCCGCCAAGGCCTATTTCAGAGGCTATCTTGACAGCGTCAATATTATAAAAATTCAGCTTTTTCTGAGCGATTGTTCTTTTCATATGGGCGGGAAGCTTTTCTTCCATCTTTTTTACATCCCAGGGGGAATTAAGGAGAAACGATCCCCCTTCCTTTATCCCGGCCAAGAGATCAAACTGGTCCACATACGCGGGATTATGACACGCGATAAATTCAGACTTTGTCAACTGGTAGGCGGACTGAATAGGGTATGGTGAGAACCTGAGATGGGATACCGTGCTCCCACCAGATTTTTTAGCGTCATAGGCAAAATAGGCCTGGGCGTACATGTCCGTATTCTCACCGATTATCTTTATGGCATTCTTGTTGGCTCCCACTGTGCCGTCCGCTCCCAGCCCCCAAAACTTGCACCTTACTGTCCCTTCAAGTGAGGTATCGATCTCTTTACCCACTTCAAGAGAGCTGTGGGAAACATCATCATCTATGCCTACCGTAAAATGGTTCTTGGGTACTGCCGAACCGAGATTATCGAAAACAGCCTTGGCCATAGTCGGTGTAAAATCCTTGCTTCCAAGTCCGTATCTGCCTCCCACGATGACAGGGTGGTCAGCCCTTTCCTGAAACACTGTGCATACATCCTGATACAGGGGTTCACCGACGCTTCCACCTACCTTAAGCCTGTCAAGAACCGCGATTCTCCTGGCTGTTGCGGGCAAGGCCCTTAAGAAGTGTTCCCTTGAAAATGGATGGTAAAGGCGGACCTTGACCAGCCCGACTCTCTCGCCCAGGCCGTTCAGGTAGTTAACGGTTTCTTCAACCACATCGCAACTGGTGGTCATTGAGACTATCACCCTTTCCGCTTCAGGATCTCCCACATAATCGAAAAGATTGTATTGTCGACCGGTGAGATCGCTTACTTTTCGCATTTCTTCCTGTACAATTCCAGGAATCTTTGCATAAAAAGGGCTTGACGCCTCACGGTTCTGAAAAAATATGTCTGGATTCTGGTTGGTGCCCCTTAGCTGGGGATACTCCGGATTCATGCAGCGGCTTCTGAAATCCTCAATAGCGTCCCAGTCGGCGAGCCTGGCCATGTCGTCATAATCGATAAGTTCGATCTTCTGTATCTCCATGGATGTCCTGAAACCGTCAAAGAAATGTAAGAACGGCATGCTTGACCTGATACTAGCAAGGTGAGCTACCAGGCCCAAGTCCATGACTTCCTGTACGGATGCGGAAGCCAGCAGGGAGAAACCGGTCTGCTTGACGGCATTAATATCAGAATGATCCCCGAAAATGGAGAGGGCATGGGTGGCTACCGCTCGGGCCGAAACATGAAAGACACCAGGCATAACTTCGCCTGAGATCTTATACATGTTTGGAATCATAAGAAGTAGTCCTTGGGACGCGGTAAATGTTGTAGCCAATGCCCCGGCTGAAAGCGCTCCATGAACTGCGCCCGCAGCACCGGCTTCCGACTGCAGCTCTTCCACCTTTAATACCTGTCCGAAGATGTTTTTTCTGCCATATTCAGCCCATTCATCACAGTATTCACCCATTGAACTTGAAGGAGTAATGGGATATATGGCCGCAATATCACTCATGGCATAGGCAACATAGGCAGCAGCCTCATTGCCTTCTATTGTCTTTATTATCTTGTCCATATATGTCTCCCTTTTCATTAATAACCTTTGATATTATCAAAAACGAATTATCTCCAAATTAGTCTGCCCTGGGCAGTGCTACGGAGGACGGGTTGATCGATGATCAGACCAAATTGGGAGAAAACCTTAAAGACTATTTTTAAAATATATTCACATTTAAAAGTCAAGATCTAAAATGTAATGGTATTGAAGGGGGGAAATACGCTGGTTCAAGAAAATATTATCTTGCCGATTTTGTAAATTGGTTTTTACATGAGAGTGATATGGAATTAGTGGTAATTCCTGGAAGACTACACTTGCAGGTTGTGAGGGGTTGTAAAAAAAGGTTCTTCAGAAGCCTGCATGATATAGACCTATTTGAAGGCCTTTTTGATATCTGCATAGATTTTGTCCAATCTGATGATACGCCGGAAGAGAGATAGACAGATAAAACCCATTAACCTGAAAGCAAGATCAGACCCGGATTCCATAAATTCGTTAAAGTCCTTATTGTTAATATAAGCAATTTTGCATGGGGTGATGGTTAAAACGCTGGCGGATCTAGGCTTGCTGTCGATAAGGGCCATTTCTCCAAAAACTTCGCCCTTTTCAAGTTCCCCCAACTCGATCTCTTGATAATCAGAGGAAAAGGTTATAGCTTTTACCCTCCCTTCAACAATATAGTAGGCGCCGTCAGCAACATCTCCCTCGGCGAAAATCAACTCTCCGATTTTACAATCTTTGCTCTCCTTAAATACCTCCCTGCTTTCTTCTTCTGTCAGCCCGTAAATAAAAGCGGATTCCGGTGCTCCCTCAATGTTATCCCCGGAGATCAGAGATCCCTGCTTGTCCCTGTCCATAATAAGCTTAAGGGCCTCCATTGCAGTCTTATACTTATCGTTAAGATTCCTCAGCCTCTCAGGCAATATATTGTAAAGCCTGTAGATAAGATCATAAGTATATGGCTCACTCCTTTTCAGCAGTGTCTTAAAACCCTCACGCGTTAATATGCCGATTACTACCTTATCCTTTGCAGCCTTGATATTCGCTGTCCTCTTCACATTGTAAAAGAGGCTTATTTCCCCGAATATTTCTCCGGGACCCAGTTGGGCAAGATAAGCACCATTAACAAAGACATCCACATATCCTTCTCTGATAAAATACATCTCCCTGCCGGCAGTGTCCTCCTCACAGATAATATCTCCTTTGTTATATGTTCTGGTTTGAGAGAAGATCTGATCTAGATGCTCGGTGTTGAGGGTTCCAAATAAGGCCCCGCTTATGTTATGACAAATCAAATCAAGCTCGTTTTTCTGTAGGGTGCCGTTTTCGCTTTGAACGGGCAATAGCAGGTCATCAATATAATCCACAATATCTTTTTTATGTTGCGGTGGCATCTTCATAAATTCCCGTGAGATCTTTCTTGCATCATCAACGGAAAGATATTTCTTATCCTGGATCTTTCTATAAACGAGGTGTTCTCTCAGATTGGGAAGACCTTTCGCTCCTGCCAGGAACTGATAGGCCTTCTCACCGGCAATATCGGGATTTATAAGGCCGTCCTTTTCCGTCTTTGACAACTGATCTATCCCTTTCGAAACCGTCGCTTCGTAGGATTCCGTTATGGGAGCGGTTTGTGCCTTGTGTATTGTATCAATGTCTTCGGGTATCAATGGCCTGATCTGCTCCGCGACAACATCAAACTCGAGCCCAAGACTGCGCAAAAGCATGATAACAGCCGCGTTGTTAATGCCCCGTCCCGAGACGTTGCCGTGTATATCGGCACTATAGGCCGGAGGACTGAAAAGGAGTTTCCCATAATTATCCGTGGCATGAACACGCAGAAAAATCCGGTTGCTCCGGCACCAGGTTCCGACCTTTTCCGCGGCAACCAGGGGATCTTCTCCCTCGATATTAAAATGACCCACATCAAGGGTAATTCCGAAGTTTTTTTCTCTTATTTCAAGAGGAAGAAATTTCAATATTTCTTCGGCAGCTGCAATAAAAAAGTCAGAATTCTGATTCTTACTTGTGTGACAATAGTTCTCAATTGTGACTCTAACCTCACTGTCCCCGCCCCTCTTTATCAGATCGGCAATCTTGTCGGGGCTGGAGTCATCAATAAGGTGTATGACCACGGAGCCAGCCCCGATTTCTTTGGCAAGGTCAATAGTCTCAATAATTACCTCTTTGCATTGTACAGGGTCGTAGAAAAGCTGTTTGCCTTTCCTGGGATGAGGGAAAGGCGAATAGGGACCAACAATAGGGGAATGTATATCTATCTTTATTCCGCTTTTTCTGCAGGCCTGCCGGATCTCCTCCCGTTTCTCGGGCGTCAATTCTTCAGGTAGCAGTTTGGTATAATTAAAAGGGTGAAAATCGATGCTGAGTTCAAGGCCTTTCAGATTAGCATTGCGCGCCTTTTGTATCATGGAAACAGGATCAAAGACCCGGTTTTCCCAAAAGGTAACAGATTTCAGGCGCTTCGGGGCTTCGGATTCCTTCCAGGTGTCTGTTTCTATACTCTGTTTCAGAAACAGGGATTCATATCGCACGGAGAATTCGAGAATAAACTTATCGATCTCCTCAAGGTTGTCTTTATCGAAAAAATGGAAGTACGGAGCATGCTCAAACAGCCAGCATGTCTTTACAATAAGAAAAGGGGATTCCAAAAGTCTGAGAAGAGGGTACTGGCCATCCGTCTCTTTAGCAAGTTTAAACAAATGTGAGACAGAGTCAAATGATAGATCATACCCATACTTGGAGCTTGATTTATGAAAGGCCAGCAGCATAAGAATCGATTCGCGATCAAGTCCCATGTTGTAAAGCCGTTCGCTGCTTTTTTGACAGAAAAGGTCCCTTTCATAGCTACTCTCGTTCAGGATTTCACTGATTCGGCCGGCATCTAACTTTCTATTTCCTATAATATATTGGATATAATCCATAATACCCTGAAGCCCTCTACTTATAGCCTTGATTCTGCTGATTGCCTTCAAAAGGCGAGCATGTCCTATATTATTATAGACACCTACGACAAGAAATGCTGTCTAATGATTCTCAAAAAGTGTCAGAATAAACAGAATAGAGAATAAAGCCTCAGCGATCTGGGATAAATTCCGAAGCCAAGGGTTAATGCCGGCTTAAAACAACATCTATATTATAATATTAAAGGATCTTTTCCAGTAAGGCCAGGACCAGTAAATAATCAGGGCCTTTCCTTTAACCTTATTCAAAGAAACAAAACCCCAATATCTGCTGTCCTGGCTATTGTCACGATTATCGCCCATAACGAAAATGGAATCTTCGGGCACTGTTATGGGTCCCACATCTTCATATCTAACATATTGATCAAGTATATAATGCTCATTCTCTCCAAGGAATTCCTTGTATATCTCCGCCCCGGTAATATTTTCATCACTATATTTGCCAACATATGTAGTCTCTATCTTTTCACCGTTAAGATACAGAACATCGTTTTTTATCTCGATGGTATCCCCCTCAATTCCTATAACTCTCTTTATGAAATCCTTGCTTTCATCATTGGGCCATTTAAAAACTACTATATCGCCACTCTCCGGCTTATTATACTGTATGATAAAATGGTCTATTAACGGGATTCTTATTCCATAAATGAATTTATTAACAAGCAGATGGTCCCCGATAATCAGGGTGGGAGTCATTGACCCGGACGGTATCTTAAATGCCTGAATGACAAAGGTTCTTATAAAAAGGGCGAGTAGAATAGCGATAGCCAGAGCTTCGGCATATTCCCTAAAAGTACTCTTCCTTTTAATATCAAGATTGTTATTATAATCTTCCAAGAATATACTATCCCTTGATCACTTATGCTTAACAAAATTTAATTTTGTACCCGAATATGCGTAAACTGTAAAGAGGTTTTTTGGTTAACTCTTATATAATTTTTGGGGAACAATACACCTTCTTGTAATTACTCAGAGGTTTAGCAATATTTTTCCATGACCGAGGTATGACAGAAACGGACAAGGTTTATGACATCGAGTCCCCAGCATGGACTGCATGGACTGGTTTTGTAACAAATTTGATAAATCAGGAATGACAAAATTATGTGTTATTAAAAAAGTAGCATACAATATGTAGTATTAATTTATATTAATATGCACTATATATGCAAAAATTAAATAAATTTTGATTAATTTATAAAAAAATGCTTGACAAATAATACCACATATATATGATATTAGGCAAACTCAAATGAGAACTTGTGGTAATCACAAAACCGGAGGAAAAATTGCGTCGCAATATAGTGAAAAAGATCCGAGAGGAACTTTTAATGAGCAAGGCGGAACTGGCAAGAAAGGCCGGGGTTTCTTCCTTAACAATAGATAGGATTGAGAAGGGCAAAAGCTGCCGAATGGAAACAAAGAGGAAAATAATTCTTGCTCTTGGTTATGACCTATCTGAAAAAAACAAGGTTTTTCTTGAGCGTTAAAAAGGGATTATTGTATGCCTGTAACCAAAAAGAATCAGTTAGTAGGATTGGATATCGGATCCCATTCCATTAAACTAGTTGAGATAGATGACAGCAAAAAGGGAATGATCCTAAAGAATTTCGGGATTATCAGCTTACCGAATGATGCCATCGTGGAAGGGAATATCAAAGAGATGGAGATAGCGGCATCAGCTATTAGGACCCTCTTCAAACATCTCAACGTTAAGAATAAAAATGTGGCGATATCCATATCAGGTTTCTCGGTTATAGTAAAAAAGATAACTATCTCGAAGAGAGATGAGTCAGAACTCGAAGCCAGCATACATGAAGAGGCGGAACAATATATTCCTTTTGATATAAGCGATGTAAATCTTGATTATGATATTTTGGCAAGCCCGAAGAAAGAGGCTGGGGAAGAGGAAGAGGAAGAGGAGAGTGAAGCCGAAAAGGAGCCAAAATTTATGGATGTCATGCTGGTCGCAGCAAAGAAGGACATCATAGAAGACTATGAAAGTCTTGTACACCTTGCAGGCCTTACTCCGCTGGTAATGGACGTGGACGCGTTCGCCCTACAAAACGCATTTGAAGTGAGTTCAGAAGATACTTCGGGTTCCTATGCCATAATCAATGTAGGCGCTACTGAATTGGGAATAAACGCGGTTAAAGACGGTATATCCATGTTTACGCGGGACTCTTCCTATGGCGGTTCTCAGATAACCGAAGCTATTATGACAAAATTAAACCTCTCTTTTGAGGAAGCCGAAAAGATTAAACTTGGCGGCACAAAAATCGATGACAGGATGAAAGGGGAAGTAGAAGAGATCTTTACAACCATGGTTTCCGGATGGGTCCAGGAAATAAAACGTGCCCTTGATTTTTTATCAACTACCTATCCTGATGAAACTATTGAGAAAATCCTGGTCAGCGGGGGGGCGTATAGGATCCCTGGTTTTTTGAAATATCTGGAAATGGAAACCGAGCTCCCTATCGAGGAACTAAACCCTTTTAAAGACCTTCAAATAAACGAAAAGATATTTGATCCCAGATACCTGAGCTATATTGCTCCCCAGGCCGGGGTAGCAGTAGGCCTGGCTTTAAGGAGTGTCGGAGACAAATAAATGATTAGAATTAATCTATTGCCCTTTAGGGCCGCCCGAAAAAGAGAGAACATAAGAAGACAGATTAGCATCTATGCGCTGGTTGTAGTATTTCTTCTATTGGTATTTGGATATTATACCATACATTTAAAGGGCACGGTGTCAAACTTAAAGGCCAAGGAAGAACAAGCAAATACGGAACTCGCCTCTTACAAAAAGGTACTTGATGAGATAGATGGGCTGGAAAAAAGGATAAAAGAAATAAAGACAAAGCTTGATGTAATAAAGGAGCTTGAAAAAGGCAAGACCGGCCCGGTGCTTCTGCTTGCTGATATTGCTGATTCAGTTCCCGAGAATAAGTTGTGGCTTAACTCCTATGCGGAAAGCGGAGGCTCTTTAACTCTTACCGGGACGGCCATGGATAATGAGACTGTGGCTCTGTTTATGAACAATTTGGAGAATACTGAACGGATTAACTCCGTCGACCTTCAGAGTGCGACATTAAGGGATCTCCAAGAATACAATCTAAAAGTTTCGGATTTTGTATTAATATGCGAGACCTATGCTCACAAAGAGAAAAAAACCGCAGATAGGTAAATTGATAAACCTTAGAGGAAACCGAACAGATAATGGAAGCCGAAGCCTTTTTCAATAAGATCGAAGCGATAAAGATGCCCATAAGGATCCTGATTTTTGTGGGAACCGTGGTCCTACTTGCCGGGCTCTTCATATGGTTCGTTTATATCCCTCAAAAAGAGGAGATAGTCAAAACCCAAGAAAAAATTAAGAATATTACACAACAGATAAACCGGGCGAAGATCCAAAACCAGAAGTTACCGGAACGAAGAGCTGAAAAAGCCGAGGTGGATGCCCAGTTCGAGGAGGCCCTCAGGTTGTTGCCCAATACAAAAGAAATACCGGCCCTGTTAAGAAAGATAACAGAATTGGGCAATGAATCACAGCTTGATTTTCGTGTTTTTAGACCCCAAAGGGAAGTTGCCAGAGATTTTTATGTAGAAATCCCTGTTTCCATTGAAGTCAGGGGAACATATCATAATGTGGCTGTTTTTTTTGACAAAGTCGGGCGTATGGAACGGATTATGAATATCCAGAATGTGTCCATGAAACCGGTACATGATCGTGCAACGACCCTGATTACTACATGTAATGCTACAACATACAGATTTAAAGGAAATTGAAAATGCTAAGGCTCCAAACAATAAGCTGCGTCAGCCTTTTTTTACTCTTTGCCATGATAATGATGATATCAGGAATAGTATCGGCGGCAGAGCAAGCATCGGCAAACAAAGAAAGGGGGCCTGCCGTACAAAAGGTTGCGGAAAATAATGAAGAGATTGTCGCCGTGAAGGATAAAGACGAAGGTTTTGTCTATGACCCTACAAAAAGGATCGATCCCTTTCAATCCTTTATAGCGGCCAGGGAGGAAAAGGAAGAAGAAGAAGAAAGGCCGAAGACATATCTTGAGACACTGGAACTTTCCCAGTTAGATCTTGTCCTTATCGCTATCGGCCCCAAGGAGAAATGGGCGATGGTTAAAGATTCAAAAGACGTCGGTCACGTGATCAAAGAGGGCACCCTAATAGGCACAAACGGCGGCGTCGTTTATAAGATCAAAAAAGAAGAGGTCATTATCAGGGAAGAATACAGGGATTTCAGGGGGCAAACGCAGTACCGCGAGATAATCAAAGAAACATCTTCTTCCTCCTAGACTGTCTAAAGGAAATCGAGGTAAGGTTTTCTTGAAGTGAATCATTCTTGTCAGAATTAAGGAGATATTCCATGGGTAAAGACATCAAGATTCGGAAAAAGGGATTATTCTCTTTTCTAATATATCCGGCAATTGGCCTATTGCTCTTAAGCGGTTGCGCTTCTTCTTCGTCTAGGGATGCGATCGTGGCTGATAATACCATAGTGCCCTCGCTAGAAGAGACTACATATGCTCAACAAAACGGGACCGCTGCATCGCAGGAAATCCAATTAGCCGCAGAAATCACTGAAAATGCCCAGTGGGCAACGGAAGAAGCGGAGGTTACAATTTCGGATCCTAGGGTTTTTATCCAACCTCGGCAGTCTGACCTTACCCAAATACTGGGTATCGATTTTATGATGCTGGAACAGGGAAAGTCCAGATTGACATTAACAACCGACAAGAAGGTCGAGTATGATCTGGAGAGAGAAGGAGATAAAGCCCTCCTCCTCAAACTTCATAACACGACAGTTCCAGATCTGCTTTTAAGAGAGATCGACACCACCCATTTTGAGACGGCGTTGGACAAGGTGAAACCGGCATATTCCACTACAGATAAAGAATCTGAGATCCTCATATCTCTCAGGGAGATGGTGCCTTTTCACATAAAACACACAGAAAACAGCCTTACCATGGATTTCGGCCAGACTTCCGTCAGTCCTCCCGACAAGAAGATTGTACCCCTTAACCTGGCAGAAACCCAGACCAGGACCCTCGCGGCAGCTCAGCAGCCTTCTTCCGGAACAGTGCCGGATGCAGGGAAGGCTGCCCAGGCGCAGCAGAAGCAATATACAGGCAAACCGATGTATCTGGATTTTGTGAATGCGGATGTCACGCATATCCTCAGGCTGATTAACGAAATGAGCAACGAGAATATAATATGGGATCCCGAGATAAAGGGCCGGACCGTTTCCATGATATTAAAAGACGTCCCCTGGGATCACGCCCTCGATCTTATTCTGGACAACAATGACCTGGCTAAACGATACCGGGGCGATAACATTATATGGATCACTACCAAGGATAAAATGAACAGGATCCTGGCCGAGGAAGCGGCCGAAGCCGAGAGGCGCAGGCAGGAGTTGGAAGCAAAGCGAAGAAGACAGGAAGAGGAAACAAAAAAGGCTGAAGACTTAGCACCTCTTATAACGGAATACCTGCCCGTAGATTTTGCAAAAGCCGATGAGATCAAAAATTATATCACTACGACCGATCGCGGAACTATGAGCATTGATACCCGGACCAATACTATTATCATCAAGGATATCGCCAAAAGCATTGAAGAGGCCAAGAAAACAATAGAACAGTTCGACACACCGGTAAAGCAGATCATGATAGAGGCCAGGATCGTGGATGCGTCGGACAATTTCAGTCGCGATCTGGGATTGAGATGGAAGACCACTACCCAAGCACACCGCACGCCGGCAACAACTGGGGATCCTGAATACGGAGGGTTCTTTTCTACAAACAGCCCCGATGGGTGGGGGGACAACATTGGCATCAATTTTGCCAAGATAACCTCAAGCGGATTAGGGTCCATTAACCTGGATGCCTCACTGGCCCTTGCAGAGTCAGAGGGGACGGCAAAGGTCATGTCGGCTCCAAAGGTTATTGCCATGGAAGGAACATCTGCAAGTATCAGCAGTGGAGATTCTATTATAATTCCTGCTACGGAAAACGTCGCATCCACCACCCTGGATGCCACATTATCTCTAATAGTAACCCCAACCGCTGTAAGTTTTAATGATTTCATAACCCTTGATGTCGCAGTCACCGACGATCAAGCTCCTTCCACAAGCAGGCTGTTGAAAAAGGCCATAAGCACTACTTTGATGATCAAAAGTGGAGAGACAGTAGTAATTGGAGGCATAATCAAGGAGAGCGCAGCTGATGACGAATCAGGGCTGCCGGTACTAAGAGATATCCCGGGTTTAGGATGGTTGTTCAAGGCAAGGAGCAAGACCAGTTCAAGGTCTGAATTGTTGATATTCCTCACACCAACTGTGCTGTCTTCCCCGGTTAAGGATCTATAGGTGGTTATCAGCGAAATTACGTCACTGTCATATATTTGAACCGAGCCGATGCATGCAGTCGGGTGCGCCATGTTGGTCAACGCTCCCTTCCTTAGTCGGGATAACATAATAGATTCTCACAAAAGGCTGGTTTTCATCATTCCGGTTCCAGCTCAAGGACCGGGAGAGCATGGCTGTGCTCCGGGATGTGCAACAAACTCCGGCTGGAAGCCAATATCGGGATTAGTCGGGGGATAGTACTTTGTCGATAAGGAAATTCAATTTAGTATTGGTGTTAGCTTTGTTACCTACCCTGTTGCTGGGCTGTGCAGGTGGCAGCGTGGTTAAAACAAGCGAAGACACAAATGTCAGGGCCCTCAGGGACATGGGAACATCACTGGTGCGCCAGGGCAATCTCAGGGCGGGTCTAGAATACCTGTTGAAGGCGGTGAAAGCGGCCCCGCGAAACCCCGACCTGAATCATGAGCTGGCCCTCATCTACAGGGATTTGAAGGAATACCATATTTCACTGGGTTATTTCAAAAAGGCGCTGAACCTCCGGCCGGACTTTCCGGAGGCCCAAAACAACCTTGGGACCCTTTACATTCTCATGGAAGATTGGGACAAGGCAATCCAATCCTTCCAGGCCGCAATCGGCAACATATTGTATAAAACCCCGGAGATAGCTTACAATAACATGGGCCTGGCATATTTTCATAAGGGGGATTATGAAAAGGCCATTGAAAGCTATCAAATGGCCCTGGCCTCCTTTCCGGGCTATTCTGCCTGTTATTTAAACCTAGGCCTTGTATATGAAACATTAAACAGGTATGAAGAGGCAATTCAGGCATATGAAAGGGCTGCCAGGTATGGCCCTGAGGTTCCCGCCCCTTACCTCCGCCTCGGACGGCTCTACCACAGGCTGGGAAGGACAAGTGACGCGGAAGAGATCTTGAAGGAATTTTTAAGTATTGTAAAAGAAGGACCTGAGGCCGAAGAGGCGCAAGATTTACTCAAAAAAATCGAAAGTCAATAAGATTCTTCTGAATTCTGAGTAGTTTCTTCGGAAACATCTTCAATAATTAATGGTCTCGTAAAAAGTCGTCACCCCGGTGAAAACCCGGGTCCAGAATATCTGTTACTGTTTGAAATACCTGGATTCCGTCCCCCTGCCTTCGCAGGGTCAGGCTTCGCCGGAATGACAAAAAAGGGTGTTTTTGTATTTTTTTATTAATACATCAATATTCCATTCCTAGAATGTCCGCTATTTCCATCATCGAATAAACATGGTGATCGGCCTCCAATGACTTATTTTTATACGAGATGAATACCACTCCGGCTGCCCGGGCAGTCTGTTGATCCACTGTTGAATCACCCACATAGAAGGATTCCGAAGACTCGATATCAAAAAATTTTAGAATTTTTAAGATAGACTCGGGGTCAGGTTTTGGGTTTTCTACATCTAGAGATGAGACTATGATATCAAAGAATCCGTCTAATCCCTTGGATTCAATCACTCTCCCGATTGTATTACTCCTGTTTGTGGCCACGGCAAGTCCGAATCGGGGCTGCAATCCTTTCAGTAGATCCATTAGCCCGGGTTCCATGACCATATCATTTATAAACGGCGTATAATCGAGCTTGGCTCTGAATCTACGGGCCTGTTCAAGGTATGGGCTATCCTTGAAGATATAACGGATAGATTCATCCGCTGTATGCATATGCACGAACTGCATCTTTTCCGGCGTCATGGGAGGGAGTCCGAATTGTCTCAGCATATGATTGTAAAACTTAGTATTGGCCATGCGGGAGTCGAACATTACGCCGTCACAATCGAATATGACGGCCTTTTCCTTTTTCATTGTTTTGTATCTCCTTATTTTTACCTTTGGTATTATCCTGTTTTTTAATATAGTCAAGAGAAGAATCGGGGGAGGAGGCATGGGATTATCAATATTATAAATAGGAAGGGCACGATGAATCAGGGCGCGACGGATCGCGCCCCTACGCTAATTATTATCAATCGCCTTTAGAGACATAATTCATTGCGTCCCAAAAGGATAAGAAATGGAAATAAGAACAGATTATTTAGTAATTGGTTCGGGATGTGCCGGACTAAGCTTTGCTTTGCACGCTGCTGAATCAGGCAGGGTGGCGATCATAACCAAAAAGGAAAGGATGGAGGCCTCTACCAACTATGCCCAGGGTGGCATAGCCTCGGTGTTTGATATTGATGACAACTTTGATTTGCATATCCAGGACACCCTTAAATCAGGGGTTGGATTATGCAATAAAAAGATCGTAGAAATGGTTATTCGGCAGGGCCCGAAGAAGATCAAGGAATTGATATCCATGGGGGTGAATTTTTCATGCCGGGAGGGGAATGGGGATGATCTCGACCTGGGAATAGAGGGGGGCCATTCCAGGAGACGCATAGTGCATACCAAAGACCGCACAGGCGCCGAGGTGGAAAGGGCATTGCTCCAGAAGGTGGAAGAGCATAAGAACATCACTATATTTGAAGACTATATGGCGATAGACCTTATTACCAAATCCAGGTTGATCAGGAGGGGCATGGTTACTTCCGAGACCAAGGAGTCGTGCTGGGGCGTCTATGCCCTTGATGTGGGCAAGGGGGGGGTTGTAACATTTCTGTCGAGGGTCACGGTGCTGGCAACCGGCGGAGTGGGGAAGATATATCTGTACACGAGCAATCCGGATATCGCCACGGGGGACGGCATCGCGATAGGTTACAGGGCCGGGGCAAAGGCGGCCAATCTGGAGTTCGTCCAGTTCCACCCCACGTGTCTTTACCATCCCCTGGCAAAGAATTTCCTTATATCCGAGGCTGTTAGGGGAGAAGGGGGAGTGCTTTTAAACAGGGGAGGAGAACGTTTTATGGAAAAGTACCACCCTCTCAAGGACCTGGCCTTCAGGGATATCGTGGCCAGGTCCATTGACCTCGAGCTGAAAAAGAGCGGGGATGAATGCGTGTATCTGGACATCAGTCACAGGCCGGCCGATTTCATAAAGGACCACTTTCCTTACATATATGAAAACTGCCTGAAATACCATATCGATATTACCAAGCAACCCATACCGGTAGTACCCGCCGCCCATTATATGTGCGGGGGCCTTTTGACCGATGAAAACGGCATGACCGATATCAATAACCTTTACGCCATCGGTGAGGTGGCGTGCACGGGTGTTCACGGCGCCAACCGCCTGGCGAGCAACTCCCTGCTTGAGGCCGTTGTCTTTGCCAAAAGAGCGGCGGAGAGGTCCGCTCAAGACCTGATCGAAAACAAGAAGCTCTCCCTCTCCAATGCCCCTTTATGGGAGTGCGGCAACGCCACCAACAGCGAGGAGATGATAGTCGTATCACATAACTGGGATGAGATACGACGGACGATGTGGAACTACGTTGGGATTGTAAGGACAAACAAGCGATTGGCCAGGGCGAGGGCGAGGATAGAAAATATTCAGGCAGAGATCAAGGAATATTACTGGGATTTTATTGTTACCAGAGACCTTCTCGAATTGCGTAATATTGCACTTGTCGCTGAACTAATCATAACCTGCGCCTCCATGAGAAAGGAGAGCAGGGGGCTACATTATAACCTTGATTATCCTGACAGGGATGATGAGCACTGGAACCGTGATACAGTAATTTGGGGTTAAATCCGTTTCTAATGCCTGATTTTCAATCGATACGCTTGAGCCTTTAATCTCTAAGTCGTTAACCTCCTCCCCTCTTAGGGGAGGATTAAGGTGGGGTCTTATTGTCTTCCTTATCATTAAGCTCAATCCATGTCTTAATGAAGGCATAAATTAACCCCGCGCCTATAATCGCAAGGACAAGATACAAAAGCCCCATGAATATGATGTATCCTATATTCCATTGCCACTCAAAAGAAAATGGAGTCATATAAATCTCCGAAAATATGGTTTAAGGTTTAAGGAGTAAGGTTTAAGGTTAAAAATATCTTTAATTTCTCATCTGATTAATTATACATATAAAGTATATTAAAATTTGCCCTTTCACCATATACCCTATATCTTACACCAAACATTTTATACCGTATATCTTACACCTTATACCCCAAACCTTATACCGTTTCTAAATTCAATTCCCTCTCCTTGGGGAACACAGGAAGATACCTGTAGGAAACCGAAAACAAAAGGAACCCGTATCCTATCATTGCCAGAGCGATTCCCCATTCCTGCCATGTTGGCAGATAGCTCCAGAACCTGTCAAAGGGCATTACCGGTATGGCAAGGGTCACTACTATAAACACAAAGCGATTCAGAACAATACCGATGCAGGTCATGATGCATGCGATAATAAGCCATCCCCCGTGCTGCCTCGCCTTGGGAATAAGCAGGATGACCGCGGGGATTATTCCAAAGACGATAATCTCGCAAACCAGGAGCCAGATACCATACGCCCCCTCGCTGTAAAAATCCATAAAGCCTTGCCCCGCCCTGGGAACGATTCCGTATATCCAGCCGAGGGTGTCGGCTATTTTAAGGATTATATATACTCCCAGCAGCCATCCGGATATCCCCGCAAGGGTCTGAACAGCCTTTTTGGTAACAAGCTTTTTTCGTGTTATGACCTCCGACAATCTGGTGCATAGGATGGTAAAGCAAGGTCCGGCAGCTATGGCTGATAAGACGAACAGAAAGAATGTCCACGGCCATATGTAGAAGCCGCCCCTTGCGGCGAAAGGCCTCGCGTACAATACACCGAACATTCCTCCCAAAGACCCCTGATGGAAGAATGAGAGAAAGGTGCCGATAGCGGCAAACAGGGCCATGATATGATGAAGATTGTTCCCGAACAGGCGGAATTCCCGCGCTTCACCAAGCTTCCTGTTTTCCAGGATTATGGGCAGATATTCTATGGTCAGGACCCCCAGATAGCAGGTAATGCAGAAAGAGACCTCTACAAGCATGGAATGGATATTGGCGTGCCAGAAGATGAACCATGCCCTTATAGGTTGTCCTATATCGATAGCCAGCATGCCCATGGCCCCCGAGTAGCAGATGAAACCTATTATGACCGCGGCGTTGGTTATGTCCTTTAATTCGTCTTTCCCGATAATGTATGTGAGAAACCCCGTGAAGAAGGCGCCGGCGCCCAGGGCGATTACTGCCAGATCAAACACTATCCACAAGGCGAAGGCGAATATGTTGCTCATATTTGTCTGATTAAGACCTAGGGCGAGACATAAGACCGCGGATATCCCCCCCCATGCCACAAAAGCCAACCAGGGCAGTGTCCAGAAGAAAAAGGCCGGCATGGAACATCTTTTTGTGCCTTGCGGCATCAGAGCGGAATCCATCATATTCCCTCCTCCTTGTAATCCACAGCCCTTGGTCTCTGATCAGAATCATCCATCAGATAATTATCTGCCAATCTTCTAACCCAAGGCTTGGAAGAAAGATAATAGACCTTGGGTTTGGTGCCCAGATTTTCCAGCAGCCTGAACGCGTTGGGGCTCTTGATAAGTTGGGAGACCCTGTGTCTAGGATTATTTAGATCCCCGAATGTAATGGCCCGTGCGGGACAGGCCTCCATGCAGGCGGGGATGTATTCATTTTCCTCGATATCCCTCCGCCCTTCCGCGTAGGCCTTGTTTTTGGCCCTCATTAATCTATGGTGGCAGAAGGTACATTTTTCAACGACTCCCCTCATACGCGGTGATACTTCCGGGGAGAGAGAGCGTTCCATTCCTTTGGGAAAGGGCTTTACCGGAGAATATCCGTCCCACCAGTTGAAGTATCTGGCATGATAGGGGCATGCGGCCTGGCAATATCGGCATCCGATACAGCGAGAATAGATCTGGCTGACAATCCCTGTGTTTTTGTCAATGGTTGTGGCGGTGGCAGGACAGACCGATACACACGGAGGCTGATGCCCCCCCCTGCCGTCTTCTTCACAATGCATGCAGGGCCTGGGGAGGTAACACACCTCGGTATGGGGAAAGGGTTTCCCGTTTGTCATCTTATACAACTGCATCCAGGTTATGCTTCGCTCCTTGTCGGATTCATCACCCCTGACCGTGACGTTATTTTCGCACGCACAGGCGATCACACATGTGCCGCATCCCGTGCATTTGTCGAGATCGATCACCATACCGTATCTTTTTTGACCATGACCCTGTTTATTTTCCATGGTTTATAACCCCTTTACACCTTGACTAATCTTACCGGGGTGTCCCACCACACGGGCTGGCCGCTCAAAGGATCCAAGCCCCCGTCAATGATATCATTGGGATTAACGCCTTTTCCCCTGAGAAAATCATCATAGGCCCAGTGGCCCAGTCCCAACAACATATAGACTATGCCCGGCATGGCCCCCTCAAACACATGAACGCGAGCCTGTATTTTGCCTTTGGGTGAAATAACTGAAACCATGTCGCCTTCTTCAACATCCAGCTTTGCCGCGGTTTCGGGATTGACCTCGGCAAAGGAATCGGTTTTCAGTAGCTGGTTATCAAAAAGTATCTTGGTCAGGTAAGGGGGGCTCGGTTGCCAGCCGCTTGCCAGGTTGATTATCTCGTAAGGGACCATCCTGAGGGGAAACAGGCCCTCTCGCGAATCGGCCTCGGATAATTCATAATGGGGCATGAAGGCTTCGTCACCAATAGTCAAGGCACCCATATCTTCAGGATCCCAATTATTAAAGGCATCCTTAATCCTGGTGCTGAAAAACTCGAACTTTCCGCTCGCGGTATTGAACAGATCCTCCGGCTTTTTTCTAAATTTACCGGGACGATACCATAATCCTCCGGTGTTTATCCTTTTCCACATCTCATCAAAGGTAGTGCATTCGGGGGGGGCTCCATCGTACATGGTCAGGCCCTCCCCTGAGTCGAAAAGGCCCTTGGCCCTGATCTTCAGGACATCTTCATAATCATGCCACGGGAAGGAGGCCTTTACAGAGCCTTGGAGCATTTTTGCCAAACGGAGGATAACATCCCCGGAATTCTTAGTGTTGTAAAGAGGATCTACCACCGGCCGGGTCAAGCCATAGAGGGGATACTGCAGTCCTGAAGGCCACACCACATCGTCCTTTTTTTCGAGGTAGGTGTGGTCCGGGAGCACAAGGTCCGACATGTAGGCGGTTTCATCACGATAGGGTGAAAAACTTACGATAAATGGAATCTTTTCCATGGCCCTCCTGAGATCTCCGCCGTCGGGCAGGGTGAAGCAAGGGTTGGATGAAAAGACAAGCAGGATGTTTACAGGTGCTTGGTTGCTGGTTAAGACAGCCTCGGAAAAATTGTTAAACAGGCTGTGGCTGAACGGATACCTACGGCTGCCCGATCGGTCAATGCGTGGGTTTTTGAGGCCCTTCTCCGCGATTAGATCCAGCTCAATATCCGGAAGCTGAGCTAAGGGTATCGGATCCTGTATTATTATGCCACCGGGCTGGTTGATGTTACCCACCAGGGCATTAAGGGCGCGTACGGCCATAAATTCGTAAATACTGCCGTTCAGGCGGCCTTTGCCTTTCCCGCACAGGGCGAGAGGGGCGCCGGCCATAGCAAAATCCCTGGCCAGGGATACGATATCCTTTTCCTCTATTCCGGTAATATCGGCGACTCTGGAAGGGGAATATCCTTCCAGAACCATGCTCGCGAACCCCTTGTGCGTGTTTCCGTACGGAGATTCCCAGTCAGAGAAACCGAATGTCATGTTTTCCACAAAATCCCTATCATAGGCCCTTTCCTTAATGATAATATGGGCAAGACCCAGGGCAAGGGCTGATTCCGTTCCCGGCCTGGCAGGGATCCATTGGTCTGCCTTGGAGGCCGTGTCGGATGCCCTTGATTCCACCTGAACGATTCTTATTTTGTCCTTAAGGGGAGGGGCTTTCCAGGTTCTCCATGCGTTAAACACTCGCCCGGGTGATCCCCAGCCATCCAGCAGTCCGCAGCCGAAACTTAATATATAATCAGAATTTTCCATATCATAGGTGGTAGGGCCGCGGTTTCCCTGCATAAGCAAATCAACCATCCTGCTGGTATCTACCGAAGAAGGGATCCTCATATAATTAGTACTGCCTATTGCCTTGATCAGCCTTTCAACCATTAGAGACATCGTTGATTCTATGGTATTACCGTCAATAGCGACGATGGACTCGGGTTTTCCGTTTTCCCGATAAAATGAAATCCTTGCCGCCAGCATATCAAGCGCTTCCTCCCAGGATATCTCTTGGAAATCACCGGATCCCCTCAGCCCGATGCGCTTCATGGGACCTGTAAAACGATTCCCTTCATTATAGAGCAATTGCAATCCTCCCATACCCACAGGGCAGAGACCTCCGGCATTTACCGGGTAATCACTGCGACCCTCTATCTTAACAGCCCTTTCTCCTGCTTTCCGGACTTCAATGCCGCAGCCTCCGGGGCATAGTTTGCACAGGGATTTCTCATGTGTCATCTCGTCCACTGGCGGCACGGGCACCCATGGCCAGTTCTGGGTCCATATGGCTAAATCGTCCGTGAGTTTCCAGGGAAAAGGAGATAGGCCGGTTCCGATCACCCCCCCCACAAAGAATTTTACGAAATTTCTTCTGTTAATACCTAAGACTTGAGTGATGTTTTTGCCCTTTAATTTCATGTCTATCTTCCTCTGCCAATTAGCACCGTCACAATCAATATTCATGTTTACTTAATGGTGGATTGCCAATATCCCTTATTTATGGCAGACAAAACAATCGTTATTCTCTTCATGTCCGCTTTCAGTATGGCATTCTGCACAGTCGTCCATCTTCATTCGGTCCCAGGTGTTTGACTTGTATCCTGTTATATTTTCGCCCCAGATATTAATGCTGTAACCGGTCAACCGATTTTTTTTGTACGCGGGCAGTTGATGGGTCTCTGCATGATCTCCATGACATATCCGGCAATCTATATTTCCCATCTTCACATGGGCTATATGGGAAAAGTAAACAGAGTCGGGTTGGCGGAAATAAGAAAGCCACGGGATTTCTTTCCCCTTAGCCACGTACTTGTTCAAGAACTTTTTCTCTTCAGGGCTCTCCCCCCAAGGGGATTCCGGATCATTATGACATTCCATACATACTTCCAGCTTGGGTATCCCGATAAAGGATCCGTCATCACGGAAGGCATGACAGTACAGACATATTTCAACATCCCTATCACCATAAATCATTTCTACTATATAAGGATCTGTGTGAATGGCATGGCTGAAATTAAGAGGCTGTTCCTGATGGGAATAGAGGATTATGGGGAATAGGACCCATCCCACAAACAGCGCCAGTATCAGCCCGGCAGCAAAATAGACCGAGCCGCTGCGTACAGAGGAGGAGACAAGCCAGGAAGAATACCCCAGGATCGTGTGAAAGAGAGATAGAACACCGTTCTCTCTAGGTGCCCTGTCAGAGGAATTTCCTTGATTCTTCATTTATTGATCCTTTTAGGTATAACCTGGGCGCAGTTTTGTGAAAAGAATAAAAATCGGGGAGTTTTTACATGCCCACCCCTTTTTTGTCAAGAGAAAAGCCGGGAATCTTATACACTTAAACAGGTCAATCCGCTTTTGTGTTTAAAGGGAAAAGGCACTTATCCACCAAGCCGTTATCAAAACCTGCTTTTATGGATTCCCGCTCTTCCTGAAGAAGGCGGGGAAGATGGGGAAAAGCGGTCTTAAATTCAGAATCTGGGAAATTTCCTCATCCGCTTACGGCGCCTTTTGGCAGCCTTGGCCTGTTTTTTCTTTTTCTGTACACTTGGCTTGTCGTAAAATCGTCGTTCCTTGATCTCCGAAAAAAAACCCTCCTTGGTCAATTTCTTCTTGAGATCCTTTATGGCTCTTTCTATCTGATTATTTTGTACAATTACTTTCATATTATGGTCTCTTCACTATTATGTTGTAGATCTTGTTTCGGACGGTCGCGGCATCTCCGACGTCCCGGTCATTAAAAAAATAAAAGCATCCCGCATTGTAACGAGATGCTTTCCGTACCTTCATAACATCCATCATGCCGAAATTGTCTGCGTTATAACTTTTTTACCATTAGATTTTACCCCGTTAATCCGTCAATGAAGGTCCGGAACAGCATAAAAGCCTTTAAAGAAACAAAGGAGGTTCCAAAGAGTAAACAACCCTTCAGATCTTTTCCAACTTTTTTTTCCACAGGCTATAGGAATCACCCCCTTCGATATCCAACCCAATTCTCCCCTGTATGTGCCGAGAACCAGGCTATTAAAGATTAACAAGAATTATATATTAACTCTAACAATATTCCAAATATTGTCAATCGAATTCTAGGGTCTTTTCTCGGATCCTCCCATTCTGCAATCTATATCAAATATCCCTGTTGTCCAAAATCCACCATCAAACTTACAAATAATTCATATTAGCACCGGATTTTGGTATAACCCTGGCCACCATATAGATGTAATCTGCCAATCCGTCTTTCCCATCGCAGCGGTGACCTTATAGAGGCCCGGAGCTGCGCTACTATGGCAAAGGGTTGTTCCTTTTTGTAGTGACTATCGGGAGGGCGCTGTTATTTCAGGAGTTACGGCTGGGGGACCCCCTGGCCCCGCCTGTCCCGCCGAAGTTGTAACGAAGGCGGAAGGTGAACCGAGGGGAACAGCGGAGGGGATAGGCATCCCACGGCCGTAACTCCTTGAAATGACCAGCCCGGGAGATCCGGAACGGAGAAAAGGAACAGCCCTTCGGTGACGGCGTTTCTTTTCAAGCCGACAGGCGCAGGGCGCAAGGCGTAAGGCTCAGGGCCAGCCCTTAGGTCACGGGCATTCTTTTCAAGACAACATCTATGGCGTTCAGTGGACGTGGTCTTATTTTCAAGGGTTTGGCAAACCTTTTCCTGTTCGGAACGGTACATTCTACGTGGTGTCCTGGTGGAGCAAACCCTTGAAAACAAGCCCACTGCATACCTTGGGTGGGCCCCTTTTGGAGATATCGTCTTGAAAAGAACACCCGTGACCTTAAGCCGCTGTTAAGCGATGGCACTGGGGCGAAGGACTCACGGTCCCGAGCACCTCGGCTTCGCTCGGTGTGGAAGGGCAGATGACATCTAGATGGTGGATCAGGGAAAACAAAGCAAAAGCCTATGGCGATAATCCCATTATGATAATCGGTCATTTAAAAGGTGAGTATAATTCTTCTAGAACCAAAAAGGAGCACCGCAAATATGATGCATGCGATGCCCCTTTCTGATCTCTACCAATCAGGCCCAAATTACCGGCCTGAGCCTGTCATACTATGTAACCTTTATTTTCTTTGCCCGGCTCTCTTCCGCCTTGGGAAGTATCAGCTTAAGTATACCGTCCTTATAGCTTGCTTCGATCTTATTGGTCTCTACTTTTTCCGGCACCCTGAAACTCCGATGAAATGAACCGTAGTACCTTTCTATCCTGTGGTAATCTTTATCTTTATCCTCTTTTTCCTGTTTCTTCTCACCCTTAACGGTAAGCAAGCCCTCAGTAAACGTGATATCAATGTCTTTCATATCCATGCCCGGCAATTCAGCGGTAATCAAATACTCATCTTCTTTTTCCGCTATATCAAAGGCCGGCATCCATGTACTGTCCTCATCAAACAGGGCAGGTAGATTCCAATTATCGAATAAGCTATCCCAACGATCACTGGCCGGCAGAAGAGAAGCTGATCTCGAGATCAAATTCAATAGTCTCGTCATGTCATTTACCTCCTTGGATCTCTTCCCGGATTTTCCTTCTTTTGATTTAATCACTATATGCTTTTAGTCAAGGAACCGCGGTTGTTTTCGGATCATCCCCGATTAGTCCCTCTTCCGCCGTGCCACGGAGGACAGGTTGATCGGTAATAAGGCTCCCAGGGTTCAGGGGATCAGGATGGGCTGGAATCGTCTTTCATGGTAATGGCACTGACAGGACAGGCCTCCACGCATGCCAGGCATTCTTTGCAGGGCAGGTTGGAAACATCCTTGTCTCTATAGAAGGTAATAATGGTGTCCAACCCCCTCTCGGCAAAGGTCAACAGGGGTCTATCATGCTTTTTTTGGCATATGTAAACACATTTTCCACATAGTACACAGCGGTTGGGGTAATAATTAAGGAAGGGGTGGCTATCATCTACCTCGACCTCTTTCAAGTGGCTAAATTGTTCGTCGGATTTTAGCCGGACATTTAATTTCTTTGCTGCCCTTTGTAATTCGCACTTCTTATTGGCGGGGCAGTGTCCGCAATCGATGTGGTGGGTTGAAAGGAGCAACCGCAGGGCGCTGCGTTGTAGCCGTCTGACGGGCGGAGTGTCGGTTCTTACAACCATACCATCCCGGACATTTACGGTGCATGACGCTACAGGCCCCTCCTCTCCCTCAATCTCCACGAAGCATAACCTGCAGGAGGCGGAAGGGCTTTTTTGACCATTAATATAGCAAAGGTTGGAGATATAGATGCCGTTATCCAGGCATGTCTGGAGCAGATTTTCCCCTTCTGCCGCCTCGATTTCCTTGTTATCTACCGTTATTTTTATCATTTGTTGCCTCGGGACGGGGGACGATAGGGGCCTTTTCAGGAGGAGATACCTTGACCACGGCATTGTATTCCTCCGGACAGGCCGACATGCACTCTCCGCATTTCACGCAAAGGGTCTGATCAATACCTTTCTTCCTTTCCTTTGTGGTAAAAACAGCCTCAACCGGGCATGAACCGACACAGGCATCGCAGCCACGAGAACACTTTTCCAGGTCAATATAATATGCAATTAATTCCCGGCACATTCCGGCAGGGCATCTCTTCTCCTTGATATGGGCCTCATACTCCTCTCTGAAATACCTGAGGGAGGTAAGAACGGGATTGGGCGCGGTTTTACCCAGGCCGCACAGGGAGCCGCCTTTTACGTCTTGGCTCAGGGTCTCCAATCTTTCAAGGTCACCATCCGAGCCCTCTCCCTTGGTTATTCGATCCAGTATGGTGAGCAAATGCCACGTCCCTATTCTGCAAAAGGTACATTTACCGCAGGATTCCTTCTGGGTGAAATCCAGGAAATAGCGGGCGATATTCACAGTACAGGTATCCTCGTCCATTACTACCATGCCTCCGGAACCCATCATGGCACCGGCCTGGGTAAGGGAATCAAAATCAATGGGGGTATCCAGAAAATCCTCAGGCAGACAACCCCCGGATGGTCCTCCGATCTGCACGGCCTTGAATCTCTTTTTGGCAGGTATACCGCCGCATATATCGAAAATCAGTTTTCTCAGGGTGACCCCCATAGGAATCTCCACCAGACCGGGGTGGAGCACATTTCCCACCACAGAGAAGATGGCGGTACCAGGGCTTTTTTCCGTCCCAATGCCCCTGTACCAGGCCGCTCCTTTTTTTAGAATGGATGGGACAGAAGACAGTGTCTTGACATTATTTATCACAGTAGGTGAACCCATTAAGCCCTCTTGCACGGGATAAGGAGGACGATAACGGGGCATGCCCCTCTTCCCTTCTATAGAGTGTATAAGAGCTGTCTCTTCTCCACATACAAAGGCACCGGAACCATGGAAAACAGAGACATCCAGATCAACAGAGGTCCCTAGGATGTTTTTTCCGAGGATCCCCAGTTCCTCGGCCTCCTTTATTGCCTTTATAACCGTCTCCACTGCCAGGGGATACTCGGCCCGGATATATACAATGGCCCTTTTTGCTCCGATGGCATAAGCGCAGATTGCCAGACCCTCAAGAAGTTGATGGGGGTTGCTTTCCAGGATAGTTCGATCCATGTAAGCACCGGGGTCTCCCTCATCAGCATTGCAAATGACAGTTTTATCCGGTGAATCCATGTTTCCGGCAAGCCTCCATTTTTCTCCGGTGAGGAATCCCGCGCCTCCCCTTCCTCTCAGGCCGGAGGAAAGCACCTCTTCTATTATCTCCTGCCTGGTTAATTGAAGTGCCTTAACAAAGGATGAATATCCTCCGTAGGCTATATATTCATGGATGTCTCCGGGATCAATAAGACCACATTTTTCCATGACAATGCGTTCTTCCTGGTTGAATCGAGGATAATCCATGACAAAAGGGATCGTATCATTCTCTTCCATGGCCCCAAGCATATGTTCAAAAAGGGGGTCGCCATCCACTAAATAGGATTTTACCAGCATTTTAGCCTTTCCCGGGGTTACCTGGGGATAGAATATGGGGGGGAATCCGGAATCGGGATGGTCTATGATCACAACAGGCTCGGCGTAACAATGACCGATACATCCTACCGATTTGATAATCGCCTCCACCCGCTGTTCACCAAGTGCCTCCTCGAAAGCACTGTGGGTTTCCATTGCCCCTGCGGCAAGACCGCAAGTGGCCTTGCCTATAGAAATCTTTGGAATATGGCTTTCCTGGAAGGATCTAAGTTGTGATTCCGCTTTTTCGCGGATTGAGTTAAAAGACTGCTCCAGTGTACTATTCTTTGCTTGAACCATTTTTCTGCCTTGCTCTTTCCTCCTTATCTTTCTCTATTTGATAACCCAGAAGAAGACCTTCCACTTTGCTGGGGGCCATGTGCCCCTGAACTTTTTCATCAACAATAGCTACTGGAGCAAGGGCGCAACAACCAACGCATGCAACCCTGTCGATGCTGAACTCTCTGTCTGGTGTTGTTTCCCCATAACGAATACCCAGCTTACGCTCAAAATTCTCAAGAATAATTCCTCCTCCCTTTACGTGACAGGCTGTTCCCAGGCAAACCTTTATCTGATGTTTACCGGGAGGGTTGAAACGGAACTGGTTATAGAATGTCGCAACACCGTAGATTTCGCATGGGGCGGCGTCCAGGTGATCTGCGACCAGTTTTATTGCTGCCAGTGAAAGGTAATGGTATTTTTCCTGGATCATCTGGAGGATAGGAATAAGGCTGGTCCTTTCTTTATCAAAGGCCCTAAGACTTACAGCAATGTCATGGGCCATGGCCTCTTCCTCTTCCTGTATCCTTTTTTTGTCTTCGGTGCTGATCTGGTCAGACATTCAGGTCCCCTTTACCTGTAAACCCAAACATTCTTGTTCGCTTTCAAGGCATCCGTCCTACTGCCGCAATTACATACGCATTGGCCTGAATTCCACAAATTCTTATTGACATACAATATGTTGTAGTCTATAATAAATTTATTTCTATATGATGATATATTTCTTAAATTACATGCTTCTTTCCTAATTCTTAGAAAAATGAGTTGTTTTTCTATCCATAAAGCTAAGCCTTTTCATAAGATTAAATATAAACTTATTAATCGCATTTAATCTCATAGTCAATGGCTTTTCAGGAGGATGATCATGGCTCAGCAGGGTAAGATTCTTGTTACAAAAGATGGGATATTAGATTTTTCTACCTATAGATGGGATGATGATCTGTTCTCCAATCTTTTAATTAGAGAGAATCCTATTAACAGTGATCAAGCTATGGATATCAGCAGATCACTGAGGGAAGAGATCTCTCAAATGGAACTTAAGACAATTACCATCCCTCTTCTGGAAAAGATTGTAGAAGCAAAACTAATGGAATATGGCCTGACAAAAACAGCTCCCATCAAACTGGATATCCCCCTATTTCTAAAAGAGGGGCTGGTGCTTTCTGATAATTCCTCAAAGGTCCTGGCAAAGAGATACCTTAAAAAGGACATTGAGGGGAATGTCATTGAGACTCCTGAGCAGATGTTCAGAAGGGTAGCTCACCATATAGCTATGGCAGAAGAGAAATACGCAGACAAAGCAGCGGTAGAAAAGGTAGAGGATACATTCTATCGAATGATGACCGAATTCAGATTTCTGCCCAATTCCCCCACCCTGATGAATGCAGGGCGAAGATTAGGTCAGCTTGCCGCATGTTTTGTGCTTCCTGTGGAGGACAGTATGGAGGGAATTTTTGACGCCCTTAAGAATGCAGCGCTTATCCACAAGTCCGGTGGAGGAACCGGGTTTTCTTTCTCTCGCTTGAGACCTAAGAAAAGCGGTGTGGGGACGACTGGAGGAATAGCTTCGGGTCCTGTCTCTTTTATGAAGATCTTCAACACGGCCACTGAGCAAGTTAAGCAGGGTGGAACGCGCAGGGGCGCTAACATGGCTATCCTTAGAGTCGATCATCCTGATATTATGGAATTCATCTACTGTAAGAATAATAACAAAGACCTTGCCAACTTTAATATCTCTGTCGGCATAACCAATGCCTTTACGGAAGCTTTAAAGGAGAAAAGGGATTATGATCTCCTGGATCCAAGGGATAAGAGAAAAGTGGGCGAACTCAACAGTGCCGAAGTTTATGAAGCTATAGTTGGACAGGCATGGGAAAACGGTGATCCAGGTATCATTTTCCTGGAAAGGATCAACAGTGATAATCCCCTCCCTGAATTGGGTGAGATAGAGAGTACTAATCCTTGCGGGGAGCAGCCCCTTCTTCCCATGGAAGCGTGCAACCTGGGATCCATCAATCTTGCCAAATATGTCATTGAGAATGAGGGATATCCGGCTATAGATTATGAGGGTTTGAAGGACATTATATGGTGGAGTGTCCGTTTCCTGGACAACACTATTGATATGTCCAAGTATCCATTGCCAGAGATAGATGAAATGGTTGAAGGCAATCGGAAAATTGGGCTGGGTGTAATGGGCTTCGCCGACATGCTCTATCAGTTGAAGGTCCCATATAATTCCGAGAGGGCACTGGAAATAGCCGAGGAGGTTATGGGGTTTATCCAGAAAGAATCCAATGATGCCTCCGTGTTCTTGGCTGAAGAGCGTGGTGTTTTCCCTAATTTTGATAAGAGCGTGTTTAAGGGAATGGAGGGGTATAACCGTAGAAATGCCACTACCACCACCATCGCTCCTACAGGGACATTAAGCATCATCGCGAGTTGTTCCAGCGGTATCGAGCCCCTATTCGCCCTCAGTTTTGTCAAGAAGGTAATGGAGGATGATGAGCTTATGGAAGTAAATCTGTATTTCGAAAAAGTGGCGAGGGAAAGGGGTTTCTACAGTCATGAATTGATGGACCGCATCGCGAAAAAGGGTAGCATCAGGGATATGAAAGAAATACCGGAGGACGTCAGGGAGGTATTTGTAACCGCACATAATGTGACGCCGGAATGGCATGTTCGAATGCAGGCAACTTTTCAGAGACATACTGATAACGCGGTTTCAAAGACTGTAAATCTCCCCATGGATGCCACTATAGATGATGTGTATAAGGTATACAACCTGGCACAAGAGCTGGAATGCAAGGGCGTAACAATATACCGGGACGGAAGCAAAGAGAACCAAGTCCTTGTTTTTGACGACAAAGAAAAAAGGGCCATATCTTCCACGGACGATGTTAAAATCCGCCCCGAGACACTGGAAGGTTTTACCTCCAAGATGGTCACCGGGATGGGTAACCTGTACGTGACCGTAACTGAGTTTAATGGTGAGCCCTTTGAAGTATTTGCTACTATCGGAAAATCCGGCAGATCAACAACCGCTAAAACGGAGGCTATCGGCCGCCTGGTTTCCCTGGCGCTCAGGTCAGAGATAAAAGTAGAGAAGATTATTGAACAATTGAAGGGAATAGGAGGTGAACATCCTGTCTTTCAGAAGGACGGGCTGGTCCTCTCTATACCGGATGCCATAAGCAGGGTTCTTGAGAATAGGTATCTCAAGAACAAAGCGTACAAAAAGACGCCAAAGCACGAAAAAAGCCTGCTAGGGGAGACCTGCCCTGAATGCGGCCAGACAATCAGCTTTGAGGAAGGCTGCATGACTTGCCATTTTTGCGGCTTTACAAAATGCGGGTAGTTTTTCCCTAACCTTGAGTCTGTAATTATCATAGCCCTCACCCGCATTGCCTGCTGCCACACTAAATTACTCCTGCTCTCTTATTCAGCTTAAAGGTCAACTGATAAGGCTCAAGACATCAATGACCCTATTCATGATATAAACAAACTGATACTCCCAATCAAACAATTGATAGAGGGTAATGTCCTATAAATGTCTTTAATAACTCTTGAGATAAGATTCTTTGTCGCAGTTCTGCAAAAGACTATATGCAGCGCATCCTTTGTGACATCTCAGGTTTGATATTCCTTTTCCCTTGACTCCCAGACCCTGTTCTCCTATAGTCCATGCTCGAAAACGATTTCCAATCCGATTTCTCGGGACCAATGGTCGCCCCGTCAAAGAAATTAGCCGTGGCGTTAACGGCGTGACTGCACAGGCCGGGTAATATCCGCACATCCCTGGTTGGGGTCCAGTCTTTCCCCGTGGTAAAAGCAGAGGTAGGATTCCACCTTTTTTACATTCTCAATCCGGGAGGAGCTTTATGAAGGTATTGGTCACGTATTTTTCCCAAACAGGAAATACACAAAAGCTGGCAAAGGCCATTTTTGAGGCCATCGAGTCTTCTGAAAAGGACATATTACCTATTCAAGAGGTGACAGCGGTCGAGGGTTATGACATCATTTTTATTGGGTTCCCTGTCCAATCACACAGTGTGGCCGGAAAGGTCGAGGCCTTTGTCAAGAGACTGCCTGACGGGCAAAAAGTAGCCTATTTTGCGACACATGGATCCATGAGGGGCGGAGAACTGGCGGTCACTGCCTTTTACGATGCCTTGGGTATCTCTAAGAATGCTAAGGTGTTAGGGACATTCGGCTGTCAAGGAAAGGTAAACCAAAAGATTCTTGATGATCTCATAGAAAAGCCTGAGCACCGGGCCTGGGCTCGGGAGGCCCTGAGTGCAATATCGCATCCCGATGCGGCCGATCTTGAGGATGGGTGCGAATGGGTGAAGGAAATCGTCAGCAAGGCCCATGCCCTTTAAAACATCATCCATAAGAAACTAAAGGATCATCCGGCAAATGAGTACACTTAATGATAAAACTATAGCAAGATTGGTGATGTTCGGCCCATGGGGCTCTCTTTGCAGCGGCGAAAAGGTTAGAAGCAAGATAGTAGCATAAGGTGCCTGCCAGGCGGGCGGGTAACTTTTGAGATGATAGCCGGACTTCCGGTCCTGGTATATTATTCCAATAGCCCGCCGCCCGCCTCCTCCGGCTTATTGCCCGCGCCTTGCACATAAACAAGTTCGCCTGTCGCAAAGAGAACCCTATGGGCCAAACCAAGTATTTATATAAAGTCCTTTCCGTACTCATTAACCGGATGAACCAAACTAAATAACTCCAATATCCAACATTAACAACTTGATTAATACATCTAATCTGTAATCTTTCTTACTTTCCGCATATGGCATATAATTTGAGTCTATTACTTTCTGAAGGATGCTACGGCAACTTCTTGCTAAATTCCAAATTTTGATGCCCCGCATTCCATACACCATCGAGGTATAATCTATGAAGATCATGATTACGGCATTGATATGGGGTTGCATTAGCGCTGTTTCTCTACCGGTTGGTGCAATCATCGGGCTATGGTCAAGTCCCACAAGGAAGATAACCTCTGCTTTGATGGCATTTGGGGGAGGGGCACTCTTATTTGCACTCACTATTGAGCTTTTTGCTCATTCACTGCAAAGCGCTCATAAAGGTCATGACATCTGGATCATTCTAGCAACAATGATCGGAGCAATCCTGGGCGGTTTTCTCTTCGAGTTTCTCAACCAACTTCTCAACAATCGAGGTGCCTTTCTTCGCAAAGCTTCACTCATAAAAAAGCATATATTGAAGACCAAAAGAGGCAGAGCCAAGAAGATGATCCAGGCCCTGAGCAAAATCAAGCTCCTTCAGGGTCTTCCGCCTGAGGAAGTCGTTCAGCTTATTCCTCATGTAAAGACTGCGAGGTTTTCTGCCGGCGCGACGGTTTTCAGGGAGGGAGACATTGCTTCCAAGCTTTATTTTATTGTTGAAGGCAGTGTTCAGGTCATTCGTGGATTAGATACAGACAGCAAATTTATTGCGGAACTTGGGGAGGGTGACACTTTCGGTGAAATTGCCCTCATTTCGGATCAGCCCAGAACCGCCACTGTGCGTGCAATAACAGATATCGAGATATGCTCAATTCACAAGATCGAGTTTGAGCAACTGATAAAACAATCTCCCTCCATCAGGGATGCCAGCAACAAGATGGTAAAAGAAAGGCTTTATGACATACAGGAAAAAGATAAGACCCTGGTTGGAGAAGCTAAAATCTGGGAAGAGAGCGCTCGGATTAATCTGGATCGGCTCTCTATCCCGGTCACAGAAAGTGATCTTAATCAGGAAGTAAAGAAGCATACCGGCGGAGGTGCAGCCCTTGCCATCTGGCTGGGCATTGCGCTGGATGGTATCCCCGAATCTCTTATCATCGGCATGCTTGTTGTTATTGCAGCGGAATCAGCTACAACCATGAGTCTGGCTTTTATCGCCGGTGTATTTCTTGCCAACCTGCCGGAAGCGATGTCCAGTGCCGTCACCATGAAGAGGCAGGGCTCAAGTCCCGGGAAGATCTTCTGGATGTGGATGTCTCTATGTGTGATGACCGGTATCGGTGCTTTGGTGGGCGCTTCAGTTTTTCCGGCACATCCGGAAGGTGCTCTGCAATATTCTATCTTTGGAATCGAAGGGCTTGCCGCCGGAGCCATGCTCACCATGATTGCAGAGACCATGCTTCCCGAGGCCTTTGAGCATGGAGGTGGTACTATAGTAGGGCTCTCCACGCTTATTGGCTTCCTGGCAGCTCTTGGAGTAAAGGTCCTCAGCCTTTATTGACGTTGTAGATTAGTATCACTGTAAAACTTCCAAGCTTACCAACAGCACAACGCCCGGCCCCATGCATATTTGAGCCCCGCGGGCTTCTGGCGAATCGTTTTATTCATGTCGAAGGGCATCTATAGGGTCAAGCCGGGCAGCCTTGCGCGCGGGGAAAAAGCCGAATACAACGCCCACACCCGCGGAGAACAGAAAGGCAATAATTATAACGCCCGGGCTGAATACAGTGGAGAAATTCAGGAAATGGGCTATGGCAGCCGCCGCTGAAATGCCCAGTGTTATCCCTATTACTCCACCCAATGATGTCAGCACCATGGACTCGATCAAAAACTGCTTCAGGACATCCTGTTCCAGGGCACCGATTGCCAGCCTTATACCGATCTCACGGGTCCTTTCCGTTACGGAAACAAGCATGATATTCATAATCCCTATACCGCCTACCAGGAGGCTGATGCCGGCAATAGCCGCCAGCACCCCGGTAAGGATGCCGGTGATGGTGCTTATCCGGCTGACTATCTCCTTCATGTCTGTTATAGAGAAATCATCTTCCATTCCTTCTTTAATCCCGCGACGTTCACGCATCAATAATTTGATATCTTCTTTAACCTTTTCAACGGAAACGCCGTTTCTGACAGAGAACATTATGGAAAAGATGTTAGTATTTCCCGAGACCCTTCGCTGAAAAACGCGAATGGGCACCAAGACAAAGTCATTCTGGTCCTGGGTCCCGAAGCCCATTGCCCCCTTGGATTCAAAGACGCCTATCACCCTGAAGGAGATATCTTCAAGCCGGATGATCGAGCCTATGGGATCCTGTCTCCCAAACAGCTTCTCACGCACCGTTGAACCCAGAATGCATACGGAACTGCCTGCCCTGATTTCCGAATCCGTAAAGGCTCTCCCTTCCGCGACAACCCAGTTCTGACATGTCATATAACCATTAGTGCTGCCTGCTACTGAAACGGACCTGTTCTGATTCCCGTATATCACCTGGGATGAACCCTGGGACATGGGGGCAACCGCGGTCAATCCCTCAATATTCCTTTCTATTGCAACAACGTCATCATAGTCAAAGGCCTCTGCCGTTCTTCTCATACCGCCCTGCATCTCCTGTTGACCGGGTGTCATAATGATAAGGTTGCTGCCCATTGATTCTATCTCTGATGTTACCGATTCAGTCGCGCCGGTACCAAGTGTTACCATGGTTATGACCGCGGCCACGCCTATGACTATGCCCAGGATGGTCAGGATTGACCTCATAAGATTCCTGCGGATCTCCCGCAGGGAGAGAAGAATAGTTTGCCACCACATTATGAAACGCCCCCGTTGTGTACGACATTATCGATACGTCCATCCAGAAATTTGATGGCTCTTTCCGCGTATAGACCCATCTCCTTTTCATGGGTTACCATAACAACGGTAATGCCCATATCATGATTCAAGGATGTGAGAAGCTCCATTATTTGACGGCTCGTGGCACTATCAAGATTCCCGGTCGGTTCATCCGCGAATAGAACGCTTGGTTCACATACAATGGCTCGCGCTATGGCGACCCGCTGCTGCTGACCGCCGGAGAGTTCCGACTGGGTATGGTTTTCCCACCCCGTAAGGCCAACAGCATTAAGCGCCTTTAATGCCAGGACCTTGCGCTCCCTGGCAGGAGTACCCCTGTAGTACAATGGAAGTTCTACATTCTCCAAAGCCGAGGTGCGATTAAGGAGGTTATAGCCCTGAAACACAAATCCTATATAATGGCGGCGCAGCAGGGCGCGTTGCCTTTTTGTGAGTCTGGCAACATTAACACCCTTGAAATAATATGCGCCCGAAGTGGGCGAATCAAGGCACCCCAAAATGTTCATACAGGTGGATTTCCCCGATCCGCTCGGACCCATAACCGCAACGAACTCCCCTTCCCGGACCCTGAAATCAATTCCCCGCAGGGCGATCACCGCGGCCTGACCTGTGCCGTACACCTTGGTGATGCCCCTCAACTCCAGAAGGGTGCTGTCGTCTTTATCAACCATTTCATCCATAATCATTATGTTCAGCTTTCTGTCCCTATGATAACCTTATCGCCCGGCTTAATATCCCCGCCAGTAAACTCTGTCATCATACCGTCCGTAACCCCTGTTGTAATTTTGATGGGCACAATAACATTATCACGGAGCACCCATACCTCTTTCTTCTTTTTATCCTGGAATTTTTCCTCCTTCTCCTCTGTCTTGGACCTGGGCGGACTTGCAAATATCCTTTTGAAAAAGCCCGGCTTTTGACCTGAGAAGGTTGTTCTGTCATTTTCTGACGGCGTATAGCGGAGCGCCGCATTATCTATCAGCAGCACATTTTCCAGCTTGTTTATCAAAATTTCAGCGGTCGCGGTCATTCCGGGCCGAAGAAGGAGTTCGCTGTTGTCAACATCAAGAACGGTTTCATAGGTTACCACTCCGCTTACGGTCTTAGCGCCGTAACGCACCTGGGTTATATGGGCCTTGAAGATTTTATCAGGATAACCGTATACAGTAAATGTAGCCTCCTGACCTTCCTTTACCTGTCCTACATCAGCCTCATCCACATCCACATATAGTTCCATCGTGGAGAGGTCCTCTGCCAAGGTGAAGAGGACAGGTGCCTGAAAGGATGCAGCAACGGTCTGTCCCGGTTCAACCTCGCGGCTCAGCACAATACCGTTGACAGGAGATCTGATTACCAATTTTGACATATTAGTTTGATTTTCTTCAAGGGTTGCCTGTGCCTGGGAGACCTGTGCCTTTGCGGTTGCCACTGACGCCCGGGCGCGCTGGAGGGCAGCCTCCGCCGCATCAAGATCGGTCTTTGAAGGGACCTTGCCACCGCTGGTCTGCCACACCTCTTTCAGGCGATCCAGCTTGATCCGGGCCTCCTTTTCCGTGGCCTGCGCGTTAAGAACCTGGGCCTTGGCCGATTCCAGCGACGCCTTTGACTGGTTGACCTGGGCCTCATACCTGGAGGCATCCAAGGTTGTCAGTACCTGGCCCACCTTTACACGGTCGTTGTGCTGGACTTCCACGGTCTCTATGATACCGGACAGTTCGCTCCCCACATCCACCTGGTTGGTAGGCTTAAGGGTCCCCGTCGCCATGACCGTAACCGTAAGAGGTCCGGTGGTCACTTCCTTTGTCTTGAAATATGACAATTCCTCTCCCTGCCCGCTTTTCTTCCGTAAGATGCCAATAACCATGAAAAGGACTATCAGCAGGGCAATAAAAATGGTCCACTTCCATCTTCTCCTGCGGCTGCTGGCGGCATCTATACCCAGTTTATTCATCAGTTCGGCTTCCTCGATATTTTTTGATTTCATTGTTTATCTCCTGTCTCAAATGAACTCCACCCGCCCCCCAGGGCCTTATATAATCCAATAAGATCCTTTATGATCTGTACATCGCTCTGCACCACATTATTCTGAAAGGTCAATAACGTGCTTTCCGCTTCAAGCACCGATTGAAAATCTATAAGCCCCGAGGAATATTGTGCCCGCGAGGTCTCTGCCGCCTGTTCCGCTGATTCCGATGCCTTTAATAAAGACTCTCTCCTTGCCAGGTCATAGGTGTATGATGTCATGGCATTTTCAACATCCTCAAGGGCGATCAACAGGGCGGCTCTGTAGGCGATCAGCTTCTGTTCCTGTGCCGCATATTGTATCTCAATGTTTTTCATGATCCTTCCGGCATCATAAACAGGCCATGAGATACCCGAGTTGACGCCGGTGCTCAGGCTGTCCGAGCTAAAAAGGTCGCCCAGTGCAAGGGCGCTGAGTCCTATGTCCCCTGAAAGGGAGATCTTTGGGTAGCGTTCAGCCTCGGCCACGCCTATTTTGGCGGTCTGTGCCGCAAGCTCCCTTTCCGCCTTGCGCAGGTCAGGTCGTCGGCGTAAAAGATCGGCTGGTATCCCTGGTGCTATCTCGTTGGGCGGAACCGGCACAGGCTTGTATTCATCAAGCTCGGAATCAAGGGCACCCGGTTCGCTGCCAAGAAGAACGGCGATCCTGTTCTTGGCCTGTTCCAGGCTGTTCTTTAAGGATGGTATCTGTGAGCGGGTCTGTTCCAGGTTCTTTGAAGCATTCTCCACATCAAGCTCCGTGGTGAGCCCTGCCTGGTAGCGCCATTTGGTAATATTGTATGTCTCTTCCTGGGACTTGAGGTTGGACTCGGCTACCAGGAGCTGTGCCTGGTAGGAACGGACCTCGATATAGTTCAGCGCCACCTCTGACAACAGAGATACCAAGACATCCCGGTATGACTCCTCTGTTGCCTCCAGATTGGCATCCGCCGACTCAATAGAGCGCTTGACTCTACCGAAGAGGTCCGCCTCCCAGCTTGCGTCAAGACCAAGCCTGAAACTGTTTGTGCCTGTGAAGTCCCCTGACATGTCCTTACTGTAAGTACGGCCCGCGGAACCCGACGAGTTTACGGATGGAAACCTGTCAGCATCAGTGATACCCCTCTGGATGCGGGCCTGCCTGACGTTATTAAGGGCCTGCTTAAGGTTCAGGTTTCCTGCAACCGCCCGTTCCATCAGGTCTGATAACAACGGGTCATTAAAGGTAGTCCACCATTTTGCCAGGATCTCCACCTCAGATTGACTGTGGGTAGTGACTCCGGCAATCTCCTTTTGCCATGCCTCAGGTGTGTGCATCTCCGGCGGTGAATAATCAGGCCCTAAGGTCATACAACCTGAGAGCATAAACACTGCCGAAAGTAATGTAATGAAATATTTGTGCGACATAATGAATCTCTCACTGAAAAAAAGATTTCATAGAGCTCCTCTTCCTTTACCTTTATTCTGAGTCCTTGCTGAAAGAACGGATCCCTGCTAGGCAGAACCTGACAATATAGTCGGCGAGTTTTTCAACCCCGAGATCCAGAGGAAGAAATTCCGGCCTAGGCACCTGGTCATCAATATTAGTAGACCTGAGATGAAGCATCGGCCCGAAACACATGCTATTAAGCCCCATATAACATATACTTATCTGTTCTGCTCTTGCCCCCTTGCCTATAAGTTCCTCTATGATATAGGCAAAATCACGTTCAAACGGTCCTATTTTCTCTGCGATAACTTCATAAAGCAGGCCCGTGGGGTTGGCCATCTCTTTCAACATAATATCAATCTCATGTGTTTCAAGATCAGCGATTCGCCTTAAAATTGATAAAACCCTCGCCCGCAGCCTTTTCTCAGGCGGGTCGTTGGGAAAAGTCCCGTTTCCCGGTGGATATTTTTCCAATGATTTTTCGAATGCATACTTCCATGCCTCGATATAAAGATTCTCCTTGCTGCCGAAATGATAATTTATAGCTGCCGTATTTGCATTGGCCTTGCTGCATATCTCTTCGTGGGTGGCACTCCAGAAACCCTTCTCTGCAAATACCTCGCCTGCGGCTTCAAGCAGCCTGAGGCGTGTCTCGAGTGCATCGCTTCTTTGCCTTTTCATTTATATATCCTATTCAATTAATCATTTTAAATAGCTATTTAAATTAATTAATTAAATATGTCAATAAAAAACTCTTGACATTTTTGGTTAGATACTTAATTATTCAAGCCTGGATTATTTGAGGCAGTATCAAATCTTTTAACACCCTAACAGGAGATATTCAAGGATGGTTAGACAGGAGACCACAGACAAGGTTATAGCCTATGTCAAGGAATTACCGGATATTGATCCGGAGATAGTCAGGAACGGGTTGTCCATATTCCATCTCCATCGCGAGATCGAGATGCTCGCTGAAACCTATGTGGCAAAGCGGTATGGTCTTTCCACCAGACACCTGGAAACACTTGAAACCCTCTTTCATAAACAGGATAAGTCTGTGACGCCCGCTCAACTGGCAGAGGAGATACACCTTACGCGATCCGCCATGACAAGCAACCTCGATTCCCTTGAACACAAAGGGTATCTTTCCAGGGCGGCCCATCCAGACGACCGCAGGATGATCATTATAACCCTTACCCAAAAGGGCAAAGAATTCTGCAAAAAAATAATGCCTGCCCGATACAGGGACATAGCAAAGGTAATGAAATGCTTGTCCTCCGAGATGAGGGACACGTTGCAGATTATTTACAGCAATCTCATGCAGCGCATAGAAGAGATGTTGATGGAGGTGAGCAAGTGATATTTCGAGAAAAAGATAATCCCCGGCTAAAATGGCTGCTGATGCTAATCATGGCTGTACTGTCGATTATTGTATTCTCAGGATGTTCCGCGGATTCTATTGGCATGCGAAGCAGGCACGCACAGGAATTCACACAGTCACTCGCTGAAAAGAGCCAAAGACTTGTCCCCGCTGATGAACCCCTTGACCTGGAGACATGCATAGGTATCACCCTTGTAAACAACCTGGATATCAAGATAGCTGATATCGAGGGCCGGCTGGCAGGGATTGACCGGGATATCGCCTTTAGCTATTTCCTGCCCCAGATAAACCTGGACGTTACCCGCCTGGAACATGACAAACAGCAGTTGCAAAAGGCCATGGACAGTTATCTGGTCATGTCCGACCAACATATCACCCAGAAGGTCATAAGCGGCCAGCTCGCGGTCTTTTATCCTTCAACATGGTTTATCTACAACTCCTATAAAAAGGGAGAGGATATTCAAACCCTGGTATCGGAAAGGGTAAAACAGGCCATCAGGTTGCAGATAACCGCGCTCTACCTGGCGTGTCTTTCCCAGGAGGCATCCGGAAAGGCCATTGAGTCATCCGTGGAACAGGCCGAAACCCTGGTCAGGGAGATGGAGGCCCTTTATCGGGAAGGGTTCGTCCTGAAGAGCGAGCTAGAAGACGCTAGGCTGTTTCTCACGTCCCGGCAAAACAGTTTAAGGGAAAATATCAGGCTGAGGACAGAGACAAAGGCTGAACTCTTGGAGGCCATGGGGCTTTCACCCCTGGCTGACATCTCCCTTGGGGGTGCTCCGTCGCTGTCAACAGTTGAAGGGGGGCTTTCGGAACAGATCCTCAAGGCAATGCTCAACCGGCTCGAGTTGAAGATCTCAGACAGAAACGTCTCAATCAAGAAAGATGCCATCAAGATAGCGATTGGCGACTTTCTGCCCATGATAGGGATCTTTGCCGATTATACCAACAGCAGTAATTCGTTCCAGTTCTATGAAAGCATTCTAAGCTATGGCATCTCAGGTGTCCTCTCTATCTTTGACGGATTCAAGAATGTTCAGGATTACAGGACGGCAAAGCAGGAACATCAAAAGGCAATGATCAAGAGGGAACAGTCCTGTATGAAGATCATGCTCGAGGTCATCAAGGCAAGAGATGCCCTTGAACAGGCAAAGGATCTGAAGGAACTTGCTTCCCTGGAACTGGAATCCTTAAAGAGGAATCTCAAGGAAGTGCGGGCCCTCTGGAGGGAAGGGATGGTTACATCCTCTGAGAAATTGAACGCGACAAGCAGGTATGCTGCCGCGGAGGCCAACGTAAGCCTGGCAGATTATCAGTATCAGGTAGCCGTTGCTACCATGAACGATGTAATGGGATTATCAGGAAAGGAAGAGACAAGTGAAAAAACAAATTAGAAACTGGATACTAAAAGGAATCTTTATACCGGCATGCGCACTATTGTTCATGTGCGGAAATAACGCGATAAGCGTGTCAGGGACACAGAATGAATCTCCCGAAGAACGCGAGGACCGGGTCTCCGTGGTAATAACCCCCTCCCGTGTAATGACCTTTGAAGAGGGTATTGAGACCTTCGGCAATGTGGAATCGAAGAATTACGCCCTTGTATCCGCGCGTATTCCGGGTGTGATTGATGATATCTATGTGGACGAAGGGGATTATGTGATTGCGGGGAAAACCAGACTCTTTCAAACAGACAAGATCAAGGTAAATCAGGCGGTCGAGATCGCCAGACAGGCAGTGTCGGTGGCCGACTTCACCCACAAAGCAAAGCAGGCTACCGTGGCCAAGGTTGAGGCAGATTTTGAAAAGGCTCGTGTGGATTACGAGCGCTTCAAACGTCTGTATGAAAATGATGAAGCGGTTACCAAAAACGCCCTTGAATCTCAGGAGTCCCGGTTCAAACAGCTCGAGGCCTCCCTTGAAGAGGCCCGGGCCAATGCCGATCTGGCCCAGCGCCGGATGGAACAGGCCCGGAGCAACCTAATTATCGCTTCCAAGGATCTGGAAGACTCCCTGGTAAAGGCCCCTATTACCGGGTTTGTCAGCGCCCGTTACCGGGAACCAGGTGAAATGGCCGGAGCCGGAACACCTGTGCTTCGTATAGATGACCTGTCAATCCTGGAAATATCCGCGTTTCTACCTGACCAGTATTACTCACGCATCTTAAAAGGAGAAACAAAAATGTGCGTTTCCGCCAATGAAATCGATATCGGTGAATTGCCTGTCACCTACAGAAGCCCCACCATAGACAACAAGCTGCGGAACCTTGAAATCAAGGCACTGCTTGATGAGCCTCCCGAAGGCGTGGCGCCGGGCGCAATGGCAAAGATTAAGGTGGTACTGGACAGCCACGACGCTATGGGCGTGCCACGTGAGGCTATCCTCGAAAGGACCAGCGGCAGGATCATATTCCTTGCCGAAGCAGAAAGGGCAAGGATGGTTCAGGTGAAAACAGGCCTGGAAATGGACAGCTGGGTCGAGATCATATCCGGAGATCTCCGGGAAGGAGACCCTGTTATCACCATGGGTCAGGATCAGCTCAACGACGGTTCACTGATTTCCATATTAAGGGAGGATAAAAACTGATGTTTCTCTCAGATGCCTCCATAAAACGACCCGTGGCCATGGGTTGCCTGATTATAGCCCTGACCATCCTCGGATTCAACTCTGCACGCAAGATTGGTCTGGAACTCATGCCCAAGACCGACCTTCCATATATTACTATTACCACGGTCTATCCCGGGGCAAGTCCCTCTGAGATAGAAACAGATATAGCCAAACCCATCGAAGACCAGGTGGTCACCATTGAAGGGCTCAAACACGTGAGTTCCTCATGTATGGAAAACGTCTGTATGAGCCTCCTTGAATTCAACATGGATGTAGATGTGGATATAGCGGCCACCGACGTTCGTGAAAAACTGGATCTCATACTGGCGGATCTTCCCGAAGACGCAGAGGACCCGAGGATTCTCAAATTTGATATCAATGCCACAGCCATCATGCAGCTTGCCCTGACAGGCGATCTTCCCCTGGATGAGATCTATGATTACGCGGATAATACCCTCCGGGACCGGCTTGGCGTTATCTCGGGCGTTGCCGATGTCACACTGATCGGCGGAGCTGAGAGGGAAGTCCACGTGCTCCTGGACCGGCAAAAGCTGGCCGCAAGAGGCTTGACCAGCATGAATGTGGTACAGGCGATCCAGCAGGGCGTCAAGACCATCCCCTCGGGCAGGGTCCGTGAACAGGGCATGGAGTACTCTGTCAAGTTTGACGCGGAATACGCCGATGTGGAGGATATAGGCGGACTGGAAGTAGCCAATAGGGACGGACAGCGCTGTTATATCAGGGATATCGGGCGAGTGGAAATGAGTACAGAGGAACTCCGGCAGAGAGCGGAAATAGACGGCAGGCAATGTGTCGCAATCAAGGTGGTCAAGAAGGCAGACGCCAATGCCGTGGAGGTTGTAAATGGTGTTAAAACTGCCATCGACTCGATCAGGGAAGAACTACCCGGAGGCATGGACCTGATCTGGGTGACTGACGACGGAACCTTCATCGAGTCCACAGTCAACAGCGCCTGGATCAATGTTGCCCAGGGCATCATCCTTACCGCACTTATCCTCTTTCTCTTTCTCTATAATTTCAGGTCACTCATGGTGGTAGGCATTACCATGCCCCTTACCATCGTGATCGGCCTGTTCTTTGTCTATTTTCTGGGCTATACACTCAACACACCCACCCTCATGGCCATCGGAATGTCCGTGGGCATCCTGGTCACCAACTCCATAGTGGTGCTGGAGGCCATCGTAAAGAGGCTGAGTGAGACAGGAGATCCCAAATCCGCGGCAAGGATAGGCGCGAACGAGGCGGCCATAGCAGTGCTCGCGGCCGCCGGAACAAATGTTATGGTGCTGCTCCCCATTTCCATCATGGGTAGCATTATCGGTCTTTTTCTGAAGCCCTTTGCCATGACCATGATTATTATGACCGCCGTATCCCTGTTTATCTCCTTTACCCTTACGCCCCTTTTGTGCTCCCTGATATTAAAGCCCAAAACGCCGGATTCCCGCTCTGTGCTGGACCGTATGGAAAGTGAATGGAACAGGATCTTTAACAGGGTGGTGTCCTACTACGGTTTATCCCTCAGGCGCCTGGAAGGCCGCAGATGGGCCAGTGTGCTTTTACTCATAGCTGTGGCCTTGATCCTTCTCCATTCCCTTTCCATTGCAGGCAAACTTGGTACCAGTATGGTCAACGAGCCGGACAAGGGAGAGATATTGATAAAAATGGAATTTCCCACATGGTATGCTTTATCTAATACCCAGGAACAGCTACAAAAGGCAGAACACCGACTCAAGGACATACCCCATCTTAAGCATAGTCTTGGCACCATCGGAAAGGTGGAGGGAATAATCGGGCAGTCATCCGAAGGGGTGAATCTGGCCCAGATCCTTTTGAAATTTTCTGAAAGGATAGAACGGGATCTTTCGATCTATGAACTCATGGACATGATCAGAACTCGGCTGGAATCCTTCCCGGACGCGATCGTGACGGTAGGCCTACCCACTGTAGTGGGCGGACAGACTTCAGGACTGGAGCTGGAAATAGCGGGACAGGACTTTGACACACTGAACCGGCTGGCCCTGAAGGCCAAGGAACTCTCAGAAGAGATACCCGGCATTATCGACCAGGACACCACGGTAAGGAGAGGGAAGCCCGAATTAAGGATTGTTCCCGACCGTGAGACCCTGGCCGACCTGCAATCCCCGGCAACAGGCCTGGGAATGGCATTAAGGGCCAACCTGGAAGGTATAGAAGCAGGCACATTCGAGCAGAAGGCCAGAAACTACGACATAGTAGTAAAAATGGAGGAAATGCCCGGCAAGGATCAGGTGGAGCAATTCGTGTTCCCCGGAACAACAGGATTACCCATCCTGCTGACCACCCTCGGAGATATCAAGGAAACCACCTCTCCGGTGCAGATCACGCGTGTTGACAAACAACGCGTCTCCAAGCTTATTGCCAACCTGGCAGAGGGTAAGGCCCTAGGGACGGCAGTAAGCGAACTGACCGAGTCCCTGAAGGAAAAGGGCGAATTACCTCCCGGCTACAGCTTTACCTTCAAAGGCATGTATGAAGTCATGACGGAAGGTCAGATAGAGATATTAGAAGCCGCCATAATCGCGGTTATTCTGGTAATACTCACGCTTTCCGCAATTATGGAGTCATTCAAGCAGCCCGTTGTAATCCTTGTGACGGTTCCCCTTGCCCTGATAGGCATATTCTACGGCCTAGCCCTGGGAGGAAAAACCATCGAGATCTTTGCGCTCATGGGAGGAGTCATGCTCATGGGGATAGTGGTAAATAACGCAATCCTGATCATGGACCGGTTTAATATCCTGGTTCAGGGGAGCCTTCCCCGCCACCAGGCTATAATACAGGCCGCCTGCGACCGCTTCCGGCCCATTGTAATGATCACCCTGGCCGCGGTCTTGGGAATGCTTCCCATGGCGATCGGACGGGGGATCGGTGCCGAGATGCGGAACGCCTGCGGCCTCGCCTCAGTGGGAGGGGTACTGGCATCAGGCATCTTTACCATGTATGTGGTCCCTGTAATCTATAACCTATTTACAAGGCGAGGTAATTCAGGGTCGGAAGACGGGTGAGGATACTGTAAACCGCTTATAGGAAAAACTGGAAAAAGGAGACCGGATTCCTGCGTATCTCCACCCTGGCGCCTCGGGAATTCTCAGCGGACATAGAGCATGCGGAAAAGCAAATCAACTTTCCCTATCACATTTCCCTACTTTAAAAGAATCTAAAAAAATGATAATGTTTTATATCTAATATTTTAAGGTTCCTCCGGTTAATGAGTACCTAAAGAAGTAAGAGGTTAAACCTTATTATAAGTACCTTGATAGCCCATGGGGCTCTCTTTTAAGGGGCGAAAACATTAACAGCATGCTAATTACGTAAGGTGCCACCCAGGCGGGCGGAATAGTTATGAGATAATAGAGAATTCTGGAGTGCGGCCAAGGCTGGATAAGGCTACCCGCCCGCCTCGTCTTGTTTTGTGCGGGGTCATTGCACATAAACGAGTTCGCCGCTTAAAAGAGAACCCCATGGGCCATATAGTGCAAAATAGTCAGATATCATTAACTAGCGTACTCACTAACCAGATGAACCTGTTTTTGATGATATTGTTGTTATACCCTTTGAGAGGTAATAAACCATGCGTAAAAAAGTATCTATTATCGGCGCGGGAATAGCCGGGCCTTTCGCAGGTTGCTATCCGCAGATGAACGGCTATGACACACAGATCTTTGAGACGCATGATGAACCGGGCGGCGGATTGCCGACCGCTATAATGTCCGGCAGAAATGTCAGCCAGATAATATGCAAAGAGGATAAGAAGTTACCATTTAAAACGTCTTTGGCTCAAAGGATTTCATGGGAGGACCGTTCAGCAACTTTTCATTCATAAAGACCTCCGTCCTGAAATTCCCTATCCTTTCCGCTGAAGCAATATTACGCGCTGCCTGCTCTATTGTAGTCTCCCCGGCGGCGATTACACCAAAACCTGCGACAACACAACAGCCCTTGTGCCACCGAATCATATCCAAAATGGGATTCTCAGGGGTTAGGTTGTTTAACTGTGTGACATCCACCAAACCAAGCCTGGGATTGAGGTGAATCCCCTCTGCGTCAATGGGGGTAATAACAGGGTGATCCTTTTGGAAGTAAGGGATATTATCCGATTCGCCGAGCAAGGATTCTATCCCGAATTTCTCAGCCAATATCGCCATTCCATCGGCGCATGCCAACGGATTGGTTGCCATAATGCAGGCAGTATAGTCTGTCTGGTTATATATCAACTTATGAAGCGCGATCTCAAAATTGTCTCCTTCTTTCATCTTTGTTGATACCCTGTATAAAGGAAAACTCATGTTTTCAGGCACGGATGACATGGGACAGAAGATCATCTCTTCTGATGTGACCTTCCGGCTCATTGAACCCGTGGCATAAGCACCGATTCTAAAATTATGTATATAAGAGAGCCAACAAGCGAAATCTGATATCGTGGACACATCATCAATCTTGCCTTTGCCTGATGCTTGATCGTTAACAGGAGTGGCATATTTCGGAAAAACCGATGCTGCACCTTGTTCCATTATCTTCTTTTGAATCCATCCAAAGTCTATCCCTCGACGCCTAAGACTGACCGCAATGGTCGCGCTGTTTTCCAGGACGCTGACATACCGCAGACACTCCTCCAGAGACGCCCCTCTGGCAAAGGGGCCGTGTCCCTGTACAAGGGTCACTGGAGAATTAGACAGGTATTTCGGAATCCTTTCTTCCCTCTCGATAGATCCGATAGGCTGTTTACAGGAACCTACCACAACCCCTCCAAGAATGGAGGACCCGTGAATATCCACAGGCTGGAAGACAAATTCTTCTCTTCCTTGCGAATCCGTATTCATGAAATGAAGGAATATCTGTCTTTCTCTGGTATCAAAGGTTATAAGCGCGGAGATGATATGGTGACAATGCATACAGGCCTTTACACCGGGAATACTTAATACCTTTCGATGAATATTGGATTCCGTGGAAGCCCTTTCTTCTTCCCGGCTTACACCCGAGAAGCGGAGAGAGACAATATCTCTTAAAACAAGCTCTCCTATCTGCGAACCAGACGCGGTAACATAGAAACGATCAGGGTCATCAGGGTCTCTAACGGAAAGATTCCCGCTATGGATGTTGTTCCCGTTTACCCGTAAAAGCGCCTTACCCATTTGACGGAATTTTTTATAGGTTAATTTTATATTTGTTTTATATGACATGATTTTTTTATGCCAAAAGACGAAAGTGTTATGACATCTCGCTAACCATGCATTTCAACAGGTTGACCATGTTTATGTCAGGAGAAGTTTATGAAACGGAGGAATAATATGTCACAATAGCTTCTGTCAATGCATCTATGGTATATGTCTCCGGTACAAGGCTCACCTTCAGACCGCATTCTTGGGCGGTTCCGGCGGTTATGGGGCCGATACAGGCCACATCAACCCTTTCCATCCACTCTTTTAGTCGATGTCCTTCCTCCCGGAACAGGGACATAAAATTTGTGACAGTGGAAGAACTTGTAAAGGTGACCATGTCTAATTCGCCTTCCATAAGCATAGCTTTTACATCCTTTGTCCCGCGCTCAGGAATACTTGTCCTATATGCCTCAACAACTTCCACAAGGAACCCCATCTTCCTTAATTCCTCGGGAAGCAAATCCCTGGCCCCGGCCGCCCTCGGCAGTAATATGCTTAACTCTCTTGTTCCCAGTTTTTTAAATTCCTCCACCACGGCCTCGGCCCTGTATTCATTCGGAATAAGGTCCGCCCTTATACCTCTCTCCCAAACTGCTTCAGCGGTCTTGGGCCCTATGGCCCCGATCCTTGTTCCCTTGAGGGAACGAGCGTCTTTTTCAAGTTCATACAGCCTCTTAAAAAAGTATTCCACACCGTTAACACTGGTAAAGATAATCCAGTCATAACCTTCAAGGTTCTCAATAGCCTTATCCAATCGCTCCCAGTTCAGGGGAGGGAGGATTTCTATAGTGGGAAATTCAACGCAGTCCGCGCCCCAATCGGATAAGAGGGAAAGAAACCGACCGGCCTGCTCTCTTGCCCTGGTCACAACGATACTCTTGCCGAAAAGGGGCCTTTTTTCGAACCAGCTTAATTCGGCCCTTAGCCTCACTACGTCTCCCACTACGATAATGGCTGGAGCTTTTACCTCCTCCCTCTTGGCGAGATCAACAATATCTGAAAGTCTGCCCTCGATGGTTTTCTGTCCGGCGACTGTCCCCCTCTGGATTACGGCGACCGGTGTGTCGGCGGCCCGTCCGTGTTTAATAAGTTCCCGCGCGATTTCAGACAGGTTCCCCACGCCCATCAGAAACACCAGGGTGCCGGCGCCTGTTGCCAGTTTTTCCCAATCAATATTTGATTCTTCCTTGGCGGGATCCTCGTGCCCTGTTATAAAGGCGACTGTGGAAGTAAAATCACGATGGGTCAGAGGTATGCCGGCATAGGCAGGCACCGCGATTGCCGATGTTACGCCCGGGATAATTTCAAATGATATGCCGGACTTCACAAGCTCCTGTGCCTCCTCCCCTCCCCGGCCGAATATGAAGGGGTCACCTCCCTTAAGCCTTGCCACATTTAGGCCTTCTCCCGCCTTATTACATATGATTCTGTTTATCTCTTCCTGGGTCCTGGTATGGCTACCTCCTTTTTTCCCCACATATATCAACTCCGCCTTTGCGGCCGCGTAATCCAGGAAGGCCTCGTTGGCCAGGTAATCGTACACAACAACATCAGCCCTTTCGATGCATTCCTTCGCCTTGATCGTCAGAAGTCCCGGATCACCCGGTCCCGCGCCAATCAGATAGACTTTGCCTTTTTTCTCAAGCTGATATCGGCCCATAAATCTTCCTTAATATCTCATCCGCTCCTGAACTCAACAGCTTTTCCGCAAGGACAATGCCTGTCTCTTCCGGCCGATCCCCCGGCCCCGTGCTCTCGTCCCTTATAACCCTGCTGCCGTTCAGCTCCGCTACCATTCCGTCAATGATAATTCTGTCCCCCTCCAGCCTGCCATGGCCCGCTATGGGGACCTGGCAACCCCCCTCAAGCCTCCGGAGAAAGGCCCTTTCAGCCTTGACGGCCTTCTCCGTCGGTAGGTGATTTAAAAAACCGATAAGATCAAGGACCCTGTCACTATCCTTTCTCAGCTCCAGACCCAGGGCCCCCTGCCCTATTGCTGGCAGGAATTCGTCGGCCGGAAGCATCTGGCATATCCTGGAAGAGAGGCCAAGCCTTTTGAGTCCCGCCGCCGCCAGGATTATTGCTTGAATATCCCCGGATTCCAGCCTGTTTAGGCGGGTGTCCACATTCCCTCTGAGTGAGACCATCTTGAGGTCCGGCCTTAGATGCAAAAGTTGTGCGGATCTCCTGAGGCTCCCCGTGCCTATGTTTGCGCCTTCGGGAAGATCTTCGATCCTTTTATAACGCTTTGATATAAACGCATCCCTTGCATCTTCCCTCTTCGGAAATATGGGCAGGAAAAGCCCTTCCGGAAGTTCCGCGGGAACATCCTTTATGCTGTGGACCGCCAGATCCACCTCCTTACTGAGCAAAGACTCCTCGATCTCCTTTACAAAAAGCCCTTTCCCTCCCACCTGGCTTAAGGGTGAATCAAGGAGCCTATCTCCCTTTGTCTTAATCCTTATCAGTTCCACATACGTGCCAGGGTATCGGGCCAGTATCTCAGCCCTGACCCATTCGCTTTGGGCAAGTGCCAGTTTGCTTCCCCTTGTTCCTATTTTTAATGTTATTTTATCGGACATAAAAAATTGCGATTTCCGGTTAGAATTTTATATGTTGACTGTATCCCTTTTAACCCGCTTCATTAAATATTTGGCAAGCTCCATATCCTTGGAAGTCGTGACTTTGATATTATATTCCGATCCCGGTATGACCTTCACGGCTATTCCCATCCTCTCTATCAAAGAGGCGTCATCCGTAGCTTCATCCCACCCCTCTTCAATGGCAATCCGGTGGGCTTTAAGGATATCTTCGTACCTGAAAACCTGGGGTGTCTGAACAAGCCACATTGACTCTCGTTCATATGTCTTTAAAACAAAGCCATTTTCACCAATCTTCTTAACGGTATCCTTCACCGGCAACGCCGTAATGACCGCGCGGTCTCTTGTGGCGGCACTTACGGCCCGTTCGATCAGAGCACTGTCGATGATCGGCCTCACCCCGTCATGTATAAGCACCAACTCATATTCGCCTCCGGTGACCTCTATCCCAACCCGAACGGAGTCCTGACGTCTCTCGCCGCCAGCGATTACCTTGTCTACCTTATTAAGCCCATATTGCTCTATGATTATCCTTTGGCAGAACTCCAGCTGACCGGGAGGCGCAACCAGTACAATACTGTCAATCGAGGGGCAGTTCTGAAATCTCTCCAGTGTCAAGGCTAACATGGGCTTGCCTTCCAATTCCAGAAACTGTTTTGCCTCACTTTCGCCCATCCGGAGCCCTGTCCCTGCGGCAGGGATGACTGCGACGGTCTTCTTCGTCCCGTTATAAATATTCTCTTGTTGGACCATATTAACCAACCTACTACTGGCCTAAGTGCTTCGATTCGCAATTACAGGGACATATTTTTCATATGAGAACCATTAGATATGCTCACTCAGCACTTAGTCCTGAGTAAATAAATACGTTCGCGTATTTATGAATCGAAGGACTAAGCCGGCAGGTTTAGGGGACCATAAAACAAAAGCAGGCCCGCGATTATCCTCCTCAAGGCCCGCTTTATTGTCTTCTCAATCTTTAGACATGGACTCAGTGATGTCCTATATTACCTTTCTGGTTCGCTTCTTGAGCCTGTTAATCCGGCGCCTGAGGATGGTGACCTTTTTTCTTTCTTTTTCTTTATATGCCGCTTCTTTATGCACCCTTAAAACAGCAATCTTCTTTCTCAGGTCTTTAACGCTCAACCCTTCAACAGCTACGCTCTTTTTCTTCTTTTTAGGTACCTCATCCTCAATTCCTCTGTACTCTTTAATACGTCTGAGTAATTCTTCTTTCTTCATGGCCGACACGCCGGTAACTCCCGGGATTTCACGGGCCATAGCCCTCAACTCAATGACTGTCATCTTGACCAGCGGCTTTTCTTCCTGAGCGGCTTCTAATTTCGGACTCTCCTTTTTGATCTCTTTCCCTGCCTCCTTCTTTATTTCCTCGTCTTTGGTCTCCTCGTTCTTAATCTCTTCTTCCATTATGATCTTACACTCCTTAGTAAAAATATTTTATTCTCACCCTGAGTTCCGGCTCCCGTGTTCCTCTTCCACAGCAGCTATTCCTTCTTAAAAAAAGGTTTAAACAGATCAATAGGAATAGGGAAAAGGGTCGTGGAATTATTTTCAGAGGATATCTCCCTTAGTGTCTGGAGGTATCGCAATTGCAAGGCTTCAGGGTGTTTTGAAATGATAGCCGCCGCTTCCGTCAGTCGATTGGCGGCCTGGTACTCGCCTTCCGCGTTTATTACCTTTGCCCGTCTCTCTCTTTCAGCCTCGGCCTGTTTTGCCATGGCCCTCTGCATCTCCTGTGGGAGATCTATATGTTTTACCTCAACAGTAGTAACCTTTATACCCCAGGGATCCGTGTGCTTGTCAAGGATAGTCTGAAGCTGGGTGTTAATCTTTTCCCTCTCCGAAAGGAGTGCATCCAGCTCCACCTGTCCGCATACGCTCCTGAGGGTAGTCTGGGCCAATTGTGATGTGGCAAACACGTAATTCACTACCTCTACTATGGCATTGGTAGGATCCATGACCCTGAAATATACCACCGCATTCACCTTTAACGAGACGTTATCCCTTGTAATAACGTCCTGGGCCGGGACATCCATTGTCTCCAAACGCAGGCTTACCTTTACCATCTTATCAATAATCGGGATGAGAATAATCAAACCCGGTCCCTTGGTCTTTATCACTCGACCCAGGCGAAAGATAACACCTCTCTCGTACTCTCTCAGGATCTTGATAGCCGAAGCCAGGAAAAATATTATTAAGATAAGCGCTATTACATAATTAAACATAACACCCTCCTTCCTCTTTAAGGTTTTTCTTGATCTGTAATCCTCGCCACCTTCAGCACGAGACCATCGATGCCCGTTACCTCCACCTTTTCGTCCGCTTCGATATTCTCACCTGATATCGCCCTCCATAACTCTCCGTGCACGAATACCAATCCTTCGGGATCAAGAGGCTTTTTGACTATCCCCTTCTCTCCCACAAGCCCTTCCACTCCTGATCTGGGTTTGCTTCTATGGGCACGGTAGGCCAGCGAGGAAACCACTACAAAAAACCCGGAAATCAGGATAATGGTTGGCCCCATTAATTTCAAAGATACCATCACATCCTCAAAGAGCATAATGGAGCCCAGGATAAGAGAGACAAGCCCGCCCAGTGAAAGAACCCCATAGCTGGTGATCTTGATCTCGGCTATAAAGAGTATAATGGCAAGGGCAATCAGCAGAAGCCCGGCATAATTAACAGGGAGGGTCTGGAAAGAAAAAAAGGCCAATATAAGGGAGATCGCCCCGATCACGCCCGGAAAGATAGCACCGGGATGTGACATCTCGAAATATATCCCGGCAAGTCCTATCATCATCAGTATATAAGCTATGTTCGGATCACTTATGGTGCTTAGCACCCTGTCCCGGAATCCGGGTTTGTAATAAGTTTTCTTCAGTCCCTCGGTGTTAAGGATGATCTTGCCTGACGCAAGAACCACCTCTTTACCGTCGACGAGTTGCAGGAGTTCATCCATATCCTTTGCTATCAGATCAATGACATTTTTTTCCAGGGCCTCATCCGCGGTAATGGACACGCTTTCACGTATGGCCTTTTCGACCCATTCACCGTTACGGCCCCTCTCCCCGGCTATACCCCTGCCGTAGGATGCCATGTCATTGACGACCTTCTCAGACATGGTCTCCTGGATATCCTCACCACCTGCTGAAACAGGATGCGCCGCGCCTATATTGGTACCCGGCGCCATCGCCGCTATATGCGCGGAGACAGTAATCATGACACCTGCGGACGCGGCCCCGGCCCCCGTGGGAGCGACATAAACGACAACAGGCACCTTAGAGTTCATTATGGCCTTCACCATGGTCCGCATGGAAGATGCAAGCCCTCCCGGAGTGTCCATCTGGACAATGATAAGAGCCGCATCTAAGAATTCTGCATCTTCAATGCATCTTACCAGAAAATTGGCGGACCCGGGATTAATAGTTCCGTCCACTTCAATTATTACTAGTTCATCTCCCGCAAGCGCCTCCCGGCACGGGCCGAAGATCTGTAACGAAGAGAAGAAAATACCCATAAGACTAAGAATAATAAGGGTTTTCAATCCGTTTCTACCCATTTCTTTTGACCTCCAGCCCCAACCGGACCATTATCTGCTGGATATCCTCCCAAACCTGCCCTTTTAACTGCCGTTCCCTGGGAGGGTTTCTCAAGATATATGCCGGGTGATATGTGGGCATTACAGGTATATCCATATAAGAATGCCATTTCCCTCTATCCCTGGTAATCTTAAAATCCCGGCCCAGGAGTTCTCTGCCCGATATACGACCAAGGGTGCATATAACCTCTGGACCTATTATTTTGATCTGCTCCTTTAAAAACGGAAGACATGTATCGATCTCATCTCTCTCCGGGTCTCTATTATTAGGAGGGCGGCATTTAACCACATTGCAGATATATACATCCTCCCTTTTGAGTCCCATGCCGTTCTCTATGATCCTGGTAAGCAACTTCCCCGCCTCGCCAACAAAGGGCCTTCCCTCAATATCCTCGTCGCGCCCCGGGCCCTCTCCCACAAAAACGAGCCTGGCCTGTGAAGATCCTTCTCCGAATATGATGTTTTTCCTGTTTCGCCATAACTTGCACCTTCTGCAGCCCCTAATAGAATCCTCTAATTTCTCCAGTTCACCGGCTTGCTCCCGTGGCATTTCCAGCGGTTCCGAGGAAGACAGGTCACCCACACGGACATCAACCCCCGTCCCTATATTGGAGATGGTGAGCTTCTTCATCTGGCTGATAATAAACCCTAATTCCTCCGCCGGATTCATTTTTCGGTTCCTCTCAACAGCTTTATCCTGTCCAGGATCTGATTGGCAACTTCATCTTTTGACATAATGGGCAGATCCTCTCTGCTGCCGTCCCTGTGTATAATCTTGACAAGATTTGTATCAGACTCGAATCCTGCGTCTTCACTTGTTACATCGTTAACAACAACCATATCCAGATTCTTATCCCGGAGTTTTTTTGTCGCGTTGGCCAGCACCTCCTCGCTCTCCGCAGCGAAACCCACAAGGATATACCTTTCGCCCTCTCTCTTTTCACCGAGTTCGGCAAGGATATCCGGATTTTTGACCAGGTCGAGGGACATGACATCCGCCCCCTTCTTAATCTTCTGTGCCGAACTCTGCCGGGGCCTATAATCCGAGACAGCCGCCGCCTTGACGACCACATCCGCGTCGCCAACACACCCCAAGACCGTTTCCCTCATCTCCACGGCGGTTTTCACGCCATGGAACTTCACACCAGTGGGAGGAGGCAGGGCAGTAGGACCGCTTACCAGGGTTACAGACGCCCCCCTCATTAACGCCTGCCTGGCTATCGAAAAACCCATCTTTCCCGAAGACCTGTTGGAAACATATCTTACCGGATCAATGGGCTCTATTGTCGGTCCGGCAGTAACCAGCACCCTTAACCCGGAAAGATCTTTGGGAGCAAGTATTATTCGAGCCTGCTCGGCAATCTCTTCCGGCTCCGGTAATCGACCAAGGCCCTCAGAACCGCATGCGAGCGCTCCCTCCCCGGGTTCCAAAACCGTGTAGCCTCTCTCCACAATCCTCTTGATATTTTCCTGGGTGACGGGGTTCATGTACATCTCGCTGTTCATGGACGGACAGACAAGTATCTTTGCTGTTGAGGCGAGAAGCATGGTGGAAAGAAAATCATCCGCTATACCATGGGAGATCTTTGCGATAAAGTTGGCCGTGGCAGGGGCTATTATGATAAGGTCCGATTCCTGGCCCCATGTTATATGAGCCATTGGTTGGGTTCCAGGATCAAACATTTCCAGGATCACCCTGTTCCCGGAAAGGGCCTCAAAGGTCAAAGGGCTTACGAACTCAGCGGCATTAGCCGTCATGGCCACATGAGTTACAGCTCCCGCCTTCACGAGGATCCGCACAAGTTCCGACGCTTTGTAAGCCGCAATCCCTCCAGTCACACCGACAATGATCTTTTTATCTTTCATAATCAATACCCGCCGAACTCGCCCCTTTCAATGTCCCCTACCTTGGTAGTCCAGACATCGGAGAAATTAAGGATATCCATTATCTTTTTTCCCTCTGCTTCAGCATCTTCTCTCTGTTCAAAAAAACCCACCCGAAGCCTCATCCAGTCTTTCCCATCAATCTCAGTACGGGTTATATAGGCCCCATAACCATTCATGATTAGTTTAATGATATGAGGAACGAGTATCTCTTTTTCAGAGGATGATATCACGTTAATAACCCAGTAATTTTTGGGTTTTTTTTCTAAATTCTCTTTTACTTCATCAGGTGTTAGGATTTTAAGCTCTATCCCTTCCGGCAATTCTCTGTCAGGGAAATTTTCATCTTTCTCTATATCGTTAAGTTTTTCCATGTTAAGACTGTAGATTATCGGCCATTTCAAATCATCCTCATAAACATCTTTTCGCCTTGCAATCCCTGAAAGACTGTCACCTTTTTTTGTAACGTAATAACCATTCTCTTCCTCTTTTACATTTTCAATCACCTTTTCCGGCTTCTTCTCTTCAATCGTGGCGGCTATCTCCACTGATTCCTTCTCTGCCGCAGGCCCGAGATCGGACTCCTGAGAGACTGTCACATCCCCGGCCTCTTCCTGGACAGGCATTTCGATGGCCTTTCTTACCGCTGCATTTTCTGAGGACAAAGGGGGCTCTTCTTGTGAACAACCTGTTCCAATTAAAAGAAATGTCACCCAGATGGCAATCATGGTAGCTGCAGACTTCATCTCTCTCCTACGGAACCGGAACCCAACTCCTTTCCCTATCAAGCCTATGCCAATTGACCAGGGCTTAAGGCGGAGTTTCACTAGTAAAACAACATATTATATTATTAAATCCTAAAATGGCCCGATTAACAATAAAAAACTATGAATTGGCAGATCAGCCAACCGAATTAAACAGCATTTGAAAATATCCATCCTATCAGAAATCAAGCGGACTTTTTGATTTCTTTAGGATTTGGCTCTTTATTCTTTCTTTGTCTTCTCTCCGTTATTTTGATATAAATATCTCAAATTTTAAAAACTCGAATTATCATGGAACATGATAATATATATGTTCGGTCACAAAATCAATTGACAAGAGGTATGTTTGGTAGTATATTAGTAGTATGAAAATCAAGACATCTATCACATTATCTGACGAACTATTAAAGGCTATTGATCTGTATGTTGGGACCTACAGAAGTCGATCGGAGTTTATTGAGACTGCAGCTCGCATTTTTATTGAACAGCTGAAAAAAAAAGAGGCTGAACAACGTGATCTTGAGATCATCAATAACTCTTCAGATACCCTCAATGCCGAAGCAGAAGATGTTCTCGGCTACCAGGTTCCAATATGAGGCGCGGTGATTTATACAGAGTCAAACGTCCGTCATCGCGAGATCCGAAAAAATATCGATCTTTTGTTATTGTAAGTCGTCAAATCCTGATCGAATCTAGATTCTCGACAGTGATTTGCGCCCCTATCTACAAAGCTTACGAAAGCCTTTCAACCCAAGTTCCTGTTGGCATCAATGAAGGCCTTACACATGATAGCGCCATTCACTGCGATGAGCTGGTTAGTCTGCCAAAATCTATGTTAACAAATTTTATTGGTAAATTATCTCCTCAAAAATTAGATCTTTTGGAAAAGGCTTTAAAAATAGCACTTCAAATTGACGGTGAGTATTAAGACCGAACCAGCCAGTGCATCGGATTGCCATTCCGCTGGCGCTCCATGGCAACCGGTGACCGGAACGTTATGTGTAACAAAATAAATGGAGATTAGAGAGGGAGGCGTCCTTTTGATCTCCCCATCAACCTTATGCCGCTTATGTCGGCGGAAAGGAGGTACATCATGCGTAAGCTTGTTGCTTACCTACTGATGGGGAGGCGCTTGTTGAAGATGACTATGCTTTGCTGCCGGGATATGCTCACGTTCTTTTAACACAAGAACTCTGATAGCTTAAGCACCTATCGAGAGAGAATTTTATCCCTTTCAACAACGGCAACTCTCCAATTTGGGGTTGTGCATGGTTGCGTCATAAAGTACCATGGGGCGCCTCCCTCTGCGGGAAAAGGGGACGGGCCTAAATAAATAAAAAGCCGGAAATAGGCTAAAGCGGAGGACCGGGGTTTATTGTGCGATTGGCCGTAAGAGAGCTTTGCTATAGTATACTGGAGAGAGCATGGCGTCTTGGAATGAGAAAACCAGGCGTAGTGTACGCAACAAGAAGAGGGGAGCACATAGCGAACGAAAGGGCTATCAAATTTACAGAATGAATTAATTATTCTCTTAGCCTCGTCCCCTTTTCCGGGAGATTGGAAGATTGTTCGATCAGATGTCGGGCATAAATCTATTAATGGCAAAAGTGGTTTATGGCTGCGGTCTTCGCCTGTGTGAATGTCCGCAATTAAGGGTTAAACACATAGATTTTGAGCGTGATGCGGTAACCATACGAAGCGGAAAGGGAGATAAGGACAGAGAGACTGTATTGCCGGAAAGCATAAAAGAAAAACTTCGTGAACAGCTTAAAAAGTCAAGAAAAATCTTTCAAAACGACAGGAGAAAAAATGTCCCCGGCGTTCAGCTTCCATATGCATTTGAACACAAGTCGCCGAATGCCGATAAAGAATGGGCTTGGTTTTGGGTATTCCCGTCCAGCAACCTTTCTATCGATCCCTTAACGAAAATTGTCAGACGGCATCATTTATATTCAGATATTTTACATAGGCACATTAGACATGCCGGGATATCGGCAAAAATACCCAAAAGAATAACAGTACATACCCTGAGACACAGCTTTGCAACTCATCTACTAGAAAAAGGATATGATATAAGAACAATACAGGATCTTCTTGGTCACTCTGATCTTAAAACTACAATGATATATACGCATGTAATAAGCAAAAACAAACTTGGAATTACCAGTCCACTGGATTGATGGGAGTTGAAATAACTTATTTAAATAAATATCAAGCAAACGGATAATATTGATAATTACGACAAAATTAAGGTGATTTTATAATTTGAAATTAACCTTAAAATATCCTAAAAACTCTTTACCAATCTGCGATTATTGGGATTATTCTTTTTTGCTTTTTCTCCATAATTCTGATACAAATGTCTGAAATTGGAAAAAAATCCAAATTATCCGTTTGCCGGATAATATATATGTTATTTGTATTTATTACATATGATTTTTACGTGGTGTGAGTAAATAAGGAGAAATAAAAGAATGAAAATTAAAATGTTTTCTACAATCCTTTATGGCAAAACAAAATCTTTTTCAAATCGGTTAAAAGAACCGCTGCATAGCGAAATAGAAAGTGACATACAAGAGTGGCTTGCTCAAATGCCAAATATTAAAATCCATGATATAAAGCAATCTATGTCTGGTGGCAGTGCCGCTCCTCCTAAAATAATTGTCTCAATATTTTACGAATAATTTAGCATAAACCTAACATCAGCAAATAACCTGTCATTCAACACGACAGGCTACTATCTTGCCGAATCAGCCTTTTAAGATTCGCGGATATTTTATCTTTTAATAATCTTATGTAGGCAGGCATCGCCTGCCTGTTAATTCGCCGTTATCCGGAAAATAGATTATTGTTGTTGACACCTGTTACGGTATAGGTTACAATCTTTTCAGTGATAGAATCATTCAAACATAAAGGTCTAGAGAAACTATTTCAAACAGGAAAGACTTCTGGAGTTAATCCGCAACACGCTGAGCGCCTTCGAAAAATACTTGCACTTCTGGACACATCCGAAACTATTGATGATATGGATCTACCTGGTTTGAATCTGCACAATTTAAAGGGTAAAAGGAAAAATACATTAGCTGTAAATGTTAGTGGAAATTGGCGGGTGACCTTTAAACTAAGAAATGGAGATATTTTAGAAGTAAATTATGAAGATTATCATTAAAGGAGTTTTTTATGGGTATGCATAATCCCCCTCATCCGGGTGAAATAATTAAGGAGATTTGTGTTAAGCCGCTTGGTTTGACCGTTACCAAAGCCGCGGAGTCCTTGGGTGTTTCTAGAAAAACATTTTCAATGCTTTTGAATGGTAAGTCGGGAATTAGTCCTGAAATGGCCCTGAGGCTTTCCAAGGTTTTCGGCCGCACGCCAGAAGGATGGCTGAGGCTACAACTTCAATATGATTTATGGAAGGCAAAGCAAAGTGTGGATATTGATTGCCTTGAACGGATAGCAGCCTGATTATAATTCTTCATCGGATAACATGCCCATGAACCAGAAGGGCTAAAAATTGCGCCCTCTGGTTATGGGCAGCGTTATGCCCTGCACCTAAGGAGGATTGAAGAAAATACGGGGCGGATTGATTGAACTGCGCTAGTGATGTAAAATTGTAGTCAGCTTCGGTAATGACAGGAAAGGAGAGAAGTCTAAAACTCGGAGCGAAGAGGCGGCTTTTAAGCGTGATAATTTTAAAGCCGAAATTGAAAGTAAATTGTGAGGCTGAGATATCCTCAGCCAATCTCCCGGTAATGTGAACTACGCCGGGTTAACTGCACGAAACAACCTAAGGAGGTTACCAAAATGTTAGAAAATCAAATTAAACTTGCGCCCAATACAGTAGCGTATGCTGACGAAGGGAAAAACAAGCTAGTAGTGGAGTTCGCTATCCCAGGAGCGCCAACGGATACCATAGATCTGAAGATCCTGCCAGACAGCGTCCACCTGACAGCGCCAGCAAGGGACATCGTGTATGTTTCCTCACTGGCTTTAGCTTGGCCGGTGAAACCTGACAAAGCCGAAGCGAACTACGAGGACGGCTTGCTCCGAATCGAGGTGCCCTTCAAAGATCCGATGGAAGATGCTATCAAAGTCGCCATCAAAGCAAGTGGTGCGAAGACCAAAAAAATCGAAGCCAAGTAGGGTGCGTTAGTCCTGCGAGCGTAACGCACCATTTTTCGGTTCTACCCGGATTTTGAGAGGGAACATTCATTTGGGGATTTCAGGTCGGGATTTATAGTAAAATCATGGCATAACAATTGGCTGCACTTGACAAAACCGCCTTGTTTCAAATCGAGTTCAGTTGGTAAAATTAAAGTAATGAGCATTGTTTCACTTTCAGCGTAGCGGTTTTGCAAGTGAGCCAAAACGTTATGAGGCCTTATCAAATCGAAAAATAGGTTTTGAAATGCTGTTCAAAACTTAGGCTGGATACCAGCTTGCTTGCAGAATTCATTGGCGGTAATCCGATCAAGCTGTTTGTGGCGTTTTACGGGGATTACTTTGGCGCCATCTGTGTAGATGGAGTGGTTAGCGCCTTCCCGCAGCAGATAGTACCCGTTTTGCTCTAGATGTCGGACCAGATCACGTCGCTTGACCGACATGTTGAACCTCTATGGGCAGTTGCTCTATGAGTGCATTACCGGTTGGGATCTCCTTGCCGATTTGTTGGTACGCAAGCACCATTTCATTAAGTGCATCGCGAAGCATAGCACGGCACTCCTCAAGATCCTTGCCCTCGGTAATAACCTCAGGCCATTCCACTAGCTGGCCCATATAGCCGGAGTTGATTTTGGTGTATTTGGCAGTGAAATTTATCATTTTTCGTAATTTCCTAAAAAAAGTGAATTTTTCAATATTGTAATTGTTTTGATTGTCGGAGTCAATTGGGATTAAGTCCAATAATATTGACGCAAAATAATACACCATTTCAAATAGATGAGATGTCCCGACAGTTTGTGCCTCATAACAATTCACTGGTGCCGACCCAAAAAACCGGGCGGCACAGTTCAACCGTTCTGCTACATATAACATTTAACATTTATTTGTTGACTTGACCACTTTAATTGACTATTTTATGGAAAAGGAGGTGGTTCTATGAAAACAATGGCTATAAGTGAATTCAAGACACATGCGTTAAAAGTGCTAAACGAAATTGCAAAATCCCAAGAAACCATTGTCATAACGAAAAGAGGCAAGCCCCTTGCTCAAGTTGTTCCTCATCGCAAATCCGAAATGAAGCCTACATCAGGCAAACTCTCAGATGCTTTTGTATTCGAAAAAGATATAGTCGCTCCGCTTGGTGAAGGATTGTGGGAAGTATGTCAATAAAATACCTGCTGGATACTCATACCTGGGTTTGGTGGAATATGCGTCCCGAGAATCTGTCGCGAAAAGTCACAAAACTGATTGAAAATGAAGACAGATATGATGAGCTCCTTTTATCTGCAATTTCAATTTGGGAATTCAGTAAGCTTTTGGAAAAAGGGAAGCTCGGTATTTCCTACAACCCGGAGGAGTGGATCAATATCGCTTTGGAAATGCCAAAACTCAGATTTGTCCATCTTACCCCTATGATAGCCTATCGCTCAACCGCACTTCCAAAACCTTTTCACGACGATCCGGCAGATCAGATAATTGTGGCAACAGCGCGAGAAGAGAATGCCACTATTCTTACAAAGGATAAAAGAATCTTAAACTATCGATATGTTCAAAGTCTTTGGTAAACCCGAACAGACTTGGCAGAACCTGTCACTTCACCTGACCCTCACCGGCTGCGCCGTATCGGGCAGCTGAGTTCATCGTTAAAAGCCGAATGAATTATAGACTCATTCGTGCTATTTGGTAAAAATGGCAGTATTGCCAAATTTACCAAATGATAATTTTCGAGAGAAATATTAAAGAAATCAAGGCATCATTCACGCTATCCGGGGAAATATCGTAAACAATAAATTCCAAAGTTTACAATCTCTTAAAAAGTCGTCACCCCGGCGGAGGCCGGGGTCCAGAGCTTATGTAACTACCAGGAAAGACTGGATTCCGTCATTCCGCCTTCGCCAAGGCTACGGCGCGACAGGTCACCGGAATGACAAAAATAAGATCTTTAGGACTTTTTACGAGACCATCAAAGTTTATTTTGAAAATTTATTGTCCCAACTCAACCTATTTAGCCAAAATGCCAACATTGGCAAATCCGCCAAATAGAATAAGATCCATACAAAACCAGCTTTTAACAACACAATCAACCCGACCGGGCTATGAAACGCCCGGACGGTTATCGGCACGCTATGCCTTAATAGAATCTTGACTTATCAAAAATAATAAGTTATTAATATTAATAATGTGGCGCATACGAGAATATAAGGGCTTAGATAAGATTATCGCAAAATTGCCGTTGCAGGTCGTAAAAAAATATGAACTTTGGAAAGATATCGTCTTTCGGCATGGGCCAGATAAATTACGGGAATTTCCTGGTTTTCATGACAAAAGATTAAAGGGAGATTTTGAAGGGAAACGATCATCGCGGCTTAATATTCAATATCGGGTTATTTATTCTATCGAAAAAGAGATAGTTTCAGTTTATGTGATTGATATAACAGCGCATAAATATTAAGGAGTTAAAACAATGAATATTAAAAAATCAAATTTTAAACCGGCAAAACAACATGCGATCTTAACCACTGGAGAAGTAATAAAAATGTTGCGCGAATTAAAAGGATGGACACAAGAGGATTTAGCAAAATATTGCTCTATCAATGCAAAAAATATTAGCATGCTTGAGAACGATAAATTAGAAATCGGTAAAAAAAGGGCAGAGCAACTCGCTAAGGCGTTTAACATACATCCTGCTATAATTATGTTTCCAGAATACGAATCAAAAGAAATTCAAAAGGCGGCATAACCTTTCACTGGTGCGGATGCAAAAAGACGCACCGCACAGTTCGGCGTTGGCCCTAAAAAAACTTGACATTTGTAGTTTTAAAGCTACAATATAATCACGGATGATTCCAACATACAACTTCTCGAATATATAACCGAAGACGGAGAAAATCCCTTCCATAACTGGCTTAATTCATTGAAAGATCGAACCGCACGGGCGCGGATTCGAGTTCGGTTGAATCGTGTAAGGCTTGGCAACTTTGGTGATTGTAAGCCTGTTGGAAAAGGTGTGAATGAGTTGCGAGTGGATTATGGTCCAGGCTATCGCATTTATTATGGAAAAGCCAAGACGACCATCGTGATTTTACTATGTGGTGGTTCTAAAAAATCACACTCAAAAGATATTCAGTTGGCTCAAGCATATTGGGCCGATTTTAAAAGGAGAACGAGATGAAAAAAGTAACAGAAAAATACGAAAATAATCTCAAAGAAGATCTTCTCGATCCTGTTGAGGCCGCAGAATACTTAAATGCGGCACTGGAAGACGGTTCCCTAGAAGTGTTTTTAATGGCGTTGAAAGACATTGCAAACACAAAGGGTATCTCTGAAATAGCACGCAAAACGAAACTCAATAGAGAAAATCTTTATCGTATTCTTTCAACACAAGGCAATCCAAAATTAAAAAGTTTGAATTCTGTTCTGCATAGTGTTGGTTTGAAATTGTCTGTTGAAGTAGAAAATCAATTATAAAAGCCAATCTGCGAACATATCGCTTCAGCCGATCTCGTAAACTCGGCGACTGAGCTCAACCGTTGATGACACCGGGATTTCCCCATTGTAAAAAATTAAAAGATTAATTATAGCTAATATCGAATATTTAAGATAAAAAGGAGAATGACATGGATATTTCATTGCCTTTAGATAAAATGACAAATTTAGATAAGATAGCAACGATAGAAAAACTTTGGGACGATCTCTGTAGCGATCCCGAAGCCATTCCATCTCCAACCTGGCATAAGGATGTTTTAGAGGCAAGAGAAAAGGAGATAAACGAAGGGAGGGCAAAATTCACGTCCTTTGAACAGGCCAAGGAAAAAATCAGGGAACAGACTAAATGAGGATCGAACTCCTTGATTCTGCCGAGAAAGATCTTCTCGATGGCTTTGGATTTTATGAGCGCCAGTCAAAAGGACTCGGTGATTGTTTTATCGACTCTCTCTTTTCAGATATAGAATCTCTCCATCTCTATGCAGGTGTTCACGCCCTCCATTTCGGATATCACCGTTTACTTTCCAAAAGATTTCCATTCGCGACACCTTGTGGAGGGTTTGGCATGCATCAAGGGGAACGCCGGATACATGACGCTATTTCTAGGATAGAAACTATCATAAAAAGATAGAGGTGGATATCATGAAGATACTTATTGTGGGAAGCGGGGGGCGTGAACATGCTATCGCATGGAAAGCGGGCCATTCAAGCCTTGTTGACAGGGTGTTCGTGGCACCCGGAAATGCCGGTACGGCACGAGAGCCAAAGACTGAGAACATCAACATCGGAGTTACAAATATTGATGATTTGATAGAATTCGCCGTTCAGAAAGAGATCGAACTCACTATTATAGGCCCTGAAGCGCCCCTTGTGGCAGGCATTACCGACGCCTTTAACAAGACGGGCATTAAATGTTTCGGCCCTACTCAAGGGGCGTCTCAACTTGAAGGTTCCAAGGTATTTACCAAAGACTTTCTAAATCGATACAATATCCCCACTGCCAACTATGAAGTCTTTACCGAACTGAACCCCGCTAAGGATTATATCAGCATCCAGCCTTTTCCTGTAGTTATCAAGGCGGACGGCCTGGCTGCGGGCAAAGGAGTAATTATGGCGCAGTCCAGGGAAGAGGCCTTTGGCACAGCTGAGGGCATGCTCTCCGGAAAGGACTTTGGTGAGGCGGGCAAGAGAGTAGTGGTTGAAGAGTATCTGAAGGGGGAAGAGGCCAGCTTTATTGTCATGGTTGATGGAGAGAATATACTTCCTCTGGCTACATCCCAGGATCACAAAGCGATTAATAATGGAGACACCGGCCTCAATACCGGCGGCATGGGCGCCTATTCGCCTGCGCCTATAGTGACGCCTGAAGTCCACGACCGTATAATGAAAGAAGTAATTAGACCGACTGTAAAAGGTATGGCGGCAGAGGGCCATCCCTACACAGGATTCTTGTATGCAGGTCTCATGATACAGAGTGACGGCACCCCCAAGGTGCTTGAATACAATTGTCGTTTCGGTGATCCCGAAGCCCAGCCCATCCTGCTTCGGCTCAGATCCGATCTGGTTGAAATGTGCTTGGCCGCCTTGGATAAAAGATTGGACCAGGTCCAGGTGAAATGGGACCAAAGAGCTTCACTTGGAATCGTTATGGCGGCAGGCGGTTATCCTTTAAACTATAATAAAGGCGATCCCATCTCCGGGCTCCCCGATCACGAGCAAGAGGACCTGAAGGTCTTCCACGCCGGAACCAGTTTTCATAAGGGCAGAGTGGTCACCAGCGGCGGTCGAGTGCTGTGTGCCACCGCCCTCGGCGTCACCGTAAGGGAGGCACAGAAAAAGGCATATGACCTGGCAGGCCGAATAAAATGGAATAACGTCTATTATCGCACAGATATAGGTTACCGGGCGGTAGAGCGAGAAAATTACCTCACCGGCTGATTAAAATAACCCAGTTCGATCCCAGGAGATTGCTCCTTGACTATTTCGGCCATCTTTCTCATGCCGACTGCCTTTGAATCAATCACGGGCATCTCATTCATATACAGGTGAGGATCAATATTCAGATTCTTCAGGTGAAGAAAATTAACTCCTGTCTTTCTGACAAGTTTTATCAAGGCCCCTATCTCATCTTCCTGGTCTGTGATACCGGGAAATACGAGATAATTTATCATGGTATAAAGGCCGAGACTCCTGGATAGACTGATGGTTTCAACAACATCCTCAAAATCATAGTCTCTGGGACGATAATAGGTCCTATAAAATTTCGGACGAGCGCTGTTAAGACTTATCCTGATTGAATCCAGGCCGCTTTCAGCCAATTCGCGGACCCTTTCAGGCTTGCTCCCGTTGGTATTAAGGTTGATGGTCCCCTTGGGGGTCTTATCTCTGATTTCCTTGATGCTTTCCGCTATTAGGAGATACTCCGTTAATGGCTCTCCTTCGCAACCCTGGCCGAAGCTTACAATTGCCTCTTCGGCCTGTTCAAGGTGTCTCACGGCAATGGAAACAATCTCCTCTTTCTCCGGCGTGAAGGAGATCCTCTGCTGCGAGGCTTCACACGAATTATCCGGTTGGAGAGAAAGGCATCCGATACACTCCGCGTTGCATCGCCTGCTGACTGGCAACGGGGCTTCCCACCTCTTAAAAAACAAGTTCTTGGCTGCGAAACAGTGGTGATTGACAGCACAATTAACGAGGTGTTCCACTAGAGGTCCCGTCATCTCGGTCTTTTTGTATTTCTCTATGGCAGGAACCAGAACTTTATCGTCATAATTTCTGGGATCCCATTTGTGGTTATATTCGATCCTGAAACCTGCAGTCCAGTAATTATTATCCTTGAAACCCACGGCGGTATATCCCCACATGGGTAGGATATAGGACTTGCCGCTGTAATCCACGGCCGGCAAGTGGCTTCGTACCACTCCGGGCTCAAGAAATGATGCTACTGCATAGCACTTTTGTACTGCACCCTTTACCTCAATCTCCGGCACCCTTTTGTATTCCCCTGTAGAAGGGTCCAGACCTATGGGGGCACAATGCGGTATAAAGAAGAGCTTACTTAATTCCGGCATCGGCATAAGCTCTTTGTCCCTTGGAACCGCCGGTGACGAACCTGAAAATCCCGCCATCCTGTAATAGGGATGTTCATAAACTGTGCCTTTTCTGTCGGCATATAACATATATGGTAGATTCTTTTTATCCATATGCGTGTTGAAACTACACCTCTTATTCCTCAAAGAGAAACACTTAGATATTTGAACGTTACCAGGCTTTTACATTCAGCATGTCCTCAAGTCAAATCATAAGTGGTATCCTCAAACGGGATAGTGGCCTCCAGAAATATCGAATCTTCCCATAAACGCTGACTAAGAATTTACTATTTTAATCATAAATGTTATATAGCAAATTTATGTATTTTGGTGGTGCTATACGCTAGAATACACAATCGGGCTGTCTTTTGTTAAGATACAAACCAGGGATCAAATCCAAAATGGATACAAAACATCAGCAAAAAAGACAATCAGAGGGCAAGCCATTCCGGCTGGTAAAATATTTTGCTACTGCTAGTTTTTTGGTCTTAATTATTTTCAGCTTTCCCTTCGCGATATTTATTTCCCAGAGCGCAAAGGACATCCTTCTGAAGAATTTTGAAGATTACGCGATTGTGGTCGGTGAAAATCTGAACAATCTTGTTTATCAATATTATAGTCTGCCTGTTATGATACAGTATGGCGGATCTAGACTAAGCGATGAGAGACAAATGAGATTGATGGACGAGGTGGTTAAAATCGCCATCCAAGACCTGGACGTCGAACTGGTTAAGCTCTATTCCATTGAACAGGGGATGGTTGTCTACAGTACTGACCCTACTCTCATTAGAGAAAAGGTTGTTGAGACCGAGGGTTATAAAAGGGCTCTAGAGGGGGAACAATCTTCATCTATGATATCCGAAGGAGACGGCCTCTGGGGGTTCGGTATAGAAAAGATAGGGGGCGTAAAAAAGATAAAGACATACATCCCGATGACCGGGTACCTTTCTTCCACAGGAGAAGAATTTGTCTCGGGTATTTTTGAAGTGATTCTGGATATGACCACGCAATATAACTCTATTGTAAAACTCCAGTATCTTATATTCGGTCTCTCTGTTTTGATTATGGCCCTTATCTTTTTCACACTCCTTCTAATTGTCCATAATGCCGAGAAGATTATTAAGCGGAGGGCAATGGAACAAGGAGAGCTTGAAGAACAGCTATACCTGGCGGAGCGCTTAGCGGCCCTCGGTGAAATGGTCGCGGGTGTATCGCATGAGATAAAGAATCCCCTTGGCATTATCCAGAGCACTTCAGAGCTGCTGACCAGTATGCCCAATGCTGATGAAACACAGAAGCGGCTTTCCAGTGTTATTACAGAGGAATCCATACGCTTGAATCGAATCGTAACTGAATTCCTGGATTTTGCCCGTCCCCATAAATTAAATCTTCATGAATGTCATCTTGAAGAGGTCATAAGAAAAAACATCTCATTTCTTAATTCTGACCTTGATAGTAAAGGAATTGCTGTGCATGACAAACTGAACAGCCGTTCTTTTAAGCTACAAGCTGACTATGATCTTCTTTACAGGGCTCTGATGAACATATTCATTAATTCAATACAGGCTATTGATAATTCCGGGTCCATCTCCGTGAACGTGGATGAGGAGAAGACCGGTTACCGCATAGAGGTGGAAGATACCGGATGCGGCATTACCAAGGAAAATATGAAAAAGATATTCAACCCTTTTTTTACTACCAAGGAAAAGGGCAGCGGCCTCGGTCTTCCTATTGTAAGAAAGATTGTGGAAGGGCACCAAGGGACTATAGATATAGAGAGTCAAGAGGGTTCCGGCACAAAAGTGATTATTCGTTTACCCAAAAAGATGCAGGCAATTTAAATAAACACTAATGTTACGCACTGGATTTTCCATCACAAAATATAGAGACGGGATTATTCCATGGAAACAATTATGATAGTAGATGACGAAAAAAACTATTTGGTTGTTCTCGAGGCCCTTCTGGGAAATGAGGGTTATGAGATTGTAACGGCGGATAACGCGACTGATGCCCTTTCTTTGATCAGGGAATCTGATTTGGATCTTGTTATCACCGACATGAAGATGCCGGGAATGAACGGCATAGAACTTCTGGAAGCGGCAAAGAAGATAAACCATGAGATGCCTGTTATCATGATGACCGCATATGGAACTATCGAGATGGCGGTTGAGGCCATGAAAAAAGATGCATATGATTATATTGCCAAACCGTTCCGTAACGAGGAATTAAAATTAACAATCAAAAAGGCCCTTGATAATTACAGGCTCCTAAAGCAGAACCGGCTTTTAAATGAGGCCCTTTCGGATCGATACAGGTTCGGGAATATTATCGGCAAAAGCAAGCCCATGTTACAGATCTACGACCTCATCCGAAAGGTCTCCCAGTCCAAGGCATCCATACTGATAACCGGACCTTCCGGAACGGGTAAGGAACTCATTGCAAATGCTATTCATTATAATAGTCCAAGGAAGAATCTGCCCTTTATTTCCGTAAACTGTGGTGCACTCACCGAAACTTTGCTGGAAAGCGAGCTGTTCGGCCACGAGAAAGGCGCCTTCACCGGGGCTGTCGCCATGAAGAAAGGGCGATTCGAACTAGCGGACGGCGGAACACTTTTTCTCGATGAGGTCGGAGAAATGCCCCCTTCCCTTCAGGTAAAGTTGTTGAGGGTCCTTCAGGAGATGCAATTTGAGAGGGTGGGCGGCACCAAGACAATCAAAGTGGATGTCAGGATATTATCCGCTTCTAACAGGGATATTAAAGAGGATGTTGCAAAAGGTCTGTTCAGAGAAGATCTGTTTTATCGCCTCAATGTAATACATATGGAAGTGCCCTCTCTTAAAGAACGGGGAGAGGATATCCGCCTTCTGGTCAATCATTTTATTGAAAAATATGCTACCGATGAAGGGAAAAAGGGTATCCAACTCAGCCCCGATGCCTGGAAATCTCTTTATAATTATAGCTGGCCCGGCAATATAAGGGAATTGGAGAACATTATAGAAAGGGCTGTAGTACTCAATTCCGGAGGCATAATCAACAGCGATGATCTGCCTGACTATTTTGCCAATGAGGAGCACAAATTGGATGTTGATAGATTTATTCCCCTGAACACACCACTTCAAAAAACACTCGAACAGATCGAAGAAAAATTGATCAGAAGGGCGCTGAAGGAATGCGATAACGTGCAGTCCCATGCCGCTGACATGATAGGCATTACAAAAAGCCTTTTCAAGCACAAGATGAAGAAGTACAATATAACAATATGAAGTTTAAAAAGTTAAACCCAAATTTATCTAATAAAATAAGATAACTATAGCTACCGGCCTGGATTTGATGATTTAGGGGTATCAAATATTGCACCTCCTGGATTAAAAACGACTGAAACCCTTAAATCATAATGAATAAATTATCTTTATAAAACAATCAGTTAGAGAATTCAACCGATAGAATGAGGTTTTGGCAAGGATATTGCATTATATACAAGTCAAATAAATTTTTTTCAAGCTTTTTCCTCCTGGAAAGCCAGCCTTCATAAAGGGCTGGCTTTCTCTTTTAGTATCCCAGCCTTCTCAAGGCCCTTGTATCCTTGCTCCAGCCCTTATACACACGAACCAAAAGTTCCAAGTATACTCTGGATCCGAACATCCCTTCCAGCTCAAACCGCGAGTCCTTCCCTATCTTCTTGATTTTTATCCCCTTATTGCCGATCATAATTGCCTTTTGAGATCCTGACTCAACATGGATTGTGGCGGAGATGTACAGGAGACCTTTTTCAGGGACCTCTTTCATGTTTTCCACGGTAACGGCGGACGAATAGGGTATTTCCCTTCCCGTATTCATGTATACCTTCTCCCTTATAACCTCGGATACGAGGAATGATTCCGACTGGTCCGATGTCATATCTTCCGGGAATAATTGCGGACCCGGCTTGACCCTTTTAATCAGTATATCAAGGAGTATATCTATGCCGTCGCCCCGGAGCGAGGATACGGGGACCATTTCATCAAAGGAGTATTGCCTTGCATAATGGTCCAGAACCGCCAGGATATCCCTTTTAGGGCGTATATCGATTTTATTTACAAGCAAGATTACCGGCTTTCCAGATTCTTTTATATCTTTCAATATGGGCAATATCTGCGGATCATAGGGCCGGGAAATATCAATCACAAAGACTATAATATCCACCCGGGACAAGGCCCCCCGAGCGGATGACACCATACTGTTGTGGAGAGGAGTAATCGCCTTATGGATGCCGGGGGTATCCAGAAAGGCCATCTGACAACTCTTTCCGTTGTATATGCCCAGGATGCAATTCCTGGTGGTCTGGGGTTTCGGGCTTGTAATAGCAACCTTTTCCCCCATTATCCGGTTCAGGAGGGTGGATTTGCCCGCATTAGGGGGACCAACAATGGCAATAAAGCCGAACAAGAATCTATTATCACCGGTTTGCGTCATATCCATAAATAGAGGCTGAGGGGTCTATTACCAGAGAGGTTCGTCCTATCAAAGCAAATCAACTTCAATCCGGCCATCCTGGATAAAGTCATCACGCCTGACATATTCGACCTTGGCTCTGGTCCTTTTCTCCATCCATTTAATTCCCTGGTTTTTATACCCCCTTACAAGTGGGATTTCCCTAAAGGGCGCCCTGATCCCTATGTTTGAAGATTCACCAGGTCCCGGCAGAAATCGTTCAATGGCCTTTTGATGCATCCAGGACCTGACCAGAAATCCAAAAGCGCTGTGCCAGGGACCCGCCAGGATCGTTCCTTTCTTGAGCAAAGAGGGAGAAGACATTAGACCCATCCTTATTACGGGGATCCCTCTGTTCTCCAGGAGAATACAGCTCTCTCCGCATATCCTTATCGCCTCTTCAAGTGCCAACGGCCTGTACTTTTTATGTTTGTACCAGTCAGCCAGTTCCGTGCCAGCAATAACAACGGCCGGATACAGCCTGGCCATAGCAGGTTGCAATTCGATAACCTTCCTTACTGTCTGTAAGAATATCTCCTCGGAATCCCCTGGCAGTCCCGGCATCAACTGAACACCTGTCCTGAAACCGTATCTATTCAACAACTCTGAGGATTCCTCGGTATGGGCGGCGGTGTGACCCCTCTGAGAGAGCCTGAGGACCTCGTTATCCATGGATTGCACTCCCAGTTCAACGGTCCTAACACCATAAGCCCTCATCAACTCAAGCCTTTCCGCGTCTATGCCGTCAGGTCTGGTGGACACCCTTATCGAGCTGAAAAAACCCTTAGTTAGATAGGGGTTCACGGCTTTCAACAGCTCTGTCATCCTCTTTATGCCGAGACTCGTAAAGGAGCCCCCGAAAAAGGCGACTTCCCTTTCTACGCTGGAAGGGAATCGCGGCGATTGGATGGCCATGTCCAATATCTCCGTTATATGCAAGGTGTTTGTTGGACCTCTCGATTGGCCGGTTATCTTCTCCTGCTGACAATAGATGCACTTGTGGGGACAACCCTGGTGGGGGATAAAGATGGGGACAATCAAAAATCTTCTCGATGTTCTGACAGACAAAAAAACGCCTCCCTGGCCGCCCTCTGCTCCGCCTCTTTTTTGCTCTTACCCTTTCCTTCGGAGATTACCTTGCCATTAAGAAGCAAAGCCACTTTGAAGGTCTTGTCATGGGCAAGGCCAGTTTCTTCAATAAGCATATATTCAGGCAGGGATTTATAAGCCTCCTGGGTATACTCCTGAAATATACTCTTATAATCATAGTTCACATTTTCGGATTCAAGCTCCTCAATCAGAGGGAGAAAGAGCCTGTGTATTATCTCCTTTGTCCTCTCAAAACCTGCGTCCAGGTACAGCGCCCCTAAAAGGGATTCCATGGTGTCAGCTAGGATGGAAGGCTTGCTTCTTCCCTTGGTAAGCTCTTCTCCCTTCCCCAGGAGCAAGAATTCTCCCAATTTCAGGTCCACTGCCACCTGATACAAGCCCTTTTCATTTACCACAATAGCCCTGAATTTCGACAGGTCACCTTCACTTGCCTCCTTATAGACTTCCATCAGGATATGACTTATGGCCAGATCCAGGACAGCGTCTCCCAGGAATTCGAGCCTTTCATTATCTTCCAAGTCCGGGTCTTTGTGTTCATTTACATATGAAGAATGTTGGAAGGCCCTTGCCAGCAGTTCAGGTTCTTTAAAGGTATACTGTAGGTCTTCATACAGTCGTTGAATATCTTTCATTTTAGGACCACAGGCAATGAGGTGCACAATCTCTTTCATAACAAGAGGTTGCTGGCCCCTGGTTATTAGCAAAAGGCCGAACTGTTACAATTCATTAAATATAAGCTACACCCTCAAGTCAAGAAAATCCATTTAATTAACTTTATTTTTTGCAATGGATATGATAAAAAATATTTTTTGGTTCCTCCGGTTAATGAATACGCTAGTTAATTATATCTAAATATTTTGCACTATATGGGCCATGGGGTTCTCTTCTAAGCGGCGAACTCGTTTATGTGCAACGACCCTGCACAAAACAAGACGAGGCGGGCGGGTAACCTTCTCCAGACTTGGCCGGACTCGAGAATTTTCTATTATCTCACAAGTATTCCGCCCGCCTGGGTGGCACCTTACGTAATTACCATACTGCTAATATTTTCGCCGCGTAAAAGAGAGCCCCATGGGCCATTACCTACTTCTTTACGTAGTCATTAACTGGATGAAATCTATTTTTTAAAATCAAACGGGTGTGTATAAATGGCCAAAAAGGGGAAAAGAGTTATTTTTAATAATCAGGACATTGAGAGCAGTCTCCATAGAATAGCCGGGGAGATCGTCACAAAGAACACTTGCATGGAAGATGTCGTACTGATTGGTATAAGGACCGGCGGCGCGTTTCTGGCCAAACGACTTCAGGGGTTAATATCACAACTGGGTGTACCGAAACCGCCCACAGGTGTCCTTGATATAACCCTCTATCGTGATGACTGGACCCGGATAAGCTCCACCCCCAAGATAGGCAAAACGGAGATCCCCTTTTCTGTGGATAATAAGACGATCATCCTTATAGATGATGTCCTTTTTACTGGGAGAACGGTAAGGGCCGCTATGGACGCCTTGATAGATTTCGGACGCCCCAGGAAGATTGAACTGGCCACTCTTGTAGACAGAGGGGACAATGATAGAGAATTACCGATTCAGGCAGACTATTCAGGCGGCGTATGGAACATCTCCCCTGATGAAACCGTTAATGTCTATCTTAAGGAAGGGGGATATGAAGACCATGTGACCATCGAAAAAAAGAAGGTCCCCTGACAGTGAAGCGGAAAAAGAAACCAAAGAATAAGAAAAAACAGTCCCTGCCTCAAATTACCACGGAAGAAGAAGAACTTCTTGGTTCCCTCCTTGAGAATCTTAGAGATATTGAACTTAATAGTATCAGAGAACACATAAACAGCCCGGAGCTTGCCAGGGCTATATCAGAGAGACTCCCCGGGACTGACCAGGAAGAAGCTCAGATACTCCTTTCTATAAAGGATTCTTTTAGGGAAAAGGAGGTCCAAAAGGCCGTAAAAAAAGCCCTCTTCAAAATGAAGCGGCGGGGATTCCCAATCCCGCAACATCAAAATCAAAAAGCTCCTCTCTTAAAAATCAAAAGGCATAAAAGGCTTGAAGCCGAGGCATACCTGAGCCCCATTGACGGTAACGGTAGTCGGGGTATCTTCATTGCAGCCTACCGGATCCCTAAAGGCGTTGATATGGGGATCGGGGCTGTTAATACACATACCGGAATAGACTACTTTATCTATGGAAGATACAGCAGAAAAAAATCAAGGGATATAAAAAGCAGTTTCTTTGATCGCGCCGGCAAGGCGGTCGAGACCTCCCTTTCCCATGCCGCTACTATACTGGAAACCGCCCACAAGAAAAATGAAAAAGATTTAGGGGAAGGGGCGCGAGAGTACCTAGGATTCAGGCCTTGGTTGCTTAAGAATACTTCTCTCCTTGACCGGCCGCCCATATATGATCTAATCCCACCTAGAGATACTTCCGGGGATTTCCTTGCTGATTCACGCATTGAAGAACTTTTAGGACACGATTTATTGGCCTCCTGGATAATCAGACCGGAAAAGATAGAGCCTGTTCTAAACGAGATCTCAGGTGCTGAAACAAGCCCTATCATTCTCTCCGAGGCACAGATTACTGATCGCATAGAGAAGATAAAGGAAAAGGCGATTCAAGAAATCTACCCGGAATCCAAGCGGCTGTCTCTAAAGGATGATTTAGAGGAAATGTCATATGTTTTTTTTAAGCTCGGCGAAAAGGGACACGCGCGTGTTTGCCTGGCCGCCGCCTCCACAATGTCTGAAAAGGACTCTCCCTTAAGGACCAATAAATTCCTGAAGGCCTATATTGAACGTAGCATAACTCATTATATCAATATAATGGGAAAGAATACCTCCCGGAAGGCAGAGGAAGGCAATTCTTTCCTGTCTATAATCACGCCCTAACCAGATATGGGCCCTTTGATTTTCCTTTTTTAAAAGGAGGTAAGCATGCCTGAGTATATTAATGTAAAAACCGGTTCCAGGATTGAGATGGTGGATATCACCCCATCGGTTCAGAAAGACCTGTCAAGATCCGGGATTAAAGAAGGAATGTGCATTCTTTATGTACCACATACAACAGCCGGAATAACTATAAACGAAGGGGCTGACCCGGCAGTATGTCAGGATATTCTCGCCAAACTAAACCAGTTGGTTCCAGCCGACGCTGGCTACAGACATATGGAAGGAAACGCGGATAGCCATATCAAAGCCTCGTTGATAGGAAGTTCGGTTTCTGTGATAGTGGAAAATGCACGCCTTGTCCTCGGAACCTGGCAGAAGATCTTCTTCTGCGAATTCGACGGCCCGAGATCCCGAAGGGTATTATTCAGGGTCGGCAACTGGCAAATGCGCTAAAAGGCTTCTATTGTATCAGGAAGATTAACATGTTATAATTAGGAATTAAGGAAGCACAGAACCCATATTATCGTTATGTTTATGGATCGTGGCAGGAAATGAACGAAAAAAACAACGATTCTAATTCACAAGATAATTCCTTTTCAGACAGCAAGGAGTTATTCGATAATATCTTCCATGACGGAAAAGAGGTTGACCAAAAGCCCGCCCCTCAAAAAGAGTCATCAGCTGGAAAGCCGGTACCTCCTAGTTCTGATGAAATACCAGAGAAACGATCGCCTGGTTCGGATTCAGAAAATGGGGCCTTTTCCGAGAGCATGGAATTATTCGATAATATCTTCCATGAGGGCACGGATGTCGACAAAGCTGCCCCTCCCAACAAAAAGACTCCGCCCCCACCTCCTAAAAAGCCCCAGCAAGGACTTAGACCTCAAAAGGGGGGGGCGGTAATGCAAAAGCCGCAGCCGCCGATCTCTCCTACTAAAAAGGCATCTCCTATTAAACCTCAACCATCCGCACCAACCCCTGACAAAACAGCTTCGCCCCCACCCGTCAAAAAGGCCCAGAAGGTAGCTGAACCCCAAAAGGGGCCGTCGGTGCCGCCGGCTGAAAAAATACCCACTGTTCCATTGGGCTTGGCCGGAGAAAAAACAAGATCCCAGGGTAAAGCCAGGAAACCCCTTAATACCCTTGTATTCATATTATCTATTGTCGTCCTGGTCATTGTGTCCATGCTGACCGGCAAGGTCTGGGATTACAAAGATGAAAAATCCGGAATAGAGGGCATGAACATCCAGGTACCATCGGCAAGAAAAAAGGAAATCCATCCCCCAATAAGCAGCGTGCCCTCTGAAAACGTGCCCCCTGAAGAAACAGCTTCATTAACCGAAACCGAAGAAGTCAGTGAGGTTGAAGACATTTCTGAAGAAAAGGAAGCAACCCCCCTGTCTGCCGAGCCTTCTCCCCCAGACAAACCCATTCCTGACCATGCCGAAGTCCTGGAAGCCAAAACTCTGTCATACCCCTATTCAATCTATCTGGGTTCTTATAGCACCAAAGCCACTGTCAAAAAAGCTGTATCCGATTATGAGGAATTGGGGCTATCACCCTATTGGGTCGACCTTGATCTCGGAGACAAAGGAATCTGGTTCAGGCTCTTCGTCGGTTATTTCCAGAAAAGAGGAGATGCCGATGAATTCATCAAGACTCAGCAGATACCGGGTGCGGATTCAAAAAGTACGCCATACGCCAATCTTATCGGTATATATCCCTCGGAAGAAGAACTTAATATACAGAAAGAGACACTGGAAGGTCTGGGATACAGCCCTTATATTATCAGCGATACGGAAAATGTCTATAGACTTTACGTCGGTGTCTTCTATCAAAAGCAACGGGCAGAGCAACAAGGTGCTGAATTATCACTTAAAGGCATCAAAAGCCAAGTTGTGGAGCGATAAAACTAGGCCCTTTCCCCATTGCCCCTGAGATATCCTAAAGCACCCCTGCTACGCGTTCGGGGGTGTTTACCCATAAATATTAAGGTTAATCCGGTTAATGAGTACGCTAGTTAATGATATCTAAATATTTTGCCCTATATGGGCCAGGTGGTCTCTTTTAAGCGGCGAACTCGTTTATGTGCTATGACCCTGCACAAAAGGTATAACTTTTTGCTTTTTTATGTATCCATTAATAGGCTGAAGGCTGTTAGGTTTTAGCTTTTAGCTATTAGGTATAAGATGTCAGGAGCCCTTCGACTTTGCTCAGGGCCGTGAGCGTATCGAACGGCCAGAATCCAGAAGCCAGAATATGGATTGTGACTTTTGTCTCCTGCCTTCTCTTATCTTCCAATCTTCTCATCTTCTTACCTTCTGATCTTCTTTCCTGTTTCCTCTTTACTCTTTCCTCTTTACTGTTTCCGCCTCACGCCTTGCGCCTTACGCTATGCACTACCTGGCTCGCCGTAGCCCTGAGTCCTTCGACTTCTCTCAGGACCCTGAGCCTGTCGAAGGGCCTGTCCAAGGGGCGAAGGCGGCTGTTCTTTGCGCAATGCACTTGCCCCCTTGAACCCTTGGACCCTAATTTACTTCTTTACGTAGTTAATAACCAGACGAAACAAAAAATATTTCCATTCATCTTGCCAAGCAAAAAAGATGAATTATTTTTTTATCAAAATATAGCTACCCACCGATCGGTAGAATTTCTGAAAAGCTCTGTAGATGGTTGATCAAAGTCACAGGTTCCGGATTTTATGATGCTGTTCTTAGGGCTTTTTATTTCTAAACAAGGTAGTAAAAATAGGTCTTCCCAAAATTAAAAACCTAATGATATTAAATAGTTATACCGCATAATAATATGCATTTCCTAAACCATAAAAATATTAATGATATCAATAAATTACAAAACATATGCATGTAAATCAACTAATTTTAACTCAATTTTATAAGGCTATTTTTAACGGTTTAGAATAAATGAATTTTGGGAAGGGCAGTTTTTCTTCCCATTTAACCAATTGATATTTATATGTAAGATCATTCTAAACCGGTAAATTTTGGTATCCTTCTTTGGGCTGTTTTTCTTATACCTTCCCAAAAATGGAGGATGCCATGTATCAATGTTCCCTTTTGCCACCGGAGTCAATACCTCCGAGGACCAGATATAAAAAGCTCTTTGAAAACTTACCTGAGATCCCTTCAGCAAGGAAGTCCCATCGTGGTAGACCTCCTGTTTCAAGAGGAGCCCTGCTTAAAGGGTTGATATATCGCAATCTCAGAGGCATAGATAAACTTGTAGAACTTGAATTTGAACTACAGAACAATCCTTCAATTGCTGAACCACTGGGTTTAGATCCACTGAAAAAACCTCCCTCTGATGAACGATTCTCAAACTTTTTACGTAGCAGCCCTAATGGATACTTCCAGAGTATACGACAATCTTTAGTCCGAGAACTTATCAAGGACGGGGTGATCTCCGGTAGAGGTATAGCATTAGACTCATGCCCTATAGAGGCCTTTGTTAAAGAGAATAATCCAAAGACATCAGTTAAAGACCGTTATGATAAACTATGTCCCCCGCCGTGGATATATTTGAAACGGATAAAGAGATCACCCTGCTGGCCGATATGCCCGGGGTTAAAGCAGGAGCCTTGAACATCGACCTCGATGAGAACGTGCTCACTCTGGATGGCGAGGTCCAGTCACCCGAAGGGGATAATGAGGTAGATGTGATCAGGGAATACCATACAGGCAAATACTACAGGCAGTTCACCCTGTCACAGGTTATTGACCAGCCGAAAATAGATGCTGAAATGAAGGACGGTGTCCTTCGGTTAAGGCTTCCCAAGGCTGAAGCCCCAAAGCCTCGCAAGATAACCGTTAAGCGCTCATAATGTCCCTTTTTCAGGGCGGCTCGAGGATAAGGAGAAAAAGACCAAGCCGCCCTGACTTTCAAACTCCGATCACCTTTTTGCCCTTGAAGCACTTCTAGTAACTCCTTGGCTAATGACCGGGATACTTGCTGAAGAACCTACCAACACCGGAATCGGAAAAACCTTGACTCCCCGTTTAAAAAATGTATAATTAATTTGTTAATTTCGTTAATTATGTTCATAATGTTAATCCCCTTTTATCCACCTTATTAAAAAAACAAACTTGTTATGAACAAGGATATCCTGACTATACCGCAGGCTGCCGATTACTGTTCTCTCAGCAGAGTGACTCTATGGAAATACGCCAAGGTAGGCATACTCAAGGCATCACGCACGCCTGGCGGACATTTCAGACTCCATAAAAAAGACCTTGAGTCATTTATGCGGGCAAAGGGAATGCACCCCCTTGCGACTTACCAGCCTCAAAACAAAAAGGTCCTCATAGTGGATGATGACCCTCAGATCCGGGAGATATTCAGCCGTATATTGTACAATCACGGGTATCTGACAGAAACAGCTTCGGACGGCTTTGAAGCAGGCGTAAAGGTGGTTTCCTTCAAGCCGGCCCTGGTGATCCTGGATCTCTTCATGCCGGGGATGGATGGTTATGAGGTATGCGGCCAGCTCAAGAACAATCCCGATACATCACATATAAAGATCCTGGCCGTTACAGGCTACGACACTCCCGAGAACATGAAACGCATTATGGATGCGGGCACGGATAGTTACCTGACAAAACCACTGGACGGGGAGACGCTGATCCAGAATGTTATCTCCTTATTGAATATTGAAGCCTCCCCAAACGCATCACGCTCTGCGTCTGGATCATGGATTGAAGATTAAATAACCAACACCTTTTCCTAAAGGCTATAGAATAGTGAAAATATTTCAAAGGTAGGAATTCGCCATGAAATGGTTCGTCAATCTTTCCACACGCGCCAAGCTCGCTTTTGGCTTCGGCGGAATGTGGTTGCTGCTGGCCATCGCGATCACCATTGCCCAGGACAAGGAAAGTTCCATTGTTCATGGTATGCCTGGAGAAGCTATCAAAATCGAGGCGGCTACCCATATCCTTCCACCAGAAGACATCGCGGAATTTCTTGCCGCTCTCTCCAAAAAGAAAGATGGAGGTAATCAATGAATACAAAGAAGGATTCTTTCCAGGATAAGGTCGAGATCCTCGTCGTAGAGGACAGTCCCAGCCAAGCCGAGAGATTGAAATATTTCCTGGAGCGGGAGGGTTTCAGGATAACGGTCGCCGAGGACGGAAACCAGGCCCTTGCCCTCTTAGGCGAGCTCAGGCCGAGCCTGGTCATCTCGGGTATCATCATGCCGGGGATGAACGGATACGAACTCTGCAAACGGATCAAATCCGATGAACGCACAGGGGATATACCCGTGATCCTGCTGACTTCCCTCACTAGTTCTGAAGAGGTGCTTGAAGGTCTGGCCTGCGGGGCAAACAACTTCATTACAAAACCATACAGTGAGGAATACCTTCTTTCCATCATTGCGAGAATTCTTGCCAGATGGAAGATCCTTAAAAGCGAACGTGTGCGCATTGGAGTGGAGGTCCTTATTGGAGGAAAAAGTCGTTTCATCACAGCAGACCAGCAGCAGATGCTCAGCCTGCTCCTCTCCACTTACGAAGCGGCGGTCCAACGTAACATCGAACTGACACAGGCGCAGGATCATCTGAGATCATTGAACGAACAACTGGATGACCTGGTTGAGGAACGAACTGCCGAACTGAAGGAGCGGGTCAAGGAGATCGAGTGCCTTTATGCTCTTTCGAGTCTGGTCGCAGAACCGTGCAAGTCCATCGACGAGGCCCTGAAGACCGCTGTGGACCTGATCCCTCCAGGATGGCAATATCCGCAGATCACCTGTGCCCGGATCATATTTGAGGGCAGGGAATTCGCGACCGGGGATTTCAGGGAAACACCATGGAAACAATCCGCAGACATCGTGGTCGGAGGGGAAAACGTTGGGACGGTGGAAGTCCGCTACCTGGAGGAAAGGCCCGAACAGGACGAGGGAGTGTTTCTCAAGGAAGAGCGGAATCTGATAAACGACATCGCCAGGCAACTCGGGGTTATGATCCAGCGTGTAAAGGCCGAGGAAAGAGACAGACATCTGAACCTTGTCCTCCGCTCCATTAGGAATGTGAATCAGCTTATAACAAAGGAGAAGGACAGGGACCGGCTGATTCAAGGGGCCTGCGAAAACCTGGTAAAGTCCCAGGGGTTTAAACACGCCTGGATCTCCCTTTTGGATGAAGCCGGCAAACTTATTCGGCCTGCAGAGTATGGTATCGGGAAACCTTTCATGAGATTAAAGGAACGGCTTGAAAAGGGTGATATACCCCTCTGCGCTAAAAGGGCTTTATCAAGTCCGGGAGTCATTGTTATTGAAGACATCGACAAGAACTGCCCCGACTGTCCTATTAGTCCCACTTACCAAGGTCACATATCCATATCCACCAGGCTTGAATATAGGGGGAAGGTCTATGGAATCCTCGCCGCCTCGCTACCTCCTGTATATGCCCAGGAAAAGGAGGATCAGGGGCTGTTTGAGGAGGTTGGGGGAGATATTGCTTTTGCCCTTCACAACATAGAACAGGAGGAAAAACATATTGAAGACAACAGGAAGATATTCGAACAGGAGGAGAGATTTAGGGCGATCTTTGAAGGCGCTGCCGAGGGTATATTACTTGCTGAAACACAGACGATGAAGATTAAATATACCAATCCTGCCATGTGTCAGATGCTGGGATATACTGAAGATGAATTGAAACATATAACCGTGAAGGACATTCATCCGCCGGAGGTCCTGGACCGCGTGACTTCCGAGTTCGAGATATATAAGCAAGAAAATAAACCAATTTTTCGACAGGACATACCCTGTCTGAAAAAAGACGGGACAATAATATACACGGATATTGTTACAACCCCGAGGATTTTTATCAATGGAATCGCTCACAGCGCCACCTTCTTCCTGGATATTACTCTAAAGAAAAAGGCGGAGAAAGATAAAAAGGAGATGGA
>Ga0315541_1000015_pt1 | contig 166769 bp, 155 predicted proteins | sample SalMarSW160190MG_FD_203095 | JGI IMG/M metagenome (GOLD analysis project Ga0315541, IMG submission 203095) | Salt marsh sediment microbial communities from the Plum Island Ecosystem LTER, Massachusetts, United States - Salt Marsh Sediment SW1601-190 ... | reverse complement strand
TTCAAAGCTCCATTTAAGGTTACCAAGAGAATCATGGGCAAATACTTTATTAAACCCGCACGAATATAATGTACCGTCTAAACCTATAACAGGAGGAAACATATCGAGACCCCTAGCCGGAGACTCCCACTTCAGTTTTCCTTCAGGTGTAATCGCATAAAGATGACCATTGAGAGCCGCTACATATAAAGTTCCGCCGTGACCAATCGCCGGAGATGAAATGGAATAAGTTTGATACTTCCATTTCAGTTCACCCTCCGGAGTGAGTGCATAAGTGTGACTTTCTCGAGATGAAAAGTACACGGTTCCGTCGTCTCCTATCGCGGGTGAAGACCATATCATATCATCGGCCTGATATTTCCATTCAAGATTGCCGTCCGGATCAAAGGCGTACAGACAACTGTCTTCTGAACCGATGTATATTGTGCCGTCCTGTCCTATTGCCGGGGATGACATAATCGGACCGCCGGTCTGGTACTTCCACTTGAGCGTACCCGGCCTATCGGTTTTGCACACCGGGATAAGCAAAAGCATTGCAAAAAATGCCAAGATTCTCAGCGCTTTATCCATTTAACAAGCACCTTTTTGAAACACAAAGATCACAAAGCACACAAAGTCGTTAATCAATTCAATATAATCTTTGTGCTCTCTGTGTTCTTTGTGGTTAGTCCTTTCCATCAGTTTCCTCCGCCTGCCCTTCCCGTGTTCTGGTTATCGTGTTGAAACTTTGGCCAGGGGGAGTCGGCAAGCCCTTTTGAATCGCTGCGGATAGCGTAAACGCAGCTGTCCAGTGACCCAACGTATACAGTCCCGTCTGAGCCTATCGCAGGCGAACTGAAAATTTCACTATCAATATCTGCTTCCCATCTCAGAGAACCATCGGCATTTAATGCAATTAACCCTCGATCCTTAGTTCCGATATAAATTGTACCATCTGAACCTACTGCAGGAGATGCAGGAGAAAAAACTCTTAAAGTGCTATCGATTCTATATCGCCATTTCAAATCTCCCGTTGGATTAATCGCCCAGAGGCAGCCATCAGAATTCACATATATTGTTCCATCCGAATCTATCACAGGAGACGCCAACTCGTTCGTAAGAACATGTTGAGGACCAAGCCGGGCTTTAAGCTTTCCTTGAGGCGTAAGAACGTAAAAACCACCCCCATTCGTACAAAAACATATGTTGCTTTCACTATCTATCGCCAAGGGTGCAGTAGTAGTAGGGCACGTATCAGGAACCTCAAAACTCCACTTAAAATTACCCAGAGAATCATGGGCGTATACTTTATTAGATCCCCCCGAATACACCGCACCACCTGCCGCTATAACAGGAGAGAAAATATTCAAACTAGTATCCGGGGAAGATTTCCACTTCAGCTTTCCTTCTGGCGTGATAGCAAAAAGATGAGCATGGATATTCGCAACTAATAGTGTTCTATCATTAGCAATCGCAGGTGATGATACGGACTGGGTCTCATATTCCCATTTCAGTTCGCCATCAGGAGTAATAGCATAAGTATAAGCATCCCATGATGAGATGTATATCGTTCCATCAGCTCCTATGGAAGGTGTAGCGGATATTCCCCCCTCAGTCTTAAACCTCCACTTGAGTTTCCCTTTCGAACTAAAAGCGTAAAGATAACTATCTTTGGAACCGATGTATATTGTGCCGTCCTGTCCTATTGCCGGTGAAGACATAATCGGACCGTCAGTCTTGTACTTCCACTTCAGCGTACCCTGCCCCTCGGATTTGCATCCTGAGATAAGCAAGAGCATTGCACAAAACACTAAGATACGAGATCCTTTATCCATTATCGACTCTCCTTTCCGAAGTGTAGCTCTTCACCCTCCCCCTTATCCCCTGGCCGACAGGGGCACGCTGTCCCGTCGAGGGAGGGGTGAATTTAAGGAAGCCTTTAGTCCTTGAACTAAAAGCCGACCGCCTCAATATCTCCCCCTTGACCGGGGAGAATAAAAGAGGGGGTGAGATCATTAATCTTACCATCCTAAGTCCCTAGATACCGCAACATCTCACGATGTCGTCTTCTTTCCATTTAGTTTCCTCCGCCTGCCCTACCCGTGTTCTGGTTATCGTGGGCATACCTGGGCCAGGGGGATGAAGCAAGGCCTTCAGATCTTGAGTTGACGGCATAGAAATACCCGTCTCCCCCGCCGAAGTAGATAGTCCCGTCGTCTCCGATAGCCGGTGATGAGGTTTTTGCATACCTTCTATCGTTGTTGGTCCGGTTCCTGAATTTCCAGCTTAAAGAGCCGTCTGAGTTCAACGCGATTAAGCAGTCTCTTTCTTGAATATAAATCACACCATCAGAACCGACAACCGGTGACGTTTCATTGAATATACAACTTTCATCTTCATACTTCCATTCTAATGAACCATCCTGATTAACAGCAGAAATCCCATCATTGTCGGATAGCAGATATACGGTTCCTTCCGGTCCTATTACTGGTGATATGTCTTGCACAAAACCCTTGCCTAGTTTCCATTTAAGAGTTCCATCGGGACTTACGGCATAATAATAACCACTCGCAACACCGACGTATACCGTACCGTTTTGATCGATGGCTGGATGACACCACCAGGTTCTTAGTGTACTACGGGATACGTCTTCAAACTCCCACTTTAGCTGCCCGGTTGTATCGATGGCGCAAAAAGGTCCTTCAATGAACCCGACGTATACAGTTCCTTCATCATCTAATGCTGGGACGCAATCTGGGGTAAAACTTCTTCCTGCATCAATTTGTGATATGATGGAACCATCTTCCGGATTGAAAACATAAATCGAGCAGTAACTAACGACACAGACCGAGCCGTCTGCATTTATTACAGGCTGGGATAGATTATCAATTTTGTACTTCCACTTCAATTCTCCTGAACTAGAAAGCGCATATACGTAACCACCGTACCCTGCGAAGATAGTACCGTCATCGCCAACTGAAAGCATCGGCATTGTGTTTTGAGTCTGGTATGTCCATTTGAGTGTTCCGTCTGGATTAAGGGCGTGGATTAAACCGTCATTTGAACCGAAACAAACAGTGCCGTCTCCACATATCACCGGAGAGGACATCATGGTTCCGCCGGTCTTGAACTTCCACTTCAGCGTACCCTGCCCCTCGGATTTGCATCCTGAGATAAGCAGGAGCATTGCACAAAACACCAAGATACGAGATCCTTTATCCATTATCGACTCTCCTTTCCGAACTGTAGCTCTTCACCCTCCCCCTTGCCAGCCTTGGGCTGTCCCGTCGAGGGAGGGGTGAATAACCGGTAGCCTTTAGTCCTTGAACTAAAAGCCAACCTCCCCAATATCTCGCCCTTGACCGTGGAGAACGCCTCTCCGTAAGGAGAGTTAAGAGGGGATGAAATGAAAAATCTTACCATCTCAAATATCCTATACTCCACAGCACCCGATTATATCGTCTTCTTCCCACATCAGCTGCTCGAACGCGGAAACCAGGTCCAGATTCGTAAACCCGGCAAGGTCAATGGAGTTTGACCGGCAGGAGGCGGCGCATCCTCCGCAGCCCTTGCACAAAGCCGCATTTACAACGGCAATCTTCTTTTCATATCCGAGGACTCTCTTCTCCTCAAGTTCGATTGCACCGTAGGAACAGACCTCCACGCAGTATCCGCATCCGATACAGGTTCGTTCATTGACCACCGCGATCTTGCCCTCGGCCTCAATGTGGTCTTTATTGAGGATGAGGAGGGCTCTTGCGGCAGTTGCCGAAGCCTGCGCGATCGCTTCGTCAACGAATTTCGGCGCATGGGCTAATCCTGCGAGGTAGACGCCGTCGGTGGCGAAATCAACCGGGCGAAGCTTCATGTGCGCTTCGAGGAAGAACCCGTCCTCGTTCAAGGACACCTTGTAAAGCTGGGCCAGAATCTTGTTGGACTCTTTCTCGGCCACGATGCCGGTGGAGAGAGCGATAAGATCAGGCGAGAATTCGACCTCTCGACCAATCAACTCATCCATGATGCGAACGGTCAACTTGCCGTCCTTGCGCTCGACCACCGGTTCTGCCCCTTCATCAAATCTCAGGAAGATGACGCCCTTCTCGCGCGCCTTCTCGTATGCAAGTTCCTTGAGTCCGTAGGTTCTGAGGTCCCGGAACATGATGATGACTTCCGTGTCCGGGAAGCGTTCCTTGATTGTCAGCGCATTTTTCACCGCATCGGTACAGCACACCCGGGAGCAGTAGGGATGCTCCTGATTGCGGGAACCCACGCACTGGATCATCACCACGGTCTTGGCCTTGAAATCGCCGTTTGCCAGAGAATGCTCCAACTCACGCTGGTGGATAACCTGTGGGTCTGCGGAGAGGTATTCGTCAGGTTTGGGCCGGTATTCTACAGCACCGGTGGCTACTATCGTCGCACCGTGCTCGATGACCTCACCATTGGAAAGCGTGGTCTTGAAGCTTCCCACAAACCCTTCCACTGAGGCAACTTCGGTTTCTTTAAATATCGTAATATTGGGGTCTTCGGAGACCTGAGCGATGAGTTCGGCAAGGAAGACCTGCGCGTCCTCTCCGACAAGCGTCTTGGTAAGATGAGTGAGGTTGCCGCCCAGATGATCGGATTTCTCGACAAGGACGGTCTCAAAACCTGCCTGTGCAATGGTTTTTGCAGCAGTCATCCCTGCCACTCCCCCGCCGATGACTAATGCCCGCTTGGTGACCGGCAATTCGATATTTGGAAGGGCCTTAAGCCTACTCGCCTTGGCCACCGCCATTCTTACTAAATCCTTGGCCTTCCCGGTGGCTTTTTGTGGTTCGTGCATGTGCACCCATGAGTCCTGGTCGCGTATGTTGGCCATCTCGAACAGGTATTTATTCAACCCGGCCTCACGGATGGTGGACTGAAACAGCTGCTCGTGGGTTCTAGGCGTGCAAGCCGAGACAACAACGCGATTTAGACGGAATTGTTCGATAATTTCTTTAATCTTCTCCTGGGTATCCGAGGAGCAGGTGTAGAGGTTCTCGGTGGCAAACACCACGTTGGGAAGGGTCTTGGCGTAGGCGACCACCTCGGGCACGTTGACCACCGAGCCGATGTTGATCCCGCAGTGACACACGAACACGCCCACGCGCGGCGGCTCGGTGAATACGTCGCGCTCCAGTGGCAGATGCTTTACCTTGACCTCGGTGTTGCGGGCATCGCCCAGGAGTCCCTGAACGATCCCAGCGGCGCCAGAGGCCTGGGCTACGCTTTCCGGGATGTCCTTGGGTGACGAAGCAGCCCCGGCAACGAACACCCCGTACCTTGAGGTAAGCATGGGCGCAAAGGTGGAGGTTTTGACGAAACCCTGATCGTCCAGCTCTATGCCGAGCGCTCTTGCGAGCTTTTCAGAGGATTTGGGAGGCTCCAAACCCACCGATAATACGACCATATCAAAGTTTTCTGTATTAAGCCTGCCGTCATCGGTCTCATAAGTTAATGAAACTTCGCGGGTTTGGGGATCTTCCGTGACCTTTGCCACCCTGCTTCGCACGTAGCGCACCCCGAACTGGTTCTTAGCCCGGTCAATATATTTATCAAAATCCTTTCCATAGGCGCGTAAGTCCATGTAGAAGATGGTCTTTTCCATATCAGGTGCGTGCTCTGCGGCGATGATTGCCTCCTTGGTTGCGTACATGCAGCACACGGACGAGCAGTAGGGGCGGTTTATGTGCCGATCACGACTGCCTACACACTGAATCCAGGCGATTTTTCCGACCTCTTTGCCGTCGGATGGACGCAGGATGTGCCCGGCAGTAGGGCCGGATGATGACATAAGCCGCTCGAATTCGATACTTGTGAGTACGTTCGGGTATCGCCCGTAGCCGTATTCGCTGAGGAGGGCTGCGTGGAACTCGTCGAACCCTGGAGCTGAAATGACAGCACCGACTTCAATCCGGGTATCTTGATCCTTGTCGTTGTATCTTACCGCGTTGGGCGGGCAGATGTTGGCGCAAAGCCCGCAGCCTATGCACTTATCCTTGTCTATCGCATACGCCAGGGGCACGGACTGCGGATATGAAATGTAGGCGGCGCGGCGCTCGGACAGTCCCTCGTTGTAGGAGTCTATGGCAGATACCGGGCAGTGCACGGCGCAAAGATTACATGCGGTGCAGGCTTCGATATCGATGTAACGCGCGTGCTTGCGAAGCTTGGCTATAAAATTACCGGCAGAGCCCTCGAGACCGACCAGTTCGGTGTTGGTGATGATGTCTACGTTCAGGTGGCGACCGGTGTCAACCAGCTTGGGTGAAAGGATGCACATGGAGCAGTCGTTGGTGGGAAAGGTTTTATCGAGCTGGGCCATGACCCCGCCGATGGTGGGTTTTGAGTCTATGAGATAGACCTTGATTCCGCCGTCGGCCAGATCGAGCGCGGCCTGGATTCCGGCGATGCCGCCGCCGACTACTAATGCCGCGCCTTTACCCATTAACAATCTCCCCGAGGATATGTTTCCGTAGGGGCGACGCATGCGTCGCCCCTACCTTTCTGCGTAATCTGTGGTTTATTCGACATTTCGAATGACCCCCTAACCATCGGTAACCTCTACGTACAAGGGGCGTTCGTGCTCTATGCGGTCGAAACTGGCCCTGGTCTCGCGCTCAAGCTCTACGATCAACTCGAACACCCGGTGGGCGCCAAGACCGGTCGCCTGAGCAACCTCAACTGCGGAACAAGGCTCTTTAAGATTTTCCAGAATCAGCCCCTTCTCGTATTCCTCTCGAAGTATATGCTTGATCATTGTATCGTAGTCTTGCGGATCTAACTTCTCATCGAACACGTTGCCCTTGCGCACAAGCTCAAGCTCCTTGGATAACGTCCAGCGCACCGGCTCGGAGGAGGCCACCCTTTTCATGGCGGCAACCCGTAACACAAGTTCCGGCCTGTCAGATACTTGAGAGGGCAAATCTCCAATCTCCTTTATCTTACTGCAGAAGGATTCAATCTCATTTTTAAGCCCCACCGCATCGGTGGTGTCGGCATGAGCAAACCCGATACGCTCCGGATTGAGCCCGGCGATCTGTAAAAGCTCTTTGAAGTGATTGATCCGGGATACGGCATGATGATTGCCTGATTCGTAGTGACAGTCACCCAGGGGACACAGGGCAAAAAAGATTCCGTCAGCGCCATTAGCAAGTGCCTGGACCCCGTCAGTCATGTCGAACCTGGCAGAACAGCGCAGGTTGATGAAGGTGATGTCGGCTGAGTAGGACATACGCTGCATACCGGCGTAATCGAGCGCGAACCCTGCCCAGTCGCAGGTGAAGCCGAGGATTTTCACGAGTTCCCCCAAGATTCTATCTGAGCCCGAATGGTCTCACTAGACTTGATGGGGTCAAAGATGGCGAAAACCGGGCATCCGGCGATGCACAAACCACATAACGTGCAGAATCTTGGCGATATACGAGCTTTATGACCGGTATCGGTTCGCTCTAAGATAGGAGCACCGTAAGGACATACCGCGGCACAGTAGCCGCATCCGATGCAGGCCTCTTCATCTATCTGAGCGGCTGGCAGACGCTTTGATTTTGCGTCAAACATCGCCTTGATGCGTGCGGCGACCACGAACGCGTGGTTTATGGTTTCTTCCATAGGCATTGGAGCATGAGCGCCGCCGACCACAAAGATGCCGGGGTGCACAACGTCTCTGGAACGAATTCTAAACCTGCGCTGGACAAGGTAGCCATCGGTATCCATCGGTATTCTAAGAAGTTGTGCAATTTCCTCAGGCAAGCTGCCGACAAGTTTGCCAAGTTTCACGATAGCGCCTCCCCAACCCGTAACACCCGTACCCCTACGGGGCATTTTCACTATTACTCGGAGCTTGCGCTCCGGTCGCAAGGACATAACACCCGTAACACCCGTAACACCACCTGGGATACTCCCTCTGATGATTTCGATGTTATGTTTTTCCGCACTTTCCTTGAACCCTTCGGGAAGAACCACAGATTCGGGCACAAAGAAGACGATTCGTTCCTCAGGCTTTTCGTGACGCAGCATTACCGCATCCCACAGCGCGGTCTCCAGAAGGAAGGGATGAACGTTCTCTTTCACCTCGAACGCCATCGGCCCCCGGAAATTACCCCTATCGCGCCACCGGTACTCAAACTCAAACAGATTGCCGCCCACCTCGCGGATACCGGTGGCCACAACAATCGCCCCAACCTCCTCCTCGACATCGTTGGAAAGCTTCACTCGGTAGCCGTGCAGCGATTCGGTAAGCTCCACAAGCTCGGTCTGTTGGTAAACCGTTACGTGAAGTTCGTCCTGTAACTCGTTGTAAAGCCTGTGCAAAAGCTTTTCAGAATCCTCGCCCGATGGCCACACCGTACGGGTTCTACGAAGTGTTCCGCCCAGGCGGTTTGTCTTCTCGATTATGGTAACGTCACACCCCTGCTCGGCCAGCGCACGGACGCAGGCCAGCCCGGCAGGACCCGCACCGATGACTAGAACCCGGTGGAGCAGGTCGAGCTCCCACTCGGCTTGATCAGGTGGACGGGTGGATAATTCAGCCAGGCCCATGGAAAGCAGACGTTGAGCCTTGGCTGTCGCCTCGGTTTGATCATCATGGACCCAGGCGCACCGCTCCCGCAGGTTTACGAGCTGATGAGGGTTTGATCCTGCCAACTCTCTGAAGATAACCCCATGGGTTCGCTCATCGCACGCGCCGAACAGGAGGGTACCTTGGACACCGGCGAGCCTTTCGCGGGCAGCACCGTCGCACAAAGCGCTAAGTATTTCTATTGATTCGACTTGCGAGACGGAGTTAAAGTGTTTTTTCAACTTTTCGAGATCGATCTTTTGCCCCAACTCGCATCCTTGGCATAAGAAAATTTTAACCTTCTCCATCACCTCCTCCCTCTGGGGTCCCCAGCCGGATGCGAAGCAGACGGATGGGGTGTATTATCGGGGTCCCCGCGGCGTTGGGAACCAACGGCGTGGGGTAAATTGTCGGGGCCCCCGCGAAGAGACGAAGTATCTTCGTGGGGTGTAAGATTCATTTCTCCGCAGATAGAGCATTCGGGAGCCTCGTAATCGTATGGATGTTTATGAACACCTGGCATGGGCTTGGAGACGTCTTTAAGACTTATGGCCGCGGTCGGGCAGATGTAGACGCAGGTTCCGCATCCAATACAGCGTTCCGACTGGCGCTCAATGGGCGGACCCACGCGGCGTTCTGCACCCCTGCCGATGAATCCGATGGCATCAGCACCTACAATTTCCCTGCAGGCGCGAACGCAAAGCCCACAAAGTATGCAGTTATCGTTCTTTATTAAAGGGTAACGGGAACGCTCGATACCGTATTCGGCTGCCAGTTTCCGGATAACCGGTGCGTCCGGAGCGCGGGCAAGCAGGAGTTCGAGCACGGCTTTCCGATTGCGGGTTACCCGTTCGGTCGAGGTTTTGACCTCTATACCGGGCGCAACCTCATAGATACATGAAGTTACGAGTCTCGTGCGTTTGCCCACAGTGACTTCAACAAGACATAACCTGCATACCGCGTAAGGTTCCAACGCCTCGTGATAGCATAGGGTGGGGATATTGATTCCCTCTCTTCTCGCCACCTGCAGGATGGTTTCTCCTTTGTAGCCGACCACTTCCTTGCCGTCAATGGTAAATTTGGCTTCACCTGACCACTCTTGATGACTCACAGCACTATTTCCCAGTCATTGCACGTCAAAACGTTAACCCTGATTTCAAGAGGTGTGTTACGGGTGTTATGGGTGTTACGGGTGTTACGGGTGTGTTACGGGTCATACTAAACCTTCCGCACCGCGTCGAATTTGCACACATCGTAGCAAACCCCGCACTTGATACACTTGTCCTGATCGATAACGTGTAATTTCTTCACCTTACCTGCGATGGCGTGAACCGGACAGTTCTTTGCGCATAAGGTGCAGCCGGTGCATTTATCGGTAATCTCGAACTTGATAAGGGCGGTGCAAACACCGGCCGGACAACGTTTCTCACGTATATGCGCAAGATATTCGTCTCTAAAGAACCTCAGGGTGGAAAGCACCGGGTTGGGTGCGGAGCTGCCCAGGGCACAGAGCGATGAATCCTGCATCACCTTGCCCAGCTCTTCCAGAAGGTCGAGGTCCGACTCCTTACCCTGGCCTTTAGTGATTCGGTCGAGGATCTCGTAGGTCTGGTTCAGCCCTTCCCGGCAAGGCACGCACTTGCCGCAGCTTTCATCCTTTAAGAACCCGGTAAAGAATTTTGCCACGTCCACCATACAGGTATCTTCATCCATCACGATCATGCCGCCCGATCCCATCATCGAGCCTGCTTCCCACAGCTTGTCAAAGTCAACCTCGAGATCGAGCAGGCTTTCGGGTATGCAGCCGCCTGAAGGACCGCCGGTCTGGATCGCCTTGAACCGCTTATCACCCGGGATGCCGCCTCCGATCTTGTACACGATGTCGCGCAGCGTGATGCCCATCGGCACCTCAACCAGACCGGAGTTGTTCACGTTGCCTACGAGTGAAAATATCTTGGTTCCCTTCGATCCCTCGGTTCCGATGGACGCGAACCAGTCGGCCCCCTTGTTGATGATCAAGGGCACGTTGGCCCAGGTCTCAACGTTGTTGAGCACGGTGGGCATGTTGTATAGTCCGTGCTCTGCGGTATGGATGTATTTGGGGCGCGGCTCGCCCGGTCTGCCTTCGATCGAGGCCATAAGTGCCGTTGATTCGCCACATACAAACGACCCTCCTCCACGCTCGATTCGCATCCTGAAGTCAAAGCCCGAGCCTAAGATGTTCTCGCCAAGAAGCCCGCATTCCTCGGCGTCCTCAATGGCCTTGCGGAAGAATTGGACGGCCAGGGGATACTCCTCGCGCACGTATATGTAGCCTTCGTTTGAACCTACCGCGTAGCCGCCGATGATTACCCCTTCCAGCACCGAGTGAGGGTTGCCTTCAAGCAGGCTTCGGTTGGAGTAGGCTCCTGGGTCGCCCTCGTCCGCGTTGCAGAGCACGTATCTGCGCTCACCTGGGGCGTTGCGCGACGACTTCCACTTCCGGGCAGCAGAAAATCCGCCGCCTCCACGGCCGCGCAGGCCTGCCTTGCGAACTTCTTCAATGACCTCGTCCGGCTGCATCTTAAAAAGCGCCCTGGCAAGGGCCGCATAGCCGCCGATCCGGATGTAATCCTCTATGGATGTAGGATCGATGTTCACGTTTTCCCCGAAGATAATCCGGGTCTGGTTACCGTAGAAGGGCACGTCGCGCTCAAACGTAATCCGCTCACCTGTGGACGGATAGGTATAGAGCAACCGCTCAATGGGTTCGCCTTTGATGATGGTTCGCTCAACGATCTCAGCCGCGTCCTCTGGCTTGACGTGACAGTAAAAGATACCTTTAGGGCGGATAACCATCACCGGTCCCTGCTCGCAGAACCCGTGACATCCTGTGGAAAGGATTTTCACCTTGTCTTTGAGATTGTGTTTTTCGAGTTCGGCTTCCAGCATCTGTTTGAACGGGATGGTCCTGGAGGCCCGGCAGGCGGTGCCGGTGCACAGTGCTATGGTGTTCTTATTCGGATCATAGGCTGCGCGGATCCCGGCACGCCACGCATCCAGATCTTCAGGGGAAGCCAGATACCTACTCATACTTCTTAATGGTCGTCTCGATCTTGGACTTATCCATGTGGTAGTAATCCTCGTTCACCACCATCACCGGAGCAAGAGCGCAGCATCCCAGGCAGTTAACAGCGTCAAGGGTAAAGCGATTATCCGAGGTGGTTTCGCCTTTCTTGATACCAAGCTGTCTCTCTATTTCATTCTGGATACCCATGCTTCCGCGAACGTGACACGCCGTGCCGTGACATACCCGTATGTGGTGGCGCCCCATTGGTTCGAGCCGGAAACAGGTATAGAACGTGGCGATGTGGTAGACCTGTCCTATGGACACACGCAATCGGGCCGCAACCTGACGCATGGCGGTCTCGGGAAGGCAGCGGTAACGCACCTGAATCTTCTGAAGTGCGGCTATGAGCGACGCCCTCTTCTCTTCCACTTCGTTAAGGATGGTATAAGCGTTTTCGCTCACCAACCCTTTCGGCTGACCCATTGACGCAAATTCTACACGGTTAGCAGGGAATGTCAAGAAAACCACATGATCCGCCAGCGCCTCAACGGTTTGTCAAGCCTTGTCTCCCGCTGTGAGCCGTTCCACTTTGCAATTTGCAATGCGCGCGTCAGCGCGCCCCCCCTCCGTCGTTGCGAGGAGCGTAGCGACGAAGTAATCTCTTGCGATCTTTTCTCGCTTGCGAGAAAAGGAGCATTAAAGGTAAGGTGATATGACGGGGCTAGGGGGTTAATCTATGCTTCTCAAAAATGTAATTAATTCTTTATAGACGCGTTTAACGAATTCAATTTGCCCCTGCCCAACATCTACACCGTGAATGGCGGCTGTAGAAATCTTATACACATATTCAATAGTTCTCAAATACTTACCTTCTAACTCCTGAATCATCCTAATCTTTTTGTAGAAAGGAACTCTTCGTTCTCTTAAATCTTCTTGGTATCTATGCATCCAAATTCGGTTCAATTCCTTTTCTATTTCATAACGTACAGAAAAGAGAAACTTATTTTCCTCTGGAACTCTCAGCAGCTCTTCAGGAGGGTACGTAAGTTTCTTGCTTTTGACCGCCTTCAGAAAAGCCTTTCCTTCTTCAGACAATTCGGTTCCACTGGGAAGATTAAAGATATTCACATCATGCCTGATATCTATAACATTCTGAACAGCAAGTCTTAAGTTCAATATCTGGTCTTTGACTTCCGTTTTTAGTGTTTCGATCTCCCTCTTTAACTTTACTCCTAGGATGTTCACCTCTTGGAAGAGTGGAGTCAGAAATAGTGCTACTCCAACCAAAAAAACTACGATGTCTATTGCCGTAGCCTCACCACTCATAAACGCTTTGAACCTAAACCCCACAAATGTCCCTGCTCCTGCAAGCAATACTCCCCAAATAACATATTTTAACCAACTTGGAAACTTCATAACTTACCCTCAGCCAATTAGCAACTCCTCTGCTAAAAAGCGTTCTACCTCTTCAATTATGGTTTTTACATCATCGGAATTGTATTCATCAAACTTCCCATGTGCAGCTGAATTCCCCACCGTAAGCCAAAATTGTACCCTTTTCCATCGTGGTTGTCCATATCTATTTGCCTTCCAAAGTTGATCGTTCAATACAGTGGCCTTCTTTGTATAGTCTAAATTCTCCTTTCGTGCTATTCTTCTCAAGGAATCTTCAACTACAACTCGTGCTAAAACAGCCGCAGGGTCCTTATAACCCTTCTTATTTAACTCCCTTGCTTGTTCCAACATAGAATCAAAAATCTCACCAGCAATTAAAAACTCCTGTCCAATTAAAAATCCTCCTTCTAAATCATCCAATGCTCCAACCAATAAACCTTTTATGGACTTAAATTCATTTATAAAGTCTACTCTTCTTTCCAAAAGCTTAGAAAGTTTTTTGAAGTGTTGACTTTCTGTTCCAAAAGTTATTGTGACGATATTCGTTGTCTTCGTCAACCAAGAATGTAATCTTTCAAGATCTGGGATATAATTCACTATTCCAATCTTTGCGGTGCTTTCAATTTCCTGCCCTTCCTCAATTAGCTGTTTCATACGTTCGGCATAACGTTTGTATTTAGGGTTCAGCACTACATCCTCCTCATAATACCCAACTATACACCTTTTTACGCCTCATGTCAAGCCTTAAAGGCGACTTAAGTTGTAGGTGCCTGTTTCAGCTCCTTAATATTTGTCAATTCTTTGTCGCAGATGGTCACCAAGCTCTGTCAACCAATATTCATTTTTTCCAAAATCTACGTTGACAAACCCGGAACCATAAAGCATAGTTATTGAACCTTTGACAGCAGAATCAGGTAAATTCGTGTCTTGAATTTTCATCCTTACATTCATTGCAATATCTGTTAGCGTCATTCGACCAGTACCGCTGAGTGTATTAACTATATTCTTGGATATATTTGTCGCAGCAAAGAATCGTACTAAAGCGTTTTCAAAGGTAGTTGGCCTGCTTTCCGGAAATTCTGAAGCATTAATTGTGTCTCTGTGTGGATGTATTCTCTTAAGCAGTCTGTCTCTTATAGTTTTTTCCCTGCGTTCTTTCAACATGAGAATTAAGAATACAACAGTCAGTATATACCCCAGTATTCCAAGGAGTACACCAAGAGTCTGCATTTTATCCTCCTACTTTGAGTTTATAACATGAACTATACGAATTTTTTTAACCTTGTCAAGCCCCCACCCCATCTCCTTGACTCTCCCCCATCCTTTTACCCCAGACATCCGCCGTGAGCTATTCGCTGTCAGCCGTAAGCCGCTCCATTTTGCTCCGAAGGATGACGCTTGCGGAATAATTTGATATTTGACTTTTGCATTGGCGACGCAGTCGCGCCCTTGACTCTCTCCCCTATCTGGTTACAATGACGACTACATGTTTGGAACGGTGCTTATAATACTCATCGCGGGCGCGGTTGCGATTCTTGCGGCAATGCGTTTTATCGCCGCCGTTAGGAAGCTGGCCAGCCGCGAGCCCGACACCCGTAACACCCGTAACACCCGCAACACCCATAACACGCATAACACGCATACGTCCTCCGAACGCTGCGGCACCCGGCGCCAGGACAAGCCGCCGCTGGTGTTCTGGACCGTTGCTTCGCCCCTGCTTGCCGCCGCCTGCCTAACCGTTATCCTGCTGATGCTTTAAACCACCCCACAAGATCGCTTTGCGCTCTTGCGTGGACCCCGAATAAATACTCCACGACGGTACCGGTAAATTTCCATTTCCCATTTTGCATTTTGATATTTGACTTTTGCATTGGCGACGAAGTCGCCTCCCTGCCGATAATCTAATCCCCCCTACCCCCCTTATCGAAGGGGGGCTACCTATAACGTCCCCCTTTTTAAGGGGGAGACAGGGGGATCTGTGCACTTTGCATTTTGACCGTAGGACGACGCTTGCGGAGTATATTTGAAATGCGCGCGTCAGCGCGATTTTGTCCACCTTTTGACCACCTTTTGACCACCTTTTGTCCAGCTTTTTTTGAGTGTTACGGGGTGTTACGGGTTGACTTTTGCCCCTTTTCGGCGTAGAATAGGCTAAAAAATGGAGGCGAAAATGGCCGAAGAGTACTTAAACTTCATTGGAGGAAAGTGGGGTAAGTCCAAGTCAAATAAGACTTTCGAGAACCGCAACCCTGCGGATACGTCGGACCTGGTGGGCACTTTCCAGCTATCTTCACAAGATGACGTAGATGCGGCAGTTACAGCCGCCCAGGCCGCCTATCCTGCCTGGCGAGATACTCCAGCACCGGAGCGCGCGGATTATATGTATCGTGTTGCCAATAAGTTACGCGAACGCAAAGAGGAGCTGGCGAAGCTCATGACTCGCGAGATGGGCAAGGTGCTCGCCGAAACCCGGGGCGACGTGCAGGAAGGCATTGACACCGCCGACTTCGCCGCAGGCGAGGGCCGCCGCATGCACGGGCAAACCGTCCCCAGTGAATTAAGGAACAAGGCGGCCTACGTTATCCACAGACCCATGGGCGTGTGGGGCCTGATTACCCCGTGGAACTTTCCGGTGGCCATCCCCACCTGGAAGACGTTTCCTGCAATAACCACCGGTAATACGATAGTTATCAAACCGGCTACCTACACTCCGGCCTGCACCGCAAAGCTGATGGAGATTCTGGACGAAGCAGGCATCCCCAAGGGCGTGGTCAATTATGTTACGGGATCAGGCGGAGTGGTAGGCGAGCGGCTCATCAACCACCCGGACGTCAAGGGCATAAGCTTTACAGGTTCGTCAGAGGTAGGCAAGCGGATTGCGGAGGTCACCGGCAAGACCCTGAAGCGGTGTTCGCTGGAGCTTGGCGGCAAGAACGGCCAGATCGTGATGGACGATGCAAACCTGGAACTTGCGTTGGACGGCGCTCTGTGGGGCGCGTTCGGCACCACCGGCCAGCGCTGCACCGCGACTTCGCGGATCATTGTCCAGAAAGGGGTGCACGACGAGTTCTTGGCCGAGCTGGTAAACAGAGCCAAACAGATCAAGATCGGCAACGGGCTGGACGAATCGGTCCAGATGGGCCCGCTGGTCTCCGAGGCACAGCTCAAGACGGTTGAGTCTTATGTCCAGATTGGAATTGACGAAGGTGCGGCGTTAGTCGTCGGAGGCCACCGCCTCACTGGCGGCGACTTCGATAAGGGCTTCTTCCACGAGCCGACGATATTCGACCAGGTAACACCAAATATGCGCATCGCCCAGGAGGAGATATTTGGGCCGGTGCTTTCGGTGATTACGGTCAAGGACCTTGAGGAGGCGATCGAGGTGCTGAACGGTACGGTTTACGGGCTGTCTTCTTCGATCTACACCCAGGACGTTAACCGAGCGATGCGGGCGATTGAGCGCATCGAGACCGGCATAACCTACGTGAACGGCCCGACTATAGGCGCGGAGTGCCACTTGCCCTTCGGCGGGGTCAAGGAAACCGGCAACGGACACCGCGAGGGCGGCTGGACCGCGTACGAAATCTTCACCGAGATGAAGACGGTTTACATTGATTACTCGGGCAAGCTCCAAAGGGCGCAGATAGATAATAAGTAAATCCCCTCCCCCTTTGTCCCCCTCCACCAAGGAGGGGGATGGAGCGAAGCGACTTGCGATCTTTTTACCGAAGGTAAAAAGGAGCATTGAAGCGAGCTCAGATCAATAATAAATAGGAATTTATCCGCAGATTTCGCAGATGACGCAGATTAAACGTAGGGGCCGGTTTTTAAACCGGCCCGAAATTTAGTTATGAAGGCATCTCCTTGTGTTCTTTATAACCAAGTACGTAAGCAGGTGAAGTGTAGAGAGGTACCCCTTCTTCTTCCACCGATAGGAATACTTCGGCCCAGTCCTGACCTTCAGAATACAGTTGTTCCACTCTATCAAAGAACGCGGGGTTGTATCTTTGGCCAAGAAATACGCGCCGCCCTTTGTCAAAATCGTCCACATAGGTCAGAATGAATGTGGACTGACAATGGAAACACTTGAGGGTGTTTCCACCTAAGGCTTTCAGCTTGCCTCCCTTACACTCTTGGTAAGGACATTCCTTACCTTCAAAGTCTTTAGCTGGCATTTCGCCTCCTTTGTTTTATCCGGGCCGACCTTGAGGTCGGCCCCTACGTGTTTTCATATATTTGCGACTGACATCCATCACGTATCTAATAAATTCCAGGGTGCTTTTGAAGTCTTCGGGGTCAGCGGGCTGACGTATCTGTACCTCCGGATTAGGACGCCCGTCCCACGTTCTGTCAATAAGCCCTGACCAGCGCCGATCAAGGTTGGATTTGGCCCACTCGGCCCCTGCGCGTTTGGATCCGGGGTAACCGTTATAGAGGTCGTGCAACATACGGCAGTAGCTTAGGACGATGAATGTTTGATAAAACCTGTTGTTGTATTGCTCGGGTTCGGCCAGTATCTGGCTACCCCAACCGCTTATCGTCTCCAGGATCTCACGGCGCAACGTCTCGACAGGGATAGAGTCTACGAGAGTGACAGGCAGAGGCCCGGCCAACCTAACCCCGTACTCGCGTACCGTCCACCGGACAAGAACCGTATTGCAGTGCAGAGACCTCTCAAGCACGCGGTGTCCATTGTCCAGATACCAGAGCTTTCTGCCACTCTGGGAATAATCCTTAAGGATACCCGCTGGAAAATAGCTTCCTTCCAGGTGCTGTGCCCACGGGCAATCAAGTTCGTAGATTGCCCCGTGCATGACCTGCAGAGCACTAACTTGATCGGCTGAAAGCTCTTTGCCGATGACTACGATGAAATCAACATCGCTGTGGATATCAAAATCACCTAGAGCAAAAGAACCCTGCAGATAGGCACCGATGAAGTTATCGACCAGAACGGCCTCGATGCCCGTCACCAGTTGGTGTAACACCTCGTTAAGATCAGGATAAGGTGTCGGAACTCCTGGATTGGATCGTGTCATAACTGGATACTATTCCTGCACGTACGGCATTCATTGTTAAGTTGAGGGTCTATTCCTGCTTTCATATGCGTAATATAACCGAACTTCTTCCTGGGTCAATACCCATCTAAGGGATCCGTTCGATCTGCGTCATCTGCGGATAAAAAAAGACCGCCCTTTCAGACGGCCTTTGAGTGTATAATAAACTTGCTACCTAAGGAACTTGGACACGAAAGGCGAGGTTTCGCCCCTGCGCATGAAGTGGCCTGACGGGCCTTCGCCCAGGAACTCGGAGAACCAGGACTCGTGCTCTATCTCTTCGTGCAGGATGGAGAGTGACAAATCGTAGGTCCGGTGGTCCTTGCCCGCTGTCATGTTGCATATCTCGGTATAACCACGCACTGCGCACCGCTCGGCGCCTACGAGCACCTTAAGTATCGCATTGACGTCCCTTGGGTCCTTGGGAAGATGGGCTGCGCCGCAAGCTGAAAGGTCGTGGAACTCCTTCATGTCGTCTGGCAGCTTGCCGCCCAGTTCGTAGATACGTGGTACAAGGGCCTCAAAGTGGTTGCGATCCTCAACTCGCGCCACCTCGGCTATCTCCTTAAGGGTCTCTCCGTCCAACCCGATAAGGTTGGCACGAAGGATGGTATAGTAATAATAGGTGGTAAGCTCGGCAGCTGCGTTCTTTACGAGAAGATCCAAGAGCTTGTCAACGTCCACGCCTGCCTTTTCCACCATCTCTCTGGCTACTTTGGCCATTTTTTCTCCTTTCTATAAGGATGATTGTGCGTTATAGGGGGTCGCTATCCTTATCCGCAAAGATTATAGGATCAATTCAGAAGGTGTCAAGGTAAGCGTGTCAGCTTTGTAAACCTGAAAGTTATACTTAATAAAAAATGGTAAAGTGCAGCCTTTATGAGTCTACTACCAAAACTTCAACCCACTCTCTCTATGCTTTGGAGAAGGAGACACAGACAAGAGTGTCTGCGCTACACGCCTCGCAACTAGCGCCTCGTTGCTCTGCAAAATCCCCCCTACCCCCCTTAAAAAGGGGGGCTTTGAGAGGCCTCCCTTATCAAGGGAGGTGGCCGAAGGCCGGAGGGATTCTTATTAAGGGGGATAAAGGGGGATCAGATTGAGAAGAGCGTTCGAAAGGGCGGCCTTACTTATTTATTATAATTTCTCACCAGCCAACCCATGTCGCATTGCTGGTATTCTGGTTATCATGATACATTTTAGGCCAGGATGAATTTGCTAATCCTTGAGATTCACTGTAAATCGCGTAAAGAAACCCATCGTTTGCCGCAACGTAAATCACACCTTCTGAAGTAATTGCTGGCGACGAAAAGTATGTCGCTCCTATATTCACACTCCATTTTAGAATAGCAACGGGCCCTATTGCATAGAAATTCCCATCGGGTGAACCAAAGTATACTGCACCATCAGAACCTATAGTCGGAGAGCTGCAAACCGGAACGTTATATGTCTGGAATTTACCGCTTGATTCGTCTAAGCACATAAGTTGGTTTTTAGCTCCGAAATAAACCCTCCCACTTTGATCTACAGAAGGAGAATAAACGATTGCATCCTGAGATAATTGGTAGGCTGTGCGCATGCTTCCATCGTGATTAATAACTATCAAATGGTATTCCCAGTACTCATCCGGCTCCTCACCAAACACACTAAAGGAACCGTAGTAGATTTCACTGTCCGAATCAATCGAAGGAGAGGTAACGAATGGCCCCCACGACATATAATTTAAACTCGTGTAAGGTATCCATGCAGAATACCGCCATATTAATTCGCCATCAGGACTCAAGGCATATAGAGGACAACCCCTATCATAAGCAGAACAGTATATCGTACCCTCCCCTCCAACTGCAGGAGAATTGAAATCATAATATCGGGCATCAACAATATTGTATGTCCATTCCAAATTGCCGTTGGGATCCAATGCATAGAGATTTCCATTGAAAGACGGTAGGTATATGTCTCCTGATAATGCAATTGCAGGTACGCCGCCTGCTTCAACGGGATAGCTCCAATTCTCTTGGCCATCTGAATCGATCGCCTTTAACGCACTACTGGTACCCACATAGATTGTACCGTCGGGCCCTATCGTTGGTGACGTAGGTTTCGTTCCCACATTGTATTTCCATTTCATGCTCCCATCCGGATTTATAGCATAAAGGTAGCCTTCATTATTCGTACAATAAATAACTCCGTCTAATACAATTGCCGGTGAATATCCGTCATAGGAACGTTCTCCACCTCCGTAATCCCATTCTCCTATTTCATACTTCCACAACACATTCCCTGGCTTGACGGTATCGGGGATATAAACGTAGGCGTTTAACTCAACGGTGTCGCCTTCTTCGACGGTAACATCTCGTACCCAATCTTTGTAATCTTCACGAACCAGTTTGACTGTATGGTCACCCGCTTCAACCTCAAGCAGGCAGTTGGTGACCTCGCCGGTGAGACTGTCGTCAAGGTAAACCTCCGCGCCCTCGGGGGTTGATTGAATTGAGATCCAGCCCACCTCGCTTCTCTGACATACGATTAACGCTAAGGCGATCAAGACTGTCACTATCGGGAATAGCTTCTTCATCATTCCTCCTTCCTCCTAGTTAACTATACCCCTCTCCTACCCTATGTCAAGTGTAAAGAAGGATCAATGTGTCCCCTCCCCCTATCCCCCTCCACCAGGGAGGGGGAAATCTGCGTCATCTGTGGTTTTATTCTTCCCGGTGTTTGTCGGCGATCAGTTCACCGTTAGCACCCACGTTCTCCGGCGGGTTCTCGCGGATGAGAACGATGATATCCTCGATCTCGTAAACCGATACGGCAACTTCGGTCAGCTCTTTGACCAGACGTCTCTTTTTCTCGACGTCTATCGGCGGGCCGTCTACCTGAATTAAAGGCATCTATCCTCCTTGTATTTGCAAGCATAAGCATCTCGCCTGCTTACCTGTAGAGCTTATTAAACCTCTCCCTTGCAAGCCCCATCATCTCGTGGCTTTCCCAGACCTTCAGGCCGGTCAGCAAAAACCCTGCCTTCTCGTATAGCCGGAATGCCGGCGGGTTATCCCTGTGAGGAGGCACGACTAAAAGCTCGCAGGAGGCTTTGGCAAATATCAGCTCAACGATCATCCGCATACCCTGAGTACCGATACCCTATCCCCAATAACGAGATAGAAGCTTGATGTCGGTCATAAGGCATCTCACACCTTCAGGCTTTCGCCAGTCGCCGACCTCGAACCCGTCAGGCACCGGGCCGTAGTGCGACTCGCCGATCGCAGTACCGTCCTCAAGGCGCAGGATAAACTGGGTGTCATCGCCTGCATATCTCTTATGTTCGGCAAGATACTCCTGCCACCAGCACCTTCCTTCGGGATAGCCCGCGTATCGCATCATCCTGGGATCGTTCCACATCTCCAGAAGGAAATCTATGTCTCCCTCATGGGCTTCAGTGAGTGCAAGGTTTTCCATCTTTCTACTACGCCAGGCTGATGATGAAGTTTTCTACCAGGTGATACGGGTTGTATGTAAGTTTCGCCTTGCGAATCTCCTCCTCGCCTAAGTCCTGTTCCCGGTTTATGTAAGCAATCAGTGCATCGGTCTCGTCTCCAGTCTCAGGCTTGGGTCGTTCCTGAGGAAGGCCTTGAGGAGGACGAGGAGAGCTCTGCCCGACCTGCTGGTCTGCAGGTACGCCTGCACCGCCGATCTGATCGCTCTCTATGCGCTTGCCCAGAAGCTCCTGGAACTTATCCATCTCCTCCTCGGGGATGGAGATGCGCTCGATGTTGAAGTTCACTATCTCTATCCCGTAGCGCTGGAACTCACGGGTTACGGCGTTTCGTGTAAAGGTGGAAAGCTCGTTCAGCTGGGCGTTCGCCTGAAAAACCGAAGACTTCTCACTCTCAAAGAACTCAGCCATCGCATCGGAAAACTTCTGGTCTATCTCAACGATGAAATATTCCTCTATCCGGGCTGTATCAGTCATCTTAAGGATACCGACCATCTGGGTAACGAAGCTGCGTGAATCTGTAATTCGCAGACCCCAACGTCCATAGGCCCTGATATTGACAGTGTAGTTGTAAACCGAATCAATGATGGGGATCGGTGCCTTTGTTCCTCATTTGAGATCACGCTTGACCGTCTTGTTGATGAACCAGACCTCTGCGGTGAAGGATGTATCTCCGCCGAAAGACAGGTTGACCAACCGGTGTAAGAGAGGCAGATTGCCTGTAGAAAGGGTGTGGGTTCCAGGGCCGAACACGTCAAGCGCCTCTCCCCCCTTGACAAAAACCGCCTCCTGGCTCTGATTCACGACAAGCTGGGAGCCCAGTCTGAGCTGTTCACCTGGATACCTCCATACGAGCATCTCCTCAGACGGGGCATCAAACCTTATCCTGTCTATAATCGCCACTTACTACCTCCCGCACCCGTAACACCCGTAACACCCGTAACACCCCCGTAACACCCACGTAACATCCACGTAACATCCCCCCCAAAACATCCCCAAAAGATACCCAAAAGATACCCAAAAGATACCCAAAAGACACCAGAACAGTTACCATCCCGGTTAATACCAGGGTTTTGGGCACCGCAGCAATCTGAATCAGTGCAATGATCATTAGAACAACAATGATCAGCAGTATCCCTCCGGAGATTCCAACCGCTATCCAGGCGAAAACCTTGCCTTTCGGCTCTTTCTTGAGCGCGATAAGACCAACTATTAAAGCAGGTATGAAGGTGATAATAACCGCGAATCCGACAATGGCCAGAACGAACGCCGTGATCGAAAGTGTGGTCGACTGGGGCACTGCGAAGGGCTGCGTTGCTGGTGTTACGGGTGTTGCGGGAGATGGTGTTACGGGTACGGGTGGGGGTGTTGCGGGAGGTGGTGTTACGGGCTCTGCACCACAGTAAGGGCAGTAGGCAGCATCAGGGGGAAGCTCCGAGCGGCAATACTCACAAATCCTTCTATCACTCATCCTCCCTCCCTTGCAAATCCGAAAAGCTGGGATTTGTGCCTTCCTGCTCGAAATCCTGCTTCATAGTTAATCTCCATGAATTTGAAACTTACGAAGTTCCTATTAACAATACTCCTTGGCGATTAATTGTCAAGCCAAGCCGACCCTCAAACGGTTGCAAAACAATTCGAGGGAAACATTTAAAATCCGCAGATTGATGCAGATTTCACAGATTCGGTAATCCCTCCGACCGCTCTTATGAAGGGAGGCAACCTTAAACGTCTCCCTTACCAAGGGAAAACCAAAGAGGGATCAAATGTCCCACTTATTAAGGGGGAACTAAATGGGGATTAAACGTAGGGGCCGACCTTTAGGTCGGCCCGATTATTGGTCATTTCCAACGTTCGAGTTTTGCTTTTGAATTGTGCTTTAGTAAAGTGATGTTATGTTCCTTGCAGGCGTTCACTACTACACTCTCAATGTCTTCATTGCGAATCCAATAATAGTCATCAAACAGTATGAAAACTACTCTTTCGGCTATTCCCAAGTCTCTTATTGCCACTAAAGTGTCAATGTCCTTCTCAATGACTTCTTGAGGATTTCTGTAATATCGACCGACTGCATAGTGAAAACATTTTGCTTCAGCACACAGTAAAAACCGACCTAGACTGTTTTCCTGAACGATTATTAAATCTACTTTTGGTCCTTGCTTTCGCTTAAGTCTTTTCTTTAACTCATTTAGACTTCCCTCGAAATCGTAACCTTCAAAGCTGGCACGGGTCACGTTCTTCTCAAAGTGCATTTCAATTGCCGAAGGTGAGTTCTTGGCTAAATGGTCGTACGTATACCTTCCAAGTTGCACCATTAAGTCGTATTCATTCCATAATATCCAATGCGCAGCTTCAGCCTCGGCTCTACTCGTCACAGACTCAGACTTAGAATAGTCTCGTACCTTATCATCGTAATCCCTACAAAATTCACCCCAAGCTTTTCTGAGCAGCTCTTCAGCGTTAATGTCAGGCATTTCGCCTCCTTTATGGTTTTGTTTTGTTCGGGCCGACCTGAAGGTCGGCCCCTACGATTTATTCTCTACACGTTCCTGCTTTATCCTTTGCTTGGCATTCATTGCAGAGTTCGCCATAGGTAGGTTTCTTGTAGCTCTTCACCACATCAGAACCCGTTGGATAGTTAGAGCAGTTTTTACACCAGTGCCAGGTATCTCTGTCTTTTTTCCTGACCCATACTCTAGGCATATTATCCTCCTTCGGACAATAAGTCCATTTTAAGGCTTGCCCAAATTGTAGTTAAATATTTCTTCTTGTCAAGCCCTCTCAGATGCAGTGCTGGCGCGGATTTGCGGAGGTGATGCCCTGAGTTACGGGTTTTTAGTATATAAACTATACTCTTTTTACGCCTTTTGTCACTTTTGTCAAGTGTTGGGCAAGGGGTTTAAACCCCTTGTCTGAACCACTTGTCTGAAACCACTTGTCGCTGACGCTTTTCGCAACGAGGCGCTCGCTGCACTCCAGAATCCCCCCTACCCCCCTTAAAAAGGGGGGCTTTGAGAGGCCTCCCTTATCAAGGGAGGTGGCCGAAGGCCGGAGGGATTCTTATTAAGGGGGACACAGGGGGATCAAAATCTGCGGATTTATTCGCCCCAAGAGATATAGCTGCATTGACCGCCCTGAAAAAATCACTATAATCAGCGCTAATGTCGAATTATACTCCACAGATCCGCTACGCGGCTCTGCGGGGACCCCTAAATCACATCTTTAAATTGACACCTAACTAAATTAAACTATAATCGTTGCTTATGTCTGAGAGACCAACTCCCTCCCCTGCTCCAAACCGCTCGGAACTCATGGGCACCCAATCGGTGGGCAAGCTTTTGTGGCGTTTTTCCCTGCCTGGTGTTATCGGGATGCTGGTGAACGCCACCTACAACATGGTGGATACCATCTTCGTTGGCGGCCTGGGTCCAAACGCCATCGCCGCGCTTACCGTGGTCTTTCCCCTACAGATGGTCTTTATCGCCATAGGTGCAGGAACGGGTATAGGGTCATCCTCCCTTATCTCACGTAGACTTGGTGAAGGACGGGTGGAGGCGGCCAACCAGGTGGTAGGACAGGCGCTTGTGATCATCCTGATACTCGGCATACTTGCCGCAATCGCAGGACACACCGTGGGTTATCCTCTACTTAGAGTTCTGGGCGCGTCGGAAGCGATCATAGGCGACTCCTACTCCTACATGATCGTTATCGCTTCAGGAGCGATAGTCATCTTCACCAACATGATAGGCAACAACCTTATCAGAGCCGAAGGCAACCCCAATCTGCCTATGATAGCAATGATCACCGGTGCGGTCATAAACATCGCGCTCGATCCGATATTCATCTACGTTCTGGGAATGGGTGTCCAGGGAGCGGCGGTGGCCACAATACTGGCCCGGGCGGTAGGTGCGATAGTGGTGCTCTCCTACCTTTTCGGCAAGCGCACGAGCTTCAGGCTCAAGGCTTCATACTTCAAACTTAACTTCAGGTTGTGGGGTCAGATCTATGCGGTAGGCGGTCCTCACACACTGATGTCTTTGGTGGGCAGCGTGGCCATGGCCGTGGTAAACAACGTGGCCTCGACGTTCGGGCCTCTTACCATCGCAGCCTACGGGGTGATATTCCGGGTGGCGCAGTTCGGGTTCATGCCATGCATAGGCATCTCCCAAGGTGCCCTGCCCATAATCGCCTACAACTTCGGGGCAAAGAAATACCTAAGGGTTCGGGGCACGGTACGCAGGACGGTGCTCATATCCACAGCCATAACCATGGGTGTCTCGCTTTTGGCCATTCTTTTCCCTCGCCAGATAGTGAGCATCTTCAACCGCAATCCGGAGTTCGTTCACATGGCCGCCCACGCCATGCGAATAGCGATGATCGGTTTCAGCCTCGTGGGCGCGCAAGTGGCGTTTGCAAGCTTCTTCCAGGGGGTTGGAAAAGGGATACCCTCTGCGGTGATCGGAATATCACGCCAGCTGTTGATACTGGTGCCGGCGATCCTCCTCTTCGCGCACTTCTTCGGCCAGGAAGGGATATGGTTCGCCATCCCCATCTCGGATATAGGCGCGTTCATCATATCGCTCGTCTGGACCTTAATCGTGATGTACAAGCTGGGCATCGGACTGTGGGGAAAGTACACGGTACCCAAAAACGAAGTCCAGTCTTAACTCGGTTTATTTTGCGATCTTTTTGCCGAAGGCAAAAAGGAGCATTTATCAGTTGACCCTCGACTCAAAATCGTTATACTAAGCGATAATGCGGCTTGATCATTTCCTCATACACGTGGACAACGACGCGGCGATCCTTGAAAACCTCAAAAAGGAAATCGTGCCGCTTGGTTTTCCCTTCGATCCAGGATCGGAAAAAAGCACGCAGGGGCTTGCCGTTTCCAATATCTGGATAGGCGAACAGTACCTGCAGATAGTGCGTCTCTTGCAGCCTTCGGTCAGGGGTTGGAATCCCCGCTGGGTTGAACGCTACAGCGAGGGAAAGCGCGGCGTCTTTTCCATCTTTATCGCCGTAAAAGATCTGGACGAAGTGTACGAAGGTCTGGTTGAAAGGGGCATCGAGATCCCTGAGCCTGAACCAAAACAATCCCTTGTTAAAACGTCCAAAGACATCCTGGAGGCCGTCACCGGGTTCCTGGGCCTGGGACAGTCGAAGCAGAAGAAGGTTTCTCCTTGGCGCTCCCTGAACCTGCTCCCTATCCCTGGCACCGACATGGACATAAGCTTCCTTGAATATCATGAGGATTCAGAGGAGGATATCAAGACCCTCATGAAGCCGAACGCCGAGAAGTACGGGATAACCGGTATTCACCGGGTAAAGATATACCTGCCCCTGTGGAATGAAGGGATCGAGTTCCTTCAAAAGGTCTTTCCTCAACTTCTGCAAACGACAACTCAGCAGAAGGTTGAGCTAAGAAAGGATGAACTGCTATTCTTCCGCTCCGATCCGGAAGCCGGCCTAGAGGTAAAGCTCAAGGCCACTGCAGAGGATAAACGGTACGCAGGCAACAAGTTCCAAATCGAGAACGTAGAGATCAAAACCGTCTCCCCCTGACCCCTCCACAACCCTCCCCATCCCTTCAGGAGAACTTGTATCCGATCTTACGCATGAACTCGCGGCGCTCTCTTATCTTTGCTTCATCCTCGATACCAACCGGCGAGTAGCCGTCTACCACACCTAAAACACCCCTGCCCTGATCTGTCTCGGCAATCAGGACCTGAACCGGATTGGAGGTGGCGCAGAACAAGCTAACTATCTCGCGCACCCCGCGCAACGATTCCATAACGTTTACCGGATACGCGTTACCGAGAATCAGAACGAAGCTGTGGCCAGCGCCTATGGCCTCGGCGTTCTTTACGGCAAGCCTGGTCAGTTCCTCATCCGTACCCTCGTAGCGAACCAGCCGATCCTGGGAAGCCTCGCAAAAGGCGAACCCGAACTTTATGCCTGGAACCGATGTAACCAGGGCTTCGTACACGTCCTCGCAGGACTTGATGAAGTGCGTCATTCCGACGATGACGTTCGCTTCTTCGGGCTTTTGGATCGGTATGAGTTTAAGTTCCATTATTCCTCCAGTTTGAGCTAATATATCTACGTGGCGGGATTAAGTCAAGAGCGAGAGAGCGTATCCACCGGGATCTACCGGTCTTCACCCCCTCCTCAATCCTACCCTATGAACGCATAAAGCGCTCAAGGGGCACACTGTCCCCCATCAAGGGGGAGGAGGAAATTAATGCTCCTTTTGTCTCTTTGGGACAAAAGATCGCAGAGAAAAGACTGGCCAGCCAAGCTTTGCGTGTGGTCTCTATCGGTATCGCTCCGTTGGGGTTCCCGCGACGGCGCAAGCCGGCAAAGCGGATTCGTGGGGTGGTGTGGCACAGGCTCTCCAGCCTGTGCATAATTTCTTGCAGAAACCTAACGGGCGGATATAATAGAACATGAACACCTGGGACGTGATCGTTGTTGGCGCAGGGCCTGCAGGCTCGTCCGCAGGCGAGGTGATCGTTGAGGCATTGAAGAAAGACGACTCCTACCCGCTCTCCGACTATCCTCGCAGGGTAAAACTTTATCCCTGCCGGGACCGGGTGCATCTTATGATCCCGCAGGCGTTCTTCCGCTTCGACAACCCTATTATAAATACAATCGGAAAGATCATGGACGGCAAAGAATACACCGAGATACCGGTCATACGTTTCCTTAGGTACTTCCTCCGACATCCTTCCCCGCGAATTCTTTGGGGGATAGCTGTGGGCTTTGCAGTGCAGCGCTTCTACCATAAAAGCGAGCCTTTTGCCTGGTGAAAAGGGTTCTGTTTGCATCCGATCTGCACGCCAGGCCGGATAAGCCCGAGCGCGAGGAAATCTTCAAGTGTTTTCTCAAGAAAGAGGCTTTAAGCTGCGATAAACTGTACCTTTTGGGCGACCTGTTTGAGTTCGGCTTCGTGTTCCGAGGTCGTGTGTTACCTGCCTATGAGCCGTTGATCGAGGAGATAGCCGAACTCACAAGGAAAGGGATTAAGGTTTTTTTTCTTGCAGGCAACCACGATCTTTGGATGGCGGAGTACCTACGCAAAAGGGGGCTTAGGATCGTTCATGACGGCGAGGTGCACGAGGTGTTTGGAAGAAGGGTGCAGCTGTTCCACGGGTTACTGCGCGAACCGGATTCACTCTCGCGTCTTACCGCCCGCATCATGCAGAACCCAACCTCGGTCTGGCTCTACTCGCTTCTCCCCTACCGACTTGGCTTCAGCCTTGCACTTGAGGCCGCCCACTTAAGTCGTGAACGTCATGTAAGGTTTCCCAGCGTATTCTATAGTTCAAGTCTTAAACCCATTAATCCCAGTACCCAGATTGTTATCAGCGGGCACCACCACGAGCCCCTGCGCTTCGCCTATAGGAACCGTGAATTTTACTCTCTTGGCGAGTGGTTCAGCCGCTTCACCTATCTGGAGATGACGCCTTCCGGACTAGAACTCAAAGCCTTTCGCGTGGATGCGCTCCTCTGCAAATAAGGCAAAGCCTGAAGCGGGAAATCCGGCAAGCTCAAGATAGGACCTCCACTCGGCAAACTGTCCCCAGCTCCTGAAATCCACTTCAATGGGGACGGTCTGTGAGCTCTCGCCAGGCCAGGATAGAGAGTTCCATTCAAGGCCCCTGCAAAGCACTGCAAGACGCTCCTTTGCTTCGATAGGCAAAAGGATATGTGCATGGATGAAGTTGTCTATCCTGTACCAGTGGATGGTGGTCCGCAGGATGGCTACGCCCTGAGGGTTGTCTGAGTGCAAGATAAGGCGCCGCAGCTTGGACTCAACCCAGGCAGTATCCCTTTCCACATGCCTGGCAAGCATTGAAGGAATGACCTGGCCGGTGGAGTTTATAGTCCGAAGAAGCAGCCGTTCCTCATCCGAAAGGCTGGCGGAGAAGGGAAAGTTATAGGAACGGACCTCCAACGGCTCTTCTTCAACGCCGGCTTCGCGAAGGATCAGCTTGAGTTCTTCCTTCGTTCGGCTGAAGCAGAAGAAGCTGGTTGTCGGGAAGCGCTTCGTGAAGAAGCAAGCGTTGTGAATTGATTCCTCAAGACCTGACAGGTTCCTTACAAGTCGTTCTTCGAGCCCAATATCCAGTTTATACAAACGCACCACGTAGCGCCCCCACAGGCCGCCGTGCAGTAAAGGAAGGAATGGTGCGGCGCGGAAAGGACCCAATATCCTCGAATGCCTCAAAGCGTACAGGCGAGGCTCGATCTCTTCTTCGGTTATAGAGGCTGCTCCGGCAAGGTCAGCCGGAGCAGCCCAGCCCCCGCGGCTCACAGCACGCAGAAGCTTGATGGATTTCTTATCCAGCGAACAGCTCAAGAAACGCTACTTGGTTATCTTTTTTTCGCCGCCGGTCTGCTTATCTATCCAGACCCTTAAGAGGTCTATGGGTACCGGGAAGATTATGGTGGAGTTCTTCTCGGTTGCGATTTCGGTGAGCGTACCCAGGAAACGAAGTTGGATGGCGGAAGGGGTTTTATCGAGAACCGCCGCAGCCTGACTCAGCTTCTCGGAAGCTTCGAACTCACCGGCAGCATGGATAACCTTCGCACGGCGCTCACGCTCAGCCTCTGCCTGACGGGCGATGGCTCTGCGCATCTCGTCCGGAAGATTCACGTCCTTGATCTCCACCATCGAGACCTTAACGCCCCAGGGATCGGTCTGCTTGTCTATGATCCGCTGCAGCCGTTCGTTGATGGCCTCACGCTTTGAAAGTAGATCGTCGAGCTCGTACTCGCCCAGAACAGAACGCAGGGTGGTCTGTGCGATCTGCGAGGTGCCGAAGATGAAGTCCTGAATCTCAACTATCGCCTTTGAAGCGTCCATTACCCTGAAGTATGTAACCGCGTTAACCTCAACGGTTACGTTGTCGCGGGTGATTACGTCCTGGGGAGGGATGTCCATGGTTATAGTCCGCAGACTCACACGCACCATCCTGTCGATAAAAGGGATGAGCAGGATAAGCCCCGGACCTTTCGATCCGACAAGTCGTCCCAGACGGAAAATAACCCCGCGCTCGTACTCCTTAAGTATCCTGATCGCCGACGACAGAAGGATGATTACGATTACACCCAGGGCTATGTACAAATAAAGCATTGTGCCTCCTTTATTGGATTATAGGCGTAAGATGGGAGCTGTCAAACGAATCTCATACGAATAGCCTTGACAAATTCAAGGAAACTTCTATAATCCAGATGTAGAGGAAAACGGAGGTGTAAAAACGAACCGTATCACAGAGAGGAGGATGAATCATGAGAAAAGCCGTAATCATAACCCTGGCCATCGCAATGATGGTCACAACCGTGATGGCCGCTCCTACGGTTACAGCCGGAAACGGACTGCTCAGAATCCAGAACGCCGCCACGATGCATAAGGGCGCTTTAGGCTTCAACCTGCACTGGGCAGGCTATCCGGTAGGCGCCTATCACTACAACGACGGCGAGATAACCACCTGGGACGGCATAGCAAGGTTAGGCGCCGGCTGGACACCCCTTGTGTTTCTTCAGCTGGGAGTGGTGCCTGCTCTGGCATACAACAGACCCAACACCGATACCGACCCTGAGACAGGCCTCTGGGACCTGGAGATCAACGCAAAGGCAAGCTATACAAAGATACCGGTTCTCAAGCTCGGCGTGCAGGTGAAAACGCTTCTTCCCGTGGGTTCCGACGCGTTCTTCCCCGAAGGCTACAACAACGGCCTGGATGTCGGGGCTCTGGCTCTCGTTACCTCCGACTTCGGCGATATCATGGCCTTTCCCCTAAAGGCTCATCTCAACGCCGGATATCTCATGACAGGCGACGATATTGATGGCGCTGACGTTACCGACTACATACCAATCGGCGCAGGGCTTGAGGTTGACGCTAAGTATGTGGTTCTCTTCACCGAACTCTACTCCAATTATCCTTTGGACAGCGATCAGGATGCGGATTTCTGGGTAACCCCAGGTATCAGGCTATCGCTTCCCTTCGGGATGAACTTCGATTTGGGAATGGACTTTCTTATCCTCAAACAGGAGGACAACCCCCGCGAGGACTGGTATCGCACTATAACCGCCGGCGTATCCTGGGTAAGCCCTGAGAAGAAGCGCGTACCCATGGGCGACATCGCAGGCAACGTCAAGGATACCGAGACGGACGCAGGCCTTGTGGCCAGGCTGAGCTACTCCGGCCCCGAGACAGGCGTAATAACTGCAGGCTCGATGGGCTTTAAGATCGATTCCCTCGATCCAGGGATATACACACTCGAGGCCACAGCGGACGGCTACCAGAACGCTAAAAAAACCGTGACCGTGATGGACGGCAAGGTTGCCCGGGTAGAGCTCATGCTGGGACCCAGGATGGCGACCCTTTCCGGAGCGGTTCGCGACCGTGAGACCGACGCAGGCCTGCCCGCTGCGATTCGATTCACCGACGCTCCCATTCCTGAGGTCAAAACCGACCCCTTGACCGGCCTGTACAAGGTGGATATCAAACCCGGGACCTACGGTGTGGAGGTTTCGTCTGAAGACTACCTGCCTCAAACCGCATCGGTTATCGTCGGCGCGGCAGGAACCACCAGGGACTTCGACCTGATCAAGAAAGGCATGAAGATCGCCTTCCGGGGCATCAACTTCGAGACCGGCAAGGCCGTAATACTTCCCGAATCCTATCCTATACTCGACGAGGCGGCCAAGATCCTCAAGGAGAATCCCACTATCAGGGTCGAGATAGGCGGGCACACCGACTCACGCGGCTCGGACGTATACAATCAAAAACTCTCCCAGCAGCGTGCAGAGGCGGTACGGCTCTATCTGATACAAAACCACTCGGTCGAACCCAATCGCCTCCTGGCTAAGGGCTACGGTGAAAGCCAGCCTGTGGCTCCCAACGACACCGAGGAGAACATGGCCCAAAATCGCAGGGTGGAGTTCACCATCCTGGGCAAGTAACACGGAAACACGACTCTAAAGCTTAAAGAAACATCCTGCGCTTAACGCTTGAACAGAAAAGTGCCTCGCTTGAAAGCGGGGCGCTTCTTCATCAATCTGCAACTAGTGCAGAAGCACCTTTTCCGAACCGAACCCCCGCGCGGCGAAGCGCAAGGCAAGAGCGAGGAACACTAAGTTCGATGCCAAGGTATACGCAATAGCCGTCGCGGGCAGGGTATTCATGAGAAGCCCTCGCAGAACGAGCATCACGTTCATGAAGGGTACGAAGAACATCCACGCAGGCGGGGCTGCAGGTATTATCTGCATAAAGATAATGGGAATCACCATGATTATGTTCAACGGTGCGAGATATGTACCTGCCTGCTTGGTGGAGTGCGTCCTGACCGCGATAGCCATCAGAAGCGCGACGATGAACGCAGCGAAGAGAAGTATGATGAGAAGTATCGTAAGAATCTTTCCCGCCGAAAGCATCCCTGCAAGATTGAGTCCGCTCGACTCCTGGGAAATCAAAGGAATCACAAAGGATGCGGCAAGAGACATCCCAAGCGCGGTAAGGATAGGAGAGATAAAGGCGAACGTAACCCCGGCAAGGTACTTGCCGAACATGATCGAGGAGCGAGGTATGGGAGCGGTCAACAGAAGCTCGAGGGTCTTTCGCTCTTTCTCTCCTGCGGTGGAATCAACAACTATTGACGAAGCGCCCATCAATGCGCCCATGACGATGAACATGCCGATAACGAACCCCATGTAGAAGCCGAACATCTGCTGAGGATTCACGGCATTCTCACGGACGCTCGAAACCGCAGTCAGCAATCGTTCGTCGATCCCCTGGCTCGAAAGGCGTTTTTTCACCGATTCCTGTTCGTACTCGGATAAAATGAGTTCGACCTTATCGGCGGCAACCCTGGATTCGGTCTGGGTGGCATCAAAAAATATGCGTGTGTAGAGAACCATCGAATCGGAGGAGATGCTGTCGATGTAAACGACGCAGAAAGCTTTTTTCTCCGAGACGGCTGAAGACGGGTCAGTCACGTTTTCGAGCACAATCCTCGTGGAGGTTTTAAACCTCTCCTCGAGTTCGGGCACGGCAAAAGGTGTCACCAATGCGACGGGTGAAGGTCTTTCCTGGGCTTGTCTTTCCTGTCCTCCGACGAAAAGCATAGGCAGTATGGTAAATGCCGGCCAGACAAGAAGCGGAAAGAAAATAAGGAAAAAGAACGTGCGGCGCTCGCGGAACGCTGTCCACATCTCTTTGCGGAAGATTAACCAGATCCCTTTAAGCATATCTGCCCACCAATTTCAAAAACGCCTGCTCCAGATCCTTGGCTCCTGCTTTCTTGCAAATCTCTTTGACCGTGCCCTGGGCGATTATCTTGCCGTGTTCGATTATGGCCAATCGGTCGCAAAGCTCCTGTGCCTCGGACATGATGTGGGTGGAGTAAAGGATGGTGCGCTCGCGCTTGATCTTCTTGAGAAGGTCCCTGATGACCTTCTGAGCGGGCACGTCCAGCCCTATGGTGGGTTCATCAAGGATCAGAAGCGGGGGATCGATAACCAGGGCCTGGCCTAAAAGCACCTTCTGCTTGTTTCCTTTGGAGAGCTTCTTGAAGCGGCGTTTGCGGTACTCGTCAAACTCCAGGGTATCACATATCTCGTCAATGCGCTTATCAATGGTTGCCCCATCTATCCCGTGCAGCTGGGCAAAAAGCTTCATGTTTTCCTCGCCTGTAAGCCTATCGTAAAGGCTACCGTCTTCCAGGACCACCCCGATGCGTTTCAACGTCTCCAAAGGCCTTTTACGAACTGAAACCCCTTCAACCTCTATCTCGCCTGCATCAGGTTTGATTATTGAACATATGGCGCGGACGGTCGTGGTTTTCCCTGCTCCGTTCGGACCTAGGAGCCCGAACAGCTCCCCCCTGCGGCACTCAAAGTCTATTCCGTCAAGGGCCTGGACCTTGCCGAATCGTTTTCTTAATCCCTCGACCCGAAGGACAACTTCACGAATCATTCCGTCTTCCGGCGGATGCGGTGAACCTCCCGATCGATCATCCTCTCGCGAAGCCTGCCAAAAACAAACACACTCAAGGCATGAACAATCACCCCTACCCCCCAGCCCCCAAGCGGAATAACAAACCAAGGGAATCCTTTCCCATGATCTGAGACAAAATACCAGACCAAAAATATCCCCGCGTTCACAACAAGATAACTCACCAGGTGAGTGAAAAAGCCCATTCGCCTCTCTACCCTTTCCTCTGCCCTACGATGAATGTCTCGTTCCATTCTTCATTACTCCTTTGGTAAATGCGTCAAGATACACAAGAAAGCCTGTTTGTCAAGCTTATAGGAAAGCCTGTATGCGCCAAGAGATCGTTACCATGGTTAAAACCTCACCCTCCACACCCTCCACACCCTCCACCCATCCCCCTTCCCATCAAGGGAAGGAAAATAGGTTTCTCTGCCGTCTCCATCTTCTTCCTTCGACGGAGAGAGTAAATTCCTTGTCATCTTCTCCATTCGATGGGTGAGAATAAAAGAGGGGGTGACTTAACACCCCGCATCTTAACTGCACGCGCTTGGGTAAAGGCTTTCTCCTCAACCATCTACTGCCTGGTAACGATCTACTGGACAATCTACAAATGCTATTGACAGTCCCTAACAAAGGGATATAATCCAACTCATGCAGCTATTCCTACTACTTTCTCTTGTAACTTTACCGATAGGTGAGGCAAGGGTAAATGGGCTTGCCGATGCGGGTGTAACCATTGCCGATCAGCCCCTGGCTCTTTACGTTAACCCGGCTTTACTAACCAGCACCAGCGACAGTAAGCTTCTCTTTAACCCTGTCGGCTTCAGGTTTGAACCTCAAGAACGCCGGGGGGAAAATGTTCTACCTCGCGTGTTTGACTCCTACACCGGTGTAGGATTCGTCGGCTACACCCAGCCTTTTGGAGATTTCGGCGCAGGTCTGGCCGGTTTTCAGGACGAGGCCCGAGCACGCGGTCTCCTTCTGGGAGCGGCCTACCGATGGAGATTCCTGCAGACCGGAGCCAGCTTGGGGATTCGATATCTGGACTACGACCCTGGCCCTGATGAAAGCCGTCTCAAACCGGCCTTTGCTCTGGGCATATCCATACCGGATATAAAGTTCGAAGACGTCCCAGGCGAGATCTCGGTTGCCGTGACTGTTCGCAAGGCAGAGTGGTTCGGCACTCAAGTCGGCATGGATTACAACATAGCGTTCTTCCGCTTTCTTACTAACTTCAATCTTCGCGAACCGTTCAATGGGCAGGTCAGGCAGGGAACCGTCCACCTCGCCGGCCTCTTCGCCTTCAAGGATCTTTTAGGAATACCCCTCGAGGTCGGGGGCGGCTGGGCAAGCGATAATCGTTTCGGGGTGCTGACAGCCGTGGACCTGAACCTTTGTAGAATCAATCTCAGCTACTCGCAGATACCTGCATCCATCGTTCAACCCAACGGAAGGGTTGCATTCTCATTCCTATTCAACATAGCCTCCACCAAAGAGGTTGAAGAACGATTGGCCTCCATAGAGAGCGAGAAGCAGGCGAAGAACAGGATAACCAGCAAAACCTACACGACCCAGGGAATAGATTCCTACAACGACGGCGCCTTTGACGATGCCATTCACGCATTTGACGTTGCCCTTATCTGGGACCCTGCCAACGATGAGGCACTGAACTGGCTCCAGCGCGTTAAGGAAGAAAAGAACACCTCCGAGCTGCGCGCCCTTATTGCCGCAGCCAACGCGGCTATACGAACAGCCGACTATCTCGAAGCGATGAGTAAAGCGGAGGCAGCCTTAAAGATCGACTCCACCTCAACCCAAGCCCGATCACTTGCAGAAGAGGCGCAGCGCAAGTTCTCGGAATCCATACTTGCCCAAACCTCATCGGTGCGCAACGCAGGAGAGATCAACGCCCTATACCAGAAAGGACTTAAGGAATACGCGGCCGGCGAGTACAAGGAAGCTACCGAGACATGGGAAAAGATAGAAAAGCTCCAACCCCGGTCCAAAACCGTCGAGACCTACAAGAAAAAGACCTCAGAGAAGCTCGGCCAACAGATCGCCGAAGGCATGAAGCAACTGGAAAGCCTTGAACGCAAGGGCCAGTGGCTGAAAGCCCTCAACCTTGCCAAACAATTAAAAGCTCTGGCTCCGTCCAATCGCGAGATCGCGGCCAAGATAACCTCCTATCAAGGTAAGATACACTCCTCGGCATCCGATTATGAAACCCAGGGGATCGACTACTATAACCGCGGCTACTACGTTCAGGCGCAAAATTCGTTCTACGCCCTGCTCGCGATCGATCCAGACAACGCGACCGCCGGAGGCTACCTTGAGCGCATCAAATCCAAGCTTCAAAAAAAGGACGCGGACGAGCTCTACCTGCAAGGTGTGCAGGCGTATACCAACAACAACTACAAGCAGGCGATCAACTACTGGGAGCAGGTTTTGGCAATAGATCCATCATACGGAAACGCAACCCGCAACATCCAGCGCGCCAAGGAAAAACTCGAACAGCTGAAGTAAAAAGATTCCCTGGAGATCCGAACCCAATCGACAATCAGGGTATCATTATCTTCTGACAAAGGAAAAACAGAATACTTAGCTGAAGCTTAGGCTTCGCCTCCTTCCTTTACTACAAAATCCCCCCGCAGCAATGAAAGAGATTATCGCAGGGGCATGAACTAGTCTATTTAAAGAAAGAGCCGGATACACCGTTGATGGGACCACTCTCTTTTTTCCGTTCGGGGTTTACTTAATATCCCCAGATTTCGTTGAGGATCACCTCACGCCGGCAAGCCGGGCACAAAAGCCGCTGGTGATCGCTGCGGTAAGGCTCAAAATCCCCTCGCTCAGGCTTCATCTCAACCGTATCCAGACTACTCTGACGCGTAAGAACCAGAGTAGGGTTGGCATAGGCAAGTTCTCCCAGACGTCGGGCGATCCACTCCAGATGCTCACGGGTGGTTATCACCCTGCCGCAGCGCTCGCAGAACAAAAGCTCCTTCTCGAGCTCATCACGGTATTGATCCTTGTCAAGAAAGGTCATGTCGTAATCAACAGTGTGGCGAATAGCCTCTGTCGGGCAATATGTAACGCACTGACCGCAGAAAATGCACATATCCTTTAGATAGACTACGTGCCGGATGCCTTTCTCAAGATCATCCTCCAGCTCACGCGCTCTGGCAGGACAAACCTCAACGCATGCCCCGCAACCGATGCATTTCTCTTCATCGAAAACGATAACGCCGCGGAACCGAGGCGGAGGCATGGTTGCCCTTTTGGGAAATTTAGTGGTGTAAGGAGCGGAGAAGAGCGATCGCAGCGCCTCACCCAGCTCGCGAATCTTAGGCCACTTCATCTTCCTTCTCCTTGTTTTCCTTGGCTTCGTCTTCCTCGCTTTCGATCTGCGGACCACCAAGTTTGTCCTTGCCGTAGGCGTCAATCACGGTCCCCTTCCACATCCTTGCTCCAAAGCGCAACGAGCCTCGGGAAAGGGCGTGCGCGGAAACGGGCGCGGTCAACAGCAAAAAAACTCCGCAGATGAGCGCCTTGATACCCAAAGGGGTAAAGCCTGCAACTATCAGGATACCGATCATGATCCCGAAGGTGCCCAGGGTAACGCTCTTCGTTGCCGACTGCAGACGGTTGTAGACATCGGGGAACCGGACAAGACCAATAGCACCAAGAAGGTCAAAAACCACACCCACAAAGATCACGATGTATCCGATTACATCAACTACAGTTACCTCAGTCATCAAGCGTCCTCCGTTCAAGGTACTTGGCCAGGGCAAGCGTCCCGACAAAACTAATCAAGGCAAGGGCAATCGCGATATCCACCAGGAATGAGAGATTGTAAAGTATACCGGTAATCGCCGTTATCCCAACGAACAGTATACCCATGATGTCAACCCCAACCATGCGGTCGGCAATCGTGGGCCCGCGGAAGATGCGGAAAAGGCACAGGAAAGCCGCAACCCCAAGAATAATGAGAATGCTAATCCAGAGAACGCTCATTCGAAAATCCTCCTCAAGTACTTCTCGAACTTCGCCACTATGGCCTTCGTGTTGGCCTTGACATCCTCCCCATCGCCCAGTACATCGATCCAATGAACGTAAAGAACGTCTTCATCCACGTCAACGGTCATGGTTCCAGGGGTAAGGGTGATGGAGTTGGCAAGAAACGCCTTGGCCACGTCTGTCTTGAGCACGGTTTTCACCTTCACGATTCCGGGTTTTACAGGACAGGCAGGATGGAGGACGCGGAACGCAACGTCAAGATTTGCCACCAGCATGTGCCAGAAGAAAACCGGGATGTAGATAATGCCCCAGAACCAGCGGCGAGGGTTGAGGAATGAAAGGGGCCGATGGGTAAACTCTGCACCGAAGAAGAAAGCCACCAGCAGCGCCAACACCGCTCCAACAACATAAACCGGCCAATCGCCTCCTGGCAAGGTCAAGAGCAGCCACAATCCGTAACTGAGGACAAACAAAACCACTCGCCGCATCCTAACCCCCCGCTCCTATCCTGAACACAATCTCAGCATACTCGGTCCCTTTGAGCAGAACATCGGCCGCAGGCTGCAAAAGGTGGGGCTTGAGCCAGAAGAAAAACGCGCCGCCTGCTACCAAAAGAACAACAAGAGAAACCATGGCAAAGACCATAACGAATGGGGATTCCTTTATCCCTTTTATACCTTCCTTGCCCCAGAAAACCTTGTTGGTGATCTTTAGAAGATAGCCCAGGGTAACCACGGCAAACAGTCCGGCGACGACGGCAGGAACGATGAACCCCGCTTTTACCGCACCCAGGATAATGAACAGCTTGGAGAAGAAGCCCAGGAAAGGAGGCATGCCGGCCACAGAAAGAGCACCCAGGTTATAGGAAAGCGAGGTCCAGGGCATCTGTTTACCCAATCCACCGGTAAACTTGGTTATGTCGCGTTCTCCAACACGGTAGACGACAGAACCTGAGGTGAGAAACAGAAGCCCCTTGCCGAGCGAGTGGCTCAGGATATGCGCTAACGCACCTATAAGGGCGAACTCGTTGCCTATACCCAACGCAAGCACGATGTAGCCGATCTGACTGATGCTCGAGTAGGCCAGAAGCCGCTTGTAGTCTTTCTGATAGAGGGCAAGCAGGCTCGCAATAATGATCGAGGCGAGTCCGAGTATCAGAAGTGCATTAAAGACCGCAGGGTAGCTGGCTCGTGAGACGCCGTATACGTTGAAAAGAATCCGTGCCATGGCATAAACACCCAGCACCTTGATAAACACGCCTGAAAGCAACGCGGAGATCGGAGCAGGAGCCGAGGGGTGCGCGTCAGGCAGCCAGGAGTGGAAGGGAACAATCGCCGCCTTGATCGAAAAGCCGGACATCAAGAGGATGAGCACAAACCAGAAGCCAGGGGTCTTATCCATGGCGGAAAACGAGCGGGAGATGTCCGCAAGATTAAGGGTTGAGGTAGCGGCGTAGATGAATGCGATCGCCAAAAGAATCATCATGCTGGCGATCTCGCCCATCACCATGTATTTGAAGCCGGCCTCTAACTCCTCAGCCTCAGTGCCGAATGCAACCAGGGCATAGGAGGAGATCGAGGCTATCTCGATGAAGACAAACATGTTGAACAGATCGCCGGTCATCACCACCCCGTTCATACCTACGAGCATCAGAAGATAAAGGGTATAGAACTTGCCCGAACCGGTGAAGTGATCCATGTATCGGATAGCAAAAATGTAGGAGAAGAACACCAGGATAGAAACAACCAGCAGCATGAACGAGGAGAGCCTGTCAACCGCGAACGCGATCCCCAAAGGAACCGGCCAGTTACCGAAGAGATAGACCAGTGGCTTGCCGGGCACAAGAAAGAAGGCGAGATAGATACTCAAAGCCAAAACAGCCGCCAGGCAAAGCCCGGCCACGATCTCTGCCAAACGCCTCCAGGCCTTGTAGAGAATAGGAACGAGGAATGCTCCGCCCAGGGGAATTGCAATCAAAAGAACCGGAAATGTCTCCATAGCCAGCTACCCTTTCAGCCTCTTGATCTCTTCGAGATCAAAGGAACCGATGCGGTTGTAGAGACGTAATATCAACGACAGCATGAAAGCGGTGACGCCAAGACCGATCACTATAGCGGTAAGCACCAGTGCCTGTGGCAAGGGGTCGGAGTAAACCTTACCTGCCTCAACCGCCTGGAGTATGGGCGGCAAGGCACCCGGACGAAATCCCACAATAGCGAACAGAAAGTTCACCGAGTACTCCATAAGCGAAAACCCTACCGCTACCTTAATCATGTTGCGCTTGGTGATTATGGCATAAAGCCCAACAAGGAACAGAATCAACGAAGCAACCAGAATAATCACCGCATCACTCCTTGAATATGTATTTGGTTGACGCCAGCACGACGAAGATGGAAAGTATAGCCGCCGCAACCTTGATACCGATCGCAATGTTGGAGAAGGGAATGGAGCCGGCAGAGACAAGCCTTCCTGGTGTGCCGAAGGAAGGAAAGAGATTTATAAAGAAGTACCCGCCGACAAAGAGTCCAAGCAGAGCAATAAGAAGAAAAAGAAGCCCGCCGGTGCTTTCGAAGATGGAGGAGGAGATCGAGGCGCTCTTCTCCTGGCTGGCGGTTGTCCCGAATGCCAGTCGAGCAAGTATAAGGCCCGCGGCTATAATCGCCCCACCTGCAAACCCGCCGCCGGGTGAGAGATGCCCGTAGAGCACGATGTAGCAACCGTAAATGAAGATGAATCCTCCAACGATACGGGCTACCACCTTTACAATCGGCGTCATCCCTTTCATTTCTTCCTCCCTTCAAGCCTGAGAACCGCAAGGACTCCAATCACCGCGGTAAACAGAACCGTTGCCTCGCCTAAGGTATCCAACGCCCGGTAGTCGAGCACCACCGAGGTTACGCGGTTCACTGCACCGGTCTCTGCCAGACCCTGCGTTAGATAGTGACTCGCAACCTGACCGAGCTCCCGACTCATAGGGGCAAGACCTGCAAGCAGCCTCACACCGAAGTAGACAAAGGCAAGCGCAAATAGTCCGAAGACCACGAAGGTGAAGATATCTCCTCCTTTATAGGGCCGTCCGACCGTAGAATCCACATGGGTCGTCTTAAGGATCACGGCTACAAAGAATACCACCGAGAGAACCTCGATCACGATCTGAACTATAGCCAGATCGGGCGCTGCAAGCATTATGAACCCAATGGCTACGGCGAACCCCACCGCACCTAACGCTATCACCGAGGCCAGGAGGTCACGGATCTCGACAGCCACAATACCGGCCGCTATCATAAAGATCAACAAAACGATAAGCTCAAGCACCGCCGCCTCCTCGAATTAATAACAGGATCAAAATCAAGATCCCCAATAATATCCAGCCCAGGTAAAACGGCAACCCTCCGGTATGCAGGAGACTAAACCCTTTACCGACCAGGTTAAGAAAGTATCTTATAAAACCCGCGAATGCGTTAAGGGAGTCGTCTACCAATCTCTTCAGTGTCCTGCCAAGCGCGTTACCCAGACCTTGTATATAACGAAAAACGTCGAACGAACCTCCTTCTGCGAAGCGGTAAAACTCGAAAAAGATCTTGATATTCTTAATCGATGAATAAAAGTGCGGACCGGAGAAGTGCATCTCCTCCTCGGTCAACTCCTCAGCGCCCAAGAAAACCTTACGCGGACGAGGCCTATAGGCACCGCCGACAATATAGATAAGGAAACCAAGAGACACGATAATAAGCATGATTGCTGCAAAAGCAAGCGGTGAAAAGTGCCCTAAAGGAACTATAACCGATGCGGAAAGCGCGGGAGAGATGAGATACCGCAGGGGCAGGCGGAAGGCAAAGAGACCGAATGCTATGCAGGTCAAAGCCATCAGGAGGGGCGGGAACCACTTTGTGAAGCCGACTTCGTGCACCCCTTCCAACGCCTTGGGACGTCTGCCCAGGAACATAGAGTGAGTGAGCTTGAGGAAAGAGGCAAGGGTCAGCACGCTGCCGAATGCACCCGCGATCAGGAAAATAAGGAAGAAAGGCTGGGTTCGCCCCAGTTCAACGAACGACTGGTAGATAAACCACTTGGACACGAAACCATTGAGCGGCGGGACGCCTGAGATCGCCAGGGCCGCGATAAGGAATGAAAAGAAGGTTACGGGCATGGCCCTGGCAAGTCCGCCCAGCTTCTCAAGATCGCTCTCCCCGGTCTGGCGCTTCACCGCCCCGGCGGTAAGAAACAGGGTACTCTTGTAGATAGCATGATTCATCATGTGGAATAGACCGCCGGCGATCCCAAGCACCGTTCCTGAGGCAATTCCCAGAATCATGTAACCTACCTGGCTCACCGCGTGGTAGGCAAGAAGACGCATGGCGTCTTTTTGAACCAGCGCCATGAACACCGCGGCAAGAATGGTAACCGCTCCGATCGTAAGAAAGATGAGCTGCACCGTAAGGTTGGAACGAATCTCAAAGATGGAGTAGCAAAGCCGAACGAAGAGGTATATTCCCAGAAGTTTATCCAGACTTGCCGGGATGAACGCCATAGTTTCAGCGGGCGCCGACTCAGCCGCTTTGGGAATCCAGGTATGCATCGGGAACGCCCCGGCCTTGGTTAAAGCAGCGGCAGCGATGCAAACAAAAGCAACAATCGCCAAAGGATCGCTTAAAGCAAAACGCCTCATACCAGGGAAGTAAGCCAGCTGACCTGGCTCTACTCCCTGCTGTTTGGTGTAGATGATAAAAACAAGTAACCCGAACAGCAACAGGAAGTCGGCAACCCCGTTGAGAACGAACATCTTGCGTGCGGCTATTTCCATGTCTCCCCTGCCGTAGAACAGAAGCCCGTATACCGTAAAAAGCAGGATCCCCCAGAAGAAGTAAAGCAGAAGCACTGAACTGGATAACAGCACGCCATTCGCCGCACCATAGGTGAGAAGTGCAAAGGTAAAGAACTTCCAGTCATCCCGGGTCCCGCCGCGGAAGCGGAAGCTGTAGAGGAAGATAAGAAGGGCAAACCCTGAGACAAGCAGGAGAACCATAGCAGATAGGCCGTCAACTCGCAGGGAGTTAGCGATTCCAAACACCCGTGGGAGAATAATCGGTGAGGCTACGGTTAACCTGTCTAAAAATATCCGGAGCGCGAAGTAGCCGGTCACCAGGGCCGCCGCTATAGCCAGATAACGCCGAATAGGACGAATCAAAAACGCCAGCAACGCCCCGACCAAAGGAATAAGAATGAGCAACGTCATCGGTTGAAACAGATACCGCATCTTATCCTCCCGCTCCGATATAGGCCAAAAGCGGCTTTATTGCAAAACTGGCACCGAAAAGGGAAAGGGATATCACAAGAACGAGTATGGAGAGGAAAACGGATTGAGACATCTGTGGCTCCGGTTTCTTGCCCATAAGAAAAACGGACGAAAAGAGCCTGAGCATGTAAAGCAGGGTGAGGATCGAAGCAAGGATAAATCCTGCTCCTATGAGGATCCTGCCGCTGGATAGGATACCGAAGATGACGTCGAGCTTTGCAAAGAACCCAAGAAGTGGGGGCAGACCTATTACCGAAAGGGTTGCGATGATAACACCAGTGAAAAGGATCGGAAAGTTAGCAACCAGCCGCCCCTTATGTCTGATGCCACGTCCGCCCATCTCGCGCTCCACTATTCCATACCCCATAAGAAGTGTCGCCTTGCCTAATCCATGCGCGATTATGAAAAGAATCGCTCCGATCATGCCCAGCTGGGGCGATATAGCAAATCCTGCAAGAACGAACGCAAGCTGGCTTACGGTTGAGTATCCCAGGATGCGCCGGTAGTCGTTTACGACAAGGGCGGCTCCACCCGTTACAATACTGGAAGCAAGAGCTATCCACAGGAGGGAAAGCTGCCAAACCCCGGAAAGCGCAAAGGTTTCCACAAAGATCTTCATAAAGGCGATAAGTCCGAAGTTCTCCAGCATCCCGGCCAGGAGAGCTACTACCGGTGTGGGTGATACCGCATATGCCGATGGAACCCAGATGTAGAGGGGTATCACCGCAGACTTTGCGAAGACGCCGCAGAGTATGAAGATCCCTGCAAGCACAGGCATAGGCTTGCCCACCATATCGCCTAGATTAAGCGAACCGAACTCTGAAGCCAGAAGAAGGAACCCGACCAGCATAAAGGCTGAACCGAAAAAATTAATAAGGAGGGTTCTTGCGGCGATAGAGATCTTTTCTTGGGTTCGACCGAAACCGATAAGCCGCCAGGCAGCCACCGCCGCTATCTCCCAGAAGATATAGACGAAAACAAGATCGTTGGTGAAAAGCAGACCCAACGCGGAGCCAAGCATGAAGAGCACCAAAGAATAATACTCGGTATCCGCCTCCCCGTCCTTCGGGAAGAAACCGAAGGAATAAAGTATTATGATCAGACAGAGGAAGACAAAGGCGGCGGCGATAACAAGGGTTATTGGGGAGGTGAAGAACTGAGGGGATTCTGCCGACCCCAAAATATGCCAGAGCCTGAATCCTTTATTGCTCGCCGAGGTAAAGTTCAGCACCAAAAGCAAGGCGGTGCCAAGAACGGTCAGCAATGAGAATATCCAGCGCAGCACCTTCAGGAAACGCCCTGGGAAAATCACAAGCAGCCCTCCTATAAAAGGCACCGCTATCAGCAAAAGCAGAGGCACGTTCATGATCCCCCTCCCATCCGTGCGGTCTTTTCCTGGGAGAGCTTCACAAGGTCGTTCCAATTATACAGGAATTTTCCCTTGGTATTGAACGCGGCGATTCGCTCGGTGCAGCAGTAGCAGGGATCAACCGCGGCCAGGGTGATGGCGGCGTCGGCAACCGAGGAGCCTAAGACAGCCACCTCGTTGGACTTAATGTTCATAGAGCTCGGGGCGCGAATCTTGTAGCGAACAGGATACATGGAGCCGTCGCCCTTAACGTAGTGGAAAACCTCACCGCGAGGTGCCTCGTAGCGACCGATACCCTCGCCGTCAGGGCCACGCTCCATACGGGCATCTATCTCGCCTTCAGGCAAATCCTTCAGCTTCCCAAGACACTGACGGATAATCTTGGTGGATTCAAGACATTCAAGCAGGCGAACCTTAGTCTTTGCGAAGACATCCCCTTCCTGGCAAACAATCTCTTCCCACTCCACCCAATCATAGGCAGCATGGGGATCATCCTTACGAACGTCAATCTTCAAACCCGAGGCACGGCCGGTTGGACCTTCCACGCTGTACTCAATAGCCTTCTCCCTGGTAAGCACACCCACGCCTTCAAGACGCTTGTGAAGCACCGGATCGTCCAGAACAGCCTTGGTAAGCATCGTAAGCTTCTTATCCAACTCATCAAGTGTTGCAAGAAGCGGAGGGATCATACCGCCTTCGATGTCGCGGCGAACACCGCCCGGCTTGAACATGGCATAGTGGTTGCGGTTTCCGGTGATGAGTTCACTTATCTCCAGTACAGACTCACGGTACTTCCACGCCCACATCCAGACGGTGTTGTAGCCCAAAAAGTGCCCGGCAAGACCTGCCCACAGAAGATGTGAGTGGATACGTTCAAGCTCGCCAACGATGGTACGAATGTATGCGGCGCGGGGCGGAATCTCGATGCCTGCCGCGTCTTCGATCGCCTGAACGCATGCAAATGGATGCGAGGTGGAACAGATACCGCAGATGCGCTCAACAACAAAGGGAATCTGGTCATAGGTCTTGCCCTCGCATATCTTCTCGTGGCCGCGGTGCATGTAGCCGAGCTGGATGTCGAGCCCGACTACCTTCTCCCCCTCGACCTTCAGCTTGAAGTACTCGGCCTCCTCCTGCAAGGGGTGGAACGGCCCGATGGGGATTATCTTACGTTCAAGTTCAGCCAAAGGACCTCCTGTAGGGATGATAGTCCTCAGGCGAGTCGTCCGGAAGCAAGAGATGGCGGGTATCACCCAGACCGCGGAACCCGATTCCAAGCATCTCGTGTATCTCGCGCTCAATCCACTCGAAGCCTTGGCCAAGCACGGTAAGGGAATCAACCTGGGGATCATCGTGAGGTAGGATAACCCTGACGTTTATTAAAAGACCGAGACGGTCAATGGAGAAGTGGTAGAGTATGGTGAATCCCCTCGGGGTATCCTCGCCTGTGGCGGTCGAAAAGCGGCAGCCCAGGGTATTGAAGCAGAAATCGGCGACCTTAACGAGATCCTCGGCGGCTATCTCCCAGTACCAGCGGCGCTTACGGACAAGGTTAAGCTCGCCTTCAGGATAGAACTCGCGGCATTGCCCCTCTATATTCTTGAACTCAGGCTCGCTGTCCCTTTGAGGACAGAAGCCTTTGCCTCCGATATAAGCGCCGTTCTTTTCAAGATTCTGAGATCTCTTGAGCGTATCAGCCATCACAGATCCTTAAGTTTCTTTAATTTCTCGATAGCGCGCACCACCCCGAGTATCATCGCCTCGGGTTTGGGCGGGCAGCCGCCTATGTAGACATCAACCGGAATATGCTTATCCAAAGGACCGGCAAAGTTGTAGGAGTCCACGAACAAATCGCCGGAGATCGCGCACGATCCGACCGCAGCAACCACGCAGGGCTTAGGAATCTGGGCATAAACCCTGAGTACCCGGTCGAGAACCTTCTTATTGACCATGCCGGTAACCAGAAGCAAGTCTGCGTGACGCGGAGATGGAGCAAGGAGCAGGCCGAACCGCTCCACGTCGAATCGAGGGGTCAAGAGGTCGAGTATTTCGATGTCGCAGTTGTTGCACGGGCTTGCGGCAACATGGTAAATCCACAAAGAACGGGCAAGTGCGGCTTTCTTCAATCCCTTAAGCATCACAACCCCACCGTAGCCAGTATGAATCCCGCGATCGAAAGAACCAAAACGATAGACCAGAAGAAACGCAGAGCCTGGTCTATCCGCAGTCTGGGATTCGTGTTCTTGATAAGGATTATCAAAACGATTATCGCCACGGGCTTAAGCCAACCCAGGATGTGGTACCAGCCCTCGCGTGGGGAACGGAACCCGCCCCAGAAAAATACGGTAAGGAAGATGCTTACCGTAAAGTAAAGCATTGCCTTGGTGAGCTTTAAAACAGCCAGCACAGGACCCGAATACTCCAGTATGGTGCCGCCCATGATCTCCTGTTCCGCCTCGGCTATATCAAAAGGCACAAACCCCAGCTTGGCCTGCATGCATAAAAACGCCGAGACGAAGGCGAGGGCTCCTGAAGCCGAGTAAAGAAACGGATGATTGGTCCATTGCCACTGCAGCAGGTCCCCTATCTTCAAAAGCCCGCCTGACTTGACTACGATCGTGGCCAGAGCGAAGAGCAACGGCAGCTCGTATGCAAGATAAAGGCTCATCTCACGCGATGCACCAAGCGCGGAGATCGGGTTGGAGGAAGCGGAAGCACCAAGGATCAGAACAATCGGCACGAACGCAAAGAGGTAGAGAACGACTATCAAATCACCTGCAAATGCCTGCCCGGGAAAGAAATTGGAGACAAGAAGCACGGTGGACAGCACGCTGACCGAGGCAAGCCCTATAAGCGGCGCGCCAAGGAAGATAGAACGCGGCGCACCTTCCGGGACAAAGGTATCTTTACCTAAAAGCTTGAAGAAATCGTAAAACGGCTGAAGCAGAGGCGGTCCGACCCTGAACTGTATGCGGGCGGTCACCTTGCGGTCAACCCAGGTATAGAAAAGTCCAACCACACTGGTAAAGAGGAACCCTGGGAAGACAAGGAGATAGAAGAACACCCAGCCGACGCTCATATTCATTGGCGCCTCCAGGATGGTGAACGGGAGATGAACCGGTCGTTTACCGGCACCTTGGGGAGTTCGTCAACGCTTATATATTTAAGGGCGAAGGAAGAACAACTTGCTACACATCTGGGGCCTTCCTCCCGCTCCTGGCAGTAGTCACACTTGATGGCGATGTGCCTTAAAAGATGCTGCTGGATAACCCCGAAGGGACATGCAAAGGCGCAGGACTGGCACCCGATGCAAAGGAAGGGACGATGAACGACAAGGCCCGTCTTTTCGTCTTTTATAAGGGCGTCCGTAGGGCATGATGCCGCGCACAAAGGCTCCTCGCAGTGACGGCAGGCAGAGGGAAGACTGGCTTCTCCCGCTATATACCCATGACGGATACGCGGCTCACCGTGGTGGGACTGCATACAGGCCGCCCTGCAACTCTCGCAACCGCAGCATAGATCAAGATCAAGGACTATTACTTTTTCCATATCCTGCTCCATGAAGGCTTAAGCAGGCCCTCGCCGGTTGCCGAGTCCGTGCTCAGCTCAAAGAGCGCAAGAGAAGGTTGATGGTTCATGCTAACGATCGCAACCCCGGAAGGTATGCCGGGCTGAATCCTCGTGCTTAACCCTGCTTCACCCTGTTCGGTCTCAACCCCGACCTCTTCCTTATCCTTAACCCCAAGCGATGATGCATCCTGGGGGCCAAGCTTGATCCAATCCTCTTCTTCAAAGATGGAAAGGAAGCCGATCGCTGACTGGGCCCCTAAAAGGAGATAGTCCCTGCCCCTTCTTCGCTTTGCCTTGTAAGATAAAAGCGCCTCGGCGCGTTCATCGATCGCAGCCTCATCCAACGCTTCATGATTTCCAACTCGGAACTCTACCGGCTTCATTGGACCACCCAGGCGCTTTATATACTCTCCTGCGGGCAGGCTGCCGGAAAGTGCGGGGAGTTCGCCGGTAAGTTTTGCTTCACCGAAAAGGGTTAGGATACTGCCCTGCTTTTCGATCTCCGCGGCCATCGGCAGAACAAGTTCCAACTCAAACCGCCCGTCCGGGATAAAAAGGGCCCCGGCGGCCACGAACTCGGCCTTACGAAGAACCGGCTTAAGTTGGGGATGATTCCACGGGAAGTAAGCGCCAAAACTCACCACCGCCTTGATGCGTCCTCCCATGAGCATGGGAAGATAGGAGTAGAAGGAACTCCTAACCCTACCGGGCACCCGGTGCCCAAGAGGAAGATACCTCATCCGCTCAAGCGTCTGGGAAAGTTTAAGAGAGGCTGCGTGGGTAAGGAATGGATCAAAGCTGCGCCCACGCGCCGGCGCATTCACAAGAATCCCATCCTTGTTGCGGATCATCGCAGCAACCGCCTCAAAACTCGAGGCCTCAACCCCACATACCTCGGCAATAGAGTCAAGATTAACCTTCTGGTTTGCAACGTGCTTGTAGAGCCCATATAAAAACAGCCCCTCGTAACCGGGTCTTACCTGCACGAACCTGTGGGCAAAGTGCGAGGTATTGGTCTCGAACGAATCCAGCACTATGTATCGAAAAGCGCGGTTGTCACCCTTTGCCTTGGCGATATAACCAGAGATAACCGAGTCCTGACCAAAGGCATCACCAACAATGAAGGCATACTCACCGGTGGTGATCTTCTCTACAGAGGTTACCGGCAACTTGCCGTAAAGGAACGCCGACTCCGGACCGAACGTTACGTAAGCTGGATTCTCGTAGCCAGCTTCACGTGCCCATGCCGCGAGGAAACCAATCTCCTCAAAGGTAAGCGAGGCGTCGTAAACTACAAGCACCTCTTCAGGCTTAAAATCAGTAAGCCTTTGACGAAGATACTCTATCGCCTCGGCCAACGAGGTCTGTTTACCCTTTATAACAGGATGATAGAGTCGCTTGCGGTGATTCGCTATCTCGGCAGCCGCGTTTCCTTTAGCACAAAGCCTGCCCTCGTTGCGTGAATCGGAAACATAATCCACTCGCCGGATATCCCTTCCATTGACCTCGAACCCCAACTCGCAGCCCAGATTGCAGAACGGACATACACTACGAGGGATTTTGCTCATACGAACGCATCCTCCAGATGCTTGATACGATCCCAGGTAATAACAGGGCCGTCCTTGCAGCAGAAGAGCTCTCCAAGCCGACAGTGACCGCACTTGCCGAACCCGCACGACATGTTCTTTTCCATCGAGAGATAGATATCCTCATCCGCAAAACCAAGCTCCAGGAGCCTTTTGGTGACAAACTTCATCATGACAGGCGGTCCGCAGGCAACGGCAAGGCCGTCCTTGGGCTTGAAGGGAAGCCCGTCCAAAAGCACGGTCACAACACCCACCTTCTCCTTCCAGTTCTTGTCCCCCACGTCCACGCTGCGGCGGATCTCCACATTCTTGATCTTACCCCACTCCTTGAACATACGGTCGTAGACTATATCCTTGGAGGTGCGTGCCCCGTAGTAGAGATGAATCTTCTTGTATGCGGAGACGTTGTGAAGGAGCGCAAGGAAGAGCGATCTCAGCGGAGCAAGCCCGACGCCGCCGCCCACTATTAGTACATGACGGCCCTCGTAGCGTTCTATATCATAAGGCACGCCATATGGACCTCTGATAGCCAGGGTGTCGCCAGGGCGCAGGTCAAAGAGCTTCGAGGTCACACGCCCGACCTTCATTATCGTAACCTCCATACTCTCCTCCACGTATGGAGAGGACGAGGGTGTAAATGGTGCCTCTCCAACACCAGGGGCCGTTAGCTCGATAAACTGACCTGCGTGAAACGAAAGAGGAGGCTTTGGTTCCAATACGAACGTCCGGATGGTCGGGGTCTCGACGATAACTTCCTTGATGTTAGTCTGGCGGGATTCGTAAGGATTCATAGCGCCCTGAGGACCTTTCTGATGTCGATCTTCCCGGTACAGCCGGCAATGCAGCGCCCGCAGCCGGTACAGGCATAAACCTTGAAGTTGCGAGGGAACGCCATGAATTTGCACTCGAAACGGTTACGCAGCCGGTGAGAAAAATGCGCAAGCGGGTTCATGCCACCGCCCACCCTGCCATAGGCGGCGTGGTAGCACCAATCAAGCACCTTGATACGTTCAACCCCCTTACCAACAGGAATGTCATAAAGCAGGAAGCAGTAGCACGTCGGACAGATCCGCTCGCAGGCCTGACAGTCAACACAGTTGGCCATGGCCTTGGCCCAGAATCCGGTATCAAGTTGATGCTCAATCCGATCGGGAAGGTCAGGGGCAAACTCCTCGGGGTTGATCTTGACAAGCTTGCGTTCAGCGTCGGCACGACGCTTGTCGCGTTTCTTGATCTCTTTTTTATCCGCCTCCTTGAGAACATCCCCCATCTTCTCCACAATCTCATCACCCTTTGCGGAAAGCACATCAACTATTATCCCTTCCTCGCCGAAGGACAGGTTGAGGTCTCCGCCCCAGACAGAGTAAGGTTTGCCGCCGATCCGCAGGCAGAAACAGGTATCTGCAGGTTCAGGACAATCCACTGTAACCACGAGATACTTCTCCCTGCGCTCCTTGTAGAACGGGTCCTCGAGCACGCCCTTCAGGTAAACGTTATCCTGAATCTCAATGAGCGAGCGGATGTCGCAGTCCTTCGCGCCCACTATCACCTTTGGTTTGATGTCCTTGGAGAAAAGCTGCGGGAAGCTTGCTACCCGCTCGCGTGAGCCTAAGAAAAACTCCTTCAAAGGTTCTACAGGCCGAATCATCTTGAGTGCCTGGTGAAGTTCCTCTGCTGGAATTTCCTCATCGCGCCAGACTTCGTAGGTGGCGTGACGTTCAAACACGCGTGGGTAGTAGGTTTCGCCGTATTTTGCCAACTGAGTATAGAACGCAGGAATTGAGGCTAGGGGTAAAAAAAGAGACCTCATTGCGGCGAACTATACACAGAAATCAGGGCTTGTCAAGTTATGTCAACCCCAATTGAGTGGTAGGGGCACGGCACAGTGTGCCCCTTGAGATGCGTAGCATTTCATAGGGCATGCCTTGCCCCTACAGACTAAAACAAGAAAGAAGGCTGTTCAGGGATTATCACTCCGGCAGGTACTTCTCAGGCGGTTTCATGGCGCGGCGGATGAACGAGGGGGCTTTGCGCCAGTTTTTAGCAACCTTGATGTAAAGTTCAAGAAGATTGGCCGACCTCGAGGTCGGCTCCTGTTTCATCTTGAGTGTGAAGTTAAACCCGCTCAGAAGTTGTATACAAAATCCACGTAGGGTATGCCAGGGAAGATGGGTATATCCTCCTCAATCGCAGGCAAGGGGACTATGAAACCAATATCCACACTTATCTGTTCTCCAAACAGCCGCGCTCCGTAGGAGAAAAGAACCGGTATCCCCTCCTCTATCTCGGGGATAATCCAGTTCTCGCTAACCAATGAGACCCTGCGTGCGAATCTCCACTCACCGCCTACCATGAACATGGGTAGATCCATCCCTGAATACTCAAAAGCCCATTCGCCGGTTACGGAATCCCTTTCGGATTCAGTGGTAAACCCGTAGCCCGTTCCAACTGTAACACTTGCATCCAGGGTTCCGTATGTAGCGGTGGTATAGGCTATACCTGCTCCGATTATGTAATCGTCCTCGAACGAAGGAAGCTTGACTCCTAACACCCCGCCGCACCAGGCGAACTTCTCTCTCTGGATGATTCCCACCCTGGGCATGATGTACAAAGCTTGCTTGTAAAACTCGATGAAAGGAACAAGACTAAATCCTCCTCCGATCCCGAACCAATCGGTTACTCCGTACGCAGCCATGGGAACCAGCACGTAGTAATCGGCAAAGTAGCCATGACCCTTTGCCTGCATCCTGCCGGTGGGCGCAAAAAAGAGCCGCGTAGCATTGGGGTTGGGGAACCAGTACTTGCCGTCTTTCAAGGCATCCTTGGGGATTTCTTCAATCGAACTGATATCCGAGATGGGTATCCTAAGCGTTCCCATGTAGGTTTCGAAATCAACCTCCAACGAGTCGATCTCAACGATTCTGCCAATCACAGTCGCCCCGGTGGAGGTCTGTATGATCTGAACGTTATCGGTATCGGGTATCCGCAGATTATCCGGGCTATCCTGGGATTGCCGGGCATAGACACTTGAAAGGCAAATCAGTAAGGCGATAGGAATCAACCAGCTCTTCACTCCACCCCCTTTAGGTTTCACTAAGGTTTTCATTACACTCTCCTTGATGTACTTACATGAACAAAAGGTTTTGGTTTCCAGCATCATTCACTATACCCAGCTCTACGATTGTGTCAAGCGAAAATGATAACTACTGATCGGGCAGATACTCCTGCGGCGGTTTGGTGGCGCGGCGTACGAACGAGGGGTCCCTGCGCCAGTTCTTTGCTAGCTTTACCCGAAGCTCAAGGAAGACAGAGCGACCGGAGAGCGCCTCGATCTTTTTACGTGCCCGCGTACCCATCCGTTTGATCGCCTCTCCCCCGCGTCCCAGGATAATCGGCTTTTGGGATTCGCGCTCCACATAAAGTATGGCCTGTATCAAATCCTTGCGTCCTTCCTGCTCCTTGTACTCGGTGATTTCCACAAAAACCGAGTACGGTATCTCCTCGCCGTAGAGTTCGAAAAGTGATTCGCGAATCGCCTCGGCGGCAAAGAAACGCATGGGATAGATGGTGATCTCCGCCTCTGGATAGTATGGTTCACCACGAGGTGCTGCCTTAAAGAGTCCTTTGAGAAGCTCGCTCAAGCCCTCGCCTTTAAGTGCTGAGATTGGGTAGACCTCGTCCAATCCAAGGCTCAGGTAGCGATCGATGAGCGGAAGCAGGGTTAGTTTATCTTTGATGAGGTCTATCTTGTTTATGACCAGCAGTACCGGCTTATCTATCGATTTTATGAAGGATGCAAGCTCGTCATCCGGCTTATAGCGCGGCTCAACCATTAAAAGCACCAGATCGGCATCGCCAAGTGCGGATTTGATCTGGCCTCGCATGAACTCATACACCGCCCCCTTGCGCTGGATAAGACCAGGGGTATCGAGAAAAACAAACTGACCCTGGGGCGCGGTAAGGATGCCTAAAACGTTTCGTGAGGTGGTCTGCGGTCTGCGTGATACCGCAGAGAGGTGCGTACCCAGATAGGCGTTGAGAAGGGTTGATTTGCCTACGTTGGGCGGGCCGACGATGGCCACGAATCCTGACTTAGTCAATATCTACCTCCACGAACTCGGCATCTGCGGTGAACAAGAGCGAACAGCGATCCACCGGTTTCTTATATATAGCCTCCGCTGCCCTGGCATAGAGTTTGAGCTGATCTTTGAACTTTTCGATACCCTCCACCTCGGACGGGAACGACTTGTAGTCTATTATATCGAGGCCTTCGGGCTTAATTAAAACTCTATCTATGCGTCCGGTAATCGTTTCATCGCCCTCGCGGAGCACAAAGCCGACCTCGCTTGCGGCATCCTTCCGGGGCAAAACGATTCGCTTCAGGAGCCCCGACTCACGAAGCGCGGCGATGTGTTCTGCGACCCCTCTTTGATAACCGTCGACTTTTGAAGGTGCAAGATCAAAGCAAAGCACAAGCGAACGCACCGCCTGGTTGATGAAGCCAGCCTCGTCGGTAATTAAGCCTTTGGAAAGTCTATCAAGCACGGCATGGACAATCTCACCGAAGTGCCGCAGGCCCTTGCTCTGGTGATAGCTGAACTCCAGTTCGTCGCTCACCCTTTTGAACCTTCGCTTTCTCACAGACCAGCCTCGCCCAAGGATAGTTGCAAGCTTCACTTTGGATTCTTCGGCAGCTTCAATCACCTCCTCTTCTGCTGCCGGTTCCCTGACCTTCAGGATCACTCCTTTGGGGGCATCAGGCAGCTCGAGATTACCCATCACCTCACGCATACCCAAACCCTGCTCAAGATAGCCAAGCCATCCTGAGGCCTTACCGCCCCATGCACCTGAGCAGAAGAGTGCGTCGCGTGCGCGCGTGCAGGCAACGTAGAAGAGCCGCTTCTGCTCGGCTGCCTGTTTTTGCTGCCACAACAACCGTTCCGGATGATCGCGGTAGGCGGAATCGGTAAAGGTCAGGATAACCCTCTCGGCTTCTTCTCTCACTGCCAGAGGATCGGTCCTGCGCGTGTCCTCGTCCATTCCTGCAAGGAAGACCACGTTCGAATCAAGCCCCTTGGCCGCGTGGACGGTCATGATTTTTACAGCGTCCATACCCTCGGTCGAGACGTTGGCTTTTGGCTCCTCCTCACGAGTGCTCATGCGCTCAAGCCTCTCGGCAATCTTGAACATTGAAAGTCCCTCCGAGTCGAACTCCTCAAGGAGCCTTAAGAACTTACGGATGTTTTCCGCCTCCTGGCGGTCGGCGAACCAGGACCACAGTCTGCGCGCGCGAATTATGCGCTCCAGCAGAACGGAAGAAGGTAGGGTATCAACGTCCTTCATGGCTTTCTTCAACCAGATCGCCGATCTTCGTAACTGTTTTAAGGAGAAAACCTTTTCCCAGAGGCTGTCACCCTTCTCAAAGAAGGCGATTTCGAGTATCTCGGCCTCAGAAAGCGCGCAAAGTGGGGAACGAAGGATACAGTAGAGTGCCGTGTCTTCATTAGGATTGGCAAGGAAACGGACCAGCTGACGCAGAAGCACCACCTCAGGCGATGCGTGGAAGCCTGTCCCTCGTACCACCACAAATGGGATGCCGCGGCGGCGAAAGGCCTCCTCGTATCTGAAAAGATGGGTTCTGCGGCGCAGGAGGATCGTTATGTCTTCATATCTACATGGACGTTCGATTTCTTTATCGTCTTCGCGCTCGAAAACCGGCAGGCTGCCTGCGATCTCCTTGATGCGCGCTGCAACGACCTCGGCCTCCGCCTGCTTCTTCTCGGCCATGCTCGACTTCTCCTCGACCCTGGCAAGCAGTATCTCCACGTGCCCCTTTTTGCCTGGATTACGCATTGCACGGAACTCCTCGTATGAGGTCTGCCAGTCTTGATCCCCGCCCTGCATCAATTTTGAGAAGAGGAAGTTGACGAAATCAACGATTAGAGGCAGGCTGCGGTAGTTTTCTCGCACCACCACCTCCTCGAACCCGGCCTCGATCCATGTCTGGAGTTCTCTTGCCGCCCGGTTGAACACCTCAACGTTAGCGCCCCGGAAGAGGTAGATGGACTGGCGCACGTCGCCTACGAGGAAGATAGTGGGGAGTTTACCCAGTTCATGTTTGGCGCCGAAACCTGAACGCCACTCCTCGATGAGCTTGGCAACGATTGCCCACTGCAGCCCGTTGGTATCCTGGAACTCGTCAACCAGGATATGATCGGTCTGCTCGTCAAAGCTTTCAAGGACGTTCGACCAGTTGGGAGAATGATAAAGAACCTTGTAGAGCCTGTATTCCAGGTCCCCGAAATCAAGAACATGCTGGACGCGCTTGCGGCGCTCGTAGCGTTCGGCAAGGTGGCGAAAGACGTACAAAAAACCCCTGGTCTGAACAGCCGCGTGCCAGCGCCAGAAGGTTTCGTGATAACGAAGAAACGCCTCTCCCCTCCTTATAAACGCCTCACGCTCAGGCTCGCTTTTGGGGAGACGCTTACGGAGCGTCCCGCCGGTGGTAAGGAAGTAGGGAGAAACCCGATCGAGTAGAAACCGCATGGCCATCAGATGCCCTCGTTCGTCTGAAGGTTGGGGTACGTCAACAAAGCCCATCGCCTGCCAGAACCCATCGCCCCAGACCTTCCTTAGACTCTCCCATGCCTGCTCGTATTCCTCTCTGAGATCGTCGGGTGCAGCATCAAGTGAAAGATAGGACTGAGGGATATGCCGCAAGAGCAGACGGATCTTGCGCTGCAGCCTGCTCCAGCCCTCGGTAAGGGTGAGGTGACGCACCCAGAGTGCGGCTTCGTTGTCGAGCGAGCCCAACTCGACCAGCCCCTCGCGAATCACCTCCTCGCGCATAAGCTCGGCCTCGATAGCGTCAAGTACGGAAAAATCGGGCGCAAGATCAAGCTCGAACGCGAAACGTTCCAGCACAGATCGTGCAAATGCGTGAACGGTGGAGATGCGGAAACGGGAGAGCCTGGGTTGAATCTTTTTATGAAGATCGGGCAGACGCTCTCGCAGGATACTAAGTACGCGTTCCTTCATCTCCGCGGCCGCCTTCTCGGTGAATGTGATCGCAAGGATTCGTTCGGGCGCGACACCTGATTCCAGTAAAGCCACGTAGCGCTCGGCCAGCTTCTGGGTCTTGCCCGAACCGGCAGGCGAGGAGACCACCAGACTCCGTTTCACATCAAGGTGGGAGGCCTTGAAACGGCGTCTGGCAGACCCTTTAGGATTACCTCTGGCAGAACTCATTGTACTCACAGTACCTGCAAGTTTGGGATTCTCTGGCCTCGAAGAGCCCTTCACGGATCCCGCTGACCGCATCGGATGCAAAGCCAACAGCGGCGCGCATCGCTTCGCGAGGTTGAGTTATCTGCACCAGCTTGGAGTCAAGGAAGGAGTAGATGCCGAAGGAATCGACCTCGGCTTTCTCTAACCGACGAATCATCTCAGAATAAAGCGGAAGCTGAATGCTTTCGCCTGTGGCTATCTTACGCTTGAAATACTGCTCCTTGCCTGTTTTATAGTCAACTACCCTTGCGCAATTACCCCGCCAGTCCACCCTGTCTACCCGTCCGCGCAACCTGAATCCCTCTTTCTCGAATGAGAGTTCAAGGTCGCGCTCAAGCCAACCCGGATCAACACGCCAGCTTCCCTCGGCACGCGCCAGCTCCTGATCGCGGAACCAGTCCTTGCGTGCCTTAACCCAGTCCTCGATCCAAAGCCTGAGGAAGGGGTTGAGTCTGCGCCTCTCAAGCTCAGCAACCAAGAGATCCAACAACTTTTCGTCTATACGTTCAGAATCGGGCTGCTCCTTGAACAGACGCTCGAGCAAGGAATGCAAGACGGTTCCCAGAAGCCTGCCCTCGGGTTCGGCGGTAGGTTCCTCTGCGGGTTCGAGCCCGAGCACCGCACGAAGGTAGTAGCGGTAGGGACAGTTGCGATAGACCTCAAGCCGGGTGACCTTAAAGGGATGCTTGGGACCGAAGTGGGCGTTTATGAGTTCAAGGGAGCCTGAATCGGTGAAGGTAACGCCTTTCTGCGACCCGCCACGATTCAACGGGGTAAGTATCTGAAGCTCATCTTCGCAGTAGAGGGTCAGGTTCTTGATCTCGGGACTCTCTTCCCATTCGGCCAGCAAGACGCTGGGCAGAAGCGGCCGATCGGCCTGTATCGAGGGTGCGGATAAGAACACATGCTCGCGCGGCATAGCCAGAAGCCGACGGAACTCGAACTCGACGTTGGCAAACTCGTCCTCCACCGTGGGCAGAACCAAAGCCTGGCGCATACGCTCGGGCAAGAGGAGATCCCTATGGGGATGCTTTGGGAACTCGCCGTCCACCAGCCCGCCGACAAAGAGGTAGGAAGCGTCCAGCCAGCGACTCTCCACCAGAGGCATGACGCGAATCGCATCCGCCTCAGACTCATCCCCCGGGGGAGAAATCTCCATGTGCAGAAGGATCTCCAGGGTCTCGCGGGCAAAGCGCGGGCTGACCTTTGCCTCACCAGCCAGCTCGGTCATTCGGACAAGCTTCTCCAAAATCTCTTCAAACCCCTGCCGAAGCCCCTCGTCTGCCTTCCAGCCGAGCCAGGAAAGTACCGATCTGAGCCTTCCAGTAAACCCATCTGCAGAGGCAGGACGAGTAAACGCCTTCAGCCTCTTGATAAACTTGGCGATAAAGATGCGTATCTCCTTGGAGATCGGGCCGGCATGAGGATGATCCCTTAGCCTCCATGGGACGTCGGACAGGAACCAACCGGTCCAGGCGGCCTCGCCTGAGATGATGCCCTCCTCGCGCGATAAAACGTCAACCCAGCGGCGAACGGATTTCGGTATCTTATTGAACGCCGGGGACAAAAGCAGTCCAACCACGTCGCGGCGGCGAAACCCCTGCTCTGCGGTGTATAAGAGATCAAGAACCGCTCTGATTGCAGGAAAGCTCTCCAACCGTGGACGAAGTGAGACGCGGGGTTTGAGTCCGTATCGCCCAAAGACCCGTTCAACGATTGGCCGGTAGATTTCAAGTGCGGGAAAAACAACCACGATCTCATTCGCATAGACCCCCTTCTCGGCCAACGCACAGATGTGTCTGGCGATCGCGACCACTTCGTCCTCACGCGAGGGGAAGCGATGCCAGAAGGATTGAGGTCCAGGCGCAGGTTCCGGGGTGGAGCGTTGAACGAGGTTGTATCTCGTGAAGAACCTCTCCCCTTTTAAGGCGAGCGGATCTGCAGGAACGATCACAACCGCTTCAGGGATGTGGTTCAGGATTGTATCGAAGAGATTCTGCTCGGCCGCCCAGGGCTCGAAATAGCCCTCGATTATAAGGAGCCGGTGAGGAAGCAAGTGGACATGCGAGACCGCCTCAGCCAGAAGCCCCTCGTGATCAACAAGGTCTTGGCGAGCCAGATGCCTATCGTAGTGCTCAAGAAGCTCAATCGCCTGTTTTAAGCGCCTGGCGGTATCCGGATCGAATATCTCCTCCTGCGCGCGATCAGGTATCATTGACCAGTCATGAGGTTGGTGCCGCTTCAACTCGGCGTAGAGTGTTGAGAGAAGTCCAAGATGTTCCTCGCGGAAGAGAAGTTTCTCTCCCTCGCGGATAAGCTTTAAGAGAATGAACCGACGGTCGCGTTCGTCAACGATCCCTTTTTGTGATCCGGCAAGCACAAGCTCCCTGGCAAGGGTTTGCAGATCAAGAGAGGTCGGGGTCTGCAGGACATCGCTTTGATATAAGGAGAGTATCTCGAAAAAAGCCGCCCTTGCCCTGCGCTTGTTCGGAGTAAGGTAGAGAATCTCTTCCGGACGAAACCGTTCGGCTATCTTGAGGTTTTGAAGCAGCTTGCGTGTAAACCCAGGCGAGCAAAGCGGTCTGCGCGCCAGCAGTCTGAGAGGTGTGTTGCGGGTGTTGCGGGTGTTACGGGTGTTACGGGTCATCAGTTCAGTTTAATCGGGAGAAGGAATAAGTCAATCTTTAAAAGGAACCCCCCTTTGTTTCAGAGGCCGTTCTCAGTGAAGGATCACGAGCTTGGTGCGGGCGCTGGCCGAGTTGTTCTTGACCCGTGCGAAGTAAACGCCTTCACCCCACGCGTCCGTTCCACGACCGCGCGGGGACCCGACCGTTAGCGTAGCACCACGACTTTCGTGCGTGCAGAGTAACCTTTGATTGAAACCCGTGCAAAATACACGCCGGAGGGGAGGGAGGAGGGTTGGGAGGAGGGCGTGGAGGGGGTCCAGGTGCCTTTGCCTTTTATGGTCTCCTCAAGCACGCGGCGGCCGTCGGCGGAGTAGAGGGTAATGCGGGCTTCGCCGGGGACATCATAGAAAAGCCGGTTGAGCGAAGCCTCAAGCCGGATGACAGATTCCCTAACCGGCTGCTCTTCCACGCCAACCTCACCCAAAGAGTTGGTCTTTATCAAGAGGACATCCCTTGAGCCGTCAGGACTGTAAGATTCCGTCATCCCGGTGATAATATAGCCGCTGTCTGAGGTTACTTGAACGCAGTAGCTTCTGTTCTTATCCCAAGCGTTGCCAAAGATACGCGTCCAAAGCGTATCGCCCAGCTCATCGGTCTTTAAGAGCCAAACTGCGCTTGTGGAGTCCGAGTATCTTTTCGTACGTGCGATGATATATCCACCATTAGCTGTCTGACAAATGAAGGTGCGGGAGCTGCCATCAGTGACACCGTCGCCGTAGATGCGCGCCCAAAGGGAATCGCCCACCGAGTCGGTCTTCAAGATGAATAAGCTCCCATTCGTTATTCCGCTTATGATATAGCCTCCGTCCGATGTTTCCTGAACGCAGTTGCTCCTAGCATCTAGTTCCTTCTCTCCTATCCTATAGACACGTGACCAGAGGGAGTCGCCGTCTACATCGGTCTTCAATAGCCATGTATTCTTTACCCCACCAGGTTCCCGCTCTGTTACCCCAGTGACGATGTAACCGCCATCTGAGGTCAGCTGCAGGCTGGCGCCACCCTGTGCACCCTCTCCACCGTACTCGCGTGCCCACACCACGCGCCCCGTATCGATTTTGGAGACTAATAGCTCAGAACCATATTCTGAGGTGGCCGAGGCCCCTGTGATTATATAACCGCCATCCTGGGCCTCTCGCACGCAGGTGCCGGAAATATTCCATGCTAGAGTCCACAAGGTGTCGCCATTCTCATCGGTCTTTAAGAGCCATAGTCCCTCTTCCAGAGAGGCCCCTGCGATAATGTAGCCTCCGTCTGAGGTCTGCTGAACGCAGTAGCCTATCGCTATAGGTAATCTCCCGTAAGTGCGTGTCCATAGGGTATCCCCTACGGAATCTGTCTTGATAAGATAAAGATCTTGGTGCAAGTAAGGATTATAAGGAAGTCCGAACTGCCCTGTAATTATGTAGCCACCGTCTGAGGTCTGCTCCACCCAGCAGCCAACGTCCCTATATTCCCCTCCGTAGGTGCGTATCCAGCCCCCATAAACGGGGAGACTGACAAGTAGCAGGCTTACTGCTACACTAAGCTGGCAAATCTTTCTCATGTATACCTCCAATGTTAATATAAGACAAACCAGGGATTTGTCAAGTGGGGGCGGGAGACCCGCCCCCAAGGTTTAAGATTCTTAATCGCCAGCAAAGTCGCCCCAGAAGCTGTCGCAGCATGTGCCAATGCTATCGTGCCACCAGTAACCGAAGGCTGTATCTCTTGGAGGGATCCCATCAGGATGGAACGTAAGACAGAAGTTGCCTGACCAGTAGCCGACCGTATCGCCGTCATAGGCCCAGAATGCTGAATCCGAGGATACGACGTAGCATTGATTCACAACATCTACACAGTGTGCTGGGCCGTGAATCCAGTTGTCTGGGTCGTTGCCCCAGTATCCGTAGAAGTAGGTGCCGTAGAGCATGCCTTGCCATGGATGCCAGGGGTGGATGCCTCCACAGCTGGCGGTGTCCGGGGCGTCACCCTCAAAGGAATAGTTGATGGCCAGGGCCGCGGTTGCCCCGACCACGAGCATCACCGCAACCGCGGCAATGAGGAGTAGTTTTTTAGACATTATCAAATTAAATAGTATCACTAACTATTCTGAAACCGGCGGCGGTATAGATGCAATTCTAAGCGCATAACTTGACTCCGGCGTTGGGGTAAGTATCATTCGTTCGTGAGAACGAGCATCCGCTTCAAGATCTCCGGGCTTTTGGTTATCCTTGTGTGTCTTTTGATGGGCGGCACCGGGTTTGCAATCATACGACTGGTGCGCAACTCGTTCCTTGAGGAAATAAAACTTCGCGGCATCATCCTTGCCCGCAACGTGGCGTTCTCGGCAGAGGACCCGCTCATGGATGAAGACGATCTCACACTTACCCTGCTTTCACGAGACGCCCTGCGTCACACCGGAAGCGTTTACGCATACATACTTGACCAGCAAGGTCTGGCAGCGGCATCGCCGGCCCGTCTGGTCAGAAAAAGTGATTCAACCGAGATCGTGCTTGAAGATAACCTGTGGCGCAAGCAGATATCCCAGGCCATACCCGTACCTGAGGAGGCCGATTACGCAGCCGAAACGATAACCGATCCCCAGTGGGGAGCTATTTACGAGGTAGCGGTTCCGGTAATGCTCGGCGGGCAGAAGAAAATAGGCGAGGTTCACGTAGGCATTGATCTTACCAGTCTGCAGATTGCATCGCGCAGGATCCAGATGGTGGTAGGCGGCATAACGGTTATAGGTATCATCGTAGGCATCCTGAGCGCGTTCGGATTGGGCACCCTGCTGATCCGGCCTCTCAAGGCATTGGTAGGAGGCGTCGCGGAGATCGCCAGGGGGAACTTCGAGTACCGCATCCGCAAAACCACAAACGACGAGATAGGCGACCTGACCTCGGCCTTCAACGTCATGGCCAAAGACCTGAAGGATAAGGTTTTAATCGAGGACGCGTTCAAGCGCTACGTATCACACCAGGTGGCGGACGAGATTCTAAAGGACCCGGACGTATTCGCCAAGTCCTTGAAGGGAACGAAAAAACGGATAACCGCCTTCTTTGGGGACATAAGAGGATTCACCCCCATCTCCGAACAGCTGCCGCCTGAAGAGGTGGTTGCCTTCCTTAACTTCTATTTGACCGAGATGACCACCATCATCTTTGCCAACGAGGGCACCATAGACAAGTTCATGGGCGACTGCATCATGGCTGTGTTCGGCGCACCTGTAGAGCACAGTGACGACGTCTACAGGGCGGTTAAATCCGGGGTGGAGATTCAAAAAAGGATCGAGGAGATGAACAAGCAAAGGGTTACTGAGGGGAAGCAGGACATCCACGTAGGCATAGGGATAAACTACGGCGAGGCGGTTGTGGGCAATATCGGCTCCACCCAGCGGCTGGAGTATACGGTTATAGGAGACAGCGTCAATACCGCGGCCAGGCTGCAAACCGTGGCCAAGGGCGGCGAGATTGTGGTATCAGACAGTGTATACCGGGAAGTCAAGGATCACTTCGACTTCATCCATATGGAGCCGGTAAAGGTCAAGGGTAAGGCCAGGAGTTTGAAGGTATGGAAGATAGCCCTGCCCATATGCACCGCTGAATCTCTCTCGTCTTCCGAACGAGGACCGCAAAACTTGGATCCGGAGGTTTTTAAAATCCCACCTTCTCAACCATCTTAGAGAAAAGGAGATAGATGCTACATCTTGGAGTAATCGGCGCCGGATACTGGGGACCGAACCTTATTCGCAACTTCGCCTCGATTAACAACGTAAGCCTCGAACAGGTGGCGGATATCAACAAAGCGGTACTTGAAAAGATAAAAACCGACTACCCTGGGATAAAAACCACCATTGACCCGCACCAGCTTTTGACTTCAGACGTTGACGCGGTCTGCATCGCTACGAGCGCACCTACCCACTACGATCTTGCCCGCGAAGCCCTGCTTTGTGGCAAGCACGTGCTCTGCGAGAAGCCGCTCACACTCAAGGCCGAGGAAGCCGATGAACTGGTAGAGATCGCTCAAAAACACTGCTTGATCCTGATGGTAGGACATCTCATGCTCTATCATCCGGCGATACGAAAGATAAAAGAGCTCATAGACCAGGGCAAGATAGGCAAGCTCTTGTACGTGAACTCCATAAGGGTCAACCTGGGGATCGCGCGCGCCAACGAGAACGCCCTGTGGAGCCTTACCCCGCACGATTTATCCATGATACTCTACCTTTTCGACAACCAGATGCCTGAAGGCCTATCCGCTGCAGGAGCCGATTTCCTCACTCCGGGAATCGAGGACATGGCCTTCGTCTCGCTCTTTTATTCAGACAACAGATTCGGTCACGTGCGCGCATCCTGGCTCGATCCAACCAAGATACGCAGGCTCAAGGCCATAGGAACCAAGGGGATGATTGTTTTCGACGACGTGGGCGCGGATTCCACCCTGGAGTTATACGATGAGTGGATCGAACCCAAAGGTAACAAAACCTTCGAACACCACCGCAATTTTACCCCAAAACTCCTTGAGATCGGGAAGGCGGAACCTTTAAGGCTTGAGTGCGAGCATTTTGTCCAATGCGTACTTGAAGGCAAAAACCCACTGACCGACGGGCAGAACGGCGCGGACGTGGTAAGGATACTCGAGAAGGCCCAGGAATCCTTGGATGAAAAAGGATCCTACAAGCCGCTGTGAGGGGTGAAGATCCCTCCGGCCTTCGGCCACCTCCCTTAACAAGGGAGGCAAAAAAGTCCCCCTTATTAAAGGGGATTAAGGGGGATAAAAAAGATTATGGAGGGGGTAAGTCGGGGTCCCCGCGGCGGGACGAAGTACCGACGTGGGGCATAAATCAAGAACCTTGGAGAGTTAAGATGAACGAAAACAACTACTTCGTCCACCATACCGCAGTTGTGGATGAGCCGGTAGATATAGGCGAGGGAACCAGGATATGGCACTTTTCGCATATCATGAAAGGGGCCAAGATCGGGACAAAATGCAGCCTTGGACAGAACGTGTTCGTAGGATCGCGCGTGGTAATCGGTAATAACTGCAAGATTCAGAACAACGTAAGCATTTACGATTTAGTGACTTTAGAAGACGACGTGTTCTGCGGCCCAAGCTGCGTGTTTACGAATGATATGAACCCGCGCGCCGCTTACCCCAAAGGCGGGGTGTGGATTCCTACGCTTGTCAAAGAAGGTGCCTCAATCGGTGCCAACGCCACCATCCTGTGCGGCATAACCCTTGGAAAGCACTGTTTCATCGGTGCCGGGGCGGTTATCCACAAGGACGTGCCGGATTACGCGTTGATGGTGGGAGTTCCCGCGCGTCAGATAGGCTGGATGTGCGAGTGCGGCGAGCGGTTAAGGTTCGACGATTCGGATACCGTAACGTGCAACGCACGCTGCAAGGGAACTTACAAGCTTGAGGACGGCAAGGTAAGAAGGGTTAAATGAAGGTTCCGCAGATAGATTTATGGGCGCACCACGAGCCCCTGATGGCAGAGTTCAGGCAGGCGTTTGAGAGAGTGGTCCGCTCCAGCCAGTTCATTTTGGGGCAGGAGGAGAAGGAGTTCGAGTTTGAGGCCGCAAGTTACCTGAATGTGAAACATGCAATAGGCGTGGGCAACGGCACCGATGCTTTGGCGATATGCTTGAAGGCGCTGGGCGTGGGTCCTGGGGATGAGGTCATAACCTCACCATTTACGTTTATTGCGACGGCTGAGGTAATCGTAGCCCTTGGTGCTGTGCCTCGCTTTGTGGATATCAAACCCGATACCTTTAACGTCGATCCGGCAAAGATCGAGGCCGCGATCACCCCAAAAACCAAGGTGATCCTGCCGGTCCATCTCTACGGCCAGGCGGCCCAGATGGATGAGATCCTCGATATCGCTAAGAGGCACAATCTCAAGGTGTTAGAGGACGGAGCGCAGGCTTTCGGTTCGACTTACAAGGGCAAAAAGGTCGGCGGATTGGGTGATCTGACTATCTTCAGCTTCTTCCCAACCAAGAATTTAGGCGCGTTAGGAGATGGTGGTCTGATAACCACTAACGACGACGAGCTTTACGAAAAATGCCGGCTGATCCGGGTACACGGCTCGCCAAAGAAGTACTATCATACAATTATCGGTCAGAACTCGAGGCTGGATACCATCCAGGCCGCGTTTCTCAGGATCAAGCTGAAGCATATCGATCGGTTCAATGAGCTAAGGGTCAAAAATGCCGAAGCTTATAACGAAGAGTTAAAGGATATTGTCAAGACCACGGCAGTCCATCCGGACTCGAACCACATCTATCACCAGTACACCATCCGCACGCCTAAGCGGGATGAGCTAAAGGGATTCTTGAATGAGAACGAGATCGGCGTCGGCATCCACTACCCTTACCCTCTCCACCGTCAGCCCGTGCTGGAGTATCTGGGATTACCCGAAGGCTCTTTCCCTGAGGCCGAGAAAGCGGCCCGTGAGGTAATGTCCCTGCCGGTATACCCGGAACTCTCAGAAGAGCAAAGAAACTACGTTATCGCCAAGATCAGAGAGTTCTTCGCCTGAATAAGATTTGTAGGGGCACGGCATACCCTATGAGCGCATGAACCGCTCAAGGGGTAGGCTCTGCCGTGCCCCTACTTTTTGTGAAATCTGCGGTTTATTACTCCTCGATGATCGCTATCGCGGTGGCTAAGTCCTTCAGGTGAGAGATGGAGAGGTGCACCTTACGATCCCCCAGAAGCTCTCGAGGTTTTCCGTAGACCTTTACAGTGGGTCTGGAGTGCTCGTTGTCTATGATCTCCACGTCGCGCCAGCGGACACCGCGCGAGTGACCGGTGCCCAGGGCTTTAAGGAACGCCTCCTTTGCGGCCCAGCGCGCTGCAAGACGCTCCGATGGATCGTTGTGCTTTAAGGAAAACTCCTGCTCCCGCTCGGTGTAGATGCTTTCAAGGAACCGCTTGCCCAGCTTTTTATACGCCTTGCGTATGCGCGCGACTTCGATGATGTCAATACCAATCCCAAATATCACCCGCTACAATACCTAACCGGACGCAAAAGTCAAGACTCTTAAGCCGATTAACGCAGATTAAACGTAGGGGCCGGTTTCAGCGTGCCCCTCGGATGTTTATACATCCGTAGGGTATTAAACCGGCCCGTCCAATTATTCGGGCTGACCTTAAGGTCGGCCCCTACGTTTCTTTCACCCCACGCCGTTACTCCGTAACGCCGCAGGGACCCCAACCTCCAATCGGCAACTTCCCTCTCAATAAATAGTCTTGACATACGCCGATGGCGGATTAGAATTAGGTATTGCTGACCACCAAGGAGGTTCGATTGCGCCGATTGATACTTGCAGCGCTCGTGGGGGTGGGGTTTTTAGCTGCCGCCACGCCCTCCGAAACATTTAACGCGGTAATCACCCGCTACGCCGGCATAAGCTCGCTTACGGCCTCGTTCGAGGAACGGATCTGCTCAAAGAAAGACGGCACCTGCCAGATACTCAGGGGCACGTTCACCTTTGCCTCGCCCGACAAGTTCCGGGTGGACGTCACCGTGCCGATGGAGCAGCTTGTTTTATCCGACGGTGTGGTCACCTGGATATACCTGCCGACCGCCAACCAGGCCATCAAAACCAAGCCAGGTCCTGAGCAGGAGATGTTTTTGTTCGCGGCGCGTCTGCAGAACTACAGCGAGCAGTACACGGTTCAGCTCAAACCAGCCAAGGAGCACCTTGAGGCGCATTTTACCGCCATACCGGGCGAAAAGGTGTTCCTGAAGGGTTTCGTGCTGCTGATAGATACGTCCAGGAACGAACTCGCAGGGGTTAAGGTCGAGCAAGGGGATAACGAGGTGATCTTCCTCCTGGACAGCCTCCAGTACAACACCAAGGTTGCGGAAAGCCAGTTTACCTTCAGCCCACCCGATGGCACCACGGTGATCGAGGACACGGGCACCGGCTACCAGCAGTGAGACTCCAGCGCGACAACCTCTGCTTCGCGTGCGGGAAGGAGAACCCGCGGGGCCTAAAGATGGATATTGAGATCGATTCCGAGGGTGCGCGCTGCGAGTATAAAATACCTGCGGATCTTCAGGGCTGGCAGGGCTTTGCTCACGGCGGGATAATCTCTACTCTGTTAGATGAAATAATGGTCTGGGCCGCGGCAGGACGTGACGCTGATGCGGTAACCGCAGAGATGAGGGTGCGCTTCAAGAACCCCTTGCCAACCAACCACGCCGTAAAGGTAGAGGGAAGGATTACCGGAGAGCGCAAGCGACTGATTATTGCCCAGGCTAAGGCGTTCGACGATCACAAGGTCTACGCCGAGGCAACGGCAAAGCTCTTCAAATTGTGACCCGTAACACCCATAACACCCGTAACACCCGTAACACCCGTAACACCCGTAACACCCGTACCCCTTCGGGGCATTCTCATAATTATTCGGAGCTTGCGCTCCGTTCACAAGGAAATAACACCCGTAACCCGTACCCCTTTGTGGTATTTTCACTATTGCTCGAAGCCTGCGCTCCGGTCGCAAGGACATACCCTTGCGGGGCATTCTCATAATTACTCGGAGCTTGCGCTCCGCTCACAAGGAAATAACACCCGCGACACGCCTCAAAGAGATATGGCAAATCTGCAAAGAGTATCCGTTATAAACCTGGGCTGCCCTAAGAACAGGGTGGACGCGGAGATCATACTGGCCGAGCTCGCCCAGGCCGGATTCCAGATTACCGGTGATTCGGATGACGCCCGGATAATTATAGTAAACACCTGCGCGTTCCTGGAGGAGGCGATCGAGGAATCGGCCCAGGTGATAGAGGAGCAGCAGGAGCGGCGCAGGCGAGGCGAAATCGAAACGCTTCTCGTGACCGGATGCCTGCCCCAGAGAAAGCCGAGAGAACTTGTAGGCCGCTTCCCATGGGTTGATGCGTTCGTTGGTTTGGATCAGATACCTGATATACCCAAATTGCTCAAGGAGAATACTCATCCGGGCCAGGTGCTGGTCTCCCCCACACCCTGCTGGAATCCGGGCAGGGAATATCCCAGACTGCTCTCGACACCATCTCACTACGCATATCTGAGAATAACCGAGGGCTGCTCGAACTGCTGCTCATACTGCACCATACCGATGATAAGGGGTCCTTTGAGACTCAGAATGACCGATGACATCCTCAATGAAGCGGGCGACCTCGTAAGGCTCGGTGTTAAAGAGCTTATTCTGATCGCCCAGGACACTGCCGCGCATCCTGAGCTTTCAAAGATACTTGAAGGGTTGGAAAGGATCGAGGATTTACACTGGATTCGTCTTCTTTACGCACACCCAGCGCATCTGGATGAGGAGATTCTGGGACAGATGGCGGCAAGCGATAAGGTTTTGAACTACATAGACATGCCGATCCAGCATTTGGCCGACCCGGTCCTGGAGCGCATGAATCGGGGAGTGACATCGGAGAGGATAGGAAATCTGGTTGCAAAGGCGCGCAGCCTTGATTTGGATTTTGCCTTAAGGACAACGGTGATGGTGGGCTTTCCTGGCGAGACCGATGAGGAGTTTGAGGAATTGCTTGAAGGATTGAAGCGTTTGCGCTTTACACACCTTGGGATATTCGTATACTCCGAGGAGGAAGGCACGGATGCAGCCCAGATGGGGAATCAGGTGCCCTGGGAGGTAAAAAAGGAGCGCGCCGAAATGCTGGTAAAGCTGGCAGAGCGGCTGCAAACAGAGGAAACCGATCGAATGACAGGGAAAAAACAAAAAGCGGCAGTGGATTTCATTGCTGAATATCCTAAGGGATGTGTTACGGGGGTTAAGGGATGTGTTACGGGTGTTACGGGGGTTACGGGAAGGCTGTGGAGCTCGGCACCTGAGATTGACAGGGTAGTAGAGATCGAAGGTTCTGGCGCAGAGCCAGGACGTTTTGGAGAGGTCCAGATAACCGGAGGAAAAGATGATCGTCTCTTTGCTCGTTGGATTGAGTCTCGTTAACGTAAACGTGAGCTTCCCAATTGAGCCCACGGGTGAGGTTTTCGTGGGCAAATACTTCCGCGATACCACCTACGGTCGGTACAACATAGATGCGGGTATGGAGGTATCAACGGATTTAATAGACGTGGCCGGTCAGCGCTTCTTTATACTCTACCGTGACGAGCTGGAGTCAGGCAAGCAGCTTGGCAACGTTACCTTTGACCCGTTCATGGCCCACTTCTATCTTACCGGCGGTTTTCGCTTCAACCTCTTCGACAAGGCAACGGCAAGTACCTATCTGGTTCACGACTGCACCCACAACATAGATCGCAACCCGGATTCAAACAAGATTGTCTTCAACCGCATGACCTTCGCAGCAGGTACGCCTGGTGCGTTCAACAACCGGAACTTGAATTTCATCAAGGAAGGCGCGTGGTATGAGCGCCTGAACGCAAGGCTTACATATGCCTGGTTCCCTCACGACACGGTTATTGACGCCCTGAACTCAACCGATATGTTCCACGATTTGCAGCTTGACCTTATCTTCGATCAGCCGATCTACAAGAATATCTACGCCTCGGCGCGAATCTACGCCTATTTCGCCCGATTCAGACCGGGATGGGACTCCGACACCCTGAATCTTGCCCCATTCTGGGAGCACAAGTTTGCCCCGCAGGCAGGCATAGGGGTACTGCGAGGCGACCGGGTAGCGCTTGAGCTTTACCTTCGCTACTGGGTATCGGCCAACTTCCGGCTGCACGCCCCTGGCCACTGGCCTTACCTGGGTCTGCACCTGCGGTTTCGATGAACGCCCCCCTCACTCCTTTTCTCTCCTCACGGCCTACACTCCTCAGGATTGCAAAAATTCTGATTGCAGGGTTATTGATCATGACAGGCTGCCGCCTTTTCACAAGGCCAACCCCTGAACTGGTGTTTATCGAACAAGCCCAGGGTATCTATCAATACACCGATTTCACAGATACGTACAAAGGCCGCTTTTTGCTGTTTGCTCATGAAGACCGCCTGGCTATCGATCTCTTTGCGGCTTACTTCTCTGTTGCCTCGGTCCGACACAACCCCGACTCAACACTCGTGTACCTGCCAATGAGCAACGAGGTGCTGATCCTGGGGCCGGCGGACGACCTGCCTCTGGAAGGCTGGGAGATACCTGTGGCTCCGCTGGCCGCGGCCTACAAAGGGATACTGCCGGATGAGCCTGACAGCATCACGGAATCAGCGGATACTCTGTTCGCGTGGAGAGGAGGTGTTGCTTACCTCCAACTTGCTGAAAGTTCAAAATTTATAGGTCTAAGGGGCAAGGAATGGGAGCTTTGGCGCGAGGGTCGGTTTGAGATAATGCCGGATCGCGCCCAGAGGATTGTATTCAGGAAAGCGGACTCCGAACTCATTCTGGAGTTTATTGACCTACAGGTTATCGAACGCGAACCGGCAAAGGTGTTCTCGCTCAACCTGTCTCAAGTGGTAGAACGCCTGGACTACAGATAATTCAAACAAATTGTATCCAGTAGAGCCAATGCTGATGGTGTGTGTTACGAGGTGTGTTACGGGGCGTGTTACGGGTTAACGGGTTGACATACGTCATAAGATGACTATAATTAGAATGTTGGTAGCCAAAAATGGCTGCCAGACAAGGAGAAAAATACATGCGTTTATTCATCGGAAACCTTCCCCATTCTTACAACGAGGAGAAGGTACGTGAGATCTTCGCCGAGCATGGTGAAATCTCGAAGGTAGCGGTCCCAACCGATCGTTACACCAATGCGCCTCGCGGTTTTGCCTTTGTGGACATGCCGAATGACGAGGAAGCAAAGGCGGCCATTAGTGCCGTTAATGGAACAGAGCACGACGGCCGTGAACTTAGAGTAGAAGAAGCCCGTCCCCCGCGCGAGCGCGGCGACCGTGGCGGCTACGATCGAGGTGGCGGAAACCGCGACCGCTGGTAAACCAACAAAATACCTTTCTCGTCATTCTTGACAGTTAGTTGATCGAGATCGAGAGAAAGTTCGTAAGCGCCGGCATAAGCCGGCGCTTCCTTTATTGAAACATGGTTCCGTGAACCCCAACGGATATGAAAACTCAGACCGCATCCAGTGGTCTGATGCAACTACCTCCTCGGGGCTTTACTTCGTGCGTCTTGAACGCGCCACGGAAACCATCTCCCGCAAGGTCGTGCTCTTGCGTTAAACCAGCTTCTTAATCGGGGTCCCCAAGCGAACGCTTCGCGTTCGCTTGGGGTGATATCTACCTGTATAGATACCAGTCCCTGCGGCCAGCCCCCCGGTCAAGGTAGATCTCGAACCGCCCACCGGCGTCGGTCCTTACGATATAAACGTTGCGGTGACGGCGCATCAGCCAGGTTCTCTTCCGGGGTGCGGCAGGCGAGAACCCGTGATCGTGCCAGCTTCTTATTATCTCTTCGATCTGATACTCCTTGCCGCGCCAGATAAAACTAAGTGGAGCCGGTTCTTTTTCCGAAGTAACGACCTCGATCCTCTCCCCTATGAAACGCCCCCCTCCCGTAACACCCGTAACTCCCGTAACACCCGTAACACACCGCCTTTAAGAAGATTAGCTAATGTCAGAAAAAGGTAGGGTCAGTCGCGGTAGGAAGGGAGATAAGGGTGTTACGGGAGTTACGGGAGTTACGGGTGTTACGGGTCAGTCGTAATCGCTCCACAACATACGCCAGTTCCTGGGATTTGCGGCATCATGGATACGCAAAAGCGCCGCCGCAAGGATATGCCCATCGTCCATCCGGATGAATAAAAGGTCGTTTCCAAGGAAGTAAACGTCGTCCATTGATTGAACCTGCCATTTGCCTCCTACCTCGGTGCCGAGGGGAATAATCTCATCCAGTATCCCTTCTTCCGTATCGAGAAGCGCCTTAAGGATCGCCTCGTGCTCAGGGGAAAGTTTGCTCGTTTGCTCTATCGTTCCCTTAAGTGAATCAAGCTGCACCTCTAGGCTTTCGATCTCTGCGGTTTTGGCTTCGATATCGTGCTCCAGACTGCTGCGCGGGGTAAGGGCAATAAGATAGAATCCAGCTGCACCGGCGATAACGCCTATCAAAAGAGCCAGTACACCTATCAGTACTTTCGACCACCCACCTGCCTTCGGCTTTGTGGTCCCTGCATGGGGCGATTCGAGCGTGTTACGAGTTGCGGGTGTTACGGGTGTTGACATCTTTCCTCCATTTGTGGAGGATAGCAAAAATTCCGCGTTTTGCAAGCCTGCTCGAAGAGACGCGGCTCAGAAGGACGACGCTTGCGGAATTCCGAATGGCGACGGTAACGTAGCAATCTCATAATATCTGACGTTCAAAAACTTGCCGCCGCCTTTTGGCCACTCTCAATTTAAGAAGACAGCTGGTGATAAAAACATCCTCCTGAATCCTTAGCTCGTCTCATATATGAGATTGCTTCGGTGCTACGCCCCTCGCAACGACAGGAAGAAATAGGGAACCTCGCTCGCAATGACACCCCTCTCCCGGTGGGAGAGTGGGTTAGTTTCCTCTCCCCTTGGGAGAGTCGTAGGGGCCGACCTTAAGGTCGGCCCGTGCTATAAACATTTCGGGCCGGTCTAATACCCTATGGGATTACCTTGTATCCCAAGGGGCACGCTGAGACCGGCCCCTACGTTAAATTTCTTAAAGGTTAAACGCTACTTGATGACGATATATTCGGCGACCGCGTGAGGTTCGGGAACCGGCAGATTATCCTCCTTAAGACCCTGGATGTGAAGCTCTATTGCCTCATACATGTTATGCTCAAGCACCTCGCGAGTCTGACCGGTTGCCACACAACCTGGCAAGTCAGGCGAATACGCCGAGTAGTTGCCGTCAGCCTTTTCGATAACGATAAGGAAACGGTGCATGCCTACCTCCTTTCCTTTTTCTTTAACTGTGCCTGCTTGAGAACACTATCTAGAGTACCTGCGGCTAGATCATGATTGGGATGACCCGCAATGGTCACCCGTCCACGCTTGGCAGGATGTTTATACTGTCGATGGCTGCCTTTCGTTGCAACCAGATACCAGCCGTCGGCCTCTATCATCTTAATAACCTCATGAACCTTCAATAGAGAACTATACATGGAGGATAACGTATGTCAAGGGTTTCCGCGCCAGCCTCACAACAATAATGAGATTCCCCGCAAGTCTCGCGATGACGAGAGCTTTTCGGGGTCCCCGCGCGTCCGCGCAGCGGACGTGTGGGGTATAGGCCGCCTGCGATCTTTTGTCCATCTGGACAAAAGGAGCAACTACTTACTATACGGACACTTGCCGATCCTTGCCTTCTCGCATCCGCCGCCTTCACACTCAGGACAAGGAACCTGGGGAAGCCCGAGTATGAAATTGGTAACGTTGGGCAAAAAGCAGGGCACGAACTCCTTGGGAAGCCGGGCATATTCAGAAACAGCGCCTGTGTTGGCCGCCTGGAACAGGTGATTCGCCTTGCAGCATACCCTGATGGCGTAGTTCTCCTTGCCGATCTTGGTAAAGAACTCATCCATGGCCGGAGCGTTCACCTCTGCTACGGCCTGCACGTCCTTTTCACCGAAGAACGCCAGCACCCGGGCATCCACCTTGGTCAGATCGTCACGGGGATCGTAGTCAAGGAAGAAGCGGTACCAGGGGCTTTGAACCACCTCAAGCTGGCCTTCCACCCTTTTTTCAACGAAGACATCAAGATCGCCCAAAGCCTTGCGCTCCTCACGAGACATCTCTTTTTTTATGTATTTCCGGGTAATCTTTTGCAGATCGGCGCGAAGCCTTTTTTCATTCTTTCCGGTCCGGGCATAATCCAGGAGCTTTGCCTGCAGGGCGCGCTGCTCTGCGATCATCTTCCCGGAAGAGCCTTCGGCCTGAAGCACCCTTACCAGCTGTGCCTTGAGCGCGGTATCACCGGGCAGAGCCGTTCCTGCCATCAGGATTACGAACTCGATATCCGGATTATCCGCAGCCACCATGCCTGCGATCAAGGCACCCTCGCTGTGTCCCAGAAGGCCGATGCGGGTGGTGTCGATCCCGGAACGGGTCTTAAGATAGGCGACCTGAGCCAGAACGTCGTCGGCATAATCGGCACTGGTTGCGGTCTCACGATCGCCTGTAGAACCTGCAACGCCCCGATCGTCGCATCTGAGAACCGCGATGCCCTGGCGGGTCAAGTGGTCGGCGATGGTCGCAAAAAGCTTGAATCCAAAGACGTTTTCGTTACGATCCTGAGCACCGCTGCCCGAGATAAGTATGACGACAGGATGGGAGCCAGGTTTTAGAGGCAAGGAGAGTGTTCCGGCAAGGGTTACATCTTCTGTGACCTCGATTGAAACCTCTTCGTCGAAATAAGAAAGCGGCGGTACGATTACTTCTGCCGGCCGTTGGAGATAGAACTCGCCCTTGGCAGGCCCCTGCTTGAATGAGCCCGTGATCTTGCCATCTTCAAGCTTGCCGTCAAAGACGGCCGCGGCCATAGACGTCTCAAGCTCAAAATAGACCTTGGGATCATCGAACTTGACATTCTTAAGCTCTAGACCGTAGGCTCCCTGCATGGGGATGTCTATGGTTGCGTTCAGGCTGTCAGCCGACTGCTCGAAGTTGACGCTCATCCCGATATCCATACTCGGCAGCTGGATTGCCCCTTCCCAGGAGCCCTCGATCGCGGTCTGGGCAAAGGCCAGAACTACCAGACCCATCAACCCTATGATGGTTCTTCTCATCGAATTCCTCCGTTTGAATCGTTTGGTGTTTATTCTACAAACCGAAGGGCAATTCTATTCAAAAATCAACCCTTGGCAAGCTTTCGATGCTCCTTTTGTGTTGCACACAAAAGATCGCAAATCTCAAAGATCACAGGTAATCATGTGGGACAGGCTCTCCAGCCTGTTCGTGATTATCCCCGGTTAGGGTAAAAGATCGCAGAAAGTCTGTAGGGGCCGACCTTCAGGTCGGCCCGCACGGTGAATTATTCGGGCCGGTTTAATACTCGGCCCCTACGTCTGCGAGAAGAATTAAAGGTGAGGGTTGTTGCTGCAATGACACGGTCATTGCACTCCATACTGTTGGTCTTAAGGATCACAGGTAACCATGCAGAACAAACCTTCCAGCCTGTTCTGAAAAGATTATCCCGCGGACTACAGAGTCCGCGCTACACTCTATTGGTGATTATCCGGTCTTGTCATTGCGAGCCTCGAAGAGACGAAGCTCCGAAGGGCGAACGTAGTGAGCAATCTCATAGCTCTTTTCTATGAATACCAGGTTAGTGCAATGAGATTGCTTCGTCACGCGTCTCCTTCGGAGCCGAACGTTCCTCGCAATGACGGGTAATGAAAACTGGCCGAATATAGAGAAGAGGTATGGGATTGCTTCGGCGCTAAAGCGCCTCGCAATGACGGAATAATGAAAAGAACCGCCTGATGCGCGCTGGCATACGCGGCCCCTACGCCACTTAAATGCTCCTTTTGTGTTGCACACAAAAGATCGCAAATCTCAAAGATCACAGGTAACTATGTGGGACAGGCTCTCCAGCCTGTTCGTGATTATCCCCGGTTAGGGTAAAAGTATGTAGGGGCCGACCTTTAGGTCGGCCCGCACGGTGAATTATTCAGGCCGGTTTAATACCCTATGGGATACCTTGTATCCCAAGGGGCACACTGTCCCGTCAAGGGAGGGGTGGTTTTACTCCCTCACCTCTAACTCCTCTCCCGTAGGGAGAGGAGAACCATTTCACCCTCTCCCGCTGGGAGAGGGACGGGGTGAGGGTAAGCTAAAAATAAAAGCCACTTGACAAGCCGGTCGGCGTTGGTATGCTTGAGCTATAAAGGAGAAATTGGAAATGGCAACAAGGACGATCTTGGGACTGCTCCCTCAACTCAGGATAAAGGGAAATAAGAAGATAGGTAAAGCGTTTTTCATAACAAACGAGCTTTCTTTGCGTATAACTCCTCAAGGAATCCGTGACCGCACCACATTCAGCCCAGTAGGCTTAGATATTTTGGGTGAATTTTACTATAAGGATATTAAAAACTCAGAATGGTCTATCGCTTGCGATTATAAAGACCCCGCATATCCGTACTCAAATGACAACAACCTTGTCATGCAAAGGGACAGCAACCTTAAGCAAGCTCGAGAAACTATGTGGCGATTTTCAATCCTAGCAGGGCTAAAAACCAGAAAAAATCTGTTCCCTACATATAGAATTCTTGCCAACCAGGATGGCACGGATGCCTTCCTTGAAGCGAAACCACGCTCAGCCGAAGAATTCCAGAGTCATGTCTCTTATGACGAACTCGACGAGTTAAAACGCCTTTTGCCTGTATTCAATTCATCCCTCGGAGTAGAGACTAAGACTAAATACCGATACTTCCGCGCAATAGGGTTACTCCGACAAGCTTTCCTGGAAAGATTTGAAGATGGAAAACTTATCTTGTTGATGGCAAGTTTAGAGAGTGTTTTCAATGAAAGCAAGACTGAAGTAACCCATAAAATAGCAACGAGGGTTTCCTGTTTCTTAAAGTCGGAATACACCGATAGAAGACGGCTTCAGAGAAAGGTCTTAGACGCATATAATGTAAGATCACTTATCGTTCATGGCCAAGTTGACTATAGGGGTAAAGACTATTTGAAATCGCCCAAAGAAGAATCGGATAGGGAAAAAATATCCAGTTTGACAAGATTCATGATGGATTTAGTCTGTGATGCACTGCTAAAATTCATTGATCCTAGCCCTGACGAATTTGAGCGTGCTTTTAGCAGCGAAAAGAAATATAGCTCTTTCGTAAAAAGTTTAGATCTAGGGAAATATCCTTTAGAAGAAAACGGGCCGACCTAAAGGTCGGCCCCTACGCTCTTAAGGATCACAGGTAACCATGCAGAACAAACCTTCCAGCCTGTTCTGAAAAGATTATCCCGCGGACTACAGAGTCCGCGCTACACTCATAATAATATATAATAAAAAAACCGATCTAAAGGCCAACCCCTGCGCCTCCTGTCTGTTCATCGGTATCCAGTCAAGAGCGCCGGATAGATTCGTCACCTATTAACCCAACTCTTCACCCCGAAGCGCTGTCTATCATTTGACTAATTTTTTCACCCCAGACGTCTGCTTCGCATCCGTTCGGGGACCCCGGAATTTTGACCAGCTTTTGTCCAAGATAATCTTTAAGAGTATGTCCAGCTTTTGGGTAACTTTTGTCTAACTATTGACCAGCTTTTTCAGCCCACGAAATTGCCTCAGCAGATAGGATTCAAGCGCTCTTTTAAGGGATGATTGTATTATGCGACCGGCACTTTTACCTTTGCCGGCTGGGTGCAAGCACCGGTAGGACAGGCCTTTACGCACTCGCCGCAGCCCACGCACTTATCTTCGATGACGGTATGAATCTGACCTTCCTCGCCCTCGATGGCCTTGAACTTGCAGACCTCAAAGCACTTGTGATTACCCTCGCATCTCGAAATCTCTATCTCCGCCTTGGGGCGCGGGGCCTTGAAGTCAATGTACGAACTGCCCTTGACCGGACACTTCGCGTAGCAGATGCCGCAGTCGGTGCACTTGGAAAGATCCATGACTGGTAGATTCGAGACCATCTCCAGAGCGCCGTAAGGACACATCTTGACGCAGATGGAGCAGGCGTGACAGCCTTTTGAGCACACGTCGCGGACAGCCTTGCCTTTATCGAACGAGTTGCAGGCAAGAAAAATCTCCTTGGAGATAGGAATGAGCCTCAGCACGTTCTTGGGACAGATTCGCACGCAGATTCCGCAGCCGGTGCATTTGGAGCGGTCAACGATGGGCAAACCGTTGGGTCCCATGTGGATCGCGTCGAACGTGCAGACTTCGGTGCAGTCGCCGAATCCAAGACATCCATAAGGGCAGGCCTTGGTTCCGCCCGCGATAAGGTTGGCGGCGCGGCAGGTTCGGATACCCTGGTAGTCTGCCGACTGGGCCACGATATCCGAGCCGCCCTGACAGAGAAGAAATGCAATCTGAGGCTCTCGACCGCCGACCTCTACGCCCATTATCCGGCCGATCTTGGAGGCGAGCGATGGGCCGCCCACCGGACATGCGTCAGGCGGGGCGTCGCCCTTGGCTACCGCTGCGGCGAACGCATCGCAGCCAGGGTAGCCACAGCCGCCGCAGTTGGCACCGGGAAGAATCGCGCGGATATTCTCTTCCAAGGGATTCGGCTTAACCCCAAGCTTACGGTGGGCAAAAACAAGTATACCTGCGAGAATCAACCCTAACCCTCCCAACGAGACCAGGGCAACAACGACTATCGTTCCCATCAAGGAGAGATCCCGAACATGTTTGTAAAGCCGAGGAATGCGATTGAAACGAGTGCAGCGGCAATGAACGCTATGGGGTAGCCACGGAAGGACTTTGAGATGGGTGCAAGTTCCAGCCGCTCACGCAGAGCGGCAAAAAGGATCATGACCAGCCCGAAACCGAGCGCGGTGCCGATGGCGAAGATGGTGCTCTGAAGGAAACCGAATTTGTTGTCGATAACAAGGAACGCCACGCCCAGGATGGCGCAGTTGGTGGTGATGAGGGGCAGGTAGATTCCAAGAGCGGAATAAAGTACCGGCACGGTCTTTTTTAGAAACATCTCAACCAGCTGAACCAGCGCCGCGATCACCAGGATGAAGCTCACCGTCCTGAGGAAAACAAGACCCTGGGGAAGTATGCCGCCAAGAAGCACCGAGCCAGGGACAAGCACCAGCTGGTAAATGCCCCAGGTAATCCAGGTGGCGAACGTCATGACAAAAAGCACCGCACTGCTCATGCCGATGGCGGTTGAGAATCGGGTGGATACCCCGAAGAACGGGCAAAGCCCTAAAAAACGCATGAGCAGGATGTTGTTGACGAATATCGCCCCGAAAAGGATAGCAAGAAGCGGTTGACTCATCTTATCCCTCTCTCTTGAAAATCTTGTTTATGCCGGCCTTTAAGAGGCCGATAACCAGGAACGCGCCCGGCGGCAGACCGAAGAAGAGCACCGCATTCTTCTGAAACGCCTCTGGAGCGATCTTGAGAGTGAACCAGGTTCCTTTACCCAAAATCTCTCGTATAGACCCCATTATTACGATGGCCAGGGCAAAACCGATAGCCTTGCCCAGGGCGTCAAGGACGGAGGGCCACACGCCGTTGTGATAGGCGAATCCCTCGGCACGACCGAGCACGATGCAGTTCACCACGATCAGGGGAACGAAGATGCCCAGAACCGCGTATAGATCTGGCTGGTAGGCCTGCATAACGTAGTCGGCGATGGTGACGAAGGTGGCGATGATGACGATGAAAACCGGGATGCGAACCTCGTTGGGAATGATCTTGCGGAAGAGAGAAACAACTATATTGGACATGAGCAGCACGAAGAGTACAGCAACGGACATACCTGTAGCGTAAAACGCGGTGGTGGAGGTGGCAAGCACCGGACACAATCCGAGCATGAGGATCAAAACCGGGTTTTCAAGTATTATGCCTTTCGAGAATATCTTCCAGCCCGACTCGCCCTTGGGCTTTTGGGGAAGCAGGAGCTCCTTGGCCTCTTCCGAAGTAACTTCAGGATTGTCAACGTCGGCGCTCATTGCGCGGATTATACCGTAGCGTCCTCGGTTGTCAAGTTGTAAGAGCGAGGCATACCCTATGAGATGTCAAGCATCTCAAGGGGCAGGCTCTGCGTCGCCCCTACAACTGCCCCCTAGGAGATCGTTACCCTCCATTCGGTCTGTGTAACCCTGGTAACTATTTTCCCGTGCACGAACCAATAACCAGTTGACAACCCCTATAGCTGACCCTATGATTCCGGAATGGATGCTGATTTCCTCGACCGTGTAGAAGAACTTTTGGAGCAGGGCAAGGTTACCGAGCTCGGGCAGATCCTTGATAAGATACCCGTTCGTCATCTTGCGCGGATCCTGGAGCGTCTGGACCGCGACGATCTCATAGCGCTTTTCCGGTTGATAGACACGGATAAGGCTGCGGATGTCATCCTTGAGCTTGACGACGCCACGCTTGACGTGGTTCTGCGGGAGCTTGAGAACGAGCGCATCTCAAAGCTCGTGGAGGAGATGGATTCTGACGAGGCGGCGGATGTTGTTGCCCAGATGTCACCCCAGGACCGTGCCGCGGTAATCGCAAGGCTTCCTGCAGACGACCGCCGCGATCTGAGAGAGCTTCTAAAATTCCCGCCGGATACAGCAGGCGGCAGAATGGCCGTCGAATTTCTCAGGGTCTGCACTAAAGACAGCGTGGAGCAGGTTGTTCGCCGCTTGCGGCGCAGGGGACCGGATCCACATTACTCGAATCTGTTGTTTGTCACCGACCGCAAAGGACACTTCGAGGGGGCTTTGGCGATAGACAAACTTCTCTATTATTCGCCTCGAAAGAAGATCCGCGAACTGGTGGAGCCCTATCCGGTGAAGGCTTTCCTTCTTGAGGATCAGGAAAGCGTGGCGCGCAAGGCCGAGAAGACCGAGGTGCCTGTTGTTCCAGTGGTGGACGAGGCAGATAAGCTTAGGGGAATCATCACCGTCGAAAACATCATAGACGTGATCCGCGAGGAGACCACCGAGGATATCTACCGCTCAGGCGGTGTCAGCACCGAGACCTCCCTTTTCGAGTCGCCGGTGCGTTCGGCAGGCAGGCGCTTTCCCTGGCTTCTGGTAAATCTTGCCACTGCATTCGTGGCGGCAAGCGTGATAGGCCTGTTTCAGAATACAATCCGCTCGCTCGTGGCGGTTACCATCTTTCTTCCTATAGTTGCCGGACTGGGAGGAAACGTAGGTTCGCAGACGGTCGTGATGGTGATTCGCAGTTTGGCTTTGGGAGAGATTACTTCCTCCGACGCATGGCGACTGCTGCGGCGCCAGCTCTTAACCTGTTTTCTTTTGGGCCTTGGCGCCGGGATTCTTGTGGGTGTAGGTGCCCTTATCTTTCGACTTCCCATAATCCTTGCCCCGTTGGTGTTTCTGGCGCTCGTAATCAACATCATCATCGGCGGCATCGTTGGAACCCTTGTGCCCATGATACTGCGCAGGTTGAAGTTCGATCCGTCTCTTGCATCCGGTATCTTCCTTACCGCAACCACCGATACCCTGGGTTTTCTTGTACTTCTTGGTCTTGCCACTCTGGCTCTTCAATACTTCCCTGCCTGATGTCTGCCCTTGTCCGTTCCGAAGGGCTCGTGTTGCGGACACGCGCTTTCCGCGAGTCTTCCAAGATTGCCACCATTCTCACCCGCCGCACCGGTCGCGTTGATCTCCTGGCACGAGGCGCGCGCAAGCCAGGCTCCCGTTTCGGAGCCGCACTTGAGATAGGAACCGAGGACTCATTCATCTACTACGAACGGGAAACCAAAACTCTCTGGACGCTTTCATCTGCCGACATCCTTTGCTCACACCAGGGCTTGCGTGAAAATCCAGCAACACTCACCGTACTTGCCCGAATCCTCAAACTTCTCTACTACCTCTCTCAACCAGGCGAGGTCAATAACAGACTCTACAATCTCACGCTTGCAGTGCTTAACGCTCTGGAGACAAGCAAAGCCCCGGATGCGCTTCACAACCTTTTTATCTGGCGAGCTACTGTACTTAGCGGTTATCCGCCTCGAATAGATGATGGATGTATTGTATGTGGCAAATCCGAGGCGATTAATTTCTCTGTTTCTCAGGGAGGTTTCGTTTGCTCCGAACATTCACAGGGTGAGAAGAACGTATTTCGTCTTAATATTCAAGAGCGCGATATTCTTGTTCGCTTGAGTGATGTTCCGGTTGGCGAGATTAAGGGGAAGCTTTCCTCAACCCTGTCAAGGCTTATCCGGCAATACGCCCGCTACCACCTGCACGCCGACGAACGCCTCATCCCCCCGTAACACTCCGTAACACCCCACCCGTAACACCCCCCCGTAACACTCCGTAACACCCCGCCCGTAACACCCCACCCGTACCCCTTCGGGGCATTCTCATTATTACTTGGAGCTTGCGCTCCGCTCACAAGGAAATAACACCCGTACCCTTGCTGGGCATCTCCATAACTCCCTGGGGCTAACGCCCCTTAATCAAGGAAATAACACCCCACCCCTGGACATCCTTCGCAACGATACATCCTATAAACCGCTGTGAACGACGAGAAATATCGTACTATTCTGTAATCGGTAGAATCCAGAGGTTGAAGTCAGCAGGATAGTCGGAATCCGCCAGCGCATCCTTGTGGATTACGCCTACGATAAGCGGATCATCGCCGAGCGTAGCCTCGGCTTCCCAGCGGTCATCCCAATGCTCGGCTTCATTCTGTTTGGGAAGGAACCTTACCGCCTCGCTTCCCAGGGCAAACGAGACCAAAAGTGTTGTATCGGCTACCGTTCTCAGCTCAAGGGAAAGCTTTGTCCCTGATGCAGTCTTTGGAAACTCCTCAAGGCCGGCAAGTGACGTGGAGGAGTAGAGAACCGTATCCAATCCACCTCCCTTGATTTTCAAAGAAAAGATCTGGGTGGTGTTGGTGTCCGATCGCTCCTCGGCAACAGAGCAGCCCACCATCCCCCAGCTATTGTTGTCCGTAAACTGCGCCCACTGGGTGCGTTCGCTCGAGAAATCGTGAGATACTTCTTTCAGGGTTCCATCTGCGAGTGAGTTAAGGGTAGAGGTGAGTTTTCCCGAATACTTCCGTATGACTGCTACTTGGGCGGAATCGCCGATTGTCACCACAGTATCGCCCTTGAACTCCTGGTTGAAGTAGATAGCAAGGGTTTCGGACTCAAAGGTGGTGTTTAGCTTGATCCCGGTTACTATCCATAAGGTGTCAACCATGATCGAGTCCGCTTCCGGTATGATTAAATCGAGTAAGACCTCGGCTGCAGTCAGCCTTCCGGTCTCTTCTGCAACGATTTCCTCAATGGCTTCTTCTGCTGCCTGCTGATCAAAGGGATTGCAGGCTAAGATCCCTAATAAAGGGAGTGCTAAAAGGTATCTACGCATCCCTTATCTTACGCGGATTTTGGATACGGTCAACGGTTATTTATATCCCGGGACCGAAGCCAACTCGGAAAGGAAGAAATCCTTGTCCTCTTTCTTTTCAATATCCTCAGTAGCCTTCTTGGCAAGTTCGATATAGGCATCACGCTCCGCATCGTTATCGGTCATTGCATAGGCACGAGCCAGTGCCTCGTAGGCGAACGCAAGGTCATAATCACCCATCCGGTGCTCTTCGCAGAACTCAAGTGTGCGCTTGGCGTGAATAAGACAGGCTTGGTCTCTTTGCAGTACCCAGTTGACCCTTGAAAGAAGATGCTCGGCCCTGGCATACGACTTCTTATACCTTAGATCATCTACTACATCCTGCAATTTGCTCCAGTGATAGGCTGAGGCATGAGCGGCGTGAAGCATTTCGTCTTCCTCGAGCTTGTTTCTATCTTTCTTATCGTACAGCTCCCAGGTGCGGTTAAAGAGTTCAACCGCGAACTTTTTGTGTGCTTCGATGGTGAAATTTTTCTCTTCGGGCATCGTTACTCCTTGGTTGCTAGATTATTACTATGGATTTTAGGGAAAATCTTGCACTTGTCAACTTTCAATGGATGTTGCGGGCCGACCTCAAGGTCGGCCCCTACGAACTCCCGATCATCATACGGATGTTACGTTGGATGAATTCGTAATAATGCCTAATCATCTGCACGGTATTGCAGTTGTAGGGGCGACGCAGAGCCTGCCCCTTGAGATGCTTAACATCTCATAGGGTATGCGTCGCACTTCGGAGCTTCGTCCGGCCTCACAATGACAAAAGCAATGTGGAATGGACTCTTTGGTCCGTTCGGATATAATAGCACAGGCTACACCACTGCACCCCATGCATCTGCCAAGCAGCGGCGGCGGGACCACCGAAGAATCGTTTTCAATCTTTCCTTTCGCTTCTCCATAGAGATCTTTGTCCGCTTGCGATTTTTTTGTCCCCAAGGGACAAAAGGAGCATTTTTAAAATATCCTCCCCCTACCCCCTCCCATCAAGGGAGGGGGGACTCATATGCGACACAATCCGAAGACTTATCTCTAAGTGTTTATCACCACCTCTCCCCCTCCTTCTCGATAATCTCAATCCCCTGCTATCTGGTAACGATGTATTGACCATGGACAGAACACACCATTCTCAGAAAAGCCGCTAGATTCAAGGAATGGCGGTTTTAGGTGGCTTGCGGCTTCGCGAAGAGAAGACGTGGGATAGGATTAAGATAGACTCCGCCGCCAGACACGCTGCGGCAAGGATAAGTGCAAAAAGCCACAGCTTGCGCGGGGTTGACGCCCCCAGGGGATAGACCTTGAAGCCTCGTTTTTCAAGCTCAGAAGGATTTATCTTTACCGAGGAAGCCTCCTTTGGATCGGAATTGACGACGAAGGTCTCCGAGCCTATCCTGTAGAAACCGGCGTCAGCGGTACGGGTAAACTCCACCACGTAGCCACCATCCGATTGTCTTGGGGTAATCTCGTAATGCAGCCGGGGGGTTTCCACGAAAAGCGCCTCGCCACTCCGAACCCTCACTCGCAGGGTATCGCCGATAAACCGTTCTGATTGACCCTTTGCAACATAGCTGGCTATCCTCTGCATCATCGCCGGGAACAGCGCACGGTAGATAAGATTGGTATTTAAGGGAGTAAACCTCGTGGCAAGGTAGTAGATGCCTTGTGAGGTATCGGCCAGGAGCAAAGGATCGCCGCCGCTCAGGGATACTATAACCTTACCGCCTGCGGGCTTAAGCCTGGCATGCCGGGCGATCTTTATCTGACGCCGGTCTTCTTCCTTCAGATCAGCGAATAGAGCAGACGGTGCAGGCATCTCAAAACCGTCTTGCGAAACACCCAGGGATTCAAACACCCCATCAACATCTTCAACATCGCCCGCAAGAAGCAGGAGGACAGGTAAGCCTTGCGAAGCGGCAGCGGCGGCCTGAGCCGGAAGCCCGCCGGCTCCGTCCCAGATCAAAAGATCATAAGATAAAGGAGACAGGCTTGCCGCTGCAGCAGGCGAAACCCTTTGAGCTTCCACCCCGCTCCCGACCTTGAGCGCAAGTTCGAGAAACTCCGAACTCGCATCCCCAACAAACGCAACGCGCAGACCCCTGCTGCCTGATGCAAGAACAAACCTCTGATCATCTGCGGTGATCGAGTCCGGATCAAGCGCAACCCTCACCTCTTGCGCGCCTTGTGGGAGCCTGAACTCGATCTCCTTCAGGCCCTCACGTATGGCTGTCCTGCGCTCCTCAAGCAATCGTTCATCTGTAAAAAGCGAGACGGTTCTCTCAACCTTCTTTCCAGAACGTCCTAATCGAATCAGCAAGAACCGTTCTTCGCCCGGCAGCGGAACCCGAGGGGAAAGCCCTGCATCCAGGATGGAGGTGTTGGCTGGAAAACTTGCCTCGTCTATAAAACAGAACATTTCTACGTCTGAAGGGGTACGTTCGTTTTCCAGGAAACCGAGCGCGCGCGCCTGGCCGTCGGATATCATCACCACGCGCCGCGTGGACGCACGGCTCTTATCCAGAAGCTTTAAGGCCTGTACCCATGAAGCCTGAAGATCGCGCCCGCTCCGGGAGGATGCAAGGGCTTGTATCCTTTCGGCAGCGAACTCAGGCTCACCCCATACGGTGTCCCATAAAGAGCCGGATGGAGAAAGCAACGCAACTCTGCTGCCGGCTGACAGTTCGTCAACCAACCTCAAGGCGGTGGATTTCAAATCGTGGAAGCAATCCTCGGTGGAATAGGAATCGTCGAGAATAAGCACCACATCAGCCTTAACCCGTGCCAGAGGGAAGCGGCCCCTCAATATGGGCCCGGCAAGGGCAAGAACAAGGAATGCGATGAACAGGGTGCGAAGTATGAGGAGGAGGATGTCGCGCAGCCTGAGCCAGCGGAAACGGCGCTCACGAAGCCTTCGCAGGAAGAAAAGCGAGCTGAACTCTACCCGGCGCATCTTCCGAAGACTCAAAAGATGCAGGATCAAAGGCCCTGCGGCCAGAGGCATGAACAAAAGATACCAGGGGTTGGCAAAATTGATCATAAAAATGCTCCTTTTGCGCTGCGCGCAAAAGATCGCAAGTTAAGATTCCCGCACGAGGTTTTCATTCCAGCGTTGACCACATCCAGGTCAGTGGCGAGTGTAATACCATCAGGGAACCTCTTACCTCAGGCGGCGGCGCTTCTCAAGGTAACGGAAAAGGGCGTGCTCCAGACTCTGATCGGTGCAGATCGGGTTGTAGTCTATTCTATGCTCCGAGCAGGTACTGCGCAGCCTCAAACGATACCCCTCAAGTGCCCTGTGGTACTCGGCACGCACCAGTCGCGGATCAAGGCTCGCCTCCTTACGCGTCTCCATATCAACGAGCCGCATGGGTGAGGAGAAATCAAAGCTTTCTTCCAATGGATCGAGTATGTGAAAGAGGATGACCTCGTGCTTGCGGTGGCGGAAGTGGCGAAGAGCTAAAAGCACCTGGTCCGGATCGTCGAAAAGGTCGGAGAATATGATAACAAGCCCACGTTTGCGGGTCCGCTCGGCCAGACCATGCAGGCTTTCTGCAAGGTTGGTCTCACCGCCCGGCTTAAGGTTCTCAAGCCTTGCAAGGAGCATCTGCAAGTAGTTCCGCGACGATCTCGGAGGAAGGTATCCCCTGATCCGGGTATCGAAGGTAGCAAGACCCACCGCGTCCTTCTGCTTGATCAGAAGATAGGCGAGTGCAGCGGCTAACGTAACCGAGTAATCAAGCTTGGAGAGCGCACCCGTAACACTTCCTGAGCGGTAAGCCATCGAGCCTGAGGAGTCCACTAAAAGCATTGCGCGCAGGTTGGTCTCCTCCTGATACTCCTTTACGTAGAAACGGTCTCGCTTGGCATAAACCTTCCAGTCTATCCGGCGCGGCTCATCGCCTGGGATATACGGGCGGTACTCTGAGAACTCGACCGAGAACCCCTTGTATGGCGAACGGTGAAGCCCCTCAAGGAATCCCTCGACCACCAAACGTGCTTTAAGATCAAGTCCCCGCAGACTGGCTAACGTTTCAGGTTTTAAAAGCTCTTCGCGCCGCATAGATTAAGGTTCAACCAGACGGTTATCTATCAAGCGGGCCTTGCCGAACCTTACCGCCAGAGCAAAAAGAACCGGGCATTTGATCTCTTGGATAGATTCTAGGGTGTTAGGATCCACCGCTGATACGTAATCGATTCGGTCTGGATTCTTTGCCTCAATCATCTCCCGCATCTTATTAAGGATCACCGCCGCGTTTCCCTCCCCTGCTTTAACCAGCCGCTCCGCTTCTTCAAGTGAGTGGTTTAAGACAAACGCCCTTCGGCGTTCATCAGATGATAGATATGTGTTGCGGGAGCTCAAAGCCAGCCCGTCGGGCTCGCGAACTATGGGACAGGTAACGATTTCCACGTCGAAGTTCAGGTCGCGAACCATCCTGCGGATAACCGCCTGCTGCTGGAAATCCTTTGCTCCGAAAAAGGCCTTGTGAGGTTTAGTGATGTTGAAAAGCTTGGCAACAACAAGTGAAACCCCATCGAAATGGCCGGGTCTATCAGCGCCGCACAGGGTCTCGGTCAGACGGTGGATATATACGCGGGTCAGACTGGGCCCATGATACATCTCTTCTACGGATGGAGCGAAGATAACGTCGGCGTTCTCTCTTTCAAGAAGGAACCTGTCGCTTTCAAAATCCCTGGGATAGCTGGATAAATCCTCCCCAGGCCCGAACTGGGTGGGATTGATAAAGATGCTTACCACCACCACGTCGCTTTCTTCTCTCGCTCTGCGGACAAGAGATAGATGCCCCTGGTGCAGATACCCCATTGTGGGAACAAACCCGATGATCTTGCCCCGTCCCCTTGCCTCATCTGCAAATATCTGCATCTCGCGGATAGTCTGGATGATCTCCATAACCGCTATGTTAAGCAGCAACAAAGCATTGTCAACTTTAACTATTGACACTCCTTGAAACTCCCTTATAATCTCTATAAGATTGAAAGTCGCTCGTCGGAGCAACTGTAAATCAACCAAGGAGGAAAATCATGAAAAAAGCGCTCGTGGTAGTGTTTATGGCAAGCCTTGCGTTTGCCACAACCATCACAAGAACCCTGGAAAGCGTGGAGAAACAGGTCGTGACCTTTGGCAGACCCACTGTCATAAGAATAGAGAAGGGTTGCACATATATTACGGGATACCTGGGAGAATGGCCTGATGGCGCCATCCAAACGCTCAAAATTGATGAAGAAGGCATTGTGGTGGAGAAGACCTATGAAGGTGATTACGCCGAGGACGCGATCTATGCCCAAACGACAGATGAGGCGGACAACACCTACGTGACATGCTACTCCTTTAATGGACGCGATAACGATTACCGAACGATCAAGTATGATCCGGAAGGCAACGTCTTATGGAACAGGGTCTACGACGGTAGCTCCATGGATATAGCCCAGGACATAACAGTAGACGAGCTAGGCAACGTCTACATCACAGGCCTCACGGGTTACTGGGGAGAGGAAACCGCCTCTGACATTCTCACAATCAAGTACAACTCAAAAGGTAAACTGCTCTGGAAAAAGGCCTACGACTCGGGCAAATATGATACGGGGCCACATGTAAGGGTGGACGCCTCCGGCTACGTTTACGTTAAATGCTACTCGGAAGATGAAGGCTTTCACACGGTCAAGTATAACAAGTACGGCAGAGTTCAGTAAACCGAACACCATGGGAGAACTCAGGCCTTAACCTGGAGGAGCCCTAGCACAGACGTGATACAAAAACGCAGAGGCCCTGGAAAGGGTGTACTACGTAGAACTCTAGACCGCAAACAATACACAGCGAACCAAGGCAATCCTAACAAGTTAAGAATGAAGGAATGTGCACAGACGTCCCTTCCTTATCTTTAGACGTAATCGGCTACCCCCTTGATAGTAAATTAGATTAACATTTTATCCCAATAGATAATCTCTATCTCCCCTCTTGACTTTTGGCGGATTTTGCGTTTCATTATGGCTATGTGGCGCGAACGGCTCTCTTATCTGAGGCGGGATATACTATGGTGGATTCTCAAGATATTTGTGGGACCGGTGCTCAGACAGTTCTGGCATATTCAAACTATAGGTAAAAAATTCTTTCCCCCTAATGGTCAAGCGGCGTTTCTCTTAGCTAACCATACCCACGTTGTCGACCCTTTCATGTTCGGTGACTTCCTGCTTCGCCCCATCCGTTATGTATCATCTGACGAGTACTTTCGCTACAAGTTCACCAACATCCTCTTGCGGTGGATTAAGGCTATCCCCAAGACCAAAAATATCCCGGACTCGATTACCATGCGCATGTTGCTAAAAGCAGTAAAGCGTGGGGAAATAATCGGCATCTTTCCCGAGGGACAGCGCAATTGGGACGGCGAAACCTTTCCCTTGGAAGATACTATCCCCCGCTTGATTCGGAAATTAAAAATCCCGGCAATATGTATCAAACAGCGCGGGTCTTATTTGTCCTGGCCGCGCTGGAGCAATCAGTTCCGCCGCGGCAAGATTTTATTTGAGTTCAGCTACCTTTTCGAAAACCCCAATACCATCCCCGATGATGTAGCCGAAATCAAACGTATGATAGAATCTAAGCTCGCCTACTGTGAGTTGGATGACCCTTTCGTTACGAGCCAGGTTTTCGACATACCGCGGGTGGCGGAGCATCTGGAGCTCAGGCTATGGCTCTGCCCGCACTGCAGGAGATTTTTTGTTCTTGAATCGAAAGGTCGTTTCCTTTACTGTACGCACTGCAAGGCGCGCTGGCAGTTCGTGGGCAACGGAACGTTCATCTTAAAAAGACCGGGTGATGAGTTCGGAAAGCAATCCGTCAATTTCAAAAGGTACCTGGACTTGGCGCACTGGACCGACGCTGAGACCTTGAGGATCATTGACGATTTGAGGAAGAGGAAAGCAAAAGAGCTTGTGAGCGTTCCGGCAAAGATGTGGTCGGCTCCGACCGAGGACCTTAGAACCCGCCATTTTAAGGTGGCGGGCGAAGGAACCGCAATCCTGACTTCAGATTTCAGGATGGTTTTCAAGAAAAAGGGGGATGGAGAAACCTTGCTCGACGTCGCCTTAAAGGACATGCGTGGAGCCAACATCGCCTGGAACCAGAAGTTCGAGTTCTTTATGCCCGGAATGGCCTATCGCTTCACGTTCTTCGGTCAATCGGCATATTTCTGGGATTATTTACTCATAAAACTGAATAAAGGAGAACTGCCGTGAGCCAGCCCTGGAATATGATGCTTCAGATAGCCTACCTTTCGGTTTTTCTCTTCATAGCAATGATCATCCGCCGCGCTATACCACGCTTCTCACGCTTTCGCATCCCTGACGCGATCCTTGCCGGTGTGCTGGCTTTGATCGCCGGGCCCGGCATCCTGGGGCTCGTTCCCTTCGATACCAGCCGGTTGACCACGCTGGTATACCATCTTCTCGCCATAGGATTCATCGCCTTATCCTTAAAGAAAGATACCCGCCAGGGACGAGGCCGCACAGCCCTCTCCGCCGGGCTGTTCAATGTGGTCTCCTACTGTGTACAGGGAGCGATCGGACTGGGTATTACGCTCGTGCTTATAAAAACCGTTTATCCAGACCTCTTTCCCGCCCTCGGTCTTCTTCTTCCCTTCGGGTTCGCCCAGGGACCCATGGCAGGAGAGATGGCGGTCGAATGGGCGAATAAGGTCTCTCCGGCCGGTATAAAAGCCTTCCCCAGCGTTAACGCCGCGGCATCGGTAGGGTTCAGCTTCTCCACCATCGGTTTCCTGTGGGCATGTTTTGTCGGTGTGCCTTTGATGAATCTCTTGATAAGACGCCGAACACGCAGGGGGGAACCGGCTCCAGGTCTTGAGGCCAAACCCGTACCGGTAATCCTTAAAGAGAAGCGAGAAGAAGGCGGATCGGGACGATTGGTAGAAAGGGCTACAACTCAACTTGTGTTGATAGGGGTCGTCTACATCCTGGTTTTTCTGTCCCTTAAAGGACTGACCTTTGGGCTTCACAAGTTAGCAGAGGGGGTCGGAATAATCGAAACCGTACTCGGGATATTCTGGTCGATACATTTCGTCTTCGGTGCCATCATCGCTACCCTCGTTGGCAAGCTGATCCACAAGCTGGAGGATAAAAGGGTCTTTAAGACCCCCCTCGCCGACAATCGCCTGCTTCAGAACATAGGAGGCGCGGCGATCGACTTCATGATCGCCGCATCCATAGCAGCCATAGACGTAAGGGTTCTGGGCGAGTTCATAGTGCCGATCCTCATCATAACCACTGCAGGCGGACTTTCAGTGACCGGCTATACATGGTTCATCGTTCGGAAGGTCTGGCCAAAGACCTACGTGGAACACTTTGTTGCGTTCTTCGGAGAACAGACCGGAACGATTGCAACCGGTATGGCGCTTCTCCGCGGGGCTGATCCCCACTTTCGGACCCGAGCCGCATCAGACATAGTGTACGGCTCGGCATTGGCGCTCCCCCTTGTATTCCCGCTGATCTTCGTCGCCACCCTGCCTATAGAGGGGTTCGAGGCAGGCAACCCCAACCTTTACTGGATCACCCTGCTTTTGGTCATAGGGTATCTCGCGCTAACGCTCGTGATCTGGTTTCTCCCGCCGGTATTCCGATTCCTGACCAGGTATTCGATGAGCGATGATGTGGTGAATCAAAAGATATAGGGAGTTGGGTAGATTTTAAAGAAATGAGACACACCGATGCGAAGAAGTTAAAGATAAGCAAAGGAGGATTTGGATGCTTGAATCCTGGAGTTTGATCGTTGATCTGGCCCTTCTGGGCGTATTTCTTCTTATCGCGGTGGTTATAAGACGGTTCGTATCGTTCATCAGCAAGTTTCGCATCCCCGACGCCATCATCGCCGGATTCATTGGACTTGCCGTCGGCCCCAGTGTACTTAACATACTACCTAAGATAACCCGCATCCACGGAGATTTCACGGAAGTCATAACCCCCCTTCAATCCGGAACCCTTCTAACGTTAATCTATCATCTGATGGGGATAGCATTCATAGCGCTCGCACTCAAGAGCAGCGAAGGAAAAGGCAGAACCCGCTCAGCGGTGTCCGGCGGATTCTACATGGTGGTCTCCTACGGGATCCAGGGATTCATCGGTCTTGGTGTGACCCTAATTTTGATGCTGACCCTGTTCCCCAACCTCTTCCCGTCGTTTGGGTTCCTTTTGCCATTCGGATTTGGCCAGGGCCCCGGTTTAGCCAGCCAGATGGGCAAGTTATGGTCGGATACCATGGTTCCCGGCACCGCCACCTCCGCTTTCCCGAACGGGGCATCGGTGGGATTAAGCTTTTCAACGATAGGCTTCCTTTGGGCCTGCATTGTGGGCGTGCCGCTCATGAACATCCTGATCCGTCGGCGCAAGCGTCTGGGCGAGCCTGAGCCGGGTTTTGGCAAACCGCCACCACCCAAGCCAGGGACCCACTTCCTCATCGAGAAGGAACGCGATTACTCCGGCATGGCTCGCTCAATCGACAAGGCTACCACCCAACTCATGCTGATTGGCGGAATCTATATCGTCCTTCTCTTAGGCCTTGAGGGACTCACATGGTTGTCGAATACACTGGTTCCCGGCAAATTCAGCGCCAATATGTTAAAGCTCTTCTGGGGATTCCACTTCGGGTTCGGGGCGCTTATCGGAACCTTCGTGGGCAAATGGATACGAAAGCTTGAAGATAAAGGATGGGTCAAAGGCGGCAAGGGAACCAATAACTACCTTCTACAGCACATCGGGGGCACGGCGATTGACTTCATGATCGCCGCCTCCATCGCGGCGATCAACGTCAGGGTGCTCGGTCCATACATCGTGCCGATACTTATCGTAACCACCATTGGCGGAGCCGCCACCGCAGGCTACGTCTGGTTTTTCGTTAAGAAGGTATGGCCAAAGACCTTTGTCGAACACTTCGTCACCTTCTTCGGAACTCACACAGGAACACTTGCCACCGGCATGGCCTTGCTGCGTGGGGTAGACCCGCAGTTCAGAACCTCTGCCGCATCCGACGCGGTCTACGGCTCGGGGATAGGGTTGCTAATGGGGGTTCCATTGATCGCCATGGCCAGCTTGCCTGCCGCCGGGTACGAGATGGGGAACCCCAACTATTACTGGATTACCCTGCTTTTGATTTTGGGCTACCTGGCGATTGTGCTTGCCATCTGGTTCAACCCCTGGGCGTTTAAGTTCTTTACCCGCGACACGAGAGGATCCGACGAAGGGGAGGCGGCTTCGGCCAAAAAGTAGCGCGAACCTTCAGGCTCGCCTGTTGCAGGGGCAAAACACAGTGTGCCCCTACATTGACTCGATTTGTGGCCTGGACTCCCGCGCCTCCTCCAAAAGTTCTCTGATCTCGGGCTTTATGTAAATCTCGTCTATGGAAAGCTCGGATAGGGCCTTAAGGAAGAGCTCGGCCTTTACCCTATCCGCCAGACGGCTGTTTATAACGATGTAGCGGTTGTCAATGACCCGGCAGCCGCCACCTTTCCCCTCAAACGTGTCATAGATGGTCTGGATCCCCAGCTTCTCGGCCACCAGTTCCAGCTCCTGTAAAAGTTTCTTTGGCTTCACAACCAGCCTTTCTCTTTATACCAGTGAATTGTCTGCCTAACTCCCTCATAGATAGATACCTGGGGTCTCCAGCCAAGTTCACAATTCGCCCGCTCGGGCGAAACGAGCCAGTAGCGTTCACGGAACATCCCCATCTGATCAGGCCTAAAGGCCGTCTTGCCCTTAAGGAGATCGTTGACCAGCCATGCGCCGAACATAATCAGATCAAAAGGCACCGGGATGCGCAGAGCCTTTCGCCCCCAAACCTTGCCTACCACCTTGTAGAGTTTGTTGAACGTGTAATCGGCCCCGTCGGAGATGTTATAACAGGAACCGGAGCTGACCTGGGCAAAAAGGGCGGCCACTGCGGCCCGGGCCGCATCCTTTACGTAGATCGCCGAGATGTAGCGACGCCTTAAACCAACGCTTGGATTAATGAAAATCTTGAAGGTCTTGAAAAGACGCAGACCCTGGGTGTCGCGAGGCCCGTAGATCATTGGATAGCGCAAGATCACCACGTGGAGCTTGCCCCGTAGATTATAAAGCAACTGCTCGGCGGCTTTCTTGCTGTGCCCGTATGGAGAGATAGGGTTATCCGGTTCCCCGCCGTCCTTTGCATAAGGCCCCTTGCCCGGACCCCCTGCGGCCAGGCTTGAGACGTAGACAAAACGCTTGATCCCGACTTTGGTAGACTCCTCGGCAACAACCCGCGTCCCCTCGGTGTTTACCTTATAATATGCCCCCCAGAGTGTCCCCGCGTTATGGATCACGGCGTCTACATCCTTAAGGATCGAAGAAAGCGTCTTGCGATCGTCGAGTTCGGCAACATGGATGTTGAGCCAGTCGTGCTTCAACCAGCGATACGAGCTTGTCTTGCGAATCAAAGCGTGTACTTCGTATCCCAGCTCGTGCGCCGCCTCCGAGATGTGGGAACCCAAAAACCCGGATGCACCTGTGACCAGAATCTTTTTTACTTCAGCCATCAAATTACCTTAAACAATTTTCTCGCCTCCCGGGGTCCACGCGAGATCGTGTAGCGATCTCGTGGGGTGTATACTCGGGGTCCCCATAAAGTTACTTCGTAACTTTATGGGGTAAATTATAGCCACTGCTTGTACCGATACCATCGTACCGTCTTGGCGAATCCGTCCTGAGGCAGAACCTGAGGTCTCCAGCCAAGTTCGCGTATAGCCCGTTCAGAGGAAGCAAGCCAGTATCTGGCTTTGAACTCCCGTACCTTCTCACGGGTAAAGGAGGTTTGTTCCCCGCGAACCTCATGGGTCCACCATGCGGCCAGCGAAACGAGCCAGAAGGGCAGCCTGATGCGCATCCCCCTCCTACCCAGCGCTTCACCGATCTGATCGTAAAGATACTCAAGGGTGTAATCAATACCGTCTGTTACGTAATAAATCGAGCCGGAAGCAACCTTCGCCTGCAATGCTGCAACCGCTGCACGCGCCGCATCGGTTACGTAGACCATCGAGGTGTAAAGCGGTTCCAATCCCATAATGGGCTGGAACGGCCCTTGAAGTATCCTGAAGATACGCAAAGTCTCGGTCCCTCGCGGCCCGTAGATCGCAGGATAGCGAAGGCTTACCACCTCTATCTTATCACGGAGGGAGTAGAGGAGTTCTTCTGCCTTCTTTTTGCTGCGGCCGTAGCCGGAAACCGGGCAGTCAGGATCATCCTCGGTCTTCGGATATGTTCCTTTGCTTGGTCCGCCTGCTGCCTGACTCGATACGTAGACAAATCGCTTTACCCCGGCCTTGATTGACTCCTCGACAACAGTCCTTGTTCCTTCCACGTTGACATGCTGAAAATCCTCCTCGCTGAATCCCGAGGTAGCACCTGCGTTGTGGATAACGGCATCCATCCCTTTAAGCACCCCTGAAAGGCCACAACGATCATCCAGATTGGCAACGTGGATATTTAACCAGTCATGTTTGAGCCAGCGCCTGGAGCTGGTCTGGCGGATAAGTGCGTGGACTTCGCAGCCTGCATCATGCGCAGCCTCCGAGATGTGGGAACCCAAAAATCCCGATGCGCCTGTGACCAGGACCTTTTTTATCAAGAATTCCTGCAACATGAAAGAACGAACCTCCAATGGTCCTCCCGGGGTCCCCGCACGGACGCGGAGCGTACGTGTGGGGTATTAATTATAACCAGCCCTGCCTTCGATACCATTCTACGGTCTCTACCAATCCATTCATTATATCCACCTTCGGCTCCCAGCCCAGTTCCCGGATAGCTTTATCAGGGGAGACGTACCAGTAGAGCGAGCGAAACTGCCGCACCTGATCCGGAGATATGCCGCGTACTCTGCGGATATCGTGTAGCCACCAGGCTCTCAGCATCACCAGCCAGAAGGGAATCTTGATTCGCATCGCTTTCTTTCCCTTACCCAACGCTTCCTCCATATTGTCATAAAGCCCCTCAAGGGTATAGGCTTGGCCGTCGGTGATCTGGTAGACTGAGCCGGAAGCTACATCTGCAGAAAGAGCCTTGACAGCAGCACTTGCCGCATCCTTCACGTAAATCATGGAACTGTATAACGGTTTGTAGCCCATAACCGGAACCAGATTTCCTTCAAGTGCCTTGAAGAACCCGAGGATGTTATGGTCGCGCGGTCCGTAGATCATACCTTGACGCAGGATAACTACGAATAGGTTCTCTCGAAGCTCGTAAAGTAATTCCTCTGCCTGTTTCTTGCTCCGGCCGTAGTTGGAAACAGGATTATCCGGGGCTTCCTCGATCCGAGCCTCTGGACCTTTCCCCGGCCCGCCTGCGGCAATGCTGGAGACGTAGATGAATCTTTTGATCCCGGCCTTTATCGATTCCTCGGCCAGCAGTCGGGTTATATCAACGTTAACCCTCTGACAGTGGGCGGCGTTGCGCGCCACTGTGGAAAGCACACCCGCATTGTGGATCACATAATCCATCTCCTTGAGGAGAGCGGTCATTGCTTCACGGTCACCAAGATCCGCAACGTGGATATGAATCTCATCCTGATTCAACCACTGGCGTGAGCTTGTCTCGCGGATAAGGGCGTGGACTTCGTAGCCTGCATCATGCGCAGCCTCCGAGATGTGGGAACCCAAAAATCCCGATGCGCCGGTGACCAGAACCTTTTTTATCATTAACTCCGACATCTTCCTTTAAGTATATCTACATCAAGAATTCCTGCAACATAAAAGAACGAACCTCCAATGGTCCTCCCGGGGTCCCCAAGAGCTTACGCAGGAAGCTCTTGGGGTATTAATTATAACCACCCTTGATCCCTGTACCACCGCACCGTTTCGGCAAATCCCTGCTGAGGCGTCACCTCAGGCCTCCAACCCAACTCTCGTATGGCTCGCTTGGGTGATACCAGGCGATAACGAGAGCGCAAATCCCTTACCGAATCGGGCGAGAGCCCAGTCTCCTTTCTCATCACCCCATTCATCCACCAGGCCGCCACGGATGCGACCCAGAGCGGTACCCGAACCCGCACCCCGCTCTTCCCCAGCGCCTGCGTTATAAAATCATAAATTAAATCAAGCGTATACTCAACCCCATCTGAGATATAGTAGAACGATCCTGAATCCACAGGTGCCTGCAGCGCCGCAACCGCTGCGCGTGCCGCATCCTTGACATACACCATGGGTGTATATATGGGCTTAAATCCAGGGACAGGCACGATTGATCCATTAACTATCTTAAACAACCGCAGCAGATGCCTGTCACGTGGTCCGTAGATAAGGGAGTATCGCAGGCTTACCGCGTGAATCTTCCTGCGAAGTGAGTACAGAATCTCCTCGGCCTGTTTCTTGCTTTTTCCGTAGCTCACGGTTGAGCTGTCAGGTTCATCCTCGGTTTTAAGTAACCCTCCTGTGTTGACGCCCCCTGCGGATCGACTGGAGGCATAGACAAATCCGCGGACATCGGCTTTTATTGCTTCCTCTGCCAAGATTTTTGTAGATTCTACGTTAGCTAGTCTGAGCTCTGCTTCGGATGAACCGGGAAGTGCACCCGCGTTGTGGATAACCGCATCTGCTCCCTTTAGGATTCGAGCAAGTGTCTTGCGATCATCCAGTTCACAGACATGGACGGTGAGCCAATCATGATCAAGCCACTGTCTTGAGCTTGTCTCGCGGATAAGCGCATGGACCTCATAGCCCGCCTCGTGCGTCGCTTCCGAGATATGAGAGCCAAGGAAGCCTGACGCGCCGGTGACCAGAACCTTCTTAGGCATCGCTTAGTGAGGATTTAATCTTCACAGACCACTCGTGCGCCTCGGCAAGAACGGACTCCTCGTCCAAGGTAGTGATGCGGCCTTCCTTTACGACCCTGCGACCGGCGACAAACACGTCGCGAACGTCCGCTGCACAGGCGGCATAGATCAAGGTCGAGTAGATATCGTAGGTAGGTGTGGTGTGGGGATTGGAGAGGTCCACGACTACCAAGTCAGCCTTTTTTCCAGGTTCCAATGATCCTAACCCCTCGTCCATCCCACAGATGCGGGCCGCGTCTATGGTTACCATGCGCAGGGCTTGTCTGGCCGGGAGTTTTGTAGGGTCAAGGCTGCTGCCTTTCGCAAGGAAGGCGGCAAGCCTAAGTTCTTCCCAGATATCGAGATTGTTGTTGGATGCGGCGCTGTCGGTTCCCAGAGAAACTCCGATCCCTTCATCAATGTATCGGGCCAAAGGCGGGATGCCCGAGCCAAGCTTGAGGTTAGACTGGGGGCAGGAAACCACAGAGACGTTATCGCGCTTGAGAAGTTCCCAGTCACCTTCCTGGGGCCAGACCATGTGCACGAGGTTGATGCGGGTGTTACGGGCATCAAGAAGACCCAGGCTTTCCAGATAGGCAACCTGGCTTCTGCCGTGCTTTGCCAGACACTCCTCGACCTCATTCCTGCTCTCCGCACAGTGGATCTGAATCGGAAGATTGAACTCTCCGGCAAGCTCTGCACAGTGCCGCAGCTGCTTCTCTGAGGTGGCATAGGTCGAGTGCGGCGCGATGTGGACACTTGCAAGCTCATCACCTTGGTAGCGTTCGACCTGGCTGCGGATAAGATCAAAGACCTTATCCGGTTCCTTTGCAGACGCGGTAGGAAACGCAAGCACCCCTTCACCCAGGAGCACGCGGATTCCTGTCTCTTTCGATGCTTCTGCAACCTCGTCTTCAAAAAAATACATGTCGGCAAACAGGGTGGTTCCTGCCTTAAGCATCTCCACCGCGGCGAGACGGGTTCCAGCGCGCACGAACTCAGGGGAAAGGAACTTCGCTTCCAATGGCCAGATGTGACCCTCTAACCAATCATCAAGAGGGAGGTCATCGGCAACGCCCCGAAGAAGCGTCATCGCGGCATGGGTGTGCGAGTTGATAAGACCGGGGATTATTGCCGAGTTGCCGTAATCTACGTGATTCCCAGAAGGCATATCCTTCTGAAAACCAATGGACTTAATTCTGTTCCCTGCAATCTCTATATAACCCGGAGAGTAAACCTTTCCTTTCCCGTCCATGGTTACCACGTAAGCTGCTGTCAGAATAAAACTTTGGCTCATGAGCAAATAATAAGAAGAACGTGGTTTAAGTCAAGGAAGCTATTGTTTCCTGGAGCGGCGCTCTTCCAGCTTGCGGTGATGGTATGAATCCTCACGCAACATGACCGAGCCGCATTTCGGGCATCGTTCATCCTGGCAGGGCACGCCGCGGCGATGAGGTATCTTATGAGAGCACCTGGGGCAGATGCACATGCCTCCCCGGCCCATCCCGCCCTGTAATTTCTTGTTCAACTTGACTCCTTTTTTAGCTTAGCGGAAAGCACCACAAACCCGGCGTCAGGATGATAGCCTTCTTTAATCTCAGGCGAAAGCTCTTCCCCAGGCGGTGAAAACAGAGTGGAAACCTTTTTGACCAGATGAAATCCATGCTCTTCTAACAACTCAATCAGGTCTTTGCATACAAAGAACCGGGCATGGGAGTAAAATGGATGTCTCTTGCCGGCTTGTTCCTGATAAAACCTTCCCCAGGGAAACTCAGCAGGCACTATCCCGGCAACAAGATAGCCGCCGTCTACAAGTACCCTTCTGGCTTCAGAAATCACCTTTCGAGAATCGTCAACAAAGCAAAGGGTAACGATGAGAAATACGGTGCCTAACAGGTTATCAGGGATTGGAAGATTCTCCCCTACTCCCTGGATTACCTTGACGCCCCTTGATCGGGCGATATCGGCAAGTTTTTGTGACGGGTCTATCCCCCAGGGTATTCCCAAAGCTTGAGCGAAACGACCGCTGCCTACCCCGATCTCGAACCAGGGTTTTGGAAGTTCAGGCAAAAGGAGCTTAAAAGCATCTACCTCAAGGGCAAATATCTCTCTCCCCTCGCCATCGAACCAGGCGTCGTAGCGGTCTGGATATTTCTGGAAAGGATCGGACTTTCTCATAATTGACCTGCCTTGTTTTGTAAACCATTGCCAGGCGTATTGCCTAACTTCCTGATATAAAATTTCTTCCCCTCGTATTCGGCCTCGAGAAGTCTTGCTTGAGCAATCAAGTTACGGATAATGTCCCAATCGCCACCGGCCCGCTTCAGGAAATCCTCAACCGCATCTTCCCTCATGGGATGCACCGAGGTAATGCTCAATATGTCATCCTCAGCGTTTCCGGTAAAGGCAAAGGCGTTACCCTCGTAACCTATGAGATACTCTACATTGGCGATTCTCTCTTTAAATATCTGGTATGCTCGATTTATGGTTTCCTCATCCGGGGCATTCACCCATTCCTCCGCAGGCGGCCTGGTAGGAATGGAAACATAACTTACCGCAGGATTCAATCGAGCTATGAACTCCGCGGTTTCGGTGAGAAGTTCGCCGCTGTCGTTAAGCCCTTTCACCAGCATTGTTTCGGTGGCCAGTTCACCTTTAAATCCTCTTGCAAATTCAAGCACGCCGTCAAGAATCAGGTTTAACCGAAGGGTTCTGTACGGTCTATTGACCCTGCGCCACATTTCCTGGTTGACGCAATCAATCTTTACCGAAACCCAATCAGCCTTCAACAGTTCGACTCTCACATCTTCGTCCCATAACAAGGAGGAGTTGGTTATCACCGCGATCCTGTACCCCAAGGGTTTCAACAACTCAATCTCGCGCCCCAGATTTCCATCCAGTGTAGGTTCCCCGTCAGGCACAAAGGTTATGTAATCGATGGATTCCTCATTTCCTTTGGCTTTCTCTATCTTATCCTTCACCTGTCTGACTATCTCTCCTGGTTCATAAAAGGGCCTGCGATCCACCTGCATCCTTAAGGTTCGGCCCAACTGACAATACACGCAGGAATAGGTGCAAATCTTGGGTGGGATATTATTAACCCCCAGGCTTTGGCCAAGACGTCTGGATGGGACAGGACCAAAGATTATCATAACCTGCCTTTAATCGGGAATCAATGTCTTCCGTAGTCAGGCTGCTCGCACTCCTTAAGCGTACCTTGCGAGTAGGCCTTTACCGCCTCTTCGGCATCGGTCACATCGGTGAACACCGGCTTGATTCCCGCAGATTCAAAATGAGCAATCGCCCTACGGCCCATGCCGGTAACTATTACCGCCTCACAACCCTTGAGCGCGTCCATGAACCACCCACCAGCATCATGCCCTTGACCTGAATGAGACCCGGAATGCGGGGTATTGCTTTCGATCAACTGTTTAGAGGTAATCTCTCCCGACTCAACCTCGAATATGACAAAGCTCTGCGCCCTGCCAAAATGTTGAGATATGGTCTTACCATCATCGGTAGGAACCGCTATCTTCATATCTCTTCTCCTTTACCGTAGAGTAAACTTACCAATGAGAGGCTTTGTTCGCGGCCTGTGTCGGCTGAATCTTGCCTTCTTTTACGAGTTCAATCGCCTCTTTAACCTTCTTGCCCTCTACGGAATAGGCCTTGATTCCTGCGGCCTCGAGCACCTGATACGCCTTGGGCCCGAAGTTGCCTGCAATAACCGCCTCGACTCCCTTATCAGCAAGCATCTGAGAAGTCTGCACGCCAACACCTCCGCCGGCGGAAAGGTTTGGATTGGCAACTACCTCAACCTGATCACCGTCAATGATTAGAAAGTAAAGTGCGCGAGCGAACCGCACGTCAACTTGATCTTCGAGGGTCTTTCCGTTACTGGATACGGCTATCTTCATCTATTCCTCCATTTTATGGATTTTCGCAGCAGCGCTTTTGTGTCTTGGCTCATTGCATGGAACCGTTCAAAGACCTTGCCGCATTGCAGACGTCTATAAACATAGATAGGCATTATTCCTGTTTCCGTCCCTTGCGAACCAACTCGGCCAGCGCCTGATGAAGCACGGCAGCGGCAAGCTGAGCGCAGTGCTCATGTTCAGGCGTCAAGCCGTCAAGGAAGTCCTTGATCGCAGAAGCGGTAATACCTGCCGCTTCCTCAAGAGTTTTGCCCCAGGCAAGAGTGCTCATCGCACTGCCGCACGCTAAAGTTCCTTCACAGCCGTCGGTAAGAAAACGAATCTCTTTGATTCTGCCGTTCTGCTCACGAAGCGAAAGATAGATGGTGTCGCCGCAAGCGCCAGTGTAGTTTACCGATACGTCCGCGTTCTGCACCTCGCCAACGTTGCGCGGTTCGTAGGCATGATCGAGAAAGGTATCCGAGCCTTCACCGAAAAGCCTTTTCCAGACCTCAGCCCCGGTTTGCTCATCAGACATACTGGATTATAAGCTTTAAGGGGGAGGTATCAACCTCCCCCTTTATGTTTATTTAGCCGGTTTTTCCTTCCCAAGCTCTGCGATGCGTTCGCGCATCGCCTTCATGTCTTCCTCGGCGTACTTGAGCTGATCGCGAAGCATCTTCAGCTCGTCTTCGCGGGAAGGTGATTGATAAGCCGGGGCTTGCTGAGGGTAGTATCCGGGCGCATAGCCGGGGTAGGCCCCGCCGGACCCCCAGCCGCGGCCCCAGCCCATGCCTCTACCATAACCTCTACCGAAGCCGCGACCAAATCCTCGGCCCCAGCCGCGACCGAATCCGGGGTTCATGTATCCGGGAACCTGGTAGCCGGCACAAAAACCGGCGGCTCTGCCGGTCATGGGTCCTTGACCTGCGGGTCCTGTTCTATCTCCACCTGGCATTACTGCCTCCTTTGTTTGTTTTGTTTACAAGAATCTTATCCACGAACCATCTTTGCCCCGCACTTGGGGCAGGTATGTTCAAAGCAGGGTGTGCCGCGTTGATGCGGCGTTCGCGCCCCGCACTGCGGACAAACGCATTCGCCGCCAGGGCCAATACCCTGACCGCCGCCTCGACCCATTCCTCGCCCTTGACCTTGACCTCTACCTTGCCCCATACCTTGTCCTCCACCTTGTCCTGTTCCTTGTCTTTTCATGTTTTCTCCTTTTCAAACTCGGCTAACACCCTCTCCGTTATGTCTTGCAGGAGCCCTGCCTGGTTGCAGCAGGGATCCATGGACGGAACTTGAGCCCTTGTTATGCTTTCGGTAATGGTACGGTCAAACGGAATTTGACCCAGGATCGGCACGTTTTGATCCCTGCAGAACCCCTCGATCTCTTCGGTGAGCTTCAGAGATAGATCATACTTGTTGATGACAACCCAGCGCTTCAGTGAAAAGAAGTCAAGCAGCTCGAGTATCCGTTTGAGGTCGTGCAGGCTGGAGATGCTCGGCTCGGCTACCAGCAGAACCCCGTGCGTGCCGGTAATGGCTGCGTTGACCGGGCAGCCGATGCCTGGTGAACCGTCTATGAGGATATTCCTTGCGCCGTTCCGGGTCGAGATACGCTCGGCGTGCTTGCGAACCTGGGTCACAAGCCGGCCTGATGCCTCGGCTCCCGGATAAAGCTCCGCTGTAACCATCTCCCCATACGAAGTTTGCATGATTTTGATTTCTCCTGAAAGCGGTCTGCGCAAGGTTACCGCGTTGGGCTGAGCAGGACAGACGATCTGACACAAACCGCACCCCTCGCAGGTAAGCTCGGAGACTTCCGCTTTGCCGTTCTTCATAACAATCGCCGAGAAATGACAGCTCTGTGCGCACTTGCCGCAACCGGTGCACAGTTCAGGATTGATCACGGCCTTAAGCCCGGAGGAGAAGGGGATGCGTTCCTTGACTTCGCCGGAAAACAGTATCCCCAGATTGGCCGCGTCAACGTCGGCGTCAGCCGCCACCTTGTTTTGCCACGCAGCGACAAGGCAGGCGGTAAGCATGGTCTTTCCGGTCCCGCCCTTGCCTGAAAGAACCGGAAAGGAGGAAAACGCTGATACGTTCGCCGCAGATTCAGAAGGGGCAGAAGCTTGATCCAAAACCTTTTCTTCAGATTTGACGAAATCCGGAAGCGAGTAGTTTTCAATATCCTTCAGCTTGCGAGCCAGCTCGGAAAAGGCATCCCGCCACTTCTCCTCCCCGACAATCAGCTTCCCCTCGGCGTAAGAGGCGGCAATCCGGCGGTCAAAGGGGATGCGAGCAAGAACAGGGATACCCTGATCTTTACAGTAGCGTTCGACCTTCTCATCGCCGATATCCGCACGGTTCAGGAGAACCGCGTGAGGGATTCTCAATTTAGTAAGCGTATCCCGTGCAAGCTTGAGGTCGTGCAGACCGAAGGGCGTGGGTTCGGTTACCAAAAGACACGCATCAGCCTTACGGACAGCGGCAATCGCAGAACAGGAGGTTCCGGGCGGGGCATCGAGGATAACCAATTCAGAGTCCTTGATTTCGTCAACCACCTTTTCAATGACCTCGGCGCTGCGAAGCTGACCTACGGCAAGGGAGCCGTCAACGAATCTTTTATTATCTGAGAACGTGCCGATGCGCACCTTTCCCAGAACGTAAGGCTTCTCCTTTATTGCCCCTTCAGGACAGACCGCTGAACACACCCCGCACCCGTGGCACAACTCGTTGAACAAAAGAACCTTGCCCTTGACCACTGCAAGGGCGTTAAACTGGCATTTGCGAGCGCACTCACCGCAGCCGGTGCAGCGTTCATTGTCAATCTCCGGGACCTGAACGTAAACCTCTTTGGTATCCGAGATTTGCGGCTTCAGGAACAGATGACCGTTCGGCTCCTCCGCGTCGCAATCGGCATAGGTAGCGCCTGGGATGATTGAAGCAAGGTTGGTTGCAACCAGGGTCTTGCCGGTGCCGCCCTTGCCTGAGGCAATCGCTATGATCATCTAACTCCTCTCTCCTCTTCCACCCATCCAGCCATGCCTGCCACGACCCTGCCAGTAACGACAGCTTACTGGACGGTCGGCAATGGAATATGCTCCACCTTTAACCTGAATCCCCTTGCCGTTGATGAACGCATCCACCAGCTTACGCCTTGCTGAATCCAAGACGCGACCAAAGGTAGCCCGCGAAATCCCCATCGCCTGCGCCGCTTCTTCCTGATAAAGCCCTTCCAGATCGGCAAGTCGAAGCGCCTCAACCTCTTCGTGAGTCAGTGAAACAAGTTCCAACTCCCGCATAGGAACACCCTTGGGACCGAAGAAGCTGATCCCGAACTCGCTTTGAATCATCCGATACTTACGTGGTCTAGGCATGACTTCCTTCAGTTTTGAGCATATGCTCATTATAATCAGGATTGAATGGATGTCAAGGCATTAAAAAAAAGCCCGCAGGATACATCCTGCGGGCCTGTAAGAAGTCAATGTCACATCTTGGATTCGTAGAAAGGGCATTTCTCCCATGGCTCATGATGGACAGCCAAAGGACACTCATCGGGATGGCAGCTGGTTTCTTCAATGCCAGCCTCAGCCAGCCCCTTGCATACGCCCGCGAGATCATTCCTCTTAAGAGAGCACTGCCAAATTGGAACCATGCCTTTTCCATACCCCCTGACCTGGAACTTTCTATCCACATGCAAATATACATGTCCGCAGCGTGTCTGTGTTCCTATATTCATGCTTTACTCCTTCTATCTAGATGCCTATACCCGCTTAATGGGTATCCTATTAAACCCGTTCTTCATGTGAGCCTCCACCCACTACCTCCCCTATTATAATTATAGGAGAGAAATCCGCGGTGTCAAGGTATAAATGTAAATTGTCCAGTACCTCATTGCCAGGAGGTGGTTGAGATCGTCGAGAAGGACGGCTTGGACATGCTCATTGCAAATTGAAAACTTCAAAATGCTCCGAAGGGCGACGGCTACGGAGCAAATATCAAATTTAAGACGGGTGGGTTGGAGATTGATGAAGAAGAGCATTGCAACAATCAGGGCGCTTGGAGGCCAACTGTTCAGCGTCAAACAGTTCAGACAAATTTGCAATTTGAATTGAGCGGCACCATCGTGCACAGAGGTAGGCGAGGCTGTTACACATCTTTCCCCCATCCCGCTACCCTGATAACCATCTCCCCTCGCACGAACGAACAACGACTTGACTCTCCCTGGTTTTACGTTAGAATCAGGCTTAATCCCTGGAGGATCAATGAAACGCTGGATAATAAGTTGGATAGCCTTCGTGGTAGTGGGGCTTGCAGCAAGGGTGGAACTCCACGACGGGAGAAGCTTTGATACACAGATTCTTGAGTATGACGGCTCGAATGTAATAACCGATCAGGACACCATCGCTCGAGGCGAGGTGAGGGAGATCGTTTTCGAGACCGAAGGGGGCCAGGAGACAGGAACGGTACGCACGGACGAGAATGTCCAGGAACTTCTTAAAAAAGCTGCCGAAGCCAAAAAACGCTTCCCTGACGCAAAGGGGATACTTTTGATAGACGACGGCCGCAACACCCTTCGCGAGGACGGAACGCGCAACTATTCATACCATATGGCGTACTTAATTCTCTCGGAGGGGCGCAAAGGTGTGGCTACCTTCCGCAGTTATTTCAAGGAGGGTGACAATGAGGTAAAGATTCACTTTGCGCGAGTCATAAAGCCGGACGGTCGTGTTATAGAGCTTGATCCGTCCACCGTAAAGATCGAAACCCCTCCACGCCGGGGTATAGTATTCTTCGGCAAGGGCAAATGGGTGACCTTCACCCTGCCAGGGGTCCAGATAGGTGATATCGTGGAGTACTCCTGCGAGAACATCCGCTTCAATCCCTGGAATAAGGAGTTCTTCGACGCCGGTTACTTCTTCCAGGGCGGCGAGCCGTTCATCTACTCCCGACTTGTCGTTGACGTCCCTGAAGACGAGTTTATCAAATGGAAGGCCTACAATGTGCCGAATGGAATGCTGGATTTTAAAGAGGAGATCAGTGACGGCCGCAGAATCCTCACCTGGGTTGCTGAGAATACCGAACCATACGTAGCCGAACCCAACTCTCCGCCTGCTGGGAATTTCCTACCGCATGTAGAGCTAACGAATCAAGAAAACTGGGACGGCATACACGACTGGTATGCGGCATTTCAGAACGAACGCATGAAGATCACCACTAAGATTCAAGCCCTTGCCGACAGCCTGACAGCTGGTGCCGATACCGATCACGAAAAGATAGCCGCTATCTACTACTGGCTTCAGCAGAACATCCGCTACATCTCCATCAAGGGTTCCGCCTCATCCGGTGTCTCAGGTCATCCTGCCAGGTTTACATTGGAGCAGGGCTTCGGCGACTGCACCGACAAAGCCATCCTCTTTGCGACCCTTCTGCGCGCGGCAGGCATAGACGCCGATCCGGTCTACGTAGGCACCAATAATGACGTCCCGATGCTTGACCCGGAGATGCCGGGCTACTACGGCAACCATTGCATCACCCAGGTATTCCTTACCGACACAAGCTTCTATCTCGACGCCACCGGCTCATCGAACGGCGGATACTCGCGTTACCCCTCGTTCAACGCCGCAGACCACGGGGTCTACGCGGTAAACTCGCAGAAGAGAAAGGTAGAGATAATACCGGTCCCAGAACCCGGCCAGGAACAAAGGGAGTATCACCTCGATATGGAGATAGACGCGGAAGGAACGCTGACCGTAAAGTATCAGAGCTTTTACGAGGGCGATTACGAGACAGGCCTGCGCTACTTCTGGAACTACTTCTCAAGGGAAGAGGACCGCAGAACACGCTTCGAGCAGATGGTAAAATCCACCTCACCTGACGCGGAGCTGATTGACTACGGGTTCGAAAACCTTGAAGATATAGGCAGGCAGCTCAGCCTCAAGATGAGCTACAAGGTAAAGGATTACGTCAAGTTCGCCGGACCAGTTGCCATCATATACCTGCCTGAGGTAGGTGAAAGGCTTACCTTTGACGAAGTGGCGCTTGAGAGCCGCAACTTCCCGCTTTCATATTACACGAGCGAAGGCATACGTCACGTGGCAACCCTCAAACTGCCAGAGGATTGGAAAGCAGACTACCTGCCAGAGGATGTAACCTTTACTGTGCCTGAGGTTTCTTATCACGCAGAGTACACCCGGGAGGAAGGGAACCTGATCCGTTTCGAGGATTTTTTTGCCCGCCCTGAACGAATCATCCGGCCGAAGAACTATCCACAGTATCGAGAACTGCTCAACTCGATCACCAGCTACCACAAAAAACCCATACTCGTGCTGGTGGAAGGAGGTGTTCGGTGAGACGTCTAGTACCACTCGCTATCCTGCTCCTTGCAGCTATGGGATGCAGGCAGGCGGTACGCACGAGCCACGACGTGATCTACCTTCTGAGCGGAGAAGAAAAGATAGGGGCCCTTGAACGCATAACCGCAGACAGCCTGTGGTTTGCCACTGAAGAGGGCACCATTGCGTGTGCCAAATCCGAGGTAAGAGGACTCGATCTTCCCCAGCCAAGACAGGGCGAGGAGTGGAAAACCTTAAAGGACATTGACGATCCCCTGCTCAAGGAGCTTTTTACAAACCTGACCCTGCCCAAGACCGATGCGCGCTACGTGAACCTCTACGTGGAGCACAATTTTATCCTGCACGAGGACGGCAGGTTTGAAAAACGCATGAGGGTGATACGCTACGTATCCGCCGAGTCTGGCAAGGGCACTGCCGCAAACAACACGTGGAGTTATCTCGCTGACCGTTCCTACGCAAGGCTGGACTTTGCCAGAAGCTACAGCCCTGACGGTGCCGTAAGCCACATAACCGAGTCTGCAATCAACAGGGCAAGCAGCTATCCTGCACCTGCCGAGTACAGCAATCTTACCGAAATTCGGATAGCGGTTCCTGAATCACGGATCGGGTCGGTGCTTGATTTTCAGTTTTCAACCATCCAGAACGTAGCCGACAGCATCCACCCGATCTGTGAAGAGATAGTGCTTGCCGACCGCCAACCTACGATGACGGAGATCATCCGGGTTGAACAGCCGCAAGGCGGACCTGTTGAGGTATACGCATCGAGCGGACAAAAGCCTGAACGCGAAACCAGGAAAGGCCGCGAGATACTCACCTGGACGATTCAGAACCAGCCACCGATGCGGTTCGAGCTGATGATCCCGCCGTCGGCTGACTACCTGCCGCATTTTATCGTCGCCGAGAAAAAGGATTGGCACTGTATTGCAGCGGCCTTGCGAGCGCATCTGGACAAGGCCATCCAGCCAGGCGAAAGGCTGACCGCGCTCGTTGATTCGTTGACACAAGGCCTTACCGCATCGGAAGAAAAGGCCCGCGCCCTGTACGAGTTCGTTGCTGTCTCTATTCATTCCGTAGGCCCTCCACTTGATTCCTACTCCTGCGTTCCAACCCCTTCAGAAACCGTGCTCGTTCGAGGCTTTGCGAACAACCTCGATCGCGCCTCGCTGCTTTACGCACTTATGATACAGGCCGGACTGGAAGCCAATCTTGTGCTTATACGCGATCGTGCAAGCGGGCAAGTGGTCCCCACCTTCCCTACCCTGGGCCAGCTTAATAAGGCACTTGTCCTGTTTGAGGACCGAATCTATCTCGATCCAAGCTCAAACGTAGCCTTTGGAACCCTGTCAGACCAGGACGCGATGGGACTTTCGCTTTCCTCAGGCAAGCTCAAGAAAACCCCTCTGCACGCCCCCAACGAAGAAGCAACCGTTACCCGTACCGAAGCTCAGCTGGGGACCGACGGCTCACTGAATCTTAGGATGGACGTCGAGTTCAACGGCCAGAACTCGGCCTGGTGGAAGCGCTATCTCAAACCCCTCTCCCCTGCCGAGCTTAGACAGGAGGCCGAGGAACTGGCAAGCTACATCCATCCCAACGCTCGCTTGCAGGACTTCAGCTTCAACGGAATAGAGCCTCTTGACGAGGAGGTAAGCTACACCATCAAGGTTCGCATCCCTGGCTACGCTACCCGTGCGGGCGACTACCTCATCCTCTACCTGCCAGGGGTTGAGCACTCGGCCTATGAGGTCGGAGCAAAAGAAAGATTGTATCCGATAGACCGGGTTACACGAAGCGCGGACATCCTGAACCTCAGCCTGCAGCTGCCTGCGGGTGCCGAGCTTATATACTACCCACAGGACGTTTCGATCAGCAGCCCCTATGATTCTTATACCGCGGCGTTCGTTCAGCCAAGGCGCGGGGTTCTGCAGTTTTCAGAAAACGTGCAGGTGCTTAAGCCGTGGATTCCGCCCCAGGATTATCCGAAGTATAAGGAACTGGTTGAAGGCATGGCCCGCCTGAGCCAGAAACCGATTGTGCTGAAGCTCAAATAGACTGCCTCACACCGGGTGAGCGGTCTGTCCGATTGGTTTCAATTCGTCAAGGGAAGGTGGTAATCCTGCGTTAAATTCCCTACGTATCTTCTAGGATTATACTCCTAAGTTGCCCCCCCCTCAAAAGCTTATGCAAAATAATGCCAAAAACATAGTATCATACTTAATTGACCAGAAACTACTTGACAAGATGTTTTTTTTTTGCGTATATTTGGATATGGGGGACCTCTGAGGGATCCCCGTAAACGAAACAAACCTAAACAAAGGAGAACATCATGACTAAAAAACTCCTTATCATCGCCGCGGTAGCGGTGATGCTCGCCGTCGCCACAAGCGCCTACAGCTATTACGAAGCCTGGGATGGTTGGTTTAACTCAGGATACCTCGAATGCCTTGATGACACCTTTTACTATACGTCTGGTTCAGGCACGCTTTGGGACCGCACCTATGGTTCAGTCGATTCGTTTTTTATCTACGCTGTAACTCCTTCCACCTTCACCTGCGAGAGTGGCGAATATGCTGGCTACTACATCAAGCTTTGGCCTGGGGCCACCGGCTGGAAAGACACAGGTCAAAGCGGCCATAAGGAAGCCTATAACGGTGCCTGGACAGGCAAGGCGAGGCTCTATATACCCGACCCCCCACAGACTTTTGACTTCACCGTCTGGGGCACCTGGAATACAAGTACCGATGATGACTACTTCAACTATGGGGGCATTCCATATACCTATAGCGCACACTGGCGTGCACTCCGCAGTTCCCCTTTTGGCATTACAGGAGAAGGCGGCAGTGCAGGCGAACTGCAGGAGTAAACCTTAACCTTTGGAGGAGGGGCTTTGCCCCTCCTCTTCTGGCCTTGACATTGCCGGAAAACCTGCTTATAATAACTCAAAGGAGGCCAAGATGATCAATATAAGTCTTTTAGCTTTAACCCTGTGCGGTGGGGTTCTTGTGCAACCCTTTCGCATAGCCGAGGCCGAACCAGACCACCATCAAGGTTGCCGTCGCGTTGCAATGGCTTCTGACGGGCATTTTGCCATTGCCTGGTGGGACAGCCTGCGGATTGATTATCCCCCCTTCTGTGAATTGGAGCTTTTCGTTCGTTTCTTTGACTCCGACGGCAGCCCCTTAACCGACCCCTACAAGATAACCAAAGCGGCGGACACCAACCAGATAGGCGGTTCCCATCTTGACATGGATTCAGCAGGCAGCACCGTCCTGCTCTGGACAGAATATCCTTATCCGAATCCTAATGATGACCTTTTACGCTTACAACTTTTTGACCCGAGCGGCAACCCTATAGGTTCCCCTCAGACAGACCATCAGGGATATATCAGCTGGGGCAGCAACAGAGCGGTTGGGGTGAGTCTTAACGACAAGGGCGAGTTTGCTATAGCCTGGGATGCAGGGACGATTTGCGCCAGACGTTATTCTTTCGATAGCGGTCCGCAGGGTGATTCCTTCAGGGTTCACGACGATCTCCCTGATGATGTCTATTCCGACTATCCTGGTGTGGCGCTGAGCGATGCAGGCGACCTGGCGGTAACCTGGTATGAATTTCACACGAATGGGGATGGTTATCTCAAGTTCCAGGTGTTCGATGCCGAGGATGAACCTATCCTTGGCTGGAAGCCGATGGGGCATCTGGTGACTGATGATAGCGTTGGTGGCACCCGGGTTGAGCCTTACTGGCTGGATAACGACCGCTTTATGCTCTTCTGGATTGATCATGTCTGGCCCTGGAATATAGCTGGGCGTGTGTTTGCGGATAGGGGCTTAACGCGCTACCCCATATGCAGGCTGGTGCACGATACCCTCGGATGTACCTGGGCTGATCCCGGAGGGCAGTTTGCTGTTGCCCTCTCGTCCGATGAGCGCTTTGCAGAGACGCACATAAGGAGTTACTCTGACCATCCTGATACATCTGATCCGTGGAAGTATCGTTGCTGGGATCATGGTGGGGCGATACTGGGATACATACAAGATAACGAGCCCTGGCGCCGCACCACCCTGTTCGAGTACACACCGCCCTTGGGAGTGGATACCGTGAACAGTTATTTTAACAATTGGACCCACGAACAACCCCCTGCGGTTGGTGCGTGCGATGACCGCATCGTTTGGGTATACTCCCGTCTTAACACCGACACCATCTTCGAGGCCTATGCAATGATCACCGACTGGGACATGGGGGTTGGGGTCTTAGAGCCTTCACTTGAGTCCCCATCCCCTATCCGTCTCTCAGCCTCCCTCAACCGCCTTTCATACGACGTGTCCGGGAGTGTTACGGGCGAGGCAAAGCTTACCCTCTACTCCGCAGACGGCCGCCGCGTGCTAACCGAAACAGTCGAAGGTCAAGGAGTCTGGAACGCCTCAGCGACACTTCCGCAGGGGGTTTATTTTGCGAGGGTTAAAAACGACGGCGGTAGTGCAACCGGTAAGGTGGTAGTACTACACTGAGGGAAGCGGGCTTCTACGTCAAATCTTGCGGGACTTGAGTTCTATCGGGGTGTTACGGGGTGTTACAGGAGTACGGTTGACATAAGTGGTCTAACTAAATATCATTACAGATGCGCATCACGAGAGAAGAGCTGATTAAGCGTATCAAGGCGCGGGATTTATCGGGAGGTTTGCTTTGTTACGGCAAAGAGGTGTTCTTTCATCAGCAGATCCTTGATCTGCTTCGTGAGACCTACGCCGACGCAGGCGGTTGGGGGTACGAGGTTGTGGATGCCGCATCTCTTGATCCTGCCCAGCTACTGGCGTCGGCTGGAACCCTTTCGTTCGGAGGAGGAACTAAGGCAACGGTTATTCGCTCGGCGCACAAGTTAAAGAAAGATCAGCTCCAGGCGCTGGAGCGGGTCGCCGCACATCCGGCAAAGGAACGCGAGGTGTCACGGGAGGTATCACGGGAGTCATTACGGGAGTCGTCACGGGAGGTGTCACCGGAGGCGTCACGGGAGGTGTTACGGGATGTGTCACCGGAGGCGTCACGGGAGGTGTCACGGGAGGCGTTACGGGATGTGTTACGGGTCGTGGTTATGATGGCCGAAGCCGAACTGAAAGCAACTGATAACCTTCTCAAATGGGCTAAAGAACAAAAGATTACGGTATGTCATCTAGCCTCGCCCAAGCCCAGTGAATTGACATCGTGGCTGAAAACCCAGGCTTCGTCCAGGGGATTCTCGCTTGACTATAGAACCGTAGATTTCATGGTCGATCTTTCCGCAGGCAACCTGATGGCGCTGGCACAGATGTTTACCAAGCTCGATCTCTTCCGGGGAGAAAAGAAGCGGATAGGACTTAAGGAAGTTGAGGATCTTCTGCACGACTCGTTCGAGAAGGGGGTTTATGATTGTGTTAGGGCGGTATTTGCCAGAGATCGGAATAAGGCATCAAGAGAATTGCATCGTGTGTTGCGTTTCGATCCCAGGGAAGGGATACTGCAGATCGTTCGCACCCTCTCAAAGGAAGCGTTTGCCCTCCTAAAGTATGAAGAGCTTCGGGCAAAAGGAGTTTCGCAGGATGAGATAGCAAAAGAACTGAGGCTGGGAGCAAAAAAGTGGCTCTTGGAACAGAAGTATCCTGAGAGGATTCGTAACTGGCCTAAGGAGAGATTGCATCGGTTTCTTATGCGTTTGGCTGAGGTTGACTTGGCAGTTCGCACCTCCGGCCGCGATGCAGAGGCGATGCTTGAGCAGATTGTTATCGGAAATCTCGCACCTACTAGTATTGAGGAGTTTGATGAAGTATTCTTATAAGGAAATCGAAGCCAAGTGGCTTAAGCGCTGGAAGGAATGGCGCTTACACGATACACCCAATGAGCCAGCTCATAAGTTCTACATCCTGGAGATGTTCCCCTACCTTTCCGGAGACATCCACATCGGGCACTTCCGCAACTACATCCTGGGCGATCTGGTGTGGCGATACAAGAGGATGCACGGATACGATTTGCTTCATCCTATGGGTTTTGATGCGTTCGGTCTGCCAGCCGAAGAGGCGGCCATAAAGAGAGGCGAATCGCCCAGCAGGTGGACGGAGAAGAACCTTGAAAAAGGCACCCGGACCCTCAAGGATCTGGGCTTCAGCTACGACTGGTCCAGAGAGGCAAGGACATGCAATCCAGATTATTACAAATGGACCCAGTGGCTCTTTATTCAACTGTATGAGAAAGGATTAGCCTACCAGGATACAGGTCTTGTGAACTGGTGCCCATCCTGCAATACGGTGCTTGCAAACGAACAGGTAATCGGGGGAAAGTGCTGGCGCTGCGAGGCAGTGGTCGAAAAAAGGGAACTGGAGCAGTGGTTCTTCAAGATCACCTCCTACGCCCAAAGATTGCTTCGCAACCTGGATCGTCTGAAAGACTGGCCCGAACCCGTGAAGATCATGCAGCGCAACTGGATAGGCAGAAGCGAGGGCGCGGAGCTTGTGTTTGAACTGAAGGATGATCCTTCGGTCAAGCTGCCGATATTCACGACCAGGCCGGATACCGCCTACGGCGTTACGTTTATGGCGATAGCACCTGAGCACAGGCTGGTCTCCAAGCTGCTTGACAGGATGCCCAACAAGGAGGAGGTTGCGGCCTACAGAGATAAAGCCATTGCAAAGTCGGAGATCGAGCGGTTGGCCCAGGACAGGGAGAAGGACGGGGTGGATACCGGGTTAAAGGTGCGCAACCCGTTCAACGATGAAGGGATGCCGCTGTGGGTTGCGGATTACGTGCTGGCATCATACGGGACAGGCATGGTGATGGCGGTGCCTGCACATGATCAGCGCGACTTCGAGTTCGCAAAACGCTACGGGATACCGATCAAGATAGTCATTCAACCGCCGGATTCCAAGCTCGTGCTTTCCGAGATGGAGTCTGCCTACGTTGATCCGGGTGTGATGGTTTCATCAGGACCGTTCGACGGCATCAGTTCGGTGGAAGGAATAAGGAAGGTTGCGGAGTATGCGGCTGAGGAGGGCTTCGGCAAGCCTGCGGTTTCTTATAGACTTAGGGATTGGCTCATCTCCCGCCAGCGCTACTGGGGCGCGCCCATACCGATGATACACTGCCCCAAATGCGGGATAGTGCCGGTGCCGGATGAGGAGTTGCCCGTGCTTCTGCCTGATGAGGAGAAGGTGGACTTCGTGCCCAAGGGACGCTCGCCATTGGAGTCGGTTGAAGAGTTTGTCAACGTTAAGTGTCCGAAATGCGGTACAGAGGCAAAGCGCGACGTTGACACCATGGATACCTTTGTGGACTCGGCATGGTATCACCTGCGCTACGTAGATCCACACAACGAGAAGGTGATCTTCAGTAAGAGTGAGGCCGAAAAGTGGATACCCATCGACCTGTACATCGGCGGTGCCGAGCATGCAACCGGACACCTTTTATACTTCAGGTTCATAACCATGTTCTTGTATGACTTAGGCATCTGTCCGGTCCAGGAACCGGTAACAAAGCTCTTCAATCACGGGATGGTTTTAGACGAGCATGGCGATGTGATGAGCAAATCCAAGGGCAACGCGGTCTCGCCCCGTGAACTTATGGACCGTATCGGTGTGGATGCGGCCAGGGTAGCCATGCTCTTCTTCACCCCGCCCGACCGGGAGGTATTGTGGTCAGAGAAGGGCATTAAAGGCTCGACAAGATTCCTGGAACGTGTGTACTCAGAAATCACTAAGGCTACCACAATTCAACCTGAGTTTTTTGACCGCTTGACGCTTGAATGGCCTGATGACGAACTATACGTTGTCATAGAACGCACTGTTAAACAGGTCACTGACGATACAGAAACCATGAGTTACAATACTGCTATCGCAAGGATGATGGAATTCATGAATCGCTTTACGATGCTTCCTCTCGAACCAAATGCAGTTGTGAGATACGCCGTAACTAAGTTTGTACAGATATTGGCCCCCTTCGCTCCTTTCCTCGCTGAAGAACTCTGGGAAGGACTAGGTAATAGGGAAAGCGTCTTTCAATCAAAATGGCCTGAATTCGATCCTGAGGCGATTATTGAAAAAGTCGTTGAAATACCGATTCAGGTGAACGGTAAATTACGGGCGGTTATTGCGGTTAGAAAAGGGATCTCTAAAGAGGAGCTCGTAGCAATGGCTCGTGCCGATGACGTGGTCAAAAAATATCTTACCTCGGAGCCACGCAAGATCATCTTCGTTCCTGACAGACTCCTCAACTTTGTAGTATAGGCATCCTTTTTTTTCAAAGCAAACACAAGCACGCATAGTCTTGACATAATCCAAGATCGCGTTAAACTCTGGTGATGAAACGTACAATAGCATTAATCCTTTTCATCGCCGGGGCTGTGATGGCTCTCGAGGTGGGCCAGACCGGGCTGAATCATTTAAGAATCCAGCCCGACGCCAGAAGCCAGGGGATGGGCGGTGTCTCATTAGGGGTAGCGGAGAATCCACAGGCGTTCTTCGCCAATCCGGCGGGATTATCCTCAAGCGAAAATATGATCCTTGCTGCCAACTACCTCCCCTATCCGGCAGGCATACATATCGGGTCGGTGATATTCAAGCCCAAGTCCTCAGGGTCGTTAAGATTCTCAGCCGGTGCCTTTTACCTCAACTCCGGAACCATGACAAAGACCTCGCCGACCAACGAGGACCTGGGCACTTTCGGCTACCACGTGATCAACCTGGGCGGAACCGTTGCCTATTCCATCATTGAAAACCTGAGTGCGGGAGCCAACCTGAAGGCGCATCTTGCTGTGGCCGACTCGAACACCCAGATAGGAGCAGCTGCTGATGTTGGATTGATGTATACCGATCTTCTGCCCGGCCTTGCTATAGGCGTTGCGTTGCAGAACGCCGCATACGAGATAACACCGTTTGTTGAAGAGCGCTCCAAGATGCCCTTGGGGGTAGGAGGCGGGGTAAGCTATGCAGGGGTGAAGAATCTTCTTCTGGGCCTTGACGTTTCCAAGCCCTTCGACGCACCCTTGATTATCAGGGGCGGGGTCGAGTTCTTGCCCATAGACCTTCTCGCCCTTCGTACAGGCTACTCAACCCAGGGTTCGGCATGGAAAACAGGGGAAGGCGCTGACATCCTTGCCGGGTTATCGTTGGGTCTGGGAATACACGATCTGGCAGGGGTATCTGTAGACTATGCGGTGACCCCTGGCCTTGACATCGGATTGTTTCACCGCATATCCATCTCATACCGGTTCTGATGAAGAAACAGTTCATAGAGAATCTGCATCCCGGCGACGATGTAGACGACGTCTTCTACATAGCCGAAAAGGAGACCCGGAAGACACGCGATGGCAAGGATTTCATCATCTTCCAGCTTCGCGACCGAACCGGCATCTTAAAAGCAATCATGTTTGAGCCTGCGTCTTCAAGCAATCTTCCCAAAGGCGTCTTTGCCTGTCTGCGAGGCCGTCTCTCAGAGTACAACGGACGTCTTAACCTGAAGATAGAGGGGATTCGGCAGATAAAGGAAGCAGAGATAGACTACACCGACTTCCTGCCAAAGACCGCGAGGGACGTTGAAGCCTGCTACATCAGGCTCCGTGAGACCGCAAATCGGCTGCGTGATCCGCTTTCAGCACTTCTAACCGCCTTCTACGATAACTCCGCGTTCGAACGTCAGTTCAAACTCGCACCGGCAGGGGTACGCGCTCACCACGCCTATCTCGGTGGGTTGTGCGTCCATACGTACGACATGCTTACCGCAGCCGAAGCGCTCTGCAAACTAAATTCAGATCTGGACAAGGATCTGCTTCTCGCAGGGGTACTCCTGCACGACATAGGCAAGATACGCGAATACGAATACACCCGCACAATAGACAACACCGACGAGGGCAAACTCCTGGGACACATCGTGATAGGGACAAGGATGATCGAACGCGAGATAGAACGCATCCCTCGCTTTCCTGAAAAGCTTGCATGCAAGCTCTTACACATGGTCATCAGTCATCACGGGTTCATGGAGTACGGTTCGCCACGCAGACCTCTGTTCCTGGAAGCGGAAATCCTGCACCAGCTTGACAACCTCGACTCCAAACGGGCGATGTATGATGAGGTCGCGGCTCGCAGCAATGCGGGCGAGCGGTGGAGCGAGTATCATCCCTACCTGGAACACGACACCTACCTTGAACGCGACGTGTGACCCGTAACACCCGTAACACCCCCGTAACACACGTACCCCTTTACCCGATGTTGGCACAAGTGGGGCATTCTCATAATTATGGTGTGTTACGGTCGGAGCTTGCGCTTCGTTCACAAGGAGATACCCTTGCGGGGCATCTCCATAACTTCCTGGGGCTAACGCCCCTTAATCAAGGACATACCCTTGCGGGGCATCTCCATAACTTCCTGGGGCTAACGCCCCTTAATCAAGGACATAACACCCGCAACACCCGTAACACTGAAGCGTTTCTTCCGACGCTACGCAAGACCCGAACCTCAAGGATAATGTATGAACCGGCAACTTGAGAGGTTCCTCACAAGCAAAGGAATCATGCTCTTGGCGGATCAACGGGATAAGCTCAAGCGATACAAGGAGTTGATCCTTGATGCCTCCAAAAACATCAACCTGGTCTCCAAGGGTGATCTGGAACGTCTTGAGGAGCTGCACTTCGCGGACTCGCTCGCCCCGGTAAATATGATTCCTGCAGATTCCAAATTAGCGGACTGGGGCTCGGGTGCTGGGCTTCCCGGCATACCTCTGGCCATTGCAAGACCCGATCTCGAGGTGATGCTTGTGGAATCCAGACAGAAGAAGGCGGCCTTCCTGCTGCGTGTGATAAGGGAACTGGGGTTAAGTAATCTTTCACTCTTTCCTGATCGAGGCGAGAATCTAGAAGAGCGTTTTGATCTTATCACCGTCAGAGCAATAGGAACGATTATTGAGGTTTTACCGATAGTAGTTGATCATCTTGAAGAGAATGGTGGGGTTCTCTTCTACAAGGGACCCGGAGGCAGGGTTGAGCTGGATGAGGCGGACTTGCTGATCGAGCGCTACGGGCTGAAGTCGCGGATGGAGAGTCTGGTGCTCCCTTGCGGAGAGGGACGAACCTACATCCTTCTTAAAAGGGGTCCCCAAGCGCTTGCTTCGTAAGCGTTTGGGGGTAAAAAAAAGAGGCCGGTTTAGCCGGCCCCTTAAAATCCCTAAATCTCCTCTAATCCAGGACGGTCGCGATGTATGCGGTTACGGTAGAGCCCATGGGAACCACGCTGCCCGCCTTGGGTGTTTGATAGTAAAGGGTGCCCTCGTAGTACTCGGTACTTACCCTGTAGACGAACTTCGCATCCAGACCTGCTTCTTCGATCTTCTTCTGCGCTGAGCTCTTGCCCATGCGAATTACTTTAGGTACCACGGCTGTCTTGGGCGGCTCTGGACCCATGCTTACCTTTAAATTCACGGTGGTGCCCTTCTGGACCATCATGCCAGGGGAAGGATCCGATGATACCACGAAGTCCTTGGGGATCTCTTCGGAATATACCTCCTCCTCGTCAACCTCAAGTCCCAGCTTGCTCAACTTAGCGCGTGCCGCACTCGCAGCAACATTCTCAAGAGCAGGAACTTCAACCCTGACTAAGCCCTTGGAAATCCACACCTTTACAGAGGAACCCCGTTTGACCTCAGAAAGTGGAAGAGGCTCCTGCTTGGCTATAAGGCCTTTATCGATCTCCTCGGACTCAATATTCTCTCCGACGAGGACAAGTAGTCCTCTCTTCTCAAGGGAGATCTTCGCGTTATCGAGAGTAGAGTTGGTCAGATCGGGGATTTCAACGGTTCGCCTCAGGGCATCGCATCCAGTGACGGTCAAACCCACGAACACAATCGCAAGTAGTGCACCGATAGCACTTTTCTTCATAAGGTTCCTCCTTTTACCTTAACTATCCTATTCGGGATTTTACTCCTTTTCTCCTTGAATGTCAAGTCCTGCGGGTCATGCGCCAAAAGATAGTTACCAGGGTTGGGGTAGGCGAGCAAGGATGTTATCAGGAAAAACGGAATCTCCCTTAAGACTTACGAGAAGAGAACTGAGAAAAGAGATCCACCGCCTTTTGACCGGACAAGAGTGTGTTCTACACAGACATTCTTTTTCCGATCCTTTTTCCGAAGGAAAAAGGGAGGATAGATTTCGTGGAACCTCACACGTATCTCAGCATCTCATCCAGCGCTCTCTTGGCCCTGTAAGCGATCTCCGGCTCCACCTCTATCTGGTACTGATTTCTTTGCAGTGCTTCCAGGACGTGCCCGAGCCTTATCTTCTTCATGTTCTCGCAGACCTTGGGCGCGCCGAGCGAGTAGAACTCCTTGGCAGGATTCTCCTTCTTCAGACGGTAGATGAGCCCCTCCTCGGTTCCAACGATGAAGCGCTTGCGATCGGATTTTTTGGCAAGCTGTACCATCCCGTTTGTTGAAGCCACCTCGTCGGCAAGATCGATGACCTCAGGATCGCATTCAGGATGGACCATGATAAGGGCGTCGGGATAGCGCTCGCGCACGGCCTTTATCTCTTCGACCTTGAAGCGGCGGTGCACTGGACAGAATCCTGCCCAGGGGATTATCTTCTTTTCCGTAAATCGCTGGACCCAGGATGCAAGGTTGCAGTCAGGAACGAAGATTATTTCATCCGCGGCGACCCCCTGGACGACCTTAACCGCATTGGCCGAGGTGCAGCACACGTCAACCTCTGCCTTGATGTCGGCGTTGGTATTAACGTAGGCCACCACCTTGGCATCCGGATGCTGGGCTTTGAGCCTGCGCAATCCTTCCACGTCGACCATGTCGGCCATGGGGCAGCCTGCGTCGGGCCGGGGCAGAAGAACCGTCTTTCGAGGCGAAAGGATCTTGGCGGTCTCGGCCATGAACTGAACCCCGCAGAAAACAATCAAAGGCGCATCGGTCGCAGCCGAGCGCCTGGCCAGGTCGAGCGAATCGCCGAGAAAATCGGCAAGGTCTTGAATCTCGGGTATCTGGTAGTTGTGAACCAACATAAGCGCCTGCTTCTCACGAGCCAGCTGTCTGATCTCAAGAGACATCTCCTCAGTACTTAACCCCTTGATCATAACAGCATCAGTCATAACGTAACTATAACGGGAGGGATGCGAATGTCAACTCCAAGCACTTGACACCTTCTGAACCCCCGATATTATGAGATTATGGAAAACCCTATCAATCGTTTGTACAACGACCTTGCCTGGCTGTGGCCGCTCTGGGGCAGCGTTGAGGAGTATCGGCCGGAGAGTGAGGCTGTCGCAAGACATGTAAAGGAATTTGCCAGGATAGATGTCCGGTCGCTCCTTGATATCTGCTGCGGCGGAGGCAAGAACGACTTCACCCTGAAGAGATACCTCAAGGTTACCGGGCTGGACGCCAGCGAGGCGATGCTTGCAAACGCCCGCAAGCTCAATCCGGAATGCAAATACGTTATCGGCGACATGCGCGACTTTTCTCTGGATACCCGGTTCGACTCCATACTCATCAACGATGGAATTCCCTACATAACTACTTCAGAGGATCTTGAAGCAACGTTCAGGACAGCGTTCAAGCATCTGAGGCCCGGCGGGGTGATGGTTACCTGTGCCGAGGAGTACAAAGGCCATTTTAAGCAGAACCAGACCAAGGTTTTCACCTCTATTACCGATGAACCGCTCGTGACCTTTATCGAGAACAACTACGATCCTGATCCGGGGGACACAACTTATGAGACGACCTTTGTCTACCTGATCAGAGAGAAAGGCAAGCTGAGGATAGAACATGACTTTCACCTTTTGGGTCTTTTCACCCTGGATACGTGGAGAAAAGCACTAGGAGCCGCAGGATTCGAGGTGCATGAACGGAATGAGGTCTTGGAGGGCGAAAACGTGAAGCTCTTTATCTGCGTGAAACCCTTGTGGTAGAAAGGCATTGTGCCAACTCGTACTATTACTCCGTAACCCTACACGTGCCGGGGTAAACCAGTTGACAAGACGCCGATCAGGCGTAGGTTAGTATCTAAGGAGACGGACATGGCAAAAACTTCCACGCTTGAAAAACACCTGAAAGATCAATACCTGCCCATATTCCAGAAGATGATGGGGATGTCCATGGCAAAGGCGAAGCGAACCTTCAAGGACCTTTATAAAAAGGTAACCGAAGAAGCAAGGAAAGAAGACACCCTGAACCTGCCGCCTGACCTTGGAGACCGGCTCCTGGAAAGAGAGGCAGAAGATAAAAAGGTCAGGGAGTTATTGGCTAAGAAAAGTGGCGAGGGTGTTCGGGATGAAGACATCTGCTGGTGGTGGAACATGCACGATCTTGAACGCAGGATGATCGCCAAGGTGGACGAGGTCTTCATCTACGCACTCTTTTTGAAGTTCACCAAGGAGGATGGACTAACTCCCGAAGAGGCGAACAAAAAGGTTTGGGAAATCCGCCCAATGTTCGGCAACCCAGCCGATACCGGCTACGCCAAAGGGAAAGACAGACCCTTACCAGACGAACTCAGACAAAGGGTCAACGCCTACATGACCAAACGAGCGCGGAAAGACCCGGAAGGATTGAAGCGGGAGGTGGAGCAATGCTCATCATTCAACGCGTTTATAAGGAAAGAGATCCAGGCGGGTAATCTTTAAACCAGCACCATTTGTCATCGTGCTCCTTTTGCCCTCCGGGCACGTGTGCCCCGGAGGGGTAAAAGATCGCAAAAGATAATGTGGCTCAGCCTCTCCAGGCTAAGCAGATATTAAAGAACAGGCTTCCAGCCTGTTCTACATCCCCCTTGGGTGACCGACACTTAGAGGCAAATCCTCGGACCCTGCCACATATGAGATTATTCCGCAAGCGTCATCCTTCGGAGCCACGCGGCGTCCACGTCAATCATCCGCCAGACGGTGGCACTGCGCCGGACCGTTCTTCTTCACGGAATCTCCTGATCGGGGGGTTGACGAGGTATCATAAATCGCCTATAATTGTACGCTGCATGGATTAACAGTCCGTCGACAGTAAAGATTAACAAAAGGAGAAACTACTTGACTTGAAGTTTGTCGTAGCCATTGACGGAACCGCCTCTTCAGGCAAAAGCACAACCGCAAGACTTCTCGCAAAAAAGCTGGGAGTTACCTATCTGGATACCGGCGCGATGTATCGTGCGGTTACCTACCTATTATTGCAAGAAGACGGCCTCCAGGCCTCGGACGGGCTTCTTCAAAAGATCCTCCTTAACTCCCCCCTTGAGTTCAAGATACTCAATCGGAAACTTTACGTCTACCTTGACGGCAAGCGTCTTGAAAACGAACTTCGCACGCCCGAGGTAGATCGCTGGGTCTCCCCTGTTGCCGAACACCTGTCAGTTCGAGCGTTCCTTGTGGCCAAACAGCGCGAGATAGGTAAGCGCCGCAGATTGGTCTGCGAGGGCAGGGACATCGGCTCGGTGGTCTTCCCGGACGCAGCACTCAAGGTCTTCATGACCTGCGAGTTGGAAGAACGTACCCGAAGACGCAAGAAGGAGCTTACAGAGAAGGGCATTGAACGGGGATTCGAAGAGGTGAAACTCAACTTGCAAAAAAGAGACGAGATAGATTCCACCCGCAAGCTCAGCCCCCTTACCCGAACCACGGACGCATTCTACATCGATACCACCCATCTTACCATAGAGGAACAGGTGGCACTGATAGAGGCCGAGGTTCGTAAAAGGATGGAGGGGAAGTGAAATCAAGCTGGGGCTTGACCTGGGTTATTACCTATCCCATATTCCGCTGGCTCTTCGGCATCCACGTGCACGACCGCAGGCTTATCCCAAAGAAGAAAGCGGTGCTCATTGCCGCTAACCACATGAGCTTTGCAGATCCGCCTTTGATGGGTCATGCGGCCAAGCGCGAGTGTTTCTTTCTGGCAAAGGAAGAACTCTTTGCCCAGTCGCGCTTCTTCCGCTGGCTCATCGCCTGCTTCAACGCCATCCCTATCAAACGCGGCAAGGCTTTCGACATACAACTTTTCAGGAAGATAGACCGGCTTATCAGGAAGGGACAGGCGATAACCCTTTTCCCTGAAGGAACACGGAGTCTTAAGGGAACGTTTCTGCCTTTCAAGTCGGGCGTCGGGATGCTTGCCCTGCGCTACAACATCCCGGTGGTTCCGACGTACATAAAGAACACCCATCGTCCCTGGCATGAGTGGTTAACCAGACGTTCAAGGGTAGAGGTTTTCTTTGCAGAGCCTATCTACCCTGAGTGCCCATCCAAGGATAAGGAAGCTTACGAGAAGTTTACCCTTCGCATCGAACGCGAGGTGCATCGCCTGGCGTCAATCGCTCACGGCAGGGTGAACTCGAAGAAAATCGGTGAAGCAGCAAGCAAAGCTTCACATAAATCTGTAAACCCTGAAAACCAAACCCTTTCTGCACGCAAAAAGGCAGATTGGGATATCCAGGTAAATCTCTAGACTAGGAGGAAAAACCTGATGTCAAAAAACGTAGTCAAAGATCCAACAAGCGAAGAACTCGAAAAACTAATCTCCGAGTCGCTATCGAGCTTACATGCAGGTGAGATAGTCAAGGGGAAGATAGCCCGGATCGAGGGCAACTCGGTGCTCATTGACCTGGGTTGGAAGTCTGAAGGGGTGCTTTCCATCACCGAGTTTAACGAACCTAAGGGAATCAAGCTGGACGACGAGGTAATGGTATTCGTGGAGTCACTAGAGAACCGCGAAGGGCTTCCGGTGATCTCAAAGAAGAAGGCCGACTTCCAGATGGCCTGGGATACCATAAAGCGCAAACTGGAGGCGGAGGAATCCTGTCCTGCCCTGGTTCGCAAAAAGGTCAAGGGCGGTCTGCAGGTCGAGGTTTTCGGCCTCGACGCATTCCTGCCCGGTTCCCAGATTGACATTCGCTCGGTAACCGACTTCGACGCCTACATCGGCAAGGAGATCGAGGTCAAAATAATCAAGGTAAACTGGAACAAGCGCAACATCGTTGTTTCGCGCCGGATGCTTTTAGAGGAAGAACTGGCCAGACTCCACAAGGAGGCACTTGACAGGCTTAACGTAGACGAGCTGGTCGAAGGGATGGTGAAGAACATCGTGGACTTCGGCGCCTTCATCGATCTGGGCGGCCTTGATGCCCTTCTGCACATCTCAGACATCAGCTGGAATAAGATCGTGCATCCTGCCGAGGTCCTGAAGGTCGGAGAGAAGATCAAGGTGAAGGTTCTCACTAAGAACGAGGAGACAGGCCGCGTAACCGTAGGTCTAAAGCAGCTTACCACGCATCCATGGGACAACGTTGACAAGCGCTACTCCATAGGTTCCCGCGTCAAGGGCGTAGTTACGAGCTTCACCGACTACGGTGCTTTCGTTGAGTTAGAAAAAGGCATCGAAGGCCTCATCCACATCAGCGAAATGTCATGGACCCGCACGCTAAGTCACCCGGCTCAGATACTGCAAATGGGTCAGGAAGTGGAAACAATCGTTTTATCAATGGACAAGGATAACAGACGCATCTCTTTAGGGCTCAAACAGACCACGCCCGACCCATGGTCTATGATAGACGAACGCTACCATATCGGTCAGCACCTGGAAGGAACCGTAACGTCGCTAAAGAACTTTGGGGCATTCGTTGAGATCCAGGAGGGGATCGAGGGTCTTGTGCGCAACGTCGATCTTTCATGGACCAAACGCATCAGGCATCCTCGCGAGATCCTTAAGAAGGGAGAGCGGGTCGAAACCATCATCCTGGATGTGGACAAGGAGAGCCGCAGGATAACCCTCGGCATCAAGCAGACCCAGGAAGACCCCTTCTACAGCTGGTCAAAGGAACACGAAGAAGACCAGCACGTGCTTGGCAAGATCATCGACATGCCCTCCTCTGGTGTGGTCGTTGCGCTTACCGAGGAGATCGAGGGCTTCGTTCCCCAACAGCAGCTTCGCAAGCGCAAGATAAAGAAGATCAAAGACCACTACAGGCTGGGCGAGGAGCTCCAGCTAATCATACGTCGAATCGACCCCAAGGGCCGCAGGGTGATCCTTTCTGAACGCGACTACTACAGGAAGACCGAGGCAAAGGAGCGTCATCACGCCGAATCCATCAAGGCCCCAAAAGGCTTCTCACTTAAGGACCATCTTGCCGATTCCTTAAACACCCTGGAAGAAGCGGCTGAAAGCACCCAGGCAACAAAGCAAACTACCAAAGCCGCCGAAAAACCCGAGAAGAAAGAGCCGGAAACCAAAGTCAAAGAAGCTGCCAAGGACAAATCAGAGACCATAACCGAAGAAAAAGTCGAAGCAAAGGCTGAAGGTAAAGAAAAAAAGGAAGAAAAACCGAAGAAAAGGGCTACTACTCGCAAAAAGAAGGTCACTACCGAGGCGGAAGCCGACGGTAAGGCGAAAGCCGACGGTGAGGCGGAAGCCGAACCGAAGAAAACTACCAGGAAGAAGACCGCGAAAAAGGAAGAACCACACGCTGAGGTGAAAGCCGACGGTGAGGCAAAAGCCGAACCGGACGTCGAAGCCAGGAAGACTGAGGAAAAACCAAAGAAGCGCACCAGAAAGAAGAAGGAAGAGACAGGGGAAAAGTAAGGAATCATCCTTACTTGCCTGAAGTTATCAGATCCCCGGATTCTGAGGATCAATCATGCCTGGATCTAAGGTATTGGTAGCCTCCACAGGCTGCAAGCTCAATCAGGCCGAGGCCGACCTTTGGAAAACCTGGTTTGTGCAAAATGGATACGAACTCACAGGGGATACGGACCAAGAGGCCAGTGTCGAGGTTTGTCTCGTGACTACGTGTACAGTAACAGGACGGGCGGACAGGAGTTCTGTGGCTCTTATCCGCCGGCTCCATCGCAGATACCCGGATGCAGAGATAAAGGTCACGGGCTGCGGCGCAACGCGCATACCAGAACGGATGGCCGCTCTACCTGGTGTAACCCGGATCATAGGATATGAGGAAAAGGAACGCCTGATCGCACCTCTGCGTTACGGAAAGGATAGCTGTGATGTATTCGTCATCTCTCGTAACCGCGCCTTTCTTCGCGTAGGCGAGGGGTGTGACCGCGGGTGCGCCTACTGTGTGGTTTCAAGGATCCGCGGCCCTGTCCGCTCCAAGCCTAAAGAGACGATTCTTGAGGAACTCCATGCCTTACGGAAGCAAGGCTTCGGCGAGGCGGTACTGGTGGCGCTTAATCTGGGGCTTTGGGGGCAAGAACGAGGCGAAAGTCTAACCTTGCTTCTTAAAAGGATTGAGCAAGAAGAAGGGGGGGCGCCTAGAATCCGCCTGACCTCGCTTGAGCCTGACACGATAACAGATGAGCTTCTGGAGGTGCTGGCCTCAAGCCCAAGATTCTGCCCGCATCTGCACATCCCATTGCAGTCAGGCGACGACAGGATACTTGAAGAGATGGGCCGTCCCTACCGGACAAAGGGGTTTGCTCGACTGATGGATAAAGTGGAAAGTACGTTCCCTGACGCGTGCATAGGCACCGATATCATAACCTCCACGCCTGGTGAGGATGAGGGAAGTTTTGCTCGCACCCTTGAGTTCGTGCGCGCCATGCCTTTTTCGTACCTGCACGTCTTCACCTACTCGCCGCGGCCCGGAACACCGATGTTCGCAAGACGCCGCAAATGCAAGCACAATCCAAGAGAGGAAACAAGAATCCTCAGAGAAGAGGGGGTTAAGAAATCGCTGGAGTTCAGAAGGAGATTCATGAGCAAAACAAGACAGGCTGTCCTGCTCTCCCCCACCCGTGCGCTGACCGACAACTACATAGACGTTCGCATCTCCCATACATCAAGACCGGTGCGCTCACTGGCTGATGTCAAAATAACCGAGGCCACACCTGAAGGAACAACAGGAATAGTGAAGTGAAGATAGATATCAAGAACCTGACCCTTTCCCGGCTGGTGGAGGAGTTTGGAAAGTTCGATCTGCCGAGCTTCCGTGCACGCCAGATATTCAAATGGATATGGCAGAAGGGGGTGAAAGACACGAGCGAGATGACCGACATCTCCAAGCCGTTGCGCGAGCGGTTGGCTGAACGCTACCGCATCTCGGGCCTCAAGCTCAAGGCTCGTGTGGGATCGGCTAAGGAAGGTGCGGTCAAACATCTGTTTGAGCTTTCCGACGGTAACCAGATCGAATCTGTTTGGCTCAAGTGTGGAAACCGACGTACCGTATGTGTCTCCACCCAGGTCGGCTGTTCACTTGGCTGTGAATTCTGCCGCACCGCAGGCATGGGATTTGTGCGCAATCTGACTCCGGGCGAGATCGCGGGTCAGGTGCTTGTAATCTCCAAAGGCCAGTCCGAGCGAATAACCAACGTGGTGTTCATGGGGATGGGCGAGCCGTTCTTAAATTACGAGGCGTCGCTTGACGCGGCAAGAATCCTGAACCACGACCTGGGCTTGAACATAGGCGCGCGCAAGATTACCATATCCACCGTGGGAATAGTTCCGCAGATCAGGGAATTCGCCCAAGAGCCTGAGCAGTTCAAGCTGGCCGTATCACTGAACGCGGCGGATCAGGAGACGCGAGAACGCATCATGCCAATCGCCCAGCGTTATCCCTTGAAGGAGCTTATCCCTGCCGTTAAGAAGTATATCGAGATCAAAGGCAAGCGGGTGACGTTCGAATACGTTCTGCTCAAAGGGATAAACGACCGCTCGAAGGACGCTGCGAATCTTACACTGCTCCTTGCCGGCATACACTGCAAGATCAATCTGATTCCGTTCAACCCCTATCCTGGAGCGCAATTTGAAGCACCCAGTCCTGAGCAGGTTGAGCGCTTTGCCAACTGGATTATGCCTGATCTTCCTGCGGTCACCTTACGCAAGAGCCTTGGCGCCTCCATCCTTGCAGGCTGCGGGCAGCTGGCTTCACCCCACGACTAAAAGCACCCTAACCGGATACCATACGTGAGAAGGGGACGGTGTCATTGCGAGGGTGACGAAGACACCCGAAGCAATCTCATAGCAGAAAGTTTTAACACGTAGAGATATGAGATTATTCCGGAAGAGTCATCCTTCGGTGCTTCGCTCCCTCCGGTCGCTCGCAATGACAACGGGCCGACCTGAAGGTCGGCCCCTACGAACTTATTTAAGAGATTGACTCAGTCTTCGAGAACGCCTCCAACGTAACTTCCAAGCGTCATTGCAAGAAAAAAACGAATTGAGATACCTTTGATCTCACAGTTATCGCCATGAGATTGCTTCGGGGCTTCGCCCCTCGCAATGACAATCTCCTCTGACCTGGGAAGATGGCGTAGGTGTTGATCTTAGCGCCTTATCTTAATCCTTGTGCACCGGTTCGTGGAGGTTTGAATGCAGCTTCCACCGCCGCACTCGGCTTCCTCTTGCCTGCGATTACGGCTACGCTTAAAAATCTTGAGACCGAACTGGTATCCGATCAGACCCAGAACGATCGCCGCTGACACGATCTTCACTATCTCAGGAAATTCAAACATCCCGATGATCCTGCCGTTGGATGGAGCGGCCAGACCGCGAGGGACAATAAGATTGAAAAGCAGTCCCATGCCTATCGAAACAAGGATGATGGAGACAAGGTAGATCGCAAGCGAGCGGCGGCCAAGGGTTTTTGAGACCACGGTGATCGTTACCGCGTTGGTCGCAGGGCCTGCTATGAGAAACACCAGCGCCGCACCGGGCGAGATCCCTTTCATTATAAGGGCCGCAGCTATGGGCAGAGAACCCGTTGCGCAGATGTAGAGCGGGATGCTTAAAACAAGCATTAAAAGCATCTGCAAAATGGGGGAACCGAGATAGGTGGTGATGAGCCCTGCAGGAAGGAAGTAGGAGATCACCCCTCCGATCAGTATCCCGATCAAGAGCCACTTGCCGATATCCGCGACCAGCTCACCGAAGGAGTAGGCGATCATGGCGCGCATCCGGGCACCAAAGCCGTGATCGTGACCGTCATCCGGCTCACCGCACACCGCACAGCGAGGCTCCTTCGTGGACTCATCCTCAGTGGATCGGCGATCGAAGACGTTCGCACCCAATCCGGCAACCAGCCCGGCAACAAAGGAGGCGACAATTCGATAGATGGTAAATACAGGCCCTAGAAGCGAGTAGGTGGCAAGGATGGAGTCAACTCCGGTCGTGGGCGTGGATATGAGAAACGCAAGCGTGGCACCTTTACTTGCCCCGCTTCTCCTGAGCGAAGCAACAGCAGGTATTACTCCACAAGAACATAATGGAAGTGGAATCCCGAAAAGCGTTGCCTTCAAGACTGATGAGAAGCTTGCGCCGCCCAGATGCTTAGCTATGCGCTGTACCGAAATGAAAACGTGCAAAATCCCGGCGAAGATGAATCCTATTATAAGGTAAGGTGCCATCTCGGCCAGAAGGTTCCACGACTCGCGCAGTATCCCCAAAAGGGCCGTCCAGACCCACAGCCCTGCTTTGCTCACGGGATACCCCTCACAAGACTCTCAATAATCATACTATAATTATATGAATTTCCCCCTTCGATGTCAACCCTCTTCGCTCTCTGCCTGGCCAGCGCCCTACTCTTCCTTGACGGTTACCGTTTTGATCTTATCATTCCTCTCTATCTCGTCAAGGACCTTCTCTCCTTTCATGAGCTTGCCTATTATGGTGTAGCGTCCGTCCAGCTCCGGCACGGCCTTTCGGCAGATGATAAACTGCGAGGAGGTGGTCCAGGGTTTGCCGAAGTTAATCATGGAAAGGGTTCCTCGTTCATGGTGAAGGGTCTCCTCGATTTCCTCCTTAATCAGGTTGCCGGCGTGACCGCTTCCGTCGTTGTTCGGGCAGCCGGACTGAACCAGCCCCTTATCGGAGATATGCCAGAAAAGCAAGCCGTCGTAGAAGCCTTGCTTGACAAGCCTCGTGAACTGTGCCACCCCTTTAGGGGCCTTCTCAGGGTACAGCTCGAACCACATTATGCCGCGTTCTTCTACCTCGATAGCGGCATAGATTTTTTTCGGTGCTTCGGCTTTCTGCTCTTTTGGCCCGCAGCTTACCCCTGCCAGGATAAAAATCATTGTCGCGATTATAAAAAGCGCCTTTCGCATTGCTTCCTCCTTCACGTTAATAATAGGGAGAATCCATCACAGGTCAAGTATCCTGGGGTTAAGTTAAAAGAGGTAAAATCCTCGGAAAGTACCTGAGGCAATCTCTAAAGGATTAGCAGGGTGTGGGTATAGGCTTGACAAACCTTAATCTACCTTATATCCTTACCTGTGAATCAGGAGCCGCGCAACCAGCTATACTTCGGGGATAATCTGGAGGTCTTGAGGGAGAATATCGCCTCGGAGTCGGTTGATTTAGTGTACCTCGATCCGCCGTTTATTGACGTAGGGGCCGACCTTTAGGTCGGCCCGCACATGTAATGGAGGAACAAAAATGACAGGCATGCCAGAGAACATTTTGAGTGTTTTGACTGAGGAGAACAAGATTCGAGAAAAGTCGATAACGGAAGTAGAAAATAGCACAGAACTTCAAGAACATGTTCAAGTGATCGATTGTGCAATCAATATTCTTGGAGGGTTTTCTATCGAGTGGAATAATCACAATGATGATGAAAAAATTCTCGTTAACCGTAGCCTGAGACTGATGAAGGATTTTACAGCCGCCGTCAATCTTTTATTGGCTGGTTATTATCATGTTGTCTCGATGCTTATCCGAAGCATTGAAGAAAGCAATTATCTTCTCTGTTTCTTCCACGAAGATCGTCCCCGTATACAACAATGGCAAGAAGCTTCTTTAGAGGAACTCAGAAGTATGAGTTTTCGTGGGTCTGTTAAAAGGCTATACGATAATGAAGTAGAACGCAATGCTATCGATGTATACAATCAGTTCCTGTGCGAATTTGGTACACATCCTTCGCCTAAAGACTACCGGTTATTTGTTAAAGATGGTAAGAAACAGATGGAACTTTTTTTCCATTTGGAATTATTAGAAGCGTATCTAGCAACACTCGCACAGTATGCAATTATTGCTGTATTAGAGTTTACGTCCGTCTTCGGCGCAGATACCCCTAAAGGATACCCCACATCTATCTTTGAAGATTTTTCAGACAGAACCAATGAATGGTTAAACAAGTATGGCAGTAGGGTTGAACAAGAAGATTTGGATGATATCAAAAGAATTCTACGGAGAACCCGTAGGGGCCGACCTTTAGGTCGGCCCGATAATGATTAAATGACTCAGGAACTTTCTAAACGAAAACCGACCCCAAGACTCAAATGCTTCAAGTACAGGGGGCAATATGCCTATTCCATAACTATCTGTGCTCATAATGACACACCGATTTTTGATGATGAGCAAGTCGTTAAACTGGTTTTAGAATCTCTATATTCGGTTTGCTCAAAAGAGCAATTCCGCGTCTTGGCTTATTGTTTCATGCCCAACCATCTTCATCTTCTTTTGGCAGGCGAGGGAAAGAACGATTTAGTTAAAAACATGAAAGCTTTTAAGCAAATCTCGTCCTACAGGTTCAGAAAGAGTCACGGAACTCCTTTGTGGCAACGTGGGTACTACGAGCATATCCTAAGGAAAGAAGAAGATTTGAAAATCGTTGCCGATTACATCTGGGGTAATCCTGTACGCGGAGGGTTGGTCGAATCTATAGATGATTATCCTTTCTCAGGGCCAAGGGAAATATAACGGGCCGACCTAACGCGTAGCGGATGCCAAGGGCATCAACGTCGGCCAATAGGAATTGCGGGCCGACCTGACGCGTAGCGAACGTCGAAGACGTTAACGTCGGCCAATCCGTTAGGAGAGCGGGCCGACCTAAAGGTCGGCCCCTACATTTTTACCCTCCGATCGTTCAGACATTCCTTCCGAGGCGGCATCGGCAGGGTTCTACCACTCGGAGATAATGAACAAGGACTACCCCAAGGTGCAGGTGCTCACGGTCAAAGGGCTCCTGGAGGGCACCGAGCGGCTGAAGATTCCGCAGATAGCGCCTGACGACGTAACGTTTAAGAGAGCAGAGAAGATTGAAAAGAATAAGGATAAGCAGAGCAAGCTGGACGTATAGTCTTCTCTCCATTGAAGAGAAAGACTTGACACGGGTAAACTTCGGTTTAAAATAATTGCATGGCAAAGTCCATCTACCCAAGCGAGCGAGAAGTTCTTGAAGAGTTGCGCCAAAAAATAGCTCTTCAAACTAATGTTATCGATGCGATTGATAGAAAACTGGCGACGATCCTTGGGGCAACCGGAACGATCGTTTCAATAGTCGGTGCAGGTTTAAGTATCGCTAAGCTCCAACCAAAAGCAATTTGGCTTCTTTCTCCTGCCATACTTTTTCTATTACTGGGCTTCCTGTTTTCGATTTTAGCTTTTTGGCCACGTGGATGGTATTTTAACCCTTCGCCTGAAGTCTTGCTTGAGGACTACCTAAAAAGGAAACCAGAAACGCCAACTGTCAATTCTACAACTGGGTCGGTTGCTCAGATAGCCGCAGACATACGTAGCGCCTTTGAAAAGAATAGGAAAGAAGTATACTTAAAATCAAGGTTACTTAAATGGTCGCTGGTATTTGAAGGGTTAGGGTTGGGCCTTGCCGTTATATTGTTGGTTATAATTGCTTCAACTGGAGGCTTCCATGCCTAGTCAAAAACCCGATCAGGGTGGCAAACCGGAAAAACCTTTGCCTACCCCAAAACCAAACCCTATTGCTGATAACCCCTTGGAAAGACGTCCGGAACCTCCGCCTAGGCAAGCTGCGCCTAACAATAGGAGAGGTTGAGGTGCCGGAAAAAGACAAGGAAAAACCAAAGGAAACGACGAAGGTTACTCCAACGCCAAAACCACACCCCACCGACAAAGATATCCTAACCTATAGCAAAGAAGATAGTAAGTCGGTTAAGCCTAAAAAAAGTTAACCGCTGTCCAGTTACCTGAGAAGGGATCTTATCAGTATCACAAAGTACCCCTCCCTTGACGGGACAGCCTTTGGCTGATAAAAGGGAGGGGGAGGAAAATAAAAATCCTTCAAGCGGGCGGAGCGGATCACTAAGGATAAAGACAAACAGGGAAAGTTGGGTGTTTGAGATGAACATAACATCATTCAAAGAAACCCCCAAAGAAAAGGTCAAGAGGGTCTTCCAAGAATATAAGTTGGTTCTTGAGACTCAGATGCATTTTAACGACATGCTGATGAAATATCGATCCCTGGCCTTTACCGTAATACTTGCGCTTGGGTTTGGCTGTTTTCATTCTTGAGAAAATCACGAACATAGGTATCGCTTTCGGCTTTGCTCTCCTACTTTTTGCTGTGTGGATAGGAATATTCCTGGTGGATTATTTCTACTCAATTCGTCACCTTTACATCCAATTCGTCACTTTACCCCGAAAACCGTCAATCCATTTTACACCGAAGGATCACGCTTGCGGAGCAATTTGAAATTTGCAGTTTGATATTTGCAATTTGCAATCGCGACGGAGTCGCGCCCTTGTCCACCTTTTTCTACCCCACAAAATCGCTTCGCGCTTTTGCGGGGACCCCGGGGTTTTGACCAACTTTTTTACCCCAGACGTCGCTTGCGCGTCCGCTTCGCTTCGTGTCCGTCCCACCATTTTGCATTTTGAAATTTGATATTTGCATTCGCGACGAAGTCGCGTCCCTGTCCACCTTTTGTCCATCTTTTGTCCACCTTTTGTCCAGCTTTTGTCCAGCTTTTGACCAGCTTAGGAAAAGCAACGCCCAGGTGGATTTTTGGAAAGCAATGCTAAGACTTGACACGTCCCCTGCTTGTGGATATAATCCGTGGTGATAGATAAGTTTCGCTTTTCCTGTAACGTGGAGCAGCGCAAAAGATGCGCAAGGAAAGTTACTAGGAGACCGATGATGCACTACCGCGCCTTAGGAAAAAAGGAGGAGCCTCATGAGCGTACGTAAGGCGGATATAGTGGAGGAAATCGAGAAGCAGATAGGTCCACGGGTTACCAAGAAGGACATCGCCATCGTCATAAACCTTTTCCTTAAGGACATCTCTCGTATGCTCGCCGAGGGCCAACGAATCGAGATCCGTGGATTCGGGGTCTTCAAAACAAAGCAGCGCAACGCCAAGATCGCTCGTAACCCAAGAACTGGCAGGGAGATACATATACCGGCACGCCTGGTACCCGCCTTTAAGCCCTCCAAACTACTCAAACAGATAGTAATGCAAAAATAAAGGAGAAGAGTTCAATAAATGCCCTGTGGTCGTAAACGTAAACTAAAGAAAGTAAAGCGTCACAAGTTTAAGAAAAGACGTAAGCTGATGAGAAAGAGACGCCATTAGTGCGCCCGTAGCTCAGATGGACAGAGCGTCACGCTCCGGACGTGAAGGCCGTAGGTTCGAGTCCTATCGGGCGCGCTATTTCTTTCTCCTCTGATAAATAGAGGTAGGTTAACCCATTCCACTGGTCTGCGTCTTAATCATATGAGGATAAGCCGTGGATAAACTGGTTATCTCAGGTGGACACCCCCTGCACGGGGAGGTTGCAATCTCGGGTTCAAAGAACGCCGCCCTGCCACTGATGGCGGCTTGTCTTTTGACCCCCGAGCCGTGCGTTATAACCAACGTCCCCAGCCTGGTTGACGTATCTACCACGACCGAACTCCTTACCCATCTCGGCATTGAGGTGAGAAGGGACGCGGATCAGATAACGATCGAGGCGCGTGATCCCAAAGGCGAGGCTCCATACGAGATAGTACGAAAGATGAGGGCCTCCTACTACGCGCTCGGCCCTCTGCTGGGAAGACTTCACCACGCACGCATATCCTTGCCCGGCGGATGTGCCATAGGAGCGCGTCCCATTGATCTACACATAAAGGGAATGGAGAAGCTGGGTGCCGAGGTAAAGGTCGAAGAAGGCTACGTTAACGCTAACGCTACAAAGCTCAAGGGAGCAGAGATTTTCCTTGAAGGAACCAAAGGCCCAAGCGTAGGCGCGACGATCAACGTGATGATGGCCGCGGTGCTCGCAAAAGGGACCACCAGGATAATAGGAGCGGCGGCGGAACCGGAGGTATGCACGGTCGCTCGCTTCCTGCGCAAGATGGGTGCTTCTATCTCAGGGGAAAGCACCAGGGAGATTACCATCCAGGGGGTCAAAAAACTTCACGGCACCGAGTTTGCCAATATCTCTGACCGGATTGAGGCAGGCACCTACGCTGTGGCCGCGACCATAACCAGAGGCAGGCTGATTCTGCAAAACGCCCCATCCGCGCACATGGGCAACGTTATCCAGCCGTTGCTTGAGGCGGGTGCGGAGATTGAGGCAAGCGGCAAACATTTAACCGTATCGATGATGAAACGCCCGAAACCCCTTATAATCAACACCGCTCCATATCCGGGCTTCCCAACAGACATGCAGGCTCAGCTCATGGCATGGTTGAGTTTAGGTGAAGGAACCAGCCTTATAACCGAAAACATCTTCGAGAACCGGTTCATGCAGGCCATGGAGCTTCAGCGCATGGGAGCGCAGATTACCATCAAGGGAAACACCGCAGTGATTGAAGGAACCGATCATCTCTCAGGAACCCAGGTGATGGCTTCCGACCTGCGGGCATCGGCGGCCCTTGTACTTGCCGGTCTTGCCGCAAAGGGAACCACAACAGTCAGCCGCATCTACCATCTGGATAGAGGCTACGAAGGACTACAGGATAAACTCGCAAGCGTTGGTGCCGAGATCGAAAGAATTTCGGCACCGGGAGAAGAATGAGCAGGCGCTGGGTGAGCGTTGGCGGGGTGAGGATCGGAGCAGGTGCACCGGTGGTGGTGCAGACCATGACCAAGTCTCACGATACACCTCAGATAATCAAAGAAATCAGGAAGATTTATCGGGCCGGCGCCGAATTGGTAAGGGTCGCAGTACCGGATGAAGAAACACTCAAAGACCTCCCACAGATCATCAAAAAATCTCCCCTGCCGGTGATCGCCGACGTGCACTTCTCACCAAAGCTGGCCCTGGGAGCAATCGAGGCGGGTGCTGCTAAGTTAAGGATCAATCCAGGGAATATAAGGTCAAAGAGAGACCTGAAAAAGATCGCTATGACCGCGAAGGATCGGGGCATACCCATCCGCATAGGCATCAACTCCGGCTCCCTGCCGCCTGCTATAATCAAGAAATTCAAGCACCCAACAGCTGAGGCGATGATCGCCGCACTCTCCGATTCGGTAAAGCTCTTTGAGGACTTTGGATTTGCCGATCTCGTGCTTGCTGCCAAGTCCTCGGATGTGCTGACCACCATCGAGGCCTACCGTGCGATGCACGAAAAGTTCGGCTATCCCCTGCACCTGGGTGTAACCGAGGCAGGACTGCCGTTCGAGGGTGCGATACGCTCGACCGCTGCGATGGCTCCGTTATTGCTGGAAGGGATCGGTGATACCATCAGGATATCATTAACAGGACCGGCAGAGAAAGAGATCGAGGCGTGCTGGGAACTTTTGCGTAGCCTGGGGTTAAGGGAAAGAGGGGTAAAGCTCATCGCCTGTCCCGGATGTGCAAGGACTGAGATAGATATCCAAAGGTTAGCCCGTGAGGTAAAGAAACGTCTTGCAGGGATAAAAGAGCCCTTGACAGTGGCGGTGATGGGGTGCGTGGTGAACGGCCCGGGCGAGGCAAAGGAGGCGGATTACGGCATCGCAGGGGGCAAGGACAAAGGCATCATCTTCCGCAAAGGCAAGATCGTAGCCACCTTACCTGAATCCAGGCTTCTTGATGCGCTCATCAGCCTCATCAAAAAAGACCACCCCGAGTAGTTTCTTCTATTTTATTTAGATAATTAGTCCAAAGAACGGACGGTTGTCTGTCCAATACTCCTGTCGTTGCGAGCAACCGAAGTGAACGAAGCTCCGAAGGGTGAACGCAGGGAACAACCTCATAGGAGATACCCTTGACCCTCGACGGACACTTGACCGGTTTCAAGCATGTGCCGGCGTACCCCTCCCCCTACCCCCTCCACCAAGGGAGGGGGATTATTTAATGGAGCATAATCAGGCTAAATCTCTCTTCTATATAATTCCTGGATTGTTAACCATCTCTGGTTTGTATCTCGTAGGGGCCGACTTTCAAGTCGGCCCGATTATTAGTCTAAAGGCGCAAACCCGGTTGCGAACGTATTCCCCTATGAGGCTAACCCCTTAACCCACTGCTCGGTTTGTGTTCTGATTATCGTGTTCAAGTTCACTACCCCTCCCACTTACCACCTCCACCAAGGGAGTGGGATTATTAAATGGTGCATCTTATAATCGGACGGACTTGAGCCATAAGCGCCTAAGTCTAATCTTTCTCTTTGGATTCCCTAGGTTCCACCGTAAACAACCACTTGCCTACCTACACCACCCAAGTCTTGCCAAGCTGTATGGGCACGGTAGGAAAATATCCCTATCCAGAAGCTGAAATGAGGTACGGGTGGGAAACGTGTTCGATGAAGTAATGAATTGATCCACCTCTCAAAATCGGAGTTTTTAAGTTTAAGCTACTGATAATTCTTAACTTAACGGCAAAAGCAATTCCGAGTGAATTAATCGTGAATTAGCCTCTACCCCCTTGACAAGTGGTGGAAAATGTATAAAATGTGGTTATGAGTGGTGAATCGTGGGGCTATCATGAGATTCCGTGGACAGTTCAGGTACGCTGTAGACCATAAGGGACGGATTGCCGTCCCTGCGGCTTTTCGCCGCGCTTTAGAGGCTGCCAATCAGCGCACCCTTGTCCTGACCAAAGGATACGACGGCGAGATAGAGGTGCATCCGGTTGAAGAGTGGGAGCGTTTCGAGGAGAAAACCCTTCTTGTCATCCCCAGATACAAACGAGAAACAAGACGCTTTATGCGCCGCAGGGCCGCATCCGCCGCCGAGGTGGATATGGACTCACAGGGCCGCATCATGCTCCCTCGCCATCTTGCTGAGTATGCGCAGATCGAGGGCGAGGCGGTCATCACCGGAGCCATAAGTCATTTTGAGATATGGAATCCTTCCGCCTTCGAGAGGTTCGAAGAGGAATCGGAGACCAATCAGGAAAATGATTCTGAAAACCTTGAAAAATATCTACATGAAGGGAGATCAGAATGAAAACCGTACTTAAAAGAGTAGAAGAGGTACCATTTGTGAACCTTTCGGGTGAGGTCGGAGAGGAAGATTTCGACGAGGTCTGTGCCCTTTTCGAGGGACTTCTTTCGGCAAACGAAGCAAGCGTAGTTGTCAATCTTGCAGGTTGTACCCATATACAAACACCTCTTATTCCTGAACTTATAGAGTTCAAGCGCAGATTCAACGAAAGAGGAGGCGACATAAAGCTCATTAACGTTTCGGACTATATCAACTCCCTTTTCAGTCTATACGGCTTTCATCCTTTCGATATATACCCATCGAGGAGGGCGGTGCTCAAGAGTATCGCCAGAATGACGGCCGGTGGATGAGTTCCATCGGTCGGTGATGTGCGAGGAGATAGTGAAAGCCCTCTCCCCCAGGCCGCAGGGTGTCTATGTGGATGCGACCCTTGGCGGGGGCGGGCATACGGCCGCGCTTCTGGAAGCGGGTGCCGGAAATGTAATTGCTCTGGACATGGATGGGGAAGCCCTCGCCTATGCAGGCCTGAGAATGACTCGCTTTGCCGAGCGGCTTTCCCTCCATCATTCCAACTTCCGCTATCTGGATGAGGTGCTTGATGAAGAGGGGATCGATAAAGTCCAAGGCGTAGTATTCGACCTCGGGCTCTCCTGGCATCAGGTGAGAGGTCAGAATCGCGGTTTCAGCTATCAGGGCGAGGGCGTGCTTGACATGCGGTTCGATGCTGAATCTGACTCTCGTACCGCCCTTGAGATCATAAGAAGCGAACCCAAAAAGTCTATAGAACGAATACTTAGAGATTACGGGGAGGAGCCACAGTCAAGAAGGATCGCGCAAGCGATCGTAGAACACAGGCGGGACTTGAAGACTACGGCGGATCTTGCCGATCTTCTGCGACAGGTTGTCGGGACAAGGGGTTTTCGCAAGACCGCGATGAGGGTCTTTCAGGCGCTGCGCATCGCTGTAAACGACGAATTTGAAAGTCTCAGGATCGGTCTTGAGGCGGCCATCGCTCGTCTTGCTTCGGGTGGACGAGTTGCGGTGCTTGCCTATCACTCTTTAGAGGACCGGATCGTCAAAAATAGATACAGACAAGCAGAACGTGAGCAAGAATTCAAGCGTCTGAATCGCAAACCTATTTTTGCATCCGGGAAAGAGGTGAAAGCCAACCCTGCCGCACGAAGCGCCAGGTTGAGAGTGTTGGAGAAGTTATGAAAAAGATACTTTTGGTTATATTGGCAGTAGGCCTTATGCTGGGCTACGTATGGATGCGGTCGATCAACAACCGGCTGACAGAGCGAGTGACTGAGCTCGAGCGTCAGGCCGAAATACTCCAAGCCAAACTCGAGCGCGAACGCACATCGCTTGACCGTAAACTTGTAGTGACCAATCTTGAGCCGCGCGCCAAGACCCTTGGACTGTATTACCCATGGGAGAAAAATGGGCAGAATTAAGTTCGCAGGCGGAGTTCTTTCCGTACTGGCCGTCGGTGTATTGGGATATGCCTTTTATCTACAGGTGATACTTGGACCACGATACGCCGAACGTGCACGTTCGCAGCACGAGGAACACATAGAGCTCCTGTCCAAACGAGGGAAGGTTTACGACCGCAACGGTATACCCCTGGTTACAGACGAGAAAGCGGCCTCTATCTACGTCCTTCCTCAATACATAGAGGATGTACCTGCAGCGGTTCGTATACTTTCAAGCTACAAGCTGGGCACCCCGACAAGGCTTGAACGCTACCTGCGCACCCGTAAGCGCTTCTTCTGGCTTCGCCGCAAGTTCGACTACGAGAAGGCCTACGCCCTGAAGGCCGAACTGGAGAAAGCATCTTTAGGCAACGCAATTAATATAGTAGAAGAGGCAAAACGCGTCTACCCTTGGGATGAGGTTACCGGAAGCGTTGTAGGGTTCGTAGGTACGGAACACACCGGGCTTGCAGGAATCGAGTACGCTTTAGATTCCCTGCTTGCAGGCAAACCGGGCTGGGCGATCTATCAGAGGGACGCGTTGGGACGCGATCATCCCTCCCCCGCCTACCCTGTCCAGGAGGCAAAGGACGGCTGTGACGTTACCCTGACGATAGATCTCGACATACAGGCTATCGCCTACGAAGAGTTGAAGGCGGCGTGCGAGAAGTTTGCGGCCAAGCGAGGATACTGCGTGGTGATGAACCCTCAGACAGGTGAGGTGCTTGCATTGGTCGACTACCCGGATTTCGCGCCCGCTCGCTACAGCCGGTACGCACGTGAAACCTGGAAGATTGGTGCGGTTGCAGACGAGTTTGAACCGGGCTCCGTGTATAAACCGGTGGTTGCCGCCATCTGCATTGAGGACAGCCTGGCTCTACGCAACGAGTGGATACCTACCGGTTCAGGCATCGTGGTGCAGGGGCGCAGAATCACAGACCTTCACGGCAAGGCGGGCTACACGTTCGACGACGTGTTCGTTAAGTCAAGCAACATAGGTGCGGCAAAGCTTGCCCTGCGTTGCGGGGTTCAGCGCTTCTACGAGGTATCACGCCTGCTTGGCGTTGGTGTACCCACCGGCATCGAGCTTCCTGGTGAGGCTGCAGGAAAGATAGATCGATCCCGCCAGATGACCGAACTGCGTCTTGCCAACAACGCATTCGGCCAGGGGCTTTCCTTGACCACCCTGCAGCTTGCGGTGATCTACGCTACCTTCGCATCGGGCGGGGTTTACAACGCACCACACATCGTCAAACGGATAGACCGCGACGACAGGGTTATATTCAAGGGAAAAACCAAGGAGCTTAGAAGGGTATTCAGCGAGGAAACCGCAGCCGACGTATGCGAGATTCTCGAAAAGGTTATTGATGAAGGGACGGGTGAGGCGGCACAGATCGAAGGCATCGAAGTATGCGGCAAGACAGGCACGGCTCAGAAGTCGATCCCGGGAATGGGCTATTCCTCCTCCTCAAGTGTCGTATCGTTCATTGGCTTTCTCCCGCGCGAGGATGCCAGACTTCTCACTGTGGTGGTGGTTGACGAGCCGTCACACGGACGTTTCGCAAGCGAGATCGCCGCACCTGCATTCCAACGCATCATGGAACGCATCCTGCGCCTTCCACAATATCGCGAGATCAGGATGAAGGCGTTTGAGAATCAAGAGCAACTCGCTCTAACCAAGGAGCACAACAAATGAAACTTGCAGCACTCCTGACCGGAATCCAAGGTGTAAACCTCCATGGTTCAGGAGATATTGAGATTACATCGGTAAGTTATGACTCAAGGCGGGTTGAGAAGGGTTCGCTATATGTTGCAATTCCAGGCGTCAGGTTCGATGGCCGCCTCTTCGCTCAGGATGCTCTGGCTCGTGGAGCGGTGGCTTTAGCCGCCCAAGGCATCCAAGGCCTTCCACAGGGTGTGGCGTTGATAGATGTTCCAAATTCCAGACGATTCCTGGCTCAAGTATCTGCAAAAATCACGGGGTATCCTGACCGGGATATGACCGTTATCGGGGTCACCGGCACAAACGGCAAAACTACCGTTACTTATCTTCTTGAAAGTATCCTGAAGGCCGCAGGGCAAAAAACCGCCGTCATCGGCACCACTGGCTTCTACGACGGAGAAAGATGGAAGAAGTTATCACATACCACACCTGAGAGCACCGATCTGTGGAACATACTCAAGCAAATCAAAGAAAACGGTGCAAAAGCGGTGGCGATGGAAATCTCGTCCCATGCCATAGCGTTCGAGCGTGTATGGGGTTTGGACGTTGACACGGCGATATTTACCAACCTCACCCAGGATCATCTGGACTTCCACAAGGATATGGAGTCCTACAAGGAAACGAAGTTCAGGCTCTTCAATGAGATAAAGAAAGAGGCACTGGCAGTTATCAATGAAGACGATCCGGCAGGCCGAGAGCTTCTTGAAAGAATCAAAGACCGCACCACAATCTCCTACTCGTGCGACGCCCGTAACACCCGTAACACCCCTAACACCCCTAACACCCGTAACACCAATAACGCCCGTAACGCCCGTAACGCCCGTAACGCCCGCAGCGCCCGCAGCGCCGATCTCTGGATGGAGGTCGAAGAGACAAACCTTGCAGGCTCCGCATTAGTTATACATTACCAGGGACTGGCCCTGCCTGTATTTATCCATCTGCCTGGTCTGCACAACATAAGCAACGTCGCCGCGGCCTCGCTTGCGGCGCTGACGCTGGGGATAGAATCTGAGCATCTCAAGGAAGGAATTGAATCCCTTAACTCGGTACCCGGCCGCATGGAGCCGGTGCCCAATGATAAAGGATTTTTTATATTCATAGACTACGCGCATACCCCTGATGCGTTAAATCATCTGATCCTTGCCGTCAAAGAATTTGCCAAAGGACGCGTGGTGACCCTTTTCGGGTGCGGAGGCGACAGGGATCGCACCAAGCGCCCGAAGATGGGGCGAATAGCCTCGGAGTTATCCGATTACGTCTTCATCACTTCGGACAATCCAAGAACCGAAAACCCGCAGGCGATAATCCAGGGTATCCTTATGGGAGTCCAGAGTGGTGCCAGGCGGGTGATCGTTGACCGCAGGGAGGCGATATTCGAGGCGGTGAGATTCCTGAAGCCTGGCGACGTACTCCTGGTCGCAGGCAAGGGACACGAGGACTACCAGATACTGGGCACAGAGAAGATCCACTTTGACGATAGAGAGGTCTTAAAGGAGGCGCTGGATGCTCTCCCTTGACGAGATTATCCGTGCAACCGGCGGAACCCCCAATGGAATAGATGACCTTGCTTTAACCCCGACCGGTGTATCCACCGACAGCCGAACCCTCGAGCAGGGAGAACTCTTCGTGGCGCTTAGAGGCCCAAACTTCGACGGACACGACTTCCTGGAGCAGGCGTTCGAGAAGGGAGCCGTCGCAGCCCTCGTTTCAAAAGACCTGCATCTTGCCCGCACCATCAGGGTCGCCGATACCCTGCGTGCCCTTGGTGATATTGCTCAGGCTTACCGGATGAGGCTTGACATACCGGTCGTGCTCATCAGCGGAACCAACGGAAAGACCACGGTAAAGAATATCTTGAGTGATTTGCTCTCTTTAAGATACAAAACATATGCCAATCCAGGCAGCTTCAACAACCTGGTGGGTCTGCCTGTTTCTGTGCTTGCGATTGAACCGAAACACGAGATAGCAGTGCTTGAGGCGGGTATAAGCGAGAAAGGCGAGATGGAGAGGCTCTGCGAAATCGCCCGTCCTACCCACGGACTCCTGACCAACATCGGCCCTGGACATCTTGAGGGGCTTGGAACGCTTGCGGACGTTTTCGAGGCTAAGTGGGAGTTAGCCCAGGCGATAAGGTCAAGAAAAGGCAGGCTCTATCTGAACGCCGACTACCCCGAGTTCCTGAGACGTGCGAGGACGGAAAAAATCACATACAAAACCTTCGGGATTCAAGCCCAGGCTGAGTTCACGCCCGCCGATGTGCACTATGGTATGGACGGTACGGAGTTCAAGTTTAATGAACAGGAATTTCATCTCCCTCTTTTAGGAGCAGGTAATCTCTCTAACGCCGTGGCTGCTCTGTCGGTGGCGGTGGGAGAATTCGGGGTCTCGTTGCTCCAGGCCAGGAGTGTCCTTTCTGAAATCAAACCCGAGCGCTGGAGGCTGGAACACAGGCGGGTAGGCGATCTGCATCTTTTGATTGACTGTTACAACGCCAACCCTGTCTCCATGAGGGAGGCCTTCGGACTTCTTACACTCTTCCCTTCACCCCGCATAGCGGTATTGGGAGCGATGCTGGAACTGGGGAAAGAGTCGGAACGCTACCATCACGAGATACTGGAACTGGCGCGCGATACCGCCGATCTCGTGATAATCACCGGTCCCCACTCCGATTTCTACCCCAAACACGAAGGCGTGCTCTTTATCCCTGATAAGAGCAAGGCAGCCGAAGAGATCCACAAGAGACTCCTGCCCGAAGCAAGCGTCCTCATCAAGGGCTCGCGCGACTGTGCCCTGGAAGACGTTGTTTCCAGGCTCTGGGGCGGCGCATGATATACCTTCTCGCCCGCACCCTGCAACCCATCTTCTCACCTGCGAATCTCTTCCGCTACATCACCTTCCGCGCGGCTCTGGCTGCAGGATTCGCAATACTCGTACTTATGATCTTCGGAAGACCGGTGGTCAGGATGATCAACCGCCTGGCTCTGGGCGAGGAGATCTACGAGGAGCTGCCCGAACGTCACCGCAAGAAGGCAGGCACCCCGTCGATGGGCGGGGTTCTCATCGTTTCTGCAATCATCGTCTCACTTCTGCTCTTTGCCAACCTCACCAATCCCTACGTGCTGCTCTCGCTCGTGATACTCGTGGGTATGGGAATTGTGGGTTTTGCTGACGACTACGTAAAGCTGCACAAACACAAGCGGGGCATCAAGAAACGCTGGAAGTTCCTTGCCCAGGTGTTGCTGGCCCTGGGCGTTAGCCTGTATCTTTATTTCTTCCCTGAAAGCGACGCGTTGCGTACCAGCACCAACGTGCTGTTCTTAAAAAACTACGTGATCCAGATGGGGTTATTCTACGTGCTCCTGAGCGGCTTCGTTATAGTGGGTGCGGGCAACGCGGTGAACTTCGCGGACGGCCTTGACGGGCTTGCGATCGGTCTTCTGGCGATCGTTGCCGGAGCCTATGCGGTGCTCGCATACGCGGGAGGGAATGTAAAGATTGCGGACTACCTGAACGTTCTTTACGTTGCCAAGGCCGGCGAGATGGCTGTGGTGAGCGCTTCGGTTGTGGGAGCAGGGCTCGGTTTCCTCTGGTTCAACGCGCATCCTGCATCCATCTTCATGGGCGATACCGGCGCCCTGCCCCTGGGTGCGCTCATGGGCTTTATCGCGGTGGTGGTCAAACAGGAGATCCTTTTAGCGATCATCGGCGGGGTGTTCGTGCTGGAGGTTGTATCGGTAATCCTTCAGGTCATCTGGTTTCATGCAAGCAAGGGAAAGAAAAGGCTCTTCAGGATGGCGCCCCTGCACCATCATTTCGAGATGAAGGGCTGGCCGGAATCAAAGATAGTGGTTCGGTTCTGGATTTGGGGAATCCTCTTTGCCCTGGCAGGGCTGGCAACCCTGAAGGTGAGATGATGAGAAGGATCGCAATCCTGGGCCTGGGCCGTGTGGGACGAAGCCTGCTTTCATATCTTATGGATAAGGATGCGGAGATACTGCTCTACGACGAGAATCCCGCCGCGTTCGCCCACCGCAGGGTAGCCTTTGCCATAAAGCAAGGCAGTGCCAGAAGAATCCAGGATCCAGACGAGCTTAAACAAGCCGATCTTTTGCTCAAGAGTCCGGGCATACCCAATGAAGCCGGCTGGATACGTGAGTTGGACGCCGCAGGTGTACGGATGATTGACGAGATTGAGTACGTGTGGAACGAGTTGGGACAACCGATAACGGTTGCGGTCACCGGCACCAACGGAAAGTCAACCACCACCGCATGGATAACAGAGGTTCTGAAAGCCGCAGGAAAGCGGGTGTTTTGCGGCGGGAACATCTCACCAGGAAGGCCCTTCTCCGAAGCTCTAAGCGATAAGAAATACGACGCATACGTCATCGAGATCTCCACATTCCAGCTTGAGCGCTGTCCAACCTTCAGACCTAACGTTGGGGTGCTTTTGAACGTCACCCTAGATCACCTCAACCGGCATTCGCTTGAGCAATACGTCAACCTCAAGCTCTCCCTGTTTAAGAATCACACTGAGCTGGACAGGGCGGTGCTGAACGCGGACGATGAGAACATCAAAGCAAGGCTTGAAGAGATCAAGGGCAAGCGGGTACTATTCTCTATCGAGAGGACCGACGTTGATGCCTCACTTAAAGGTGATGCGCTATACCTTAAGGATACCGAGATCATCAAGAGAGGCGATCTTCTCCTTCCCGGTCTTCACAACGCAGCCAACGCCCTTGCCGCGATAGCGGTGGCCGGGGTGTTTAATTTACCACAAAAGGCCATACGATCGGGGCTTATGAAATTCAAGGGCCTGCCCCACCGGATGCAGTATCTGGGCAAACTCAGAGGCAGAGAGGTCTACAACAACTCCATGTGCACCAATCCGGTGGCCTTTTATCACTCGGTACTCTCGTTTGATGAGCCCTCGGTGATCATAGCCGGGGGCAGAGAAAAGGGCCTTTCCCTTGAACCGTTCATCAAGGGAATAAGGGAGCGGGCAAGGTTTGTAGTACTCTTCGGCGAGAATGCCGAGAGTCTGAAAGGGATTCTTGAACGAAATTTACGCTTCTCCTCCTGCGTCACGGTCGAATCGCTGAGGGCTGCCCTACAGGCAGCCCTCAGCCACAGCTCGGAAGGAGACAGAATACTCTTCTCACCCGGATTTGCCAGTTTTGGAAACTTCAGAAACTTCGAGGAAAGAGGAAATGCATTCATCCAAGCCTATAGAGCGATCAGACAAGCCTGATTACGGGTTTTTGGCCATCATCGTACTTCTGGTGGGCTTCGGCCTGGTGATGGTATTCTCCTCAAGCTTCTATCTCGCCAATAACGATCCGTTGTATTTCCTCAAGAATCAAGCCATCCGTATCGCGATAGCAACGGGGTTTTTTCTCATAGGACTCAAGGTTCCCTTCCGGTTCTGGCGAAAGATGGGCGGCATCTTTATTATCATATCAATGGTTGTTCTCATCACAGTTCTTTTCATTGGACGCAAGGCCGGTGGAGCCACACGCTGGCTTCAGTTTTTTACCTTTTCTTTGCAGCCCGCAGAGTTCGTCAAGGTTGCTCTGCTTTTGTACCTTGCCAACTTCTACGCCAAACGCGAGGATACCAAGCGTGACTTCAAACACTATACGCTTCCGCCGCTCCTTGCCTCAGGTATCCTGCTTCTGCTTATAGCGCTTCAGCCAAACCTGGGAACCGCGACGGTCATTGGAATACTTGTGCTTTTTGTGATGTTCGTAGCCGGCGTGCGCCTGCGTTATCTTTTGCTTGTGAGCGTGCTGGCTGCAGGCGCGTTTGTGCTTCTGATCACGATCTTTCCTCACGCCAAGGCGCGCGTGACAGGATTCTTAGGCAACGGCAACTATCAGCTCGAACAGGCGCGCATAGCCATGGGGTCTGGAGGTCTGTTCGGTGTCGGATTAGGTGGCGGACGTCAGAAATTCCTGTTCCTGCCCCAGCCGCACACCGATTTCATATTCGCGGTAATCGGCGAGGAGCTGGGATTCGCAGGTATCGCAGGACTCATACTTCTCTTCGTGCTCTTCCTCTACAAGGGACTCAATCTGGCAGCCAAAACCGACGACGCGTTCGGACGCTACCTTGGATCATCACTCGTGGTGATGATATTCCTGTACTTCCTCGTTCATGCCGGGGTCAGCATGGGTCTGTTACCGACTACCGGACTCCCGCTTCCTTTTATAAGTTTCGGAGGATCGGCCCTAACATCCAATTTATTAGGTGTCGGGATCCTCTTAAACATAAGCCGCGCAAAGGAGAAAGCTTATGCGACTGATCATCGCCTGCGGTGGAACAGGCGGCCATATCTTCCCAGCACTAGCCCTCGCTCGTGAGCTTATGAACCGGGGACACGACGTGCTTTTTATAACCGATGAGCGCGGCTTATGTTTCGTGCAAGGCAAGGTGAAGGCAGAGGTTATACCGGCCACCGCATTCTTCGGACGCTCGCTAAGCGACAAACTCAAGGCGGTTGGAGGATACCTGAAGGGAAGACGCAGGAGTATGGAGTTAATAGACGAATTTAAACCGGACGCGGTGATAGGTGCGGGAGGGTACGCAAGCCTTCCGCCGATACGGGCCGCGAAGGCAAAGCGAGTCCCCTACTTTCTGCTCGAACAGAACTCGGTGCCTGGCAGGGTAACGAGGATGACGGCAGGAGGAGCAAAAGAGGTATACTGCGGGATTCCTCCCACCACCCGGATCAGAGGCGAGGTCGTGGTAACCGGCAACGTGCTGAGGAGATCGGTGATCTTACCGGATCGAAAGGAGGGCGGTGAGATCCTTATCCAGGGCGGGAGCGGTGGTGCCAGGAGATTGAACCAGTTTGGATATGAGTTGGCAAAGAGAATGCCTGAGGAGAGGTTCATTATACTCACAGGCAGGAGGGATTATCAACAGATGTGTGCCAGACCCAGACTTTCGAATATTGAGCTTTTTGAGTTCACCGGGCATCCTGAGGAGCTTTACGCCCGCGCCAGGGTTGCCATCTCGCGTGCAGGAGCGATCGCGTTGAGCGAGCTTCTGGTTAACGGGATACCTTCGATACTGGTGCCCTTCCCCTACGCGGTGGACGATCATCAGACCTCTAACGCGAGATGGGCAGCGCAAGCCGGTGCGGCTGTATTAATACCTGAGAAAGAAATCGAACGCGTTGAGATAGCGCTGAGGGAGCTTCTTCAGGACAAAACACGTCGAGAGCTGATGAGTGTTGCCGGCAGGAACCTGGTGCCCTGCGACGCCGCGTCGCAGATAGCCGAAAGGATCGAGGAATGTTTGGCCGCGTGAAGCACATACACATGGTAGGCATCGGCGGCATAGGGATGAGCGGAATAGCCCACATTTTGCACAACCTGGGGTTCAAGGTGGCAGGCTCGGACCTGGTGCGTTCGGAGGTAACCGAGATGCTCAAGCAGTCAGGAATCAGGGTCGAGATCGGACACCGAAAGGAAAATCTTAAGGAAGCGGACGTGGTGGTGATATCATCTGCGATCAAGCCTGACAATCCGGAGATTGATGCGGCACGCGAGCGCGGCATACCGATCATAGGCCGGGGCGAGATGCTTGGCGAACTTATGCGGATGAAGTATTCGATAGCGGTTTCAGGAACGCACGGCAAGACCACCACGTCATCAATCATAAGCTTCATGCTGGAGCTTGCCGAGCTTGACCCCACCTCGATCATAGGCGGCAAGGTTCTTGAGATGGGTTCAAACGCCAAACTGGGCGCAAGCGAGTACCTGGTGGCCGAGGCGGACGAGTCGGACCGCTCGTTCCTGCATCTGTTTCCCACCGTAGCGGTGGTCACAAACATCGAGCCTGAACATATGGACTACTACTCAAGCTTTGAGGATATCAAGGACTGTTTCAAGCAGTACGTGGCGAAGATACCCTTCTACGGGCTGGCAATACTCTGCGGTGACGACGAGGGTGTGCAGGCGATCCTTAAGGATATCACGGTCCGCAGGATGACGTACGGGTTTGGCAAAGAAAATGACCTTAGGCCTATGTGGCGCAGGAACGAGGGCTGGAAATCCCGCTTTGTTTTGAAGCTCGATGGGAAGCTGTATGAGTTCGAGCTTAGCCTTCCAGGAGAGCATAACATCCTGAACGCCCTTGCCGCTATCGCTGTGGGACGGGAACTAAAGGTTTCTCCGACGGTTATGAAGGAGGCTCTGGCAAGATTCCGCGGCGTCCGCCGACGCATGGAAAAGGTGGATGAGATGGCAGGCATCACGTTTATTGACGACTACGGCCATCATCCTACGGAGATTGCGGTCACCGTTTCCTCGCTTCGCCGGATATTCAACGGTCAGCCTTTGCGCGTACTATTCCAGCCGCACCGCTACACGAGGACAAAGTACCTCCACGCGCAGTTCGGTCCGGCGTTCAAGGACGCCTCGGAGGTAGTGCTGACCGATATATACAGGGCAAGTGAGAAACCCATACCGGGTGTGGGGCCGGAGCTGATACTGGAGAGTATAAAGAAGGATTCGCCGAATGTGGCCTCGCAGATCATTACCGATCGAGAAGGGATCGTTGATTACTTTGTAAAAACCTTAAAGCCAGGTGACGTTTTTCTGACCCTGGGGGCAGGCGACGTATGGAAGATTGGCGCAGAGATATTGGAAAGACTCTCAAACCGCTCATAGATGGCAATGTGATCATGGGTGAGGAGATCGCTCCCCACACCACCTACCGGATCGGCGGCCCGGCAGACGTGTTCATCGAGCCGGAGAGCGTGGAGGATCTGCAAAGGATCTCCCTGTTCCTTACCAGACATAAGGATGTTCCCTATCAGATCCTTGGCGGCGGCTCGAACGTCCTGTATCCTGAGCATTACCGTGGATTGGTGATCCATCCGGGGAATGGACTATCGAAGATCGAACATGAGGGTAATAAGATACTCGCCGGTGCAGGCGCCGAACTGATGGATGTAATCAGGCAGGCAGCACAGTGGGGTCTGGGCGGCATGGATTTCCTGGCAGGGATACCTGGAAGCATCGGCGGCGCTGTCAAGGGAAACGCCGGGGCGTTCGGAAGATGGATATCGGAGTGTGTGGATAAAGTGAGAATGTTTAATCTCTCAGAAGGAAAAGTGAAGGAATTGGAAAGGAATGAGATCGAATTCTCGTACCGGAAAACGAACATCCCCCCCACCTTCTTCATATATGAGATCGTCTTGGAACTTAAGACGTATCCGGTTATGGAGTGCATGGATCAGATCTCCCGCACCCTTGCGCAGCGTATGGCCAAACAACCTAAAGAACCTTCGGCGGGATGCGTATTCGTAAATCCAAAACCGCCCGAGGTTACCGCCGGCAGGCTGGTAGATGAGCTGGGATTCAAGGGGCGAAGGATCGGCGACGCAATGTGCTCACCCAGGCATGCAAACTTCATCGTGAACGTCGGCAAGGCTACCCAATCGGACGTTCTCGCTCTGATCCGTGAGATAAAGGAGGCGGTGAAGGAGAGGTTTGGATACGATTTGAAGGAGGAGATAAAGATTGTAAAAGAAACGAATGGAGGAACATAATGGCTAAAGGCGAACGAATCGTGGGTCTTGACCTCGGGACGACCAAGGTCGCCGCGGTGATCGCCGAGCTGGATGAGAACCTCGAGCCGCGCATCGTGGGTATCGGCTTAACGCCTTCCCACGGAATGCGCAGAGGCACGGTAGTTAATCTGGAGCAGACCGTTGAATCCATCAAGCGGGCCGTTGGCGAAGCGGAACGCATGGCCGGCTGCAAGGTGGACTCATGCTACGTAGGCATCGCCGGCAGTCATATATCGTCAATGAACTGCCGCGGTGTGGTTGCGGTGGAAAAGGCTGGCGGTGAGATCACCCCAAAGGATAAGGCAAGGGTGATCGAGCAGGCCAAGACCATCGGTTTGCCACTGGATCGTGAGATCATCCACGTGATCCCCATAGAGTTCATAGTGGACGACCAGCCCGGCATCCTGGACCCGGTGGGGATGTTCGGCAAGAGGCTCGAGGTCGAGGTGCACATCGTCACCGGTGCTGTAACCTCGGCCCAGAACATATACCGCTCCATAGAGCGGGCCGGCCTGCGGGTCAAGGACCTGGTCCTTCAGCCCCTTGCATCGGCAAACGCGGTGCTTGAGGCGGACGAGAAGGAACTCGGGGTGCTTCTTGTAGACATAGGCGGCGGAACCACGGACATGGCCATCTTCAAGGAAGGTTCAATAAGACACACACAGGTACTCGGCATCGGCGGAGAACACATCACCTCGGACATAGCCATCGGTCTAAGGACGCCCACCAAGGAAGCGGAAGAAACAAAGAAGCGCTACGGATGTGCGCTGGCCAATCTGGTGGATGAGGATCAGACCTTCACCGTGAAGGGCGTGGGCGGTCGAAGCGAGAAGCAGGTATCGAGAAGGATACTTGCCTCGATCATCGAGCCGCGCGTTGAGGAGATTCTCACCCTGACCAACCGGGAGATGAAGAAGACCGAGTTCGGTGAGCTTCTGGCCGCAGGCGTGGTGCTCACAGGCGGCTCTGCTCACCTGGAAGGAATAGAGACTATAGCCGAGCAGATATTCGACCTTCCGGTCAAGGTAGGAAAGCCGTGGGGCACCTCGGGACTCACGGATATCATCGCCGACCCCATATTCGCCACATCGGTAGGGCTGGTCCGTTATGGAATCGGAAAACAAAACCTGACGCTTCTGCCATCGGGCACAGAGGACAGGCTTTTCGGAAACATCCTCAGCCGTATGCGCGACTGGCTGAAGGAATTCTTTTAAGCGAAGGAGGAGATATGTTCGAACCAGTTGAGGAAAATCGCTATCAAGCCCAGATAGGAGTCTTGGGTCTCGGCGGCGCGGGCGGCAACGCAGTCGACCATATGATAGAGAAGGGCATGCCGGGCGTGCGTTTCTACACCCTGAACACCGACCTTCAGGCGCTTGACAAGAGTACGGCCGAACACAAGATACAACTAGGACCGAATCTTACGCGCGGACTGGGTTCCGGAGGCGACCCCGAGATAGGCAAACGAGCCACCGAGGAGTCGCTTGACCAGATAAAGGAGGTACTTCTCGATCTGGATATGGTGTTCATCGCCGGAGGCGAGGGCGGCGGAACCGGAACCGGTGCTGCCCCGCTCATTGCCGAACTCGCAAACTCCCTCTCAATACTCACCGTAGCAGTGGTGACTCGGCCATTCGACTTCGAGGGACCGGTGCGAAAAAGGCAAGCTGAAGAGGGAGTCAACATACTCAGACAGAGCGTGGATACCCTCATAGTGATCCCAAACCAGAAGCTCCTATCCGTGGTACCCCAGAACATGACTCTCAAAGACAGCTTCAGCATGGCCGACGACGTGCTCTTCAACGCCACAAGAGGTATCACCGACCTCATCACCCATAACGGCATGATCAACCTGGACTTCGCAGACGTGCGCACCATCATGGCAAATCGTGGAAGTGCGGTGATCGGCATAGGCTCCTCCAAGGGCGAGAACCGGGCGGTGGACGCGGCGCAGAAGGCGATCTCATCGCCCCTTATCGAAGACTTCGAGATCTCCGGTGCCAAAGGAATCCTCTTAAATATCTCCGGAGGCGAAGACTTAACCCTGCATGAAGTGAACGAGGCTGCACGCATCATCTACGGATACGCCAACGCCGACTCAAACATCATCTTCGGGGCCATCCAGGATGGAGAGTTCTCAGATGAGATCCGCGTCACGGTGATAGCCACCGGCATCGAAGAGATGCCTCCGCGTGTAGAGAAGGTCGAAGGATTAATGCCGCATGGAGCGCAAGACCTCAAGGTGCCGACCTTCATACGCCGCGAACGTAAAGTGCCGCGCGGCTTCGAAAAGGTAGAGCCCAAGCCCCTATCTGACGAAGACTTGGATATCCCTGCCTTCCTGCGCAGGCAGTTCGATTGACGCATCATCCTTTTTGACTAATATTAAAGGATGATGAACCGGATCAAGACCCTTGCCTGGGTTGTTCTGGGACTTGCCCTGTTCTTGCCTCCAACAGGACATGGGCAAGAGCGGGATTCGCTGGCGGCTGCGACCGCCCAGGCCCGCAGGACAGGGATCGTTATAGCCGCAGAACGGGTTATGCCCGCGGTCGTCTCCATAACCGTCTTGCAAACACGTACTTACAGCTCCCCCTTCTGGCTCGACCCATTCTTCGAGGAGTTCTTCGGACCCGCATTCCCCCGCGAGTACAAGCAGGAAATCCAGGGACTGGGCTCAGGTCTTATAGTCTCGTCCGACGGCAAGATCGTAACAAACGCCCATGTGGTCAAGGGCGCAACCAAGATAAAGGTAACCCTGGCAGACGGCAGAACATTCGATACCAACGTTATGGGTATAGATGAGGGCCTTGACCTTGCCCTTCTTAAGCTTGTCAACCCGCCGGATGATCTTCAAACCGCCAGGCTCGGCAACTCCGACGATCTCATGATCGGCGAGTGGGCGATAGCGTTGGGCAATCCCTTCGGGTTCCTTATCGCCGACGCCAAGCCAAGCGTTACGGCCGGGGTTATCTCGGCCACAGGCCGCAGGGTGCAGGTCGGCGAAGCCAAACGTTTCAGCTACTCAGGCGTTATCCAGACCGATGCGGCCATCAACCCTGGAAACTCAGGAGGTCCTCTTACAAATATCGCCGGAGAGGTCATAGGCATCAATACCTTCATCTTCACCAAAAGCGGCGGCTCGGAGGGCATCGGATTCGCCATACCCGCGAACCGGGTGAAGAAGTTCATATACGAACTTGAAAGCCACTCCGAACGACGCATCGCATGGCTTGGCCTGGGTGTGCAGACCCTGACATCGGACATGGCCCGCGCACTGGGAATCCCAGGACAGAGAGGAATCATCGTCACCCAGATATTCAAAAATACTCCGGCCCAACGAGCCGGGCTGGAGGAGGCCTGGGTAATAACCAAAGCAAACGGGATCAACTACGCCAGTGAATCGGACTGGCAGATGATGGAGCAGGGCCTTTTTGTAGCTGACAGCGTTCGGCTTGAAGGAATAACGGACGAAGGTAAGCCCTTTGTTTGCACCCTACAAGCGATAGAGTACATCACTCCAGCACCGATAAGAATAGCTGCTTTGGGCATCCAGGCGATGGATCTCGACCCGGCAATTCGCTATCGGTATAACATCCGCAGCCTGCAAGGGGTGGTTGTGCTGAAGATCGAACGGGGCAGTCGAGGTACTGAACTCGGACTTAACGAAGGCGACGTGATCCTGGCCTATGGCTCCACAGAAACCCCGAACATAAGGGAACTAAAAAAGGCGGTGCGCTCAGTGGAAGATCCCCGCACGTTGGTGATCGAACGCGACGGAGGCCGCTACCGACTTTACCGTGGATTTTAAAATGATAAAACGTTACTCCACTTCGGAAATGACCGAGATATGGGCTGATGAGCGCCGTTTCCGATACTGGTTAAGGGTCGAGAAAGCGGTGGCACGCGCCGAGGAAGAACTGGGGATCGTCCCCAAAGGCTTAAGTGAGTGCCTGGAGGATGTTGTAGACGTTGACCCTGAAAGGGTTAGAGAGATTGAACAAGAGACAGAGCACGAGGTGACCGCTTTCCTTCAAGCTGTATGGGAGAAGGCAGAATGCTCAAAGGAGTACCTGCACTACGGACTTACATCATATGACGTTGTGGACACAGCACTTACCTTAAGGATACTTGAGGCGTGCGACGTGCTGGAGACCGAGATCGCCGAACTCAATAAAATCCTTGCCGATCTGGCAATAAAGCACAAGCATACCCCAATGCTGGGTCGCACGCACGGCAGGGGTGCAGAGCCAATAACCTTCGGGGTACGCGCGCTTTCATGGTATTCGGAGGGATTAAGGGTAGCTGAAGAACTGACGCATGCGCGGAGTAAGTCTGCCCGGGGCCGCATCTCAGGGACGGTTGGAACGTTCACCGTCCTTGACCCTATCTGCGAGGAGCTGGCGCTCGAGGAGCTTGGACTTGAGCCTGAACCGGTGGCAACGCAGGTGATACCGCGTGACCGCCACGCAACCCTGCTCTTTGCACTGGCTCTGGTCGGAACCTGGCTTGAGCGCATCGCGTTAAACATCAGATTGGGACAGCTTGAGGGGCTGGATGAGCTGTTTGAACCGTTTAGGGAGCGCCAGACCGGCTCATCGGCCATGCCGCACAAGCGCAACCCGGTTATCACCGAAAGGGTGTGCGGGCTTGCAAGGATACTTAGATCAAACGTGCAGGCCGGGCTTGAGAACATTGCCTTATGGCACGAGCGCGACATCTCCCACTCATCGGTTGAGCGGGTGATACTGTCTGACTCGTTCAACCTCGCGCATTACCTTATCCGCAAGATGCAGGGTGTTATAAAGGGATTGAAGGTAGAGGTGGATCGGATGAAGGAAATTCTGGATGGTACAGGGGGTGCCTTCTTTGCGCAAAGGCTTCTGCTTGCACTGATTAAAAAAGGCATGGCGCGTCAGGAGGCCTACGAGCTGGTGCAGAAGCTGGCCTTCAAGGCAAAGGAACAAGGGCAATCGTTCGATCTTCTGGCGCGCAAGAAGAAGGAGATCAATGAGAAGTTATCCGAGGCCGAACTTAACGAGATATTCTCGCTTGAGCGCTACCTTGAGGGAATCGAGGTGCTTTACAGACGGATGAATTTATAACCCTTCCCACATCACCGACACAGCCGAGTGCTCGAATCCTGGTCGTGGTCCCCTGACCCGCCGGGATTCGGGCGTTTATGCTGAAACCCTCCCCCCCCTCGGCGGAGTGGGATTGAGGGGGCGGGGAAATCAAAGGGGGATTAATCTTCCAGAGGCCAGGCCGCATTGACCGAGCGTATGCGCTTCCAGCGAACGCTGCAAGCACGGGGGTAAAAAGTAGGGGTCGGTTTTCAGACCGGCCCGAAAACATAACGCGGGCCGACCTGAAGGTCGGTCCCTACGAACTTTTTTGAGAATCTCCGTTATATGTCGCCGCAACTCTCTTAGACCGTGAAAAATAAAAATGCCACAGCACCAAAATCATATTTAAGATAATTGTAGCACCCAAGTAAATCCACACTATTTGAGTAGGTGCATACATTAGAACAAAGAACCAAGCGAAGATATTCGCTGCAAATACCAGCCATATCCATATCTTCGCAAGAGAAGGGGCAATTTTCGTCTTTTTAACTAAATGCCATAGCACAACGAACCCATAGACTCCGATAGCGAAAGATATAAATATATTTACCGGATGTCCTCCCGTAAATATTTCAAGGACAGCTCTAATAGAATTCAATGTTAGGATTATTACAAATAAAAGTAGCCACCCACCCAAGGATCTCTCTTCACGTATTTTTTGTTCTACCTTAATCAATACCTTTTCAATTTCTTCCTTCGGGAGTTTTCTGCTCTCCAGTTCTTTAGACATAAATTCTATCATTTCGGGTTTATATTTATCTTTTTCAAAAGCAGTTGCCCGAACAAGCTCTTCTGTGCGCAATCCCTTGGAAAGTTCTTCTAACATCTTCCCTGTAGATTCTTCTGAGAGAATCCTGCTTCCCAACTCTTTCTCCATAAGCTCAACAGCCTCAGGTTCGTATTGCAGCCTATCTACATTAGTGGCTCGGATAAGGTCTTCGGTCGACCATTTCTTATAACAACCTTCCAGCTCCCTGAGTCTTTTTGGGTCCATTGTAGTTCTCCCTAAGCACCTAATTATAATACATTAGTCTAAATAAGGATCACTTCCTCTTCCGCTACAATAAGAACACGTTACGGTTTTACCCATGAATTAACCTCCGTAAGTTTGGGTTTTTTTGTGGCAATCACAACAAAGAATCTTACAGTTACTTAGAGTATCTGATCCACGTCTTTCAATAGAAACTATGCGGTGAGCTTCCCAGCCGCCTGGCATCTCTTCTTCTCCTCTTGTGTCCCAGTCAAGCTGTTTGGGACATCTCCCGGAATGCCCGTGAGTGGTATTCTTACACTCACACCTACCACCTGATCTCCTCCACGCTTTTAAAACTACATCTTCTGGAAATGCCATCTTTTCCTCCTCTAAAACATCACAATTTCGCATAATTTTAAGTTAAAAGTTAGCCTTTGTCAAGCCCCCATCACCTTTACATCCAACTCGTCACCCCACACGATTCGCCGTCAGCCGACAGCCGTCAGCCCCCTTAATTTTGCATTTTGAACTTTGTATTTTGAAATTTGAAATTGCGACGCAGTCGCGTTCTTGTCCATCTTTTTTACCCCACAAAAATGCTTCGCATTTTCGTGGGGACCCCGAACTTTGACCACCTTTTGGGTAGCTTTTGACCAGCTTTTGACCAGCTTATTTGCCACATCTTTTGAAAGGAAGAATAATGGGCAGGGGAGGATTCGAACCCCCGAAGGCATTCGCCAGCAGATTTACAGTCTGCCCCCTTTGGCCACTTGGGTACCTACCCGATCATTTAAGATTATTCGGACCTAAATTTTACACCAGGTGACAGGATTGTCAACCGAGAAGGAAAGCCGGAGAAGGGAGTCGAACCCCCGACCTGCGGTTTACAAAAGCTCTTACCGGAGTGTAAGATTACCTAACTGCGCAACTTACATCTGCCCAAATCGGGGCTGTGTCAATAGGTGTGTTAGCCACTGCCGTCCATGATACGTCTCAGGCGGTCTCCTAAAGCGTTAGACGCTTCTCTGGCTGTTTCAGGCGGGGTGTGGACGTATCGCTTGGACGCAGCTAATGTACGGTGCCCCATAAGCGCACGGATAGTGTATTGGTTCGTACCCAGCATATTCAGAAGGGTTCCGCATGTATGCCTCAAGTCATGGAAGCGAACATCCTTGAGACCGGCTATCTCGCAAGCGGTGTTGAAACTCCTTTTCCAATCTCCGTATTCAGTGCCGTCAGCCTTGCAGAAGACGTATTCGGCATAGGGATAGTGATGTCTAAGTCCTGAGAGAACCTCCCGTAAGTAAGGGTTAATCGGGAAGTAGAGCGGCTTGCGGTTTTTGTGCTCACCAGCAGGGATAGTTATCACTCCTGTCTCAAGATTAACTTGACTCCACTTTAGCTTCTGCAGGTTGCCTTTACGTAAGCCGGTGAGGATAGCGGTTAAGACAATCTCATACAGGATTGGATTGTGTCCAACGCCTTTTCGTTCGCCTAACACCTTGCAGGCGTCAAGGAGTCTCTTGATTTCGTCTGTGGTCAGATAGCGTTCTCGGCCTGGGGATTCCCTTGGCTTCTTTACCCTCCTGACGGGATTCTCCAGAATGAGGTCAAGCTCCAGGGCATACTCCATGATGGAGCTTAGCAGCGTCAGTTCACGGTTCACCGATGCAGGGGACACTTCCTGTAGACGAGTCCGAGAGTAAGCACCAATCTTCTGCTTGTCTATCTTGTCAAGCCTCGTAGAGTCAAAGTTTTCTATGAGCTTCGGCATCCTGCGAAGATTCCTTGTGTAAGTGCTTTCCCTGTGCTGGCGTTTACTGTAGGCTAGATAGGTCTTAGTGAACTCTGCAAGCGTCGGGACTTCCTTTGCTTGTTGGTCTTCCAAGGCAGCCATAATTACACTCCGGATTTTCAATAGAGCCTCAGACTCTTTTCGAGTCTGCAGAGACCGGCGGATAAGCTTTCCGTCAATCATTACACGCACGTAGAGCATCCCGTTTTCCCTACGGTAGATGCCCACGTCTACGGGTATTCTATGCCCACCTACCTTGATGTCAAGGGACTTAGCGTTTAATCGCCTTATCTCTCTTTCCTCACGTATCCTTTTGTGCCTCGATTTCCTTTGTAGTACAGACTGACCCGTAACCATTTCCATTTTCTTCGTAAAGAGAATCAGCAACAATATGCCAACGGCTATCGCGATGATGAAAAAAATCTGTCGTTTACTCATTTGAATTCCCATTGTTAATATAAGAATAGTCCCTACTTCCCTCGTGTCAAGCCCCCTTGCACCTACCTTACACCTAAGGTATCTTGTGATGCATTTATCAAGCCTGGGCGTTTTTTAAATCTTCTTCATTAAAACCGTATGCCACGAAGTGATCGCAATCAGCAGGCTCGGAAGTGCGGAAGGAAAGAAAAGCTATAGAGCGGGAAGGGTATCATCAATACGGGATAGCAATAAACGTAGTGCCCTGAGTTTGCCGTGTTTATTCCTCAATTATAGCTTTATTCAACCATCTTTTTTATTGCCTCAATAAACTTGTCCGCGTGTTTGATAAGTGACGTAGTTGCGTGACTTAATAATTTCTTCCCCTGGCAGTTATTTATGGACATTTTTAATTCCCCAAATCTAATCATCTCGAATAATAAAGTCTTGGCCCAGGCTTCCTTGCCTTATTCTTTGTATATTTTGACAAGCCTAGCTTCCTCCTCTTCTGTTTTCTTAACCTCGTCCTCTATCTTCTTAAATTCGGTTTTCGCTTGAGCCTTATAATCCGGTGCAAGCATCCGAGACCGCTCGGCGCACCGCCCCTAGAACCTGCGCGCTCTGCGGCAGCCCCGCCTCACGCCTGCAGGTTAGTGCCAAACTAAAGCGCAGTGCTGCGGTGTGAATGGGGTTGACAAAAACATCCTTAGGTGTATTATCAAACATGACGCAGAAGAACTCAAGTTCTGGTGCAGGTGGGGCTGAGACAATAAAAGGGGTTTCATACGAAGATAGGGTTGGTGCGTGGATTCAGGTAGAGATACTTTCTGAAGGACATGGGTACACAAAATTCGACCTTGGACCAGGTAACTACTTTGAATCTGTTTACAGACAGAGGAAAGAAGAGCCTGACGACATTCTTATTAACACATCCAATGAAGGGCGTATTTACTGTCAAGCCACGAAAAGTGTTAGTTGTGTTGTAAGTAACAAAAAACTCCAGAAGACCTTTAATCAATTCCTAGTTCATTTCTTCAAAAACAGAGAAACCCTAGAGGTTCAAAAACATCGTCTTGCTCTGATTACTAGAAGTACAAAAGATCCTCGGATCACGAAAGACTTACGGGAGGCTTTGAACAAGGTTCGGAAGCTTACGTCAGATCAATCATTAGATAATTTGCTTCTATCCACCACCGAAAAAAAGGCCCTGGAAGTCGTTCGAAAAATGACCGAGACTCTATGGAATGAACAAACAGATAGTAAGCCAACAGACGATGAGTTAAAGGGATTCTTGAGTTACGTTACTGTTGTAAAAGTAGAGGTTGAAAGAGGTAATGAGGAACACATTAGTGCATTAAATACTCTTGCTAATGAGATATTAGCTTCTACCCCGAGGGAACGTGCTGAAAACGCTTGGTCTGCCCTTCTTGAAATTTCAAACGAGATGGGGAAAACCCGCAGCGGAATGGATCGAAGCCAATTACGTGGGGCACTTCAGGAATGTGGTTATGAACTTCAATCAACACCAAGCTACCGAAATGATATTAGGCGACTAAAAGAAATCACCACTTCCACATGCAAGTCGCTTAAAAGATTTTCGCAAATCGAATTAGTAGATGGATCAACCATACAAATTAAGAGAAGGTACACAGATATTCTGATGAATGAGTCATTGAACGATAGGAAAAATTTTCTTGTAGTAGGTGAACCAGGTGCTGGCAAATCGGGTGTTCTTTCGGATTTTTTGAAACGGTTAACTGAAGAGAAATATGACTTTCTGGCTTTGACCGCGAGCACCCTTGCAGTTGATGATTATGAACATTTAAAGTCAAAGCTTGGATTAGAGCATAATATCGAAACTATCTTAGAGAATTGGTCTGACACCTCAACTGGCTTTGTAGTAATAGATGCTCTGGATTCAGTACGCGACGAAAGGACTATTAAAACACTCTTTGAGTGTATGAGAAGAATTGCTGAACTGAAAACGCCGAAGTGGAGGATTGTAGCCACCGTTAGAGAGTATGATCTGCGTAGATTTATTAAGGGCGGGCCTGTCAATATTTTTGTTGGAGAGCCGGTTTCAGAAGAATATTCTAAAGATGAATTCATGACTTATTCACATCTTTATATAAAGCTACTTGATGATGACGAAATACAACAGATCGGGGAACAGAACCCTAAGTTCTATTCTTTGATACAAAGGGCTGACCGACAACTCACCACGCTTTTGAGGAATCCTTTCAATCTTTCACTTTTAGGAACGTTAATCAACTTACCAGAAAGAGAGCTTCTTGGAATCGGTAGCCAGATTGAGCTTTTAGATCGTTATTGGGATGGACGTGTGTTAGCTGGTGATACAGCTGGGCAACCGCGAGAATATGCACTTGAGGTTTTATCGGAGAAGGTTGTGAGCCAAAGGAATTTGTGGGTTAATAGGAAGAATCTAGTTTCAGAAAACGTGACGCTTGATGATATTACAGAACTACTCAGCCGTAAGGTCATTGTGGCCCATGAAGAGGATTCTTCTTTGTTCGCATTTTCCCACCACATATTTCATGATTATGCTGTAGAGAGAACCCTTCTAAGAGGGAAAAAAGGAAAGCTGGTTGAACGACTATGCCGGTGCCCGGACGAAATTCTAATGATCTATCCTAGTCTCTTATTGCACTTCGCTTATCTCTGGTTTATCGACAAAAGGGCAAGGGACACACAAACCTTCTGGGGTACTGTTTTCACATTGATTGAAAATGAAAGCATACCACCTGTTGTTAAACTTATCGGCCCTTCTGTTGCTGCATGGGAAGGGCAGAAGGTCGAGGAATTCAAACCACTAATAGAGGCACTCCATTCTCAAGATAGCAAAGTGAAAGCAAATGCAATTGAAGCATTCAAGCATCTTGTGATTGCTTTGATTGAAGCGGGTGAATCCGGGGATCGACGTAAACCTGTCTTTACAGGGTCAGTTGCTGGTCCATGGTTGGATTTGATAACTGAAATGATTAATTATCTTGATGAAACCTCAAGTCATTGGTTTAGAATTCTATTTGATAAGATAATGAGTGAGAAAAATGACTAAGGAGCAACTAAAGAAAGCAGGTATTGCTGCACGGCATCTACTTGAATTTGCTTGGGCTAATCAATCAGTTTATCTTAATCTAATAAGAAGTGCGATAAGTGGAGTATGTAAGACCTTCGAGTCTGATCCGCGAGCTTCAGAGGAACTTCTTCGCAAGATAATAGAACCGGAGCATCTTAAAGAAAAAGGTTACGAAGAACTATTCGCCCTTGGTCAAGAACTAAAGAGATTAATCTCTCTTGCACCAGAGTTTGTTAGGGATACCTATATCGCTGCTTTCGGGTGCCACGAACAACCTGAGGGAGCTGTGCATTCAGGTGGAAGTTTAAGCGCTTTGATAATACCCCACAAGAAAGCTTATGAGAATAACCTTTTTATGCTTGCAAATGACTTCGCTGAGTTTCTAACGAAAGCACCTGTGGAGGCAACAGAAGCTGTTGCCCCAATAATGTTAGAATATGCGGAAGTTCAGAAAAGTGTTCGAAAAAAGGAGGAAGAGAAATTCTATCGTGAATTTCTGGGAACCTATGATAATGGAACCAGCAGTGCGGAGCCAGAAACCTGCGAAGAAGAACCCCCGCGTTTTGAATTTGACGGTCGGCAGCTATTCTTTATATCAGATGATAGTTATGGTTTGGATTCTGGGTATCCTAGGGAGGCTAACGAGGTCGAGATCTTGAATGCTTTCCAAAACTACTTAAGAGAACTTTGTGTTCAAGGTGACACGCAGAGGTTGAAGAAACTGCTAGTTATTCTGTTAAAAGAAAAACAACGTGTTGCCGCAGTCATATTAAGAAAGCTCCTTGAATTGGGGGTAGAACATCCAACAACTATAGGTTTGCTTATTCGCTCTTTTGCATGGACCAAGATAATCTTAGAGGAAAAAGACACTACTTACGAAGCAGGTGAATTCGTTAAAGCTATTCATCCACTTCTCAGCAAGGACGAAAAACTCTTAATAGAACAAGTGATTTTAAAGATTCCTGAAGGTATAACTGAAGAGTTAAAGGAGTGGGCAGAGCATCGAATGAGTCGAATGTTAAGCTGCCTTTCCGAGGAAGAGATTGAAGACATCCAAGTAAGAGAATTGATTACTAAGTTCCGGGCTGAAGGAAAGCTCTATCCTAACCGGCCCCTGATTCAAGTGGAGCCTGCTACAAGTAGACCTTATACCGCAAGCGATTCCCTTAAAGAAAGGGGTGTACCTATTGATGACCCCAAGCATGCACAGATATTGGAATTGTCGAAGCCCCTTACTCAGTTCTCCAAGGATTTCCTCAATGAAATACCTGGCAAAGAAGATGCGGAGAAAATATTCCCCGCCCTTAAGGAATTCCATACAGCCCTTATCGAAGCTAGTGAAAGTGGAGTCAAGGAAGATCTTTTGAATCAAGGTTGGGACTGTTTGGCTGATGCGTGTGCGAATATTACCAAAATGGAAGGCTTGAGTTGTAAAGAAGTGCTTGGTCAATTCGTTAAAAGAGTTTTGCTTGAAGCTTCTAATAATTCAGTGCCAGAGTATGATGAATTCGAAGCTAAGCAGTTCGACCGAAATCAAGGAATATGTAAACCAGCACCTCGGGTGGAGGCCGCGTTAGGTCTAATCCGTTTCGGGAGGTTCAAGGATTGCCTAGATGATAAGGTGTTGGAGGTAATATATAAACTCAGCCAAGATGAAGTCCCACAAGTAAGATATGAGATAGCTAGTAACCTCACTCTGCTTTACAGTAATGCTAAAGAGACGATGTGGCTCTTAATCGAAAGATTCGCTCTCGAAGAAAAAAATAGGGGGGTCCTGAAGCGGTTTATTAATCTTACCTTGAATCTGCAATCGCTTATTCTAGAAGACACAGATAAGGTTGTGGGGTTAGCGAAATCAATCTACGACAGGATTAAAGAGGGAGACGGAGCAGAGGAAGTTCGTCAAGGCTGTCGCTCTGTTTTTTTAAAGGCCTTGCTCTGGAAAGACCACAAACCGAGTCGTGGAATTATCGAGGATATAATTAAAGAACCAGAGGCCTATCATGAAGAATGTCAAGAGATCCTTTCGTCAATAAGAGAAGTGTTAATCTACGGTGCTGTAGAAACAACTGATTCTCAAGCGTCTGGGGACCGTCGGCGAGCAATA